>Ga0335078_10009229_pt1 | contig 14616 bp, 13 predicted proteins | sample Lox_Sample_32_FD_206711 | JGI IMG/M metagenome (GOLD analysis project Ga0335078, IMG submission 206711) | Soil microbial communities from Loxahatchee National Wildlife Refuge, Florida, United States - Lox_Sample_3.2 | ecosystem: Environmental > Terrestrial > Soil > Wetlands | place: USA...
CACGCGAAGGAGAATGGCGGGCCGGCTCTCTAGGCTTGCGATATGTGCGCGCAGGCGCCCGCAATGTCTGTGCCGCGGGTCACACCGAAAATGTTGAAAAATCTGGGTAAAACCAGCGCGACCGCCGTGCCAGAGCATGATCCGGAAAATGCCTGCCCCCGGACTTGATCCGGGGGTGGATGCCGGTTTTCCGACAAGCATGCCCTCGGGCTCGACCCGAGGGATCATGCTCCAACAAAGCACCCTAGCATGATCCGATTCAACTTAATCGGATCATGGCCTAGGCGGACTTCAGCAAGTCGCGCAGCGCTTCGGGCTTGAGAATGATCGTCCAGCGATCCTTGAGCTCCAGAATGCCTTGGCGTTGCCAGTCGCGCAGGCAGCGATTGACCTTTTCCCGCGTGCCGCCGGCCATTTCCGCCAATTCGCTTTGGGTGAGCGACAGCTTGTTCGTACCGCGGCCCTGTGGCGGATACGACAACAGGGTTTTGGCCAGCCGGATCGGCAGGCTATAGAAGGCGATGTCGGCCATGCGTTCGTCGGAACGGCGGATCCGTGCGCAGAGAAATTCCATGAGCTTCATGCAAGCGGCCGGATTGCGTTCGAGGAACGGCAGCACGTCGCGGCGTTCCAGCACCATCAGTTCGCAATTGGTCAGCGCAGTGGCGTTGGCGGAGCGCGGTTTGCCGTCGAGCAGCGCGATCTCGCCGAACACCTCGCCCGTGCGCAGATCGGCGAGAATGATCTCTTTGCCCTTCACGGTCGGCAGCGTGATCCGGACGGTGCCGACGACGACCGCCATCATGCTGTCGCCGTCGTCGTCGAGACGGCAAATCGGCTCGCCGGCGGCAAAGTTTCGCAAATGCGCCATCGCCGAAATCTCGCGGCGCGCGTCCTGGCCGAGCGTGCTGAACAGCAGGCAGTTCTGCAGTAATTTGCGGCCCCGCTCGATCGCCGGAAGACTAGCCATCCCGATCACCCCTTGCCGGCCCGGCGGCAAATGACCTGCCGCTCGACCGCGCCGAAGAGCGCAACCCGGTTTGGATATTGGCCGGACCGCCGCTCGACCGCAACCGACCAGCGCGGGAAGTTCGCCTTGGCGGGCGGCAGACCGGCGCTGCGCGCCGGCAGACAAAAATCGCCGGAGCGAGCGAAATCGTGACCGCGCCGACGATGCTATCGCGGCTTCTCAAAGCAAAGAAGAAATCAAAAGCTCATTGCGGCGAGCGCGCCGGCTCGCCGAGGCAGCAGTTTGGCGGCACCATGTTGACCGATGCCGTCGGAATCGTTCCGACCCCGGTCGCGGCGATTTCGATGGCCGCGTCGTCCACCTCGAAGCTCAGAATTGCCGCCTCGATTTGATCCCGGTCTCGATCGCGGTGATGCTCGCTCATGGCGTCGGCTCCTCATTCGTGCGCGGGGCACGCCCAGTGTAGAGCGCGGCCCGGCAATTTCCAGCGGGGCCGCTGCAATGAGGACGTCGCGCAGGCGGCTGCGCAACCAACAGCCAAAAAAACAGCTCCCTGCCGGCGACGCCGAAAACAGGCGGCAGGCGGGAGCGCGAATCGTTTCAGGTTTGGCGCGCGGATTTAGCGCAAACGGAATAACGAAGCGCCGACGCCGCCGACGCCTCGTTAAACAGTATTCAAAGCGCGAGTGAAGGCTGACTTACGCCGCCACGCCGGGGCAGGTGTCGAGGCCCGAGCAGAAAGCGAGCGTGAAGGCCCCAGCCTTTTCTTTGACCGTGCCGGCCGCGGCTTCCAGCGCCTCGTCGGACACGTCGAAGGTGAGGATCTCTTCTTCCCTCTGAAGTTCATTCATAGCGTTGTTCCTTTCGTTCGCCAGCGGCGCCGGCAATCACCAGGCAGGACGAGAAATTCGCTGAACCCCCCCGCCATATTGCCCATTAAATCATCGGCTGCGTACACTGTAAAGTGTATCCGGCAAATGTGACAGGTGGCTGATTATGAAAGTAAATCGCATGGATTTCGCAGCGAACTCGGCCACCCAAACCGCTTCCTAAAGGCGGACCGCGTGCACTGCGACAAAAAACGGTACAAACCGCAAACATGGCGACGCGCAGGCCCGGCCGGATATAGAAGGAGCTGGCCACGACGATAAATGGCGCAGCCCGATCGGAGCAGTTGGCGGTGGATGTCCTTTACGAACGCTTGTGGCGGCATGCGGCTACCATCGACGAGCTCTTGTCGGCCTCTTTCGAACCGGCTGGCGAACCGCACGATGATACCGCCTTGACCACCCGACGCTTGGCGGCCTGGTGCCGGTCGAGCGCGGCGGGCGATGAGGCGCTCTTTGCCCGGCGGTTGAAACGGGACGGCTTGAGCCTTGCGGCGGCGCGCGAACGGCTCGGGACGGTTCGTCCCGGCACGGCGGTCGGGGTCCCCGGCTGGGTCGACGATGCGGTCTGGATCGAAGAGGCGCTGCAAAGCGGCGGGCGCGCGACGCCGGCGACCGATCCTTGCGCCTTCGCACAGCTTCTCTCGCCGCTTGTCGCGCAAGCGGCGAACCGGCTCTGGAGCGGCCTTGACGAGGGCGCGGCCGGCCATCTCAACGAAGCGGCGCGCGCAAGCCTTTCGCTCGAGCTGCTCCGAAGATTGTCGGACCTGTCGGCTCCGGCGCTCTATGACCGCTTCACCAAAGCGCGCCAGGCCGGCGCCGGCTACGATCAATTCGTCACCGCCATGCAGGCGGGCGGCTTTCGCGCCCTGTTCGAAGCCAAGCCGGTATTGCTGCGGCTGTTGGCGACCGTGGTGCGGCAGTGGATCGACACGACGGGCGAATTGATCGGCCGCCTGGCCGCCGATCTGCCGGAGATTCGCGACGCGCTGTTGAACCATGACGGCGGCCGGGTCGCCGCAATCGAGGGGGAGCTATCCGATCCGCATAATTTTGGCCGTTCGGTCCAGGTCGTTCGCTTCGAAGACGCTACGCGTGTCGTCTACAAGCCGAAGGATTTACGGCTCGACGTCGCCTGGCACGACCTGATCGGACGGCTCAACCGCGCCGGCCCTCCGGTCACGCTGAAGGCGGTTCGCGCCATCGCCCGGGACGGCTACGGCTGGACCGAGTTTATCGACCATAGCGGCTGCGCCGACCGGGAGGCTTGCGCGCGGTTCTTCCGCCGCGCCGGCGCCTGGCTCGCGCTCCTGCATGTGTTCGTCGCCACCGACATGCACCAGGAGAACATGATCGCTTGCGCCGAAGACCCGGTGCCGATCGATCTGGAGACGATTCTGCAGCCGTCCGCCGACGAGCATCGAATCCAGGAGCCGGAGGGCGAGGCCTTCAATGCGGCGATGGACATCATCGCCAATTCGGTCATGACCGTTGGCCTGTTGCCGGCGTACGGGCGGGCGGTCGACAACAGCGTATTCGCCATGGGCGGCATGACCGCCGATTGGGGCGCACGAAGCGTCGTCAAGTGGAACGACGTCAATACCGACGCCATGCGTCCTGAGCGCGCGCTGGAAGCCGGGGCGACCAACACCAATCTGCCGCATATCGACGGCCGCCATGCCAGGTTCGCCGATCACATCGACGACTTCATTGCCGGCTTTGCCGACTACGCCGCGTTTCTTCGCCGCCGCACGCAAAATGGCAACGCCGACTTTTTGCTCGCCGGCTTTGCCGGCGTAACGCTCCGCAAGGTCGTGCGGCCGACCCGCTTCTATTACATGCTGCTGCAGCGGCTGAGAGATCATCGCAGCATGGACGACGGGGCGATCTGGTCGGCGCAAGCCGACTTCGTGGCGCGGCTTGCCGAATGGGACCAGCAGTCCGATCCGCTATGGCCGCTGCATCGCGCCGAACGCACCGCGCTTGTTGCGTTGAACGTGCCGCATTTTTCGGTGACCAGCGACGGCAATGCGATCGCCGACAATACGGGTGTCGCGGTGCAGACCGCGGCGACACCCGGCCTGACGCGCGCGCGCGAACGGTTGGCCAATCTCGACGATCGGGAGATCGCCTGGCAGGTCGAAATCATCCGCGAGAACACCAATGCAATCGTGCCGCCGCCGGAGCCGCCGCCGCGGCAAGCCGCGGACGCCGGCGGCGCCGCTGCCGCCGCCACGGCATCGCCCGCAGAACGCTTCCGCGCCGAAGCCGATCGCATCGCGGCGGAGCTGTCGCGCTACGCCATCCGCCGCGGGCCGGGGGCGGCCTGGATCGGGCTCGATTGGCTCGGCGATTCCGAGGTGTTTCAACTGGTCTGCCTCGGTCCCGACCTTTACAACGGCTCGACCGGAATTGCGCTTTTTCTGGCCGCCCACGCGGCGGCGACCGGCGCCGAAGAGTCGGGCGAGCTGGCGCTGGCCGGCATCGCGCATGTGCGCAAGAGCCTGAAAAGCCGCAACGCGCCGCGACTGGCCCGCACGCTCGGCATCGGCGGCGCCACCGGCTTGGGCTCGATCGTCTACGCCCTCGCCGCGATGGCGAAGCTGCTCGACCGCCGCGACCTTCTCGCCGACGCCCAAGCGGCCGCGGCGCTCTTTACCGAGGCGTTGATCGCCGCCGACAAGCAGCTCGACGTCATGGGCGGGGCGGCCGGCGCCGCGCTGGCGCTGCTCCGGCTTTATCGCGACAGCGGCGCGGCTGACGTGCTCGGTCGCGCCGTCAAATGCGGCGAGCATTTGCTGGCGCAGCCGCGCATCGGCCCGCCGGGCCGCCGCATCTGGGTCGGCCAAGGGCTGGGCGCCAACGCCGCCGCGCACGGACTGAACGGCATGTCGCACGGCGCCGCCGGTTTCGCTTATGCCCTGGCGTCGCTGGCCGCGGCGGCCGGCCGCGAGGATTTCGCCGCCGCGGCGTCCGAATGTCTCGCCTTCGAGGATTCCAGCTACGACGCCGAGCGCCACAACTGGCCGGATCTGCGCGGCACCGGGGCGCCGACATGGCCGTGCCAATGGTGTCACGGCGCCCCCGGCATCGGCCTGGCGCGGCTGGCCATGGCAAGGCTTGGCGCGCCGCAATCCGGCGGCCGGCGGCCGGCGGTCGAACGGCTTGCCGCCGATATCCGCAATGCCGCGACCGGCGTCGCCGAGGCCGCGGCCGGCACCCTCGACACGCTGTGTTGCGGCACGCTCGGCCGGATCGAATTCTTAAGCGAGGCGGCGGACGCGCTGGAGCGGCCCGATTTGCGCGCGCTTGCAGCGCGGCGGCTCTTTGCGGTGCTGACGGAGGCGGCCGCCGCCAGCGATTACCGCTGGAACAGCGGCAAGCGGCAATTCAATCTCGGACTGTTCCGCGGGCTCGCGGGCGTCGGCTATACGCTGCTGCGGCAGGCCCGTTCGCCCGACGACGGAACCGCGCTCCCCAACGTGCTGATCTGGGAATGACGCGGCCCGACCGCCCGATCACTGCGGCTTGGCGCCGCCGCAGGTCGCTACCAGCACTGCCTTGAACATGTCGAAGGACTGCACCTGAACGGTGCAATCGGTCGAGGCGTCCGGCGCCTCATGGACCATCTGGCCGGCGGCGACCGTCTGCTCCTTGCCGTTGATGTTGAGCGTGACGCCTTCGTTGCCCGGCGCACCCACCATGCCGACGGTCAGGCGGCCATTGCCGACGACGAGCGATTGATTGGGACTGATGTTGTAGGTATTCGCCGAAGGCATGATCGCATCCAGGCTCGCCTGCACCTGATCGAGCTTGGTCTGGAGCTGAGTGGCTTGTGCGCTCTTGGTGTCGAGTTGGCGCTTCATCTTCTGATTTTCGGCACGAAGCTGCTCGATGGCGTTATCGCGGCCGCCGAGGTCGCGGGCCGACAACCAGCGGCCATAGAGATGGCCGCCGACCAGGATGACCAGGATGGAAATCAAGCAGGCAGCGGCGATGACAAAGCCGTTGTTCTCGGTCACCCGGCGTCGCCGGGGACCGCCCGAGCCGGCCGTTTTCGTGCTGTCGCTCACGTCGTCATCCTCATTGCGGGATTCTCATCGGCCTCGTTAGCGGGTTGGCTTGGCTGCGGCCTGAGGGCTCGGAGCGGATGCCTGCGGCACCAGGCCGCCCGAGATTCGCGACAGCAGCGCCTGAACGTCGGACAGCGTGAGCGGCGTCGGCCTGGCCTCCTGGCCCTCGCTCGGAGCCGGCGGCGGTGCGGCATTCGCGGTTTTACCGGCATCGGGCGGCGTCGCCTCGCCCGACGTGCCGGCCGGCGGCTTGGCCGGCGGCGGCGTGGCGGGCTTGGCCGGCGCGGCCGATGCCGGCGGCGCCGCGCCGGCGGTCGAGCCGGGCGCCGGGGACGCTGCGGCCGGCGCGGCGGGAACGTCGTTGCCGAGAATGATCGGCAAGCCATCCTTGCCGGAGCCGATGATCACGATCTTGCTATTCGGCGACTGCGCCAGCGCCAATGTCGCCTCGATGCCGCGCCAGCGCAGATAGGAATCCGAAATTCCCTGGCTCACCGTTTTCTGGAACGCGGCGATGCCGTCGGCCTCGATCTGCTTGCGCTTGGATTCCTCGGCCTCGCGCTGCACCCGGAATTTGTATTCATTGATCATGTAATACTGCTCGGTCTGCCGGTTGATCGCGGCGACGATGTCCGGCGGCAGTTCGATCGACAGCACCAGCGTATCGAGGATCTGGATCGCGTCTTGCAGGAAGTCGTTGTAGTGCTTCGGGTCCGGCTGCTCCATCGCTTCCGGCTGGACGAGCTTGTTGAGATTGGCGGCGAGGCTCTTTTGCGCGGCGTCGCGGATTTCCTTCTGAATCGTCTCGCGCGAGGTATAGACCTGCTCCGCGGTGAACTGCGAGATGATCTGCCGCGCCTGGCTGCCGATTTCGGGATTGATCACCGAATTCAGATAATCCGGACCGATGAACTTGTGCAGCACGGCGACGGAGTTGTGCAACAACTGATAACGCACGCTGATCTGCGCGCCGACGCTGACGCCGTCCTTGGAGATGGCGTTGTAGGTCTGGGTGTTGGACTGCAGCCTTAGGTCGTAAAGGTAGAGCTTGTCCCACGGCCAGATGACGTGCAGGCCTTCTTCCCGCAGTTCGCGCGGATCGAGCACCGTGCCGCGGCCGACCCAGCACCAGCAATACATGTCGAGGCCGTTGAAGCGCTTCCACAGCACGCCGACCCGGCCGCTCGGCACCGTGATGACGACATAGGGCCACAGCACGACGACGATCAAAAGCGCCGTCATCACCAGAACGGAGAACGCCGGCAGATGGCGCGTCAGGTGACGCCACCAGCGGCGCTTGCCCCGCGGGGTCGGCAAGTCATCGATGGACTGTGGATACATCGCCATCCCGTTCTCTCCGCCCCCCTATGATCAGCCCATTGTCCGTTCTTCGACAATACGGCCTTCGTCCATCCGAATCCGCCGCGCCGGCAAATGCAATTCGTCGAGATAGCGGTCGTCATGCGTGATGACGACGCAGGTGGCGCCCGCCTCCATCAGCTCCGGCAGCAGTTCGTCGTAGAATTTGCGGCGGAATTCGGGGTCCTGTTCGGCCGTCCATTCGTCGAGAATCATGATCGGGCGCTTCTCCAGCATGCTGACGATCAGCGCCAGGCGGCGGCGCTGGCCGCCGGACAGATCGAGCGTGCGGAATTCGCCGTTGACCAGCGCGGTCTTGTCGGTGAGGCGGAACTTGGCCAGGAGCCGGCCAACCTCGGCCGGGTCGGTGTCGATGCCGTACAGCCGCTGGAACAGGTGATAATCGAAGAAAATCGCCGACATCAGACCGCGATATTCGTCGCGCGAGGAATTGGTGACCGGCCGGCCGTCGAGCAGGACCTCGCCGGAATCCGGCGGATAGAGCCCGGACAGCACCCGCAGAAAGGTCGATTTGCCCGACCCGTTGCCGCCGGTGATGAAAACGAGATCGCCGGACTTCATGGTGAAGTCGATCGGGCCGATCTTGAAAACCGTGTCGGAAAATTTGTCGACGTAGCGAAACACGATGTTTTTCATGTCGATGCGGTCGAACCGCTTCGGCGCCACCGTCGGGATGCCCTCGACCGGCCGCACCGTGGCCTGCAGCGTTTCTTCGAGCCGGGCGATGCGGTCGGCGGCGGCGTTGGCGTTGAGCAAAATCGGGATCGATTGGACGAGGCCGAAACAGGCGCCGACCACGAACAGCAGGGCCGTCGTGGTCTTGGCGATCGAGGCGCCGCCCAGCGAGCTCAGGTTCGGCGCGACGAACACCACGGCGCCGAGCAAGATGTACATCGAGATCTGCGACGTCACGATCATCTTGAAGGTTTCGGCCTGGGTGCGGATTTTGATGTTGGCCGCAGTCTTCGACACGTCGAGCGCGTCGTCGTACAGATCGTCGCTGCGCGCGGCGTTGAGCCGGACCTCCTTGAAGCCGTCGAGGAAATCGACCAGGCGGTCGAACAGCCGGCGCTCCCACGCCGCCGACTCGCCCTTTTGCGCGGCCAGCCGCTTGTTCTTGTGGTGAAAGATGAAGCCGGCGCCGGACACGATCACGACGGTCAGCGCAAAGACGGTCAGCGACAGATAGGCGACATAAAGCCCGACGAAGAAGACCAGCACCGCGCCCTGCACGGTGAAGCAGAGCATGTTGCTCGCTTGGGTCAGCACCGCGGTGTCGCTGGTGATGGCGGCGACGATGCGGGCGCGGCCGATCCGTTCCAGCTCGAGGAGTTCGGAACGCCGGATCATGTCCATCAGCCGCACCCGCAGCTTGTGGATGATCGCTTCGATCTCGGCGGTGGCGGTGATGGTGACGAATTGCTGCGACTTGTAGAACAAGAACAGCGCGATCACGAACAGCGAGGCCGCCCACAGGCCCGGCTTGCCGCCGCTGCCGGTGTCCTGCACCCCGGTATTGATGGCGGCGAGGATCGAGGCATTGCTGACGCCGCCGACGCCGGACATGAAGACCAGCTTCGGCAGCGAGCCGTGCATTTCGCGGCGAACAAGCTGTAAAAAGGACATTAGCGCGCGATCGTCCGTCTACATTCAACACGCGCCGCCGACGGCTTCGAGACGGATGCGCTTGCCGACAGTTAATCTACGTTGCGGCGTCGCCATTCGACGTGCCGCGATGGGCCGGTGATGAACAGCACAGGAAACGCCAGCAATGGAGTGACGAGAATCGCGAACAGAAAGGTCCCCCAGAACCCCATGCGGCGTTCGGTGCCGGCAAATCCGGTGAGCAGGCACACGACGATATAAGCGAGGATCGCTGCAATCATTGGCATCGACGTGAGGCTTCTCCACCTCGTTTGCTGACAGGAGTTTGCCGAGAACCGCTTGCTCAACCCGAAACGCCAACGGCCGCGCCGATCACGGGCTCGTGGTCGCCGTGCCGGTGGTGCTCGAGCCGCTGCGCTTGATGCGCCGCTCCCACATTTCTTTCTGTGCCTTGACGAACTCCTTGTAGTCCGGCGGATTGAAGTCGAGCAGCGTGCCGCCCGACTCGAAGTGCTGGATGAAGGCCTTGCCGATGGCGTAAGTGGCGCCGGCGGAGAGCACCGGCATGACGAAGCCGGCGGCGAGAATGTTGATCACCGGAACGGCCTTCATGGCGCTGGCGGCGCCGATGCCGCTGGTTGCCGGAATCATGGTGCCGGCGAGCGCCGCGATCAGCGCCTTGCCGCGGTTCTCGGAAAACTCCACGCCGTAGATCTGCGACAGCCGGCGCAGCATCTGGACCTGCAGGCCGCCGACGCACAGCACGTCGACCACCGGCACGGGAATGAGCCCGGCGACGCCGGACCAGATGGCGAAACGATCGACCAGCTTTCCCGCCACGTCGCGCCGCTCCTCCGGCGTCGATGCCGCGGCGGCTTGGTCGGTCACAGGGCTCTCGGTGCTCGGTTTCTGCGCCATGGCGTATCCTTTCTCGGCATCCCCGGAAGTGGCTCGATCGGGCGATCGAACTCTTCAAGCTTGTTCGTGGCTTTTACTTGGTAGCTTTAATTCGGGCTCATACCCTCATGAGCGTGAAAAAAGGCTAGCATGATGGGGTGCCGGTGCCAAGCGCCTGCTGCTTTGTCGCGGCACTGGCCCAGCCGATCTTTCACTGGAATGTCATGGTGTTGCGGCTGGCGCGGGGTGCGGCCGCGTGCGTTATTCGCCGCAGCGAAATTGTCGCGCGCGGCGACTGCGGAAGCGAAGCCGGACCTGGCGCGTCCGAAGAGATCGGTTCGCGACCATTTCGGCCACGACGGCGCTCGGTAAATCTCATCGGAATCCGCGTTAGCACGGGTAGAATGCGCTGAACGTTCGGTTGAAGCGGATGCGGGGCGCCAGGCCGGTCGCGATGCCGAAGGAGATGAGCGCGGCCAACTCATAGGCAAGGAATTGCAGAAGACTGAATGGAACATTGACGATCTGGCCGGCGATATACGCAGCGAAATGGCTGCTGCCGGTCATGATCGCCACACTGAAGATGAGAATCGGCACTATGAACGGCGGCAGCGTAAAAAGGAGATTGAGCAGCACCAGCGCGCCGAGATGCCTGACCGCCACGGCGATACCCTCGCTCGCCGTTTGCCCGAACACGAGCGCCGGTCGGATCAAGATCAAGGGCGTCTGCATCAGATAGGCGAACATCGGGGCCGGCACTGCAACATACCAGCGCCATTCGGGCGCGCTCTTCATGACCACAAAATTGAACAGTACGGTCAGCCCGAGCGCGACTGCCCACACCGCCGCCGCCCATAGCGTCACGGGCAGCGCGATCTGCCGGAAGCGCGCCGCAGCCTCGAAATCCGGTCGCTTGAAGGTCACCACCGGGATCAAGCGCAGCAGGATGCGCGCGGCGAAAGGCGCCAGAAACACGGTGAGGCAGAATTGCCATGCCTGACTGACGATGACGAGGATGTCGGCGCTCAATTCCGGCAAGAAATGGAAGCCGACCTGCAGCGACTGGCCGAGCGCGAAGGCGGCAAGGATCATTAGCGATAGCCGTCGCTCCTGGCGGACGACGGCCAAGACAGTCGCCCAGGCGCGCAGGAACGTCGCCAAAGGTTGCAGCGGCGACCGGATCGCGCGCCAAGCGCCATAGCCGATGGCCAACAACACCAGCAGCCCGCAGACCCTTGTCGCGATGAAAGCGAGGGTATCATTCATGGGGGCCGAACTGCCTCCAGTCGATTGCCGGCGGCAAGCAGTTATCCGGGATCAGCGCAACGATCAGCGTCGAGCTCCACGGGTCGCGCGGCGCCAGCCCCACCGTCATGGCGAGCTTGCGGCCGAGCCAGGGCCAGGCTACGTCGCGGAAGGAGATGCCGGCAACCACGGCGCCATCGTAGACAACCAGTGACGAATGTCCCGACGCTGCGATCGCTTGTCGCGCGTAGGACGAAATATGGGTGACCGAGGGAAGGTAAAGAACGCCGACCGATGCGGCGCAGCCGCGTTGCTTGAACAACAAGAGCCGCTCGCCGCCGACGATGGTCTGCTCGCGGTCGTAGATTAGACCCGCCTTTGTGGCGGCCGCGACCAGGGCGGCTTGCGCCGCCGCTGGGGTCGTCAACAGTGGCGACCGGCCGAAGGAAAACCAGATCGCACCGATTAGCAGGGCCGCCGCGCCGATGTTGAACAGCCGCGTCATGCCGACACCGCCCGATGCGCCCGCGTCGCGGCAAAGGCGGCGGCCAGAATCAGCACGGCGTCGAGCGCCGAATAGAGCGAGGCGCCGAGGCCCTGGTGCCAGAACTCATACATGGCCGGCCCCACCGCGATCACGGTCAGCCGTGCCCAGTTGAAAATGAGGATGATGAAGATCAATGCCGCCAAATAGGCGGCGTCCATGGCGCGAAAGGACCGCCGCAGGCCCAGCACCATGATCAGGAATCCGGGAACGGCCAAGCCAACCACGTAAGATGTCGAACAGCCATAACTGACATCGACGGCGAAATTCTGCGATGGCCGGATGATCAAGCTGCCGGCGCCGCCGACCTCAAGGCCGGCGGCCTTGAGCAGTTCGCGGGCCATCGTGGCGTCGAACGTGCCGACCAGCGTATGCAGCCAGATCAGCGGGCCGGCGCTGAACGCGTATTGCGAAAAGAACAGACACAGCGCGATGGCAAAGGCGCGGTGTGCGGGACTGCGTGCGAAGCGGCACAGGATATAGAGCGCGATCAGGCTTCCGCCGGCGATCGGCGCGGCGAGAATGGCGGAACGTGAAACGACGAGCACAACAGCGGCGAGTGCGGCAAGCGTCGCCAGCGCTTCGGCGGCCGTCATACGATCGGAGCTGTCCTTAAATGTTCCGAACAGGCGAGCGAGCACCGCGATCTCGACGCATTCGACGACTGTGAGCGTCCGCAGCAGCAAGCCGACGTCGAATGGCAAGCCGCCTTTTTGCAACAGCCATTCGAGGCCGGCAAAGACGGCGAGCCACCCCACGACGAGCGCGCGCGGCACGCCGCGGCGGATTGTCCGCGGATCGGCGGCGGCGATCGTGGATGCGAGGGTCATGCCGAATGTCGCCGGTACCAATGCAGGCTGTTTCAATCGCTGCGGTGCCGGCGAAACTATGCGCGGACACGATCAGGATGGCGCGGCAAGAAGCCGGTGCGAACGCGCGAGATGGCCTCGCGCAACCGGCCGAGCAGCGCCTCGCGCCGGCGCCACGCGACGCCGAACATCACCAGCAAATAGGACAGAACGCCGGCGCCGGGTATCGGCGCGGGGGCGGAATCCGGAGAGACCGTTACTTCGGATATATTGGTCTCTCCATCGTGGCCGAGAGAGTTGTCGATTTGCGCGTATGATCCGTCGAATTCTTCCTTCAACTTATAATCAAAACCGCCCACCTGGTATCCGAGACCGCCGCTGTCGACATACCCGCCAATAACGTTATCTCCGCCGGCCGGGTAGAACAGCAAATTGTCATTGGCGTAATATGTATTAGGGGCAAGCAATCCGGTGATAGACGACCCATTGTTTGTTCCGGTGATACCCGTGATGAGGTATGTATTGCCGCTTTGCAGCGTGGCGGTCAGCGTGCCCGATGCGGTGATGCCGCCGCCCGAATAGGAGAAATCGAAAAGGTCCGCGCGCGCCGACCCGCAGGCCAAGACGCTCAGTGCCGCAACAAGCGGGACGAGTCTTCCCCCCCACACGATACGCAACCCCTACGCGATAAGCAGCAACGAACCGGAGTTTGTTGTTACCACCTCCGGACTTGGTGGGCAATTGACCTTGCCAAACCGTGAAATCGGCAGCGCATGGTTTATCGGCCGAACCGCGGCATCTTGCCTCGCGCCGGATCATTGCGCGGCGGCGAAGCAAACAAACCGACGCTGCGAAAGCGAGTTGCAGATCGGATGCGGCGCAACCGCTGCCCGGCAGGGCGCCGGTTACTGGCGCGCCCGAAGAGATTCGAACTCCTGACCCCCAGATTCGTAGTCTGGTGCTCTATCCAGCTGAGCTACGGGCGCGGCGCGACGTTAGCTATAGGCTCCGGCGCGCGATGGCAAGACGCCGGCCCGGCACCTAAGCCGTATCACCCGTGGGCGCGGGCGCCGCGATGGGCGGCGAGCTCGACGGCGCGGTCCGGAATGGAAAGCCGCAAGGTCGCGCCGATGGTGCCTTCGACCAGGCGGACATCGCCGCCATGGGCGCGAATGAGTTCGGCGGCGATGGCGAGGCCCAAGCCGGTGCCGCCGGTGCGGGTCGAGCCTTGGAACGCCTCGAACAGATGCGCGCGCGCCTTGTCGGAAAAGCCGGGGCCGGTGTCGGACACTTCGATCACCACCACCGCGCCTTCGCGGCGGCCGGTGATGCGGATCTGATCGCGGCCGGCGTCGCGCGGCTCGCGGCTCTCCATGGCCTGCACGGCGTTGCGCGACAGATTGAGCAGGATGCGGAACAGCTGATCGTAGTCGGCTTCCACCACGAGGTCGCGCTCGATGGCGCTGAACCAGCGGATCGGTCCGTCCGGACCGAGGCCGAGGGTTTCGTGGACCTCTTCGACCAGCGGCTCTAGCAGGATCTGCCGGCGCTCCGGCGGCGGCTCCTGCAGCCGGCCGTAGGACAGCGTCGACTGGCAGAATGCAATCGCGCGCTCCAGCGCATGCATCAATTTCGGCGCGAAGCGCTGCACGCCGGGATCGGGGATCTTGGCGAGCCGGTCGGAAAACAGCTGCGCCGAGGCGAGCAGGTTGCGCAGGTCGTGATTGATCTTGGACACCGCAAGCCCCAGCGAAGCGAGCCGGTTCTTCTGATGCAGCATCGAGGTGAGCTCGATCTGCATGGTCGCCAGCTCGCGCTCGGCGGTGCCGATCTCGTCGGCGCGGCCCGACGGCGCGATGACGCGGTCGGAATTTTCCGGATCGGCGCGGAACGCGATCATGTTGGCGGTGACGCGGCGCATCGGCCGCACGAACAGATAGAGCAGCGCCACATAGACCAGCGCCGCGGTGATGCAGGAGATCAACAGCGAGATCAAAAGAATGTCGACCGAATAGCGCAGCATGGCGCTGCGCAGCGGCCGCTCGTCCATGACGAGGTCGATATATTCGCCGCCCATCGGCGCGTCGCCGACCACCCGCATCACTTCGTTGTTGTTGTTGGCGTTGAGCATGGTCTCGAACGCGTCGACGATGGCGTCGAAGGTGTAGACCTGGCGCATGTCGTAGACGTCGTCGATCGGCGGCAG
>Ga0335078_10009230_pt1 | contig 14616 bp, 10 predicted proteins | sample Lox_Sample_32_FD_206711 | JGI IMG/M metagenome (GOLD analysis project Ga0335078, IMG submission 206711) | Soil microbial communities from Loxahatchee National Wildlife Refuge, Florida, United States - Lox_Sample_3.2 | ecosystem: Environmental > Terrestrial > Soil > Wetlands | place: USA...
TGCAAAATCCACAGCTTGCCGTTCTCGATGGTGAATTCGACGTCCTGGACGTCGGCGAAATCCTGTTCAAGCCGCTGCAGCGCCTCGCGCAATTGCGTCGCGACTTCGGGAAGCGAGCGGGCGATGGCCGCTTCGGTTTCGGGATTGTGTCCCCCGGAGACGACATCTTCGCCCTGAGACTCGAACAGAACGTCCACCACCGGCTTATTGGCTCCGGTCGAAGGGTCGCGGGAAAAAGCCACGCCGGCTCCCGACGAGACGCCGGCATTACCAAACACCATCGCCTGAACCGTGACCGCGGTACCTTGCAAATACTCGAGATGTTCGAGCTTACGATAGGTACGAGCGCGGTCGCTCACCCACGAACGAAACACCGCCTGAGCCGCCGATCTCAGCTGATCGGCGGGATCATCGCTCATGACGTATTCTTCATCCTCGATAACCTGCTCGTAGGCCGCCGCCAGCCGTTCGAGGGCTTCGGAATCAAGCAAACGTTCGGCACCGGCGCCTTCGGCGGCGATGAGGGCGTCGCGCTTGCGCGTAAAGCTCCCCGGATCGATGTCAAGCACCACCGTCCCATAGCTTTCGAGAAAACGCCGGTGGCAATCGTGAGCGAAGCGCGGGTGGCCGGTCATGCGCACCAGACCGCGAACCGCACTGGACGTGCAGCCGACATTGAGGACCGTATCCAGCATCCCCGGCATTGATCGCGCTGCACCCGACCGCACCGATACCAACAGAGGACGGCGCCGATCGCCGAACTTTCTACCGGTGGCGTCTTCAAGAAATTCGATTCCCTCGGCCAGTCCGTCCACCAAATCCCGAATGGCCTTGGCGTCGTCATTCAGCGTCGCGGCACAAAGGCTGATCGGCAACACAAACGCCGGCGGTACTGGCAGACCCAGCGCAGCCATCCGCGCCAGATTGGCTGCTTTGCCGCCGACCATATCGGCCGAATGTTGTTCGGTCGCGCCGTGACCGATGCGTGCGATCTGCATGTACAGTCCTATGATGATAAATCGACGAGCACGTGCTCGCGGAGAAGATGGCCAAACGCCGCCAATCGGTCGGTTGAGCGTTCGAGTGCGCGCGCGAGCTCCAAAACCGACAGTGCGGTTTTGAGATCCATTTCGCCGGTGAGGATTCTCGCCGTTACTGCGCGCTCCGCGGCGTCCGCTCTGTGTTCCATATCGATCAGCCGCCCGACCGCGGCCAAGGCATCTTCGGTGTCGACGCGGTGGCCGTCAGGCACGTCCGCTGCAGCGGTCACACCAATAGCCACGGCCTCGGTGCCGGTCACCGTTGCGGTGCAAAGCTCGGCTAGCGGCTCGAGCAGCTCGGGTGCAATTTCGGCCGGCACGAGCGAAGCAACAAACGCCGCTTGCTCGAGCTCGTCGATGGCATCCTCGACTTGATTGATCAGGCGCTCGATGCCGCGATTGGCGCCGAACCGCGCAACTTCGCTGCGCGCTTCGATGGCGATGCGATCGGCTTTTTCTTCAATGCGGCGCGCCCGGTCCGCCAGTGCGGCGCTGTCAAACGATCGGCGCGCCTGCCGGTCGGCGACACAATGCGCAATCCCGGCGGCGATCTCCCGCGCCAATCCGGCTTGGCGGACGACGATGGCCAGCAGCGTACGATCGACCCGTTGCAGATGCGCGACCAGAGCGGCTTCGATGCGATCCCGCGCCAACCGGACCGAACTTCCCTGCAGCAGTGCTTCGGCCGAGACGCGCATGACGGTCTTGAGAAAATCGACTGCTGCGTCGCGGCCGAGCGCGCGGTCGAGGCGCTCGCCAAATCCGATCCGCGTCGGTGTTGCGTGATGAACTGCGGACGCAACCAGTTCGCCGCCGCCAAGTTCGAGGAAAGCACGATGGCCGACGCGATGCAGCGCCGCCCAGGAGAGCACGTGCACAGCGTCGGTCTTGGAAACCCATTCTTTGAGGATCTTGCGTGCCTTGTTCCAGTCGATCAGAAAAACCAGCGATGCGCCAAGGCTTTTGAGGAACGCGTCGCGCTTGGCGTGGTCGTCGAACTGGAAGCGTCCACTGACCAGATAGAAAGCGCCGTCGTCGCCGAGGCCAGTCGCGCTTTTGCGCTCAAGCCCGCTCCAGTCGACCGCGAAGTCGCGAAATAGTCCGATGAAGAACTTGGCGCGCGGCACATGCACGTCGGTATAGGTGACAGTTACGGCATCTGTCTCTACGGCGATCACGACGACGTGCGCATCGGTTTCGCCAATATCGTTCTGGATCGAAAGCCGTGCGCCTGAGCGCGCTGCCGTGGTCGCCAATCCCGGATGGCCGAACTTGAGCTTCTTCGTCGCCTCGATACCGCGCATGAATGCCTCGACGGCAGGCCGATCTTGCGGCAGCAGCGCGTGGACGTGCGCACCCGCGAGCACTTCTTCTGCATGTGTGGCGGCGAGGCGATTGAGCGCTTTGTGCAAATCCATGATCAGCCCATGCAGGCTGTCGCTATTGTTGCGATCCGAAAGCCCGGTCAGCCGGATGATTTGTTCAAGCGCGATGGCGTCCGACGAACCGAAAGGCGCCGATGCACGGATCGCTGCGAGGCGTGCTATCGCCGGGTCCGCCGCGTCGCCGTCACCGGCTTTCACCCCGCGAAGCATCGCCTCCATGTCGTCCCAGATGGCAACACCGAGATTTGCCAGACCGGGCGCCGAGACCTGGTCGCCGGCCAGTGTGGCCTGGTTGACCAGGGTTTCCAGTGCGACGTGATCGAGGCCGGTATCCCGGCATTCGCGCGCCAGATCAAAGCGCGCACTCTTCGGATCGGGGGCACGGCGTGCGGCTGCCTGCAAAATACTCAGCCGAACTTTGACGCGGTCGTTGGCAGCCAAGCCCTCGGCGATGAGAGATGGCAACAGCAGATCGACTTGGCCCAACTGCCCGATGATTTCGGATTTCATGGCCTCAACACCTGCAATCGTCAGAACTTACAAAAGCAGGTTTAGATGACGCGCTTATTGACCTAGGTCATTCATACGACTGTCATAAATGGAGTTGGAATCCCGGATCGGACGTCGAGCACATGCGTCGACGCTACGCCGCGAGCGCCGCCGTTCCCGGTGCTGCAAGTGCCGCGGCGAGACGCTCGCGGTCGAGCGGCTTGACCAGAAAGCCATCCATGCCGGCTTCGAGACAGGCGTCGCGATCCTCGGCGAACGCATTCGCAGTCAACGCCAGGATCGGTGTCCGCGCGGCGCCGGTCTCGGCTTCGACGGTTCTGAGCCGCCGCGTTGCTTCCAGGCCATCGATGCCCGGCATGTGCAAGTCCATCAGTACGCGATCGTAAGGCATACCGGCGGCCCGCGCCGCGAGCCACGTTTCGATGGCCGCGGTGCCGCTTTCCACCATCGTCGGGCGGTGACCGAGTTTGACCAACAGGGCGCGCGCGAGCAGCGCGTTGATTTCGTTATCCTCGGCGACCAGGATCGACAGTCCGCCGGCGGGGCGCGCGACGCTTGGCGTCTCCGCAGGCTCAATGGCAGCGCCGGGGTCGAACGCATCATCCGTCGAGAAGCGTGCGGCGAGGGAGGCCGCGCGGATCGGCTTGATCAGGTAGCCGGTAAAGCCCGCCTGCTTGAGGCCTGCAAGTTCACCACGCATCGCCGGCGTGATGAGGATGAGACGCCGCGGAATCGCTGCAGCCATCCGTGCCAGCGCTTCACTCGCGGACGTGCCGAGGGTGTGATCGACCAGCACCGCGCTCCACAATTGTTCTGGCACCAATGCCGCCGCCACCTGATCGTCGGGGACGATTTTGGTGCGTGCACCCCAGCGCTGCAGGCGGCGCGCAATCAAGGACGGTTCGATCGCAGCGGGCGCGACAATCAGAATGTCCTGGCCGCTGAGATCAGGTACCGCGAGCAGCGGTTCATCGTTATCGTTGCTGCGCGGCAGCGGAACGACGACGCGGAATGTCGCGCCTTGGCCGGGAGCGCTCTCGACAGCGATCGAGCCGCCCATGCTCTCGATAATTCTCTTCGAGATCGTCAGACCCAATCCGGTGCCGCCAAACTTCCGGGTCGAACTGCCGTCCGCCTGCTCGAATTCGAGAAAGACGCGGGCCTGATCCTCGGCCGAAATACCGATGCCGGTATCGGTCACGGAGATAGCGATCGCGTCGTGCGCGCCTGGTTCGACAATGATCGAGACGCCGCCCCGTTCGGTAAACTTGATCGCGTTGCCGGCGAGGTTGAACAGAACTTGCCGCAGCCGCGCGGCGTCGCCAACGACCCGCGCGGGCAGGCGCTCGTCAACGTAGCAGCAGATATCGAGGCCCTTGGCTTGCGCGCGAGGTCCGAGCAGTTCGACCGCTTCCTCGACAAAATCGGCGAGCGCAAACGGCCGCGCCGCAAGATCAAGTCTGCCGGCCTCGATCTTGGAGAAATCGAGCACCTCTTCGATCAGCGACAGCAGCGTTTCACCCGAGTTCTTCACTGCCTTGAGATAGGTCCACTGTTCGGGTGACAGCGGCGTGTCGCCGAGCAGGTCGGCCATGCCGAGGATGCCGTTCAGCGGCGTGCGGATCTCGTGCGACACCATCGCCAGAAAACGTGACTTGGCGCGGTTCGCTGCCTCGGCCTGATCGCGCGCCTCGGCGAGTGCCCGCTCGCCGTTGACGCGGTCGGTGACATCGCGGCCGACGCTTTGCATCTCGCTTGAGCCGTCGGAGCGGACGTTGACTTCGCGCCACGCGATCCAGCGCGCGCCGTCCGCTGCGGCGATCTTTTGATCGTGGGCGCGCGTGCCGTCGGCAAGAAGCATGGTGCCGCCTTGCTCCAGAACCGGCAGCGTGAAACTCGTGGTGAGAATTGCGTCGCGGTCGCGGCCGGCGAGCGTGCAGAACGCATCGTTGGCGTAGGTGATCGCGCCGAGGCCGTTCCGGCGCACGATCACGTCGTCCTGGGCTTCAAAAAAACTCGCGGTGCGTTCTTGTGCTTCGCGGATTTCCCAATTGCGATCCGCGGCCTCGTCGAGGCGGGCTTCCAGCGCCCGCAGCTCGGCTTTCATCTGGCGGATGCGCGAGATCAGGATCCCGATAGCCCCGCAGGCGGCGCCGAACAGGGATGAGACGCCGATAGCGAACATGTAGGGATCGTAATGAGCCGAAGGCGAAGTCGCTCCCGACAGGAAGCCGAAAGCGACCGCAAACGCCATGGTCGTGATGACGATGGCCCGGATGATGAGCGAGTACAGCCTGCGGCCGAGGATGGCGGGTTTTCGAAGGGTGGCGCGAGAGCCCATGGTCCCTGTCCCGCTCGGCAAACGCGGCGCGGGCGCAAGTCAAAATCCGCGCGGTGCCCGTTGTTATCGATGCAGCGATGCGTATGTTGCCCGGGGAACCCTTGCGTATCCCTTGCCACAGGGCCGGACGATTGGAGCGAGGGATAATGCTTTGTTAACATCGCGCTGGATCAGTCGACTGGACATTGCGAGAACAAAGGCGCGGCCGGGAGAGCTAGGAATGGACAGTATTGTGAATTCAAAGCGCTCACGCGCAAAATCAGCCGGACCGGCCGAGCCGGCGCGGCCGACGCGCGAGCAGGCCGAAGCGGCGGTGCGCACGCTGATCAGTTGGGCGGGGGACGATCCTGACCGCGAGGGGCTCCGCGGTACGCCTTCGCGCGTCGTGCGCGCTTATGAGGAATGGTTTTCCGGCTACAAGGATCATCCGCGCGAGTACCTCAAACGGACGTTCGAGGAGACCGGCGGTTACGACGAGGTCGTCGTGCTGCGCGACATTCGTTTCGAATCGTTTTGCGAGCATCATATGGCGCCGATCATCGGCCGCGTGCACATCGGCTATCTGCCGCGCAATCGTGTGGTCGGCATTTCTAAGCTGGCGCGGCTGGTGGAAGTTTATGCGCGGCGGCTGCAGATCCAGGAGAAAATGACCGCCGAGATCGCGACCTGTGTCGATGAGGTGCTCAAGCCGCACGGCGTTGCCGTCGTCACTGAAGCGACCCATCAATGCATGACCACGCGCGGCGTGCACAAGGCCGGCGTCAGCATGGTGACGAGCCGCATGCTCGGGGTATTTCGCGATCACGCCGAGACCCGTCACGAATTTCTGTCCGCGATCGGCATGCGCGGCGCCATTAACGTCGCCAACGGGGGCGGGTAGGCCAACTTACGCGGCGCGTCTGATCTCGTCGGCGAGTGCCCGGTACGACAACGCTTCGGCGATGTGGACGCGGCCGACTTTCTCTGCGCCATCGAGATCGGCGAGCGTGCGCGCGACGCGCAGCACCCGGTGATAGCCCCGCGCGGACAACCGCATCGCGTCGGCGGCTTCCCGTAACAGCGTAAGTCCGCCTGCGTCCGGTCGCGCCACATCTTCAAGCACTGCGCCTGAGACCGCAGCATTGCTGCGGATGTGCGGCAATCCGATCGCAGCATAGCGTGCGGCTTGGCGCTCGCGCGCCTGCGCCACGCGTTCGGCCACTTCGCGGCTTCCCTCGGTCGGCGGCGGCAGGATGAGATCGGCGGCGGTCACCGCCGGCACCTCGATGTGGAGGTCGATGCGGTCGATCAGCGGACCGGAAATGCGCGCCTGGTAATCCGCAGCGCAGCGCGCATTGGGTCCGCGGCGACAGGCGTAGCCGGGTTCGTCGGCGCGACCACAGCGGCACGGATTCATCGCTGCAACCAGCATGAAGCGCGCCGGATAAGTGACGCGGTGATTGGCGCGTGCGATCGAAACTTCACCGGCTTCCAGCGGCTGGCGCAGCGAGTCGAGCGCCTGCGCCTGGAATTCCGGTAACTCGTCGAGAAACAGCACGCCATGATGTGCGAGCGAGACTTCTCCCGGCCGCGCATGCAGCCCGCCGCCGACTAGCGCCGGCATGCTGGCGGAATGGTGCGGCGCCCGGAACGGACGCCGGTTGGTCAACGCACCACCTTCGATCTGGCCGGCGACCGAGGCCACCATCGAAACTTCGAGCAATTCGGCCGGGGCAAGCGGCGGCAGGATCGACGGCAAGCGCGCGGCAAGCATCGACTTGCCCGCGCCGGGCGGTCCCACCATCAGCAGATTGTGACCACCGGCGGCGGCGACTTCGAGCGCGCGCTTGGCGCTTTCCTGGCCCTTGATGTCGGCAAGATCGAGCAACGTGCCTTGCATTTCCAGAATCTTTGGCTGGGGGCGCGACAGCACCTGCGTGCCCTTGAAGTGGTTGGCCAGCTGAATGAGCGAGGATGCCGCGATGATCTCAATCTCGGGGCTGGCCCAGGCGGCTTCGGGCCCGCAGCGCGCGGGGCAAATCAACCCCTCGCCACGGGCGTTGGCGCCAATGGCAGCCGGCAAGACGCCGGCGACGGCGGCGATCGAGCCGTCAAGGCCAAGCTCGCCCAGCACCGCAAATCCCGACAGCGCATCGTGAGGAATGGCGCCGATCGCTGCCATCAGTCCGAGGGCAATCGGCAGATCGTAATGGCTGCCTTCCTTGGGCAGATCGGCCGGCGCCAGATTGACGGTGATGCGGCGAGCCGGCAGCGCCAGCCCGGAGGCGATCAGCGCCGAGCGTACACGCTCGCGCGCTTCGGACACCGCTTTGTCGGGAAGGCCGACAATGGTGAAGGCCGGCATACCCGGCGCGACCTGCACCTGAACATCGACAGGCCTGACCTCGATGCCCTCGAACGCGACCGTGGAAACGCGCTGGACCATGTCCGCCCCTGCCCGCAGCGCAGAGTAGCGGAAGTCATACCAACGCGCAAGAACATTTAGGGAACAGAGCGGCGGATCGCGTGCATCAGCGGTAAGACGCGTCTCGCAACTCGTGGCGTACGGCCTCGAGGATTTCGTTCGAAAGCGTTTCGTCGTCGACGGCACGGGCCAGTGTCAGCGCGCCGACCAGGGCCGCCATGGCTGCAACCGCTTTGCGGCGGCGCGCAGCTTTTGAGAATCCCGGAAGGGCGTTGGCGAGAATATCGAGGAGCGGTTGCAAGCCCTCCGCGAAGGCCTTGCGCACGGCGCTGCCGCCGCGCGCCGCATCGGTCCCAAGCGCGGCGAATGCGCAGCCCTTGCCCGGCTCGTCGCGATGACTCGGCGATAGATAGTGCGCAAGGAGCGCGGCGTAGGGCTTGTCCGGCGCGTCAGCAACAACACGCGCCCAGTTTGTCGCTGCCCGGGCCATAGAGCGCCGGCTTGCTTCCGCCACGAGATCGTCCTTGGAGGCGAAATGGCCGTAAAAGCCGCCGTGAGTAAGGTCCGCCGCCTTCATGATGTCAGCGACACCAATGCCGCCGAAACCTTTGGCGCGAAACAGCCCGCTGGCCGCATCGAGAATGCGTTCGCGGGTCTCGGTGGCTTTCTCCCTGCTTACTCTCATATGCGGTCCAGCCATGCATTGAACGACAATTGACAATTTATATGACGATCATCATGAATGTACAAAAAGAAAGATGATGGTCATCATCTAACGAATTTGGCTGGCTGGGATCAGATCAACATGGTGTCCACCGGACTCGCGGCTTTTCTGGCCCGCCGTAACATCCACTACGGCTGGGTCGTCGTCGCCGTCACCTTCCTCACCATGCTGGTCACGGCCGGTGCGATGGGCGCGCCCGGGGTGCTGATCGTGCCATTGGAGCACGAGTTTGGTTGGGCCAACGCGCAAATCTCTTCAGCGTTGGCCATCCGCCTGCTGCTGTTCGGCTTGTTCGGTCCGTTCGCCGCGGCTTTCATGAACCGCTTCGGGCTGCGCCGGGTCATGATCAGCGCGGCCGCCCTGATTGTCACCGGACTCATCGTCTCGCTGGCGATGACGCAGGTGTGGCAACTGGTGCTGTTATGGGGCTTCGTCGTCGGCATCGGCTCCGGCCTCACCGCAATCGTTCTCGCGGCGACGGTGGCGACGCGATGGTTTACCCAGCGCCGCGGCCTGGTCGTGGGGTTGCTCTCGGCGAGTTCGGCGACCGGGCAACTTGTATTCCTGCCGCTGATTGCAGAACTGACCGAACGCTTCGGCTGGCGCTTGGCGCTGGTCTTCGTCTGCGCTCTGTTGGTGCTGGCTGCCATTACCGCGCTTGTGCTGATGCGCGACCGGCCGAGTGACGTCGATCTGCCGCCTTACGGGGAAACAACGGTCACACCGCCCCCGCCTGCAGGCGTCGGCCTTGTGTCGCTCCTTTCATCTCCGCTCACTGTGCTCGCGGATGTGGCCCGCGTGCCGCTGTTCTGGGTTCTGTTCGCAACCTTCTTCATCTGCGGCCTGAGCACCAACGGGCTGATCCAGACCCACTTCATCACGCTGTGCGCGGACTACGGGCTCGCCGCAGTGACGGCGGCGAGCGTGCTCGCCATGATGGGGGTGTTCGACTTCGTTGGTACGATCGGTTCCGGTTGGCTGTCCGACCGCTTCGATAATCGCTGGCTGTTGTTCTGGTATTACGGGCTGCGCGGGCTTTCGCTGCTGTTTCTGCCGTTCACCGACTTTTCATTTTACGGGCTGTCGCTGTTCGCAGTGTTCTACGGGCTCGACTGGATCGCGACGGTGCCGCCGACTGTGAAACTGACCGCCGACCGCTTCGGCCGAGAACGTGCGGGCATCGTGTTCGGCTGGATTTTTGCCGGCCACCAAATTGGCGCGGCGACCGCAGCGTTCGGCGCCGGCTTTTCGCGCACCGAGTTTTCGAGCTACCTGCCGGCGTTCTTTGTTGCCGGGGCCATGTGCCTTATTGCCGCTGGGTTGGTGCTGACGATCGCCAGACCATCGTCGACGGGCTTTGGCGCGGCCGCACCGCAACCGGCGCGGAGCTGATAGCGGCGGCAGCCGTCCGCGCGACGGAAGTTGCCGCTTCTTGCTGCCAAGAATAAACGGCCACTAAACGACATTCAGCGAAATGTCGTACAACGACGCGCATGCTCGCGCCGCCGCTGCCAAAGGGAAGCGACCGTCACGCACCATGAAAGCCTGGCTCAGACGACATCGCCATTCCGGGCCGCCGCTCGCAGCCGTCGTAATGCTGACGTTGCTATCGGGGCACTGTGGTGCTCAGACCGCGACGCCGGCCAATGCGGCCATTTGGACTGTGCCCGAGGTTGGCGCCCTGCCTGACAACGATTACGGCCGGATGGTGCGGCGAGGCCGCGATCTCGTCACTGCGACCTACGCGCATATCGGGCCGGAGGTGAACGATCCGGCAAAGCGCTACGCCGGCAACAATCTTGCGTGCGGCGATTGTCACCTTGAGGCCGGAACAAAAAGATTTGGCCTGCCGGTGTTCGGTCTCTATGGCGACTTCCCGAAATACAGTGCGCGGGCAGGCGCCGAGATCACCATCGAAGATCGGGTCAATTCCTGCATGACCCGCAGCATGAATGGACGCGCCATCCCGGCCGACGCTGCGGAGATGCAAGCCTTCGTCGCGTACATCAAATTCCTGTCCACCGGCGTGCCGCCCGATCAGCGCATTCCGGGACTCGGCGCCGGCAACATTCCCGAGCTTCATCGCGCTGCAGATCCCCTGCGCGGCCGTGTGGTCTATGAGGCGAAATGCGAAGGATGCCACAACACCGACGGATCGGGCATCCGCCGCAGTCTGCCGACGACTGATCTCGGCTACGTGGTGCCGCCGCTATGGGGTTCGGACTCGTTCAACAATGGCGCCGGCATGAACCGTCTCATCACCGCAGCGAACTTTGTTCATTCCAACATGCCGGAGGGCGCTGATTATTTGAATCCGATACTCCCAATAGTCGATGCGTGGGACGTTGCGGCTTTCGTGGTCTCGCAGCCGCGGCCGCTCAAACCCGGACTCGAAAAGGATTTTCCCGATCTCGCGCTGAAACCGGTCGATACGCCGTATGGCCCGTATCTCGACCGCTTCAGCGCGCAACAACACAAATACGGACCGTTTGGGCCAATCCGCGCGGCGCTCGCACGCTTGAAAAGTGAGGCTAAACCCGCCACGGAGCCGCGCCACTAGCTACCGGCGCGTATCTCCTCGATCTTGTCCCAGATCAGCGCCGCGATATCGGGGCCGCCGAGATTCTTCACTGCGCGAATGCCGGTGGGGGAGGTGACGTTGATCTCGGTGAGGAAACCGTCGATCACATCGATGCCGACGAACAAAAGGCCGCGCTCGCGCAGCGCTGGTCCTAGTCGCGCACAGATTTCACGCTCGCGGGCGCTGAGGCCGGTCGCTTTTGGTATGCCGCCGCGCACCATGTTGGAGCGCAGATCGTCCGGCGCGGGCACGCGGTTGACCGCGCCGGCAAATTCGCCGTCGACCAGAATGATGCGCTTGTCGCCATCCTTCACCGCGGGCAGGAATTTTTGCACCACCCATGGCTCGCGAAACATCGTCGCGAACAGGTCGTAGAGCGAGCCGAAGTTGAGATCCTCACGCTCCAAACGGAAGACGGCCTCGCCGCCCTTGCCGTAGAGCGGCTTCATGACGATGTCGCCCTGTTCGGCGCGAAACGCCTTGATCGCTTCCAGGTCGCGCGTGATGACCGTCGGCGGCATCAGGTCGGGGAATTCGGTGACGAAAATCTTCTCCGGCGCATTACGCACATGGGCCGGATCGTTGACCACCAGCGTTCGCGGGTGAATGCGCTCGAGCATGTGCGTCGTGGAAATGTAAGCGAGGTCGAACGGCGGATCCTGGCGCAGCAGCACCACGTCCAGCGAAGCAAGATCGACGTGCCGCGGCTCGCCGAGCGTGAAATGATCGCCCACGCTATCGCGCACTTCCAGCGGCCGCACCGAGGCGGAAACTTTGCCATCGCGCAACGCGAGCCGGTCGGGTGTGTAGTAGGAGAGCTTATGGCCGCGCTGCTGTGCTTCCAGAAGCAGCGCGAACGTCGAATCGCCACGGACGTTGATCCGCTCGATCGGGTCCATCTGTACGGCGACATTCAAGGGCATGTGAGCAATCGGGACTGAGGGCAGGGGCGCCAACGTCTACGCAATTTCTGCGTCCGCCGCTATGGCGATGGACGCCGGGGCGGAAATTCAGCGGCTTGCATCGAAGGCGTTGGCAATGTGCTGCGGCATGCTGCCGGGAGCTACCAGAATGACGTCGAAACGGATGTCGCGCTGTGCGTCATCCGGGTGATGCGCGAGCCAGAGTTCGGCGGCGGCAATGATGCGCCGTTTCGTTCTTTCGGTTACGGCTTCCGCCGCGTCATCGGCGCGCTCGCGCGCTTTGACTTCGACAAAGATCAAGGTCCGGCGGCGACGGGCGACGATGTCAATTTCGCCGAGCGGAGTTTTCCAGCGCCGGGCCACGATCCTGTAGCCCTTGGCGATCAGCAATATGGCGCCGCGGCTTTCGGCGGACAGCCCAAGCCGGAACGCCGCCACACGGGCAGGGCGCGGGGGTTCCGCAATACGCCCCGATGGCTTAACGCGCCGGGCGATGATCCTGCTCCTTTGCGAGCGCGAGCGCCCGCTGATAAAGGTCGCGGCGGGACAGTCCAGTCGCCAGCGCGACTTCGCCTACGGCATCCTTGAGCGAAACCCGGGCGAGCGCCTGACGCAGCAGCGTCTCGGCATCGTCAACGCTCGGCTGCTCTTGCGCGGCTGGCGGCGCGATAACGAGAACGATTTCACCACGCGGTTCGCCCGTCTCCGCGAAAGTCTGCGCCAGTGCGGCGAGGTCACCGTGCCGCACTTCCTCGTGCAGCTTGGTGAGCTCGCGGCACACGGCGGCTTCGCGCGGCCCAAGCCCAGCCGCGAGGTCGACGAGTGTCGCCGCGATCCGCGGCCCGGTTTCAAAAAACACCAGCGTTGCCGGGATGCGGGCAAGCTCGGCGATGCGCGCTCTTCGTGCGGCTTGTTTGGGCGGCAGGAAGCCCGCGAAGAAGAACTCATCGGTCGGCAAACCGGCGACCGCCAATGCGGCCAGCGGCGCCGATGCGCCGGGCAATGCAGTAACCGAATATCCGGCTTCCTGGACAGCACGAACCAGCTTGAACCCGGGATCGGACACCAGCGGCGTGCCGGCGTCAGACACCAACGCAATGGCGGCTCCCTCGGCCAGCCGGCGCAGCAATTTGGGACGTGCCGCCATTGCATTGTGGTCGTGGTAGGGCGTGAGCGGCGTACCGATGGCGTAACGGTCGAGCAGCTTGCGGGTCACACGGGTGTCCTCACAGGCGATCAGATCGGCGCCTGCCAGTGTGGCGAGCGCGCGCAAGGTGATATCGCCAAGGTTGCCGATCGGCGTCGCCACAATGTGCAAACCGGCCGCGACCTTGGCGACATTGAAGGCATGGCCGCCGAGGGTGTATTGGCGTAGGCGATCCTCGTCGGCGGGCGGGTTGCTCATGGTCGCAGCCTAGCGCCACCCTCCGGGGCCGTCATGCCGTGCCAAATTCCTTATCTTTTTCATTTAGTTAACCATTCGCCGCCAGAATGACAGATTGGGGCTACCTTAATACCCGGCGCTTTCGCTGCTGGGAGGGGAGAACCGGAGTGTCCGCCGAGTTGCCGGTTAGGGGGTCGGCCGCCATGGCAACACGGCGCCGCGCGCTTGGTGCTTTGCTGATTATAGCCGGTGCTCCGTTGGCCGGCTGCTCGAATAGTTCCAACTACTTTTCTTCGCTGCCATCATTGTCTTCGACGCCGGGTGGAGCACCGGTCCCGGCAGCGACGGTTGGTACCGGCCAGGTCAAGGTCGCTGTCATTCTGCCGCTGTCGGCGCCCGGCAATGCCGGCCTCGCCGGCCAGGCCATGCGCAATGCGGCTGAGATGGCGTTCGCCGAATTCAACGCGACGAATATCCAATTGCTCATGAAAGACGACGCCGGCACGCCTGAGGGTGCGCGGGCGGCTGCCGAGCAGGCGCTCAACGAAGGAGCCGAGATCATTGTCGGGCCGCTGTTTGCCCAGTCGGTCGGCGTCGTCGGCCAGATCGCGCGCCCGCGCAACATTCCAGTGATCGCCTTTTCGACCGATACCAACGTCGCCACCAGTGGCGTTTATCTGTTGAGCTTCCTGCCTGAATCGGATGTGCAGCGCATCGTGCAATATGCGACTTCGGTCGGTAAGCGATCGTTTGCAGCGCTGATCCCCGACAATCCCTATGGGACGGTGGTTGAAGGTGCGTTCAAGCAGGATGTGACGCGCCGCGGCGCCCGCATCATCGCGCTGGAACGCTATTCGCACGACAAGGCCGCGATGACGGCTCCGATCAAGGCCATTGCCCACGCGGCGGTTCGCGCCGACGCCATCTTCATTCCCGACGGCGGCGACGCTGCACCTGAGGTCGCGCAGGCACTGGTCGGCGACGGCGTCAACACCAAAAAGGCCCAACTGCTCGGCAGCGGATTGTGGGAAGACGATCAGCGCATCTCCTCGACCGCGGCGCTCGACGGCGCCTGGTACGTCGCACCGGATCCCGCCGGATACCGCAATTTCGCCGCGCGCTATCGCGCCCGCTTCAAACAGGAACCGCAACGCACCGCGACGCTCGCCTACGATGCCGTTGCACTCATTGCCGCCCTGGTAAAGACGCAAGGCGCGCAACGCTTCTCGCCCCAGGTCTTGACCAATCCGTCCGGTTTCTCGGGCATCAATGGGCTATTCAGATTCCGCGCTAACGGGACTAACGAGCGCGGGCTTGCGGTGCT
>Ga0335078_10009233_pt1 | contig 14615 bp, 8 predicted proteins | sample Lox_Sample_32_FD_206711 | JGI IMG/M metagenome (GOLD analysis project Ga0335078, IMG submission 206711) | Soil microbial communities from Loxahatchee National Wildlife Refuge, Florida, United States - Lox_Sample_3.2 | ecosystem: Environmental > Terrestrial > Soil > Wetlands | place: USA: Florida...
CAGGAACTTAGCAGCGGTCCTCAGAATGGGTTATCGGACAGATCTGCCCTCAGCGGCGGGAGTGGACTCGTATGTCCTGAGAAATCAACGGCGAATTTTTGCGAAATGCTTATTTGGGACGGAAGTGGTGTGTAATACTTCTCCCTGCCATTTCTTATCGGCGACGGCAGGAACTGCCGCGACGAGCAACCCTGCCGCGATGGTTGGAACGCAAAGGTGCTTCCGCATTTATTCGACTTCTGGCTTCAGGCTTGCAAATCCCCAAGGGATTCAAGTATGAGCTCTGGCTTGTGGTACGCCTGGCGCTTCTTATCCGTTTCCCGGATGCGGTAGCTCAATGGGGCTATTTGTGGAATCTGGGATCCAACCCTGAGACCTTACTTGCGCGCCAGCATCGCCTTGACGATAGCTTCCGGCACCCCGGCGTCGTGCAATTTCGCCAGCTCGTCCGGGTTCAGAACGAAGCGGTTGGGCTGAGTGCGAATCATGCTGACGATATCTTCGTCCACCACATTTCCGTGGACCAGCCGCACCACCAGATCGTTGTCGAAGATGATGCCCGTCTGTACCTCGGCGGTCGATATGTTCGTCTTCGGTTCCACGCGCGCCCATGCCAGCACTTGGCGCGGCAGAGCATCGGCGAGCGCTTTGTTGCGCCTGCACCAATCCACCAGGCCGGCCGTCTCGCGAATCTCATGGAGCTTCCGGGACTTGTCGAACGCGCTGAGCGCGCCATCGTAATTCTGTAGAAGCATGTCGGCGATGCCGAGGTCATACCACGCCGCCGCGGCCGTCTTCGGTCCGCCATGGCAGGATTCAGCGTTTGCCCGCGCGGTGCGCAGCAGGCCGGAATAATCGCCCGCTTTCAGCAGATCCCAGGACTGGCGGAGATTGCACTCCTTGTCGTCCATGAACACCAACTCCTGATCCTCCTTCCACTGAGAATACAGGCGGCGGGCCTGACCGATAGCCTGGCGGGTGGCGATATCGATCAAGTCCGGCGGGGCCGGATACTCGGGGGCGCCGGTCTGAGCTTCGTTCTGTTTCGCCGGGTCGGCGCTCAGCGGAAGCGTGGCCAGTTCCTCGCCGGTGGCCAGATCGGCCACGCGTAGCGACGCCAGAAAGTGGCCTTCGGTTCGCGAAATGTGGGTTGCCGGGAGCCCGTTCCCCAGCATGGGTTCGCGCGGCAGTGCCTGGCAGCGCGTAATATCCGCCGAAATCACGTCCGCCGGACCCAGCGCGCGGGCGAGCTCGGCCGCCCCGCCGGACGGCGGAATCGTCACCTCGAGGTGGTGCTCAGCGGCGACGGCGGTGAGTTCCCGCTCGGAAACTACCGCGACCCCGTGCGCGAGCAGATCCTGCCGCAGCAAACCTCCAAAATCCCGCGAGCATCTGCCGGTAATCGGGCCGAGCAGCACCTTGGCGCCAGCGAAATTCTCGCCCAGTACCGGCGCGTGCAGTACTTGTCCCTGCCATTTCTTCTCGGCAGCAGCAGGCCCCGCCGCGAGCAGCAGTCCTGCCGCGATCATCAGAGAGCAATGCAACGTCCGCATTTGAGGCCTCCTTCTGCCTCCTACTACGTTTCGCGCCTTTAATTAGTTCATGTCTCGTTGGGGCCATTCGCGATTGTGGGCGGCAACCCTGATAACATGAGGGGCGAATGAAGCGTTGGGGACTGGTGGGAATGGCTGCGTGCGCACTCCTCGCGGCGCCGGCGGCGGGCGTGATTGCGTTCGAGGAAATCGCCGGGCGTTCCGGCCTGATTTTCAGCGCCAACAGTTCTCCTACGCCGAACAAGAATCAGCCGGAAACCATGGTCTCCGGCGTAGGGCTGCTCGACTACGATAACGACGGCTATCTCGACGTCTACCTGGTGAACGGCGCCGCCATCCCCTCATTGAAAAAGGAAGGCCCGATGTACTGGAACCGGCTTTTCCACAACAATCGCGACGGCACGTTCACCGACGTCACGGAAAAAGCGGGGGTGGCGGGGGAAGGCTATGGCATGGGCGTGGCGGTGGGTGATTTCGACAACGATGGCTGGCCGGACATTTATGTCGCGAACGTAACTAAGAATCAGCTTTTCCGCAACAATCACGACGGCACCTTTACCGACGTGGCGGACAAGGCGCACGTAAGCGGCGGCATCCTCAATGGCAAAAAGATGTGGTCGGTTTCGGCCGTGTGGCTCGACTATAACAATGATGGCCTGCTCGACTTATTCGTCTCCAATTACTGCAAATGGGAAGTGAATAAGGACCCGGTTTGCCGCGTCAATCCGACCACGCGCGCCTACTGCCATCCAAAGTATTACCAGCCGCTACCGGACACCCTTTACCGCAATAATGGCGATGGAACCTTCACCGACGTATCGGCGGAAACGGGAATCGGCAAACATCTCGGCAAAGGCATGGGCGCCGTGATGGCCGATTACGATGGCGACGGCTTCATGGACATCTTCGTCCCCAACGACAACATGCCCAATTTCCTGTTTCACAACATCGGCGGAAAAAAGTTCGAGGAGGTCGCATTGGAAGCCGGCGTCGCCTATCCGCAAAGCGCCAACGTGGTCTCCAGCATGGGCGCCGATTTCAAGGACGTCTTCAACACCGGCAAGCCGGACATCTGGCACACCGCGACCGAAAACGAATCGTTCCCCATGTATCAGAATCGCGGCGGCGGAGTCTTCTTCGAAGTGACGGACCAGAGCCTGCTGGGTTCCACGCGCACCATGTCGGGGTGGTCGAACGGCGTTTTCGATTTCGATAACGACGGCTGGAAGGACCTTTTCGTGGCGCGCGGGAACGTGCTTGACAATGTGGCGCTCACCTCCAGCCGCAGTTACGGCGAACCGAACGCCATTTTCCGCAATCTGGGCAATGGCAAGTTCCGGAACGTGAGCGGCGACGCCGGTGCGGACTTCCAGAGGTCCGCCCCCCATCGCGGCGCGGCATTCGGCGATATCGATAACGATGGCCGCATCGACGCGGTGGTCACCGTGCTGAACGGCCCGGTGAAGTATTTCCACAACGTGACGAAGAACTCCAATCATTGGATTCTGCTGAAGCTCGTGGGGATGAAGAGCAATCGCATGGGAATCGGAGCGCAGATCCGCATCACGGCCGAGGACAATTCGAAGCAGTATAACGAGGTGACCACGGCGTGCGGATACGCCGGCTCCAGCGACTCGCGGGTCCACTTCGGGCTCGGCGCGTCCAAAGTGATCCGCGAGATCGATATTAAATGGCCCAGCCGGATTCACCAGGTCCTGCACGATGTCCCGGCCGACCAGATTCTGACCGTCAAAGAGCCGCCGCAATAGCCCGAATGAGACGCTAACTCGTCCGAAACGCAAGTGAATAAGTCCACGTCATACAGGCGAATGCCCCGGCAGCGGACCTTTCGCCCGGAGGTGAGATATTCGGAGGTGGTCCATGGAAATACGCACGTCAGCCGCTCTCCTGCTCCTTTGTGCGGTCGCGATCCCGGCGCAGGAAACCCCGCCGGTATTCAAGTCCGAGACCAACCTGGTTTTGGTGCCCGTGGTGGTACACAACGGCAAAGGCGACGTAGTCGTCAACCTGACAAAAGACGATTTCCGGCTCTTCGATAACGGCAAGGAGCAGGTCATCAAGAGCTTTTCCGCGGAAGGTACTTCCGGCCGCGTGGCGGAGGACCGCGCGGAGCCGAATGCCTCCGAGCCGGCTGGTTCCAAGCCCATGGTTATTCCTGGGCGCTTCGTCGCGCTGGTTTTCGACGACGACCACTTCAAGATGCCGAGAAGATTCGGCGATCCGCCGCCGGGGTTCATCGGAGATCCCGGCGACTTGTGGTTTGCCCGCGATGCCGCCAAGAAGATGCTCGCCACGCTCAAGCCGGCGGACCGCGTGGCCGTGATCACGTCCACGGCCAGAGTTCTGCTCGATTTCACGGACGACCGCGCCAAGGTTGTGGACGCGCTCATGCGATTGCGCCCCGGCGATCCTATTCCGCCCGGTTCGGATTACGATCGCGAAGCTGAAAAGTCGGCCCAACAGATGCTGCGCACATGCGAGTCCACCGTCCGCCGGATGGCGCACCTGCCGGGAGAGCGGACCCTCGTTTTCATCTCACCCGGCCTGTTGATGAGTGGCCCGGTATCCGGTCAGGGCCTCGGTAGTTGGTCCGAAGTTGCGGAGACCACCCGGCTGATCGACGAGGCCCTGCACGCACGCGTGGTCATCAACAGCCTGGACGCCCGCGGCCTCACACCCGCAGGCATCAGCGTCACCGGCCGCTTCCAGGCGTTCCAAATGCGCGTGACCGATGGCACCGGCGGCACGTACATTCGCGACACCAACGACCTCAAGGGAGGCACAGAACGACTCGCCGCCTCTCCCGAGGTCCTCTACATTCTGGGCTTTTCGCCGCAAAATCCACGGCTCGACGGCAGCTTCCATCATCTGACCGTGAAGTTGACCGAAGGCCATGGATTTGACGTGCGGGCTCGTTCCGGCTATTACGATGGCGACGCCCCGGTCGAGAAAACCGCGGACAACACCACCGCCGCCACCAAGGCCGCACCGCCGCAATATAGCGAGATGGAAACCAGGGAACTGGCGAAGGCGCTCGATATCAGGCCGTCCGCGCCCACCGTGGCGGAAGTTCCCAAGGCCGCCCCGCCGAAAGACGACGAAGTCACCACCACCGAACAGCCCGTCACGTTCAGAGCCCAGGCCAACCTGGTGGAGGTCCCGGTCATCGTGCGCGACAGTTCCGGCCGGGCGATCGGCACGCTCAAGCAGGAAGACTTTCGTGTTTTCGACAAAGGCAAGCGGCAGGAGATCGCGAAATTCGCCGTCGTGGCCGGCCCCGGCGCTTCCACAACCGCCGCTCCGGCAAAAGTAACCGCACCCGCTGTCGAGACGGCGCCCTCCACCAAACCCGCCGCGGCCGCCGCCCCCGCCCCGCCAACTCGCTTTGTGGCCTTCCTGTTCGACGACCTCCACATGCTCATCGCCGACGTCCCGCAGGTACGCAGCGCCGTCCTGAAATATCTGGGCACGTCGTTGCGGCCCGGAGACCGCGTGGCGCTGTTCACCACCTCGGGCCGGCAGGACGTGGACTTTACGGACGACGCCGGGTCGCTGACCGACCCCGTCAATAAGATCATGCCGAGTCCCATAGGCGAGAAAAGCCTCAGCGGCTGCGGCGCCAACGTGAGCTACTTTCAGGCCGTGCAGGTCGATCGCGAAGTGGGGCTGCATCCCATGCAGAGCGATGTCGCGAAATCTCTGGCGTTACGAGTAGCCGTTGCGGAATACCCGTCGTTCGAAGATGCCGTGATGGCTATCCGCGACGCCTACACCAGCGGTTTGCAGGAATCGCGCGCCACGCTGTCGGCTCTGCGGGCCGTGGTGCGGCGCATGGTGTCGCTGCCAGGGCAGCGAAGCCTGATCCTCGTGTCGCCGGGATTTTTTGTCTCCGCCGACATCCAGAACGAAAGCGATGACCTCATGTCGCAGGCGATCCATTCCAAGGTGCTCATCAGCGCGATCGACGCCCGCGGCGTGTGGACCAATCCGGCTTTCGACGCCTGTCGCGGCACCGCATCGCAGGATTTTGTCCGCTTCCGCGATCTCGAAGGGAATGCCAACGGCGACGAGCTCATTGCCCTGGCCGAGGACACCGGCGGATCGCTGAACGTGAATAACGATTTCTTCGGCGGAATCGAAAAGGCCGCAGCCGCTCCCGATTATCTGTACATCCTCGGGTTCGTCCCGCAGAATCTGAAACTCGATGGCAGCTTTCATGCGCTGAAGGTCACCATTGCGGGGAGCGAAAAGCTGAGCTTGCAGGCGCGGCGCGGATATTGGGCGCCGAAACATCCCGAGGATGAGGCGGCGGTTTCGAAACAGGAGATCGAGGATGCCGTTTTCTCGCGCGACGAGGCGCACGGGCTGGCGGCGGAGATGCACACTCGTCTTACGAAAGTCGGCGACCAGTCGAAGCTCACCGTCCTCACCAGCCTCGATCTCAAGTCCATTCCTCTGCGCAAGGCGGACGATCGCCATCGCAACGATCTCACCATCGTGGCGGCGCTCTTCGATACCAATGGAAATTTCATTGAAGGCACGCAGAAACTCGTCGAGCTCCGCCTGCGCGATCAGACCGTTGCGGGTCTGCCACAGAGGCCCCCGGCGGTGATCGCCACCGATTTCGACGTCAAGCCGGGCGCGTATCTGGTGCGCCTGGTGGTGCGCGACGCCGAAGAGCGCCAGGTGACGGCGGAGAATGCGGCGGTACGGGTACAATAATACTTGCGCTCAGCTATCCTGTTCGGATTGATCTCGATTTGCGCCGCCGCCCAGGAGCAATCGATCCCGACGTTCCAGTCTGGCGTGAGCGTGATCCAGGTGCCGGTGGTGGTGCGCGATCGCGACGGCCGCGCCGTGGATGGCCTCAAGAAAGAGGACTTTCAACTCTTCGACAACGGCAAGCCGGTGGAAATCGCCGGTTTTTCCGTAGATAAGCCGGGCGGCCTGAACGCTCCCGACCGGTCGCTGCCCGGTCCCAACGGCGCCACGGCGCCCACCGCCGCGGCCATGGACGTTCCCGAGCGGTTCGTCGCCCTGCTCTTCGACGATATTTCCATGGGCGACGGCGCGATTCTGCAAAGAGCGCGCGAGGCTGCCGTCAAACAGGTCGGCGCCATCGAGCCGGGCGATCGCATCGCGATCGTCACCTCCTCCTGCGCGGTCGAGCAGGATTTTACTAACGACCCGGCGAAGCTGGACGAGGCCCTATCGCACATACAGCTCGCTCCTGCACCGCTGTGCCGGGTGGCGCGCACACAAGTCGCACAGATCGAGCTGCTGAAGAGTGTGGTGAAGCGCATGGGCGAACTCCCGGGACGCCGCTCCGTCGTGGTGATTTCACCCGGATTTCAGATTGCGTACGACCGCTGGCGCGAGCCTGCGGATTTGATCGACGCAGCCATCCGGGCCAAAGTAGTCATTAGCTCGCTGGACACGGGGATGGCAGGGCAGTCGCGCTCCACGGCCGGGGGCGCGAACGCCGACCCCGGCACATTCTTCACGAACCCTCTGGTGCTCGACCAACTCGCACACGGCACCGGCGGCCAGTACCTTACCGGCAACGACTACGCGGTCAACCTTCGCAAGCTATCCACGCCGGAGAGCTACTATCTGCTGAGCTTTGTTCCCACGGCCAAGCCGGACGGGAAGTTCCATCAGCTAAAAGTGAAATTAGAATCCAAAGGCAAGTTCAGCATCGAGGCGCGCGCCGGATATTACGCGCCCGAACGCGATAGCCGTTAAGGGCTAGCAGCTTTGCGAAACTGCCCCTGGAACACCCGCGTCGTACCAAGCGGGCGATCCGGCACGGAAGATCGGCCCGGAGATAGGATATTCGGAGGTGGTTTATGCGAAAGCCGCTTGCGAGTTGTTGGATACCGGTGGGCCTTGCGCTGTTGTGCCCGGCCCCGGTCCCGGCGCAGCAGACCGCGCCGGTTTTCAAGGTCGAAACCAACCTGGTGCTGGTACCAGTGGTGGTGCGCGATGCCGGAGGGAATGCCGTCGGCACCCTGACTAAGGAGGATTTCCAGCTTTTCGAGGACGGAAAGCCGCGCCCCATTTCCAACTTCTCGGTGGAGGAAACTTCCGGACGCGTGGCACAGGATCGCAGCGTTGACGCCGCGCCGAGAGCAGCCCCGATGGTGATGCCGGAACATTTCGTCGCTCTCATGTTCGACGACGTCCACCTTGGCGACCAGAGCGACCTGGCTTACACGCGCAAAGCAGTGCTGAAATACCTGGACACGCTACAGCCGGCCGATCGCGTGGCATTCTTTACGGCCTCGGGGCTGACCAACGTCGATTTCACGTCGGATCGAGTCAAGATCAAGGACGCGCTGATGAAACTCGGGACAGGGCCGTCGGGAATGGCGCCGCAGACGCAGATCACCGTGGGCGGCCGTCCGATTTCGTTGGTTGGCCTGACAGAGGAGCAATTGGCGCTGATTATCATCGCCGAGTGCAACCGGATTGTCAGCCGGATGGCCGTGCTGCCCGGCCAGCGAACATTCGTCTTCATCTCGGCAGGGCTGCCGATTCAAGGGTCGGATTGGGGCGCCGTGCAGGAAACGATGAGCCTGGTGGAGCACGCCGTTCGATCGCGCGTCATCATCAGCGGAATGGATACTCGCGGATTGGCGACCGCAAGTCCGACCACTCGGGACTGGGGTTTTCAAATGGACGTGGCCGACGGCACCGGCGGCAAGTTCATACGCGACACCAACGATCTGGATAGCGCCATCCAGCAGCTCGCCGCTACGCCCAAGTACATTTACGTTTTGGGCTTCACGCCCGATTCTCCATCCGCGAAGAACCGATTCCATAAGCTCGAAGTGAAACTGCGCAACGGCCACGGCCTCGACGTGCAGGCGCGCGCAGGCTATTACGACACCGGAACCGCGGTAGCCGAAAAGTCCACGCAGCCCGCACCGGCCACACCCCCGGCGCAATACAGCGCGACCGACACCAAGACGGTGGCGCAAGCCCTCGATCTGATGATCGCTCCGGGTGAGGCTCCCAAGGCTCCCGCCGCCGCCACTCTGCCCACCGCTCCATCGACAACCGCGGAGATGACTACCACCAATCGCGCCGCGACGTTCACCGCGCAGTCCAACCTGGTGGAAGTCCCCGTAGTAGTGCGCGACAGCTCCGGCCATGCCATCGGAAATCTGAAGCGAACCGATTTCCATGTCCTCGACAAGGGCCGCGCGCAGGACGTTACCAAATTCGCCGTGGTGAAAGCGGGCGAGACCGCCACTGCTACGCCGGGAAGCAGCGCGGACTCGGCATCGCCAGCCGCCGCTGCGGCCCCGGCCACTCCCACGCATTTCGTGGCGTTTGTCTTCGACGACCTGCATACCCTGTTTGCCGATCTGCCGCAGGTGCGCAACGCGGTGCGGAAATACCTCGGCTCGTCCGTCCAGGCGGCGGACCGCGTGGCGCTGTTCACCACCTCCGGCAAAGTTTCTGTCGATTTCACCGCTAAGCCCGCGGAAGTGGATGACGCCCTGCTCAAGGTGGTTCCCAATCCGATTACTCCTTCCGCCATGCGCACCTGCCTCAACATCAGCTATTTCGAGGCGTTCGAAATCGCGCAGCAGGTGGGGCTGAACGCTTCGCTGGACGACCTTTCCCGATCGGCCGCCCTGAGAACAGCCTACTTCGATACCCAGCAATGCCTGCAAATTCCCGATGCCAAGGCTACTCTCAGCACCACGATGGAAGAGGTCCGGCAGGCTTATAGCAACGGCGCGCAGGAGTCGAGCGCGGTGCTGACGGACCTCAAGGCCCTGGTGCGGCGCATGTCGGTTCTGCCGGGGCAGCGCACTATTATCCTGGTCTCGCCTGGGTTCTTCCTGGCGCCCGAGATGCAGGCGCAGAACAGCGAGCTGGTGACGTTGGCCACTCGTTCCAAAGTCTTCATCAATACCATCGATGCCCGCGGCGTTTTCGTCGATTCGACATTCGATGCCAGCAGAGGCGGTTCGGCGCCTGCGGGCGATGTGATCGCCTTCAAGCACCTGGATGCGCAGACCAATGACGATGAGCTGATCGCCCTGGCGGAGGATACCGGCGGCGCCGTGAATCTGAACAACGATTTCTTCGGCGGCGTCCAGAAGGCCGCGGCCGCGCCCGAATATATGTACCTGCTCGGGTTCGTGCCCACCAATCTGAAACTTGATGGCAGTTTCCACGGCCTCAAGGTGTCGGTGAGCGGCAGCGAAAAGTTCAGCATCCAGGCGCGCCGCGGATATTGGGCCCCGAGGCACGCTGAAGACGACGCGGCGGTCGCCAAACAGGAAATCGAGGACGCCGTCTTCTCGCGGGATGAAGCCCACGGACTTCCGGTTGACCTACACACGCGCTGGATGAAGACCGGGGAACTGGCGAAGTTGACGGTCCTTACCAGCTTGGACCTGAAGCTGATCCAGTTCCGCAAAGCCGACGACCGGAACCTCAACGATCTGACCATCGTGGCCGCGCTATTCGATAGCGACGGCAACTTCGTCTCCGGGGTTGAGAAAACCGTGCAATTCCGCCTGCTAGACGACTCGGTCGCGCGCCTGCAACAGAAACCGCCGGTCGTTATCGCCACCGATTTCGACAAGTTGAAGCCCGGCCAATACATGGTACGGCTGGTAGTGCGCGACGCCGAAGCTCGCCAAATCTCCGCCGAAAACGCGGCGGTCGAAGTTCAGTAGCGGCCGAACCTAAAATAGACGCCGCTCCCTCGCGGCTCAGTAGAGGTGCGCGGGTCCCCCGGCTCTCCAGAAACTGCACCAAGGGCACCGCTCCTCAGTGGCGGCTTATTAACTGCTGGCACACCATTACCGAGCGCGGGCCGCCAGGGAGCGGCGCCTTTTGAAATGCCCGAACATTGCATATCCGCCCACACTTTGACCGCCATCAAATTGTCCCTTTCCCCGAAACGGTACAATTCCGGGATGAAATTCGCATGCCTGCTCGCCGCCGCCATTCTCCTTCCGGCAGCATCGCTCGCCCAATGGAAGACGCCGTGGACTTACGACGGCGCGGCCGGCGCCGATCGCTGGGGCGCACTCGATCCCGATTACGCGGTCTGCAACAGCGGCCGCCAACAGTCGCCCATCGATATTCGCCATACCGCAAAGGCCGACCTTCCCGCCCTGCGTTTCGAGTTCCGCTCCGAACCCCTGAAATACCTCATCAACAACGGCAAGACCATCCGCGTGAATTATCACGACGCGCCCGGCGCGGGGAGCTTCCTCATCGCCGGCGGCGCGCGCTATCGTCTCACGCAATTCCACTTTCACCACCCCAGCGAGGAGACCGTGAACGGCCGGGTGTACGCCATGGAGGTCCACTTCATGCTCGAATCGAGCGACGGTAAGCCGGCCGGAGTCGCTGTTTTCCTCGAGCCCGGCGAGCCGAATGCGGCGGTTCAGAAACTCTGGGACCACATGCCGCGATCCGAAGGCAAAGAGCAGGAAATTCCGGGAGTCGATATCGACCCCGCCACCCTGCTCCCGCGGAATACCGCTTACTACCTGTACATTGGATCGGTTACCGCGCCGCCTTGCACCGAAGGTGTCACCTGGTTCGTGCTGAAGACGCCCGTCGAAGTCTCGTCCGCGCAGATCGCCGCCTTCGCCAGGCTCTATCCGCACGATGTCCGTCCTGTCCAGCCCCTGAACGGGCGTATGGTCAAGGAAAGCAAGTAACCTGAGGGACCACGGCGGGCTCCTCCCCGTCTGGTTCGAGGACCGCCACGTCCGCCTCCAGCGCCGCATCGGCCGCCGGCCGGGCGCCGATGTGCGACCATCAGTCCTATGCCCCCCGCGCAGCCCTATGACGCCCTGCTGGTAGTTTCCTTCGGCGGACCCGAACAGCCGGACGATGTCATCCCGTTCCTCGAGAACGTCCTGCGCGGGAAGAATGTGCCGCGCGAGCGAATGCTCGAGGTTGCCGGGCATTATCGCTACTTCGGCGGCAAAAGTCCCATCAACGCGCAGGTGCGCGCGCTCATCGCCGCGCTCGAAAACGATTTTGCGGCGCATGGCCTGAAGCTGCCGATTTATTGGGGAAATCGCAACTGGCATCCCATGCTCGCCGACACCGTGCGGCAAATGCGATCGGATGGCGTGCGCAAAGCGCTGGCGTTTGCGACATCCGCCTTCGGATCTTATTCCGGCTGCCGCCAATACCTCGAGGACATCGATCGCGCGCGCGCCGCAGCCGGCCCAGAGGCGCCCGAGATTCATAAGCTGCCGGCCTTTCATAATCGGCCCGGCTTCCTTGAGGCCACGGCCGATCGCGTCCGGTCCGCTCTCGACTCACTTCCCGGGGAACGGCGCGCCGCGGCTGCTCTGGTCTACACCGCGCATAGCGTCCCGCTGGCCATGGCGCGCACCAGCCCGTATGTCGAGCAGTTGCAGGAATCCTGCCGGCTGGTCTCGCAGACCGTGGGCCGCCAGGGAACGCTCGTTTTTCAGAGCCGCAGCGGACCGCCTTCGCAGCCATGGCTCGAGCCGGACGTCTTGCAGTACATCCGCCAACTGCACGCCGCCGGCACGAACGAGATCGTGCTGGCTCCCATCGGATTCCTCTCCGATCACATGGAGGTAGTCTACGATCTCGACACCGAGGCGGCCGAACTTTGCCGCGAACTCGGCGTGAATCTCACTCGCGTACCGACCGTGGGCGTGCATCCGGCGTTCATTTCCATGCTTCGCGAGATGATCGTCGAGCGGTTGGATGGCAGCGCGCCGCGCGACGACTGCCGGGCCGATTGCTGCGTTCCCCCGGAGCGTCCGCGGCCGTGAAGAATTTCACGAAACCCCGAGACGCGGCCAACCCTGCGACCGGTCAACCGCGTCTCTTCTTGTACGCTGCTCTGTTCAATTGACGCGCGTGGTCGCGCGAACGTGTAGTTCAGATTCGTGCAGCCGGATACCGCTTCTTCATCCACTCCACGAAAGCTTCCGGCGCCGCCATGGTCGAGAGGCGTCCCTGCCGCACCAGCGCCCAATCGTCGAACAGCTTGGATTGCTTGATCTCCGCGAGCGTGGTGGGCGGATCGAGCCGTCCGGCGAATTCCATCTCGACCACGGCGGATTTCGGATTCTTCGGGTCGTCGCGCGGCTCCGAACGCACCGTGGCCAGTCCCACCACCCCCGAAACGCCCCCGCTGTGGTACACGAAAACACGATCGCCGGGACGCATTTCGCGAATCGCGCGCACGGCCTGCGCATTCGTCACGCCATCCCACACGGTGCGTACTTCGCGCTCCAGATCGTCCAGGGAATACGTCTCGGGGTCGGTTTTCGCCAGGAAGTATTTCATCGTTGTTCCATTATCGTATGCCATAATGCGTTTTTGGCACGCTCCCGCGGTAGTTCGAAATTGCTTGTACCGGCCTCGAAATGGCGCGTCCGCGCGGTCCTGTTGCTCGTCGCGCTGGCGGCATACGCCAATTCGTTCGGACTGGGTCTCGCGCAGGATTCCACGGTTTTGGTGAAGGATGCGCGCCTGAACCTGGCCGGTGACGACTGGAAGCTGATTTTTGACAAAAACTACTGGTGGCCGACGGCCGGAGACGGCCTGTACCGTCCCGTTACCACCCTCTCTTTCGCGTTCAACCACTGGTTCCTGGGTAACGGTCCTGACGCGCCGGCCTATCACGTAACGAATTTCCTTTTGCACGCCCTCAACGTGTGGTTGCTGTACGAACTCGGCCTCCTCATATTCCGGCGGGCCGGACCGGCGTTCTTTGCAGCGGCATTGTGGGCGATCCATCCCATCTGCACGGAATCCGTTACCAGCATCGCGGGCCGCGCCGATCTGTTGGCGGCAATGTCGGTGCTTGGCGGCCTGCTGTTGTACATTCGGGGCCACAGCCGGTGGGCGCCGATCGCCTTGTTCGTCATCGCCACGATGGGCGTGTTCGCCAAAGAGAATGCCGCCGTTCTCATCGGCCTGATGCTGCTGTGGGACCTCAGCTTCGGCGAGAAGCCGCGCTGGCAGGGTTATGCCGCGGTGGCCGCTTCGCTGGCGATGCTCGCATTGGTTCGCCACGTGGTGCTGGGCAATCTGGCGGCGGTCCAACCGCCATATGCCGACAACCCGCTGCTGGCGGCCAGTTTCTGGACAGCGCGCTGGGCCGCCATCAAGGTGATAGGCCTCGATCTCTGGCTGCTGCTCTTTCCGCTCGTACTTTCCTCCGACCATCCGCAACTTCCCCTGGCCACCTTGTCCGACCCTCGCGCGTGGGCGTCGCTTTTCGCGGTGGCGGCGATTCTGACCATTGCGATCGTGCGCCGGCGCAAGGACCCGGTCTTATTCTGGGCGGCTGGTTTTTTTGCCATCAGCCTGCTTCCCACTTCGAACCTGGTAATCCCGATCGGCGCGGCGATGGCGGAGCGCTTCCTCTATCTGCCCGCGATGGGGTTCGCCGTGGCGCTCGCGGCGCTGCTGTATCGTCTGAAGGCCGGGCGTTATGCCAGGATCGGGCTAATCGCCCTGCTGGTTCTCTACACCGCGCGCACCCTCGCGCGTAATCCCGACTGGAACGACGATTTCGCGCTCGCTTCCGCCGATGTCCCGCACTCGCCCAACAGTTTCCGCCTGCACGATATGCTCGCCAAGGCGCTGTTCGATCGCGACGCCCGCGGCAATATCGACCGCGTCATCGCGGAACAAGAAGCTTCCTGGAACGTCATCGCGCATCTGCCACCCGCGCATGCTTCCACCATTCCACCCACTCTGCTGGGCCAGTATTACGCCGACAAGGCGGATTTCGTCGATCAGGCGGAACGGAGAGTCTGGTACGAAAAGTCTCTCCAGATGCTGCTCAAGGCGCGCGATATTTCGCGGGCCATCGAAACCATGTACGACGCGGCGCAACGGGCGCATGGCTGGCTGATGATACGTGCCGCCAATCCAGCTTTGTACCTTAGCCTTGGCAATACTTACATGAACCTCGGCGATTTTCCCGATGCCGTCGATGCCCTGCGCTTCGCTCAAGGGATCAATCCGCGTACGCTCGAGGCCTACGATGGTCTC
>Ga0335078_10009235_pt1 | contig 14614 bp, 12 predicted proteins | sample Lox_Sample_32_FD_206711 | JGI IMG/M metagenome (GOLD analysis project Ga0335078, IMG submission 206711) | Soil microbial communities from Loxahatchee National Wildlife Refuge, Florida, United States - Lox_Sample_3.2 | ecosystem: Environmental > Terrestrial > Soil > Wetlands | place: USA...
GCGGCCCCGGCGCGCGGGCAGCAGGGCAGCGGGCAGCCGGGTGCGCACTGCCGTGTCCGTGAGCGCATCAAGCATGTCCGCAAGCAGCGGACCGGGCTCCGCGGCGCCTGCGCCGGCGTCGGCGCCAGTGCTTGTCGTGACAGCGCGGCAGGCGGGCGGCATCGCGGCGGCGAGCTCGCGGGCGTGCCGCGCGTCGCCCGCGGAGAGCACCGGCCGCCAGCGGGCGGCGTAGCCGCCGTCTTCGTCGGTGAGCACTGGCAGCACCCGGCCGCGCGCCGCCAGGTCCGCGGCGAACCGGGCGACCGCGGCGAGGTAGCCGGCCGAGCCGCTTGCCACCATGTCACCAGGCGTCAGCCCGGCAAGCGCGGCGAGCAGCGGCGCGGCGTCCGCGGGCTCGATGCCGAGCACCGGGACCCGCCAGCCGGCGAGCGACAGCCTGCGCGCGGCAGGTATGTCGTCGCCGGCGGGCGGAACGAGCAGTTCAGGCGAGGCGAGCGGCCCGCCGGCGGTGGACGGCAGGCGCAGCGTGATCTCGTCGTCGGCCGCCTTGCCCGGCAGGTCACCGGCGCCGGTGCCGGCCAGGGCGGCCGTGAGCGCATCGGCAAGCGCGTCGGGCGCGACCGCGAACGGGTGCGGGCGCGGCACCCGTGACGGCCGCCCGGCGCGCGGCGGTGCGTGCCCGGGCAGCGTGGAGTCCTCCGCCCAGACCTGCAGCGCGCCGTACGCCCAGAGCGTGTGGATCACCAGCACCGTCGGTCACCCCCGGACGATGAGACTAGCAAGCACCGGGGACGAACCGGCCGTTTCGCCGTCACCTGCTACTCCTGGAATCGCCGAAAGCTCGTCATGCGCGAACAACCGCATGCGTGCAAGGATCCTCCTGGCGCAGCGGCCCGGTGGTGAAATGGGACCATGGGGACCCTTCACGGGCCGGCCGGCCACGTGCTTGTCTTATGATGGTCGTATGACAGCCACCACGATCAGCTTCCGCGCAGACGAGCAGACGATGGCCGAGCTCCGCCAGCTGGCCGGCGGCAGGAACCTGTCCGACGCGATCCGCGAGCTCATCCACGCCCAGTACGCGGCACTGCTCTACGCGCAGGCGGCACGCGACGCCGAGCGGCTGCGTAACGACCCGGCCGACCTGGCCGAGATCAAGGCCGTGAACGAGGAACTGGACGAGATCAGTGCGTGGTGACCTGTACCGGCTGCGCCCCGCCAAGGACACCGCAGGCCATGAGCAGCGCGGCCCGCGGTACGCAGTCGCCATCCAGAGCGACGGAATCCTGCTCTCCACCCTGATCGTCGCCCCGACATCGACCAGCGCACAGCCGGCGATCTTCCGCCCCGAGATCGAGATGGACGGCACCCGGACCCTGGTCCTGGTCGACCAGGTGCGAGCCGTGGACGCCAGCCGCCTCGGAGACTTCGCAGGCCGCCTCGACGCGGCAGAGACCGGAGAGGTCGACCGCGCCATCAAGCTGATCCTTGGCACCCTCTGACACAGCACGGTTGAAGCGCACGCGACAGCGGTCAGCTCCAGCCAACCAGGTTGCAGGCGACCGGGCGGAAATGACGATTTCGTAGGATCGACGCATGAGCATGTCCCTGACCCGGCACGGCACGTACGACGTGGTGATAGCCGGCGGCGGCCACAACGGCCTGACCGCCGCGGCGTACCTGGCCGGCGCGGGCCTGTCGGTGGCGGTGCTCGAGCGCCTCGGCCACACCGGCGGCGCCGCGGTATCCGCGCAGGCGTTCCCCGGGTTCCCGACCCGGCTGTCGCGGTATTCCTACCTGGTGTCGCTGCTGCCGGAGTCGGTCATCACCGACCTGGCGCTCGACCTGCGGCTCGCCTCGCGCGCCACCGCCTCCTACACGCCGGTGCGGCGCGACGGCGTCGCCTCCGGGTTGCTCGTCGAGCGGCCGGAGGGGGACGCAACCCGGGCCAGCTTCCGGGCGCTGACCGGCTCGGACGCCGAGTACGATGCGTGGCGCGAGTTTTACGGCCAGGTCGCCGCGCTGGCCGCCGCGGTCGCGCCGACGCTCACCGAGCCGCTCCCCCGTGAATCGGCGCTGCGCGGGCGGGTCGATCCCGCCGTGTGGCGCGCGCTCGTCGAGCGGCCGCTTGGCGAGGCGCTCGAGAAGCGGTTCCGCGACGAGACCGTGCGCGGCGTCGTCGCGACCGACGCGCTGATCGGCACCTTCGCCAGGATGGATGACCCGTCGCTCATCCAGAACCGCTGCTTCCTCTACCACCTCATCGGGAACGGCACGGGCGAGTGGCGGGTCCCGGTGGGCGGGATGGGCGCGGTCACCGACGCCCTCGCCGCCGCGGCCCGCCGCGCGGGTGCCGAGCTCGTCGTGGACGCCGCGGTGACCGGGATTCGCGACGGCACGGACGGCGCGGAGGTCGACGTGGCAAGCGGCGCCGTGACGCGGACGACGTTGCGCGCCCGCTTCGTCCTCGCGAACGTGGCCCCCTGGGACCTGACCGGACTGCTCGGTGAGGAACGCGCACCGGGCAGCAAGCCGGCCGGGGCGCAGCTCAAGGTCAACTTCCTGCTCCGCAGGCTGCCGCGGCTCGCCTCGGGCGCTGACCCGCGGACCGCGTTCGCCGGGACGCTGCACCTCGGCGAGGACTACGCGGAGCTCGACCGGGCCTACGCGGAGGCCGCCGCGGGGCAGCTGCCGTCGCGCATGCCGGGCGAGGTGTACTGCCACTCCCTCTCCGACCCGTCGATACTCGGCGACGTCCCCGCGGGCACCCAGACGCTGACCTACTTCGGCCTGCACCTGCCCGCGACGTTGTTCGACGACCCCATGACCCGCGCGGAACGCAAGGAGGAAGCCGTCCGGCGCGCGATGGCCTCGCTCGATGAGCACCTGGCCGACCCCATCGAGTCGGTGCTGGCGCGCGACGCGGCCGGCCTGCCGTGCATTGAGGCCAAGATCCCGCAGGACATCGAGGCCGACCTGGGCATGCCCGGCGGCCACATCTTCCACGGCGACCTGAGCTGGCCGTGGGCCGCCGATGACGCCGCGCTCGGCACGCCCGCCGCGCGCTGGGGCGTGGGCGCCGGCCGGGAGCGTGTCCTGCTGTGCGGCTCGGGCGCGACGCGCGGCGGCGCGGTCTCCGGCCTCGGCGGGCACAACGCCGCCCGGGCCGTCCTCGAGCTCGCCTGACGCCGGGCGGCCAGCGGCGCGTGCCGGGAGGCGGTGCTGCCGTCCCGCCGCTCGGGCACGGGTAGATTCGAGGCGGAACGAGAGGAGGCACTCGTGGCCATCGCCGCGCTGCTGTTGTGGCTGTGCACCGCCGCCGTGGGCAGCTACCTGCTGCTTACCGGGATCCGCACGGCGAATGACGGGTCTGCCGCGGAGGAGCCGGCTCCCGTCACCGCCGAGCCGCCGACGGCTGCCGCTGTCGCCGCACAGCCTCCCGACACGGCCGCGGCCATCTCCGCGCAGGCTCCTGTCCCCACCCCCGCGGGGCGGGCGCGCGACAAGGACCGCTTCGACCCGCCGTCGCTGCAGCGAGCCAAGAACGAGCCGCTGCCCGGCCTGCGTGACCTGGCCGAGTTCGCGCACCCCGCGCTCGCCGTCATCGGCTTCGCCTTCTGGCTCTGCTACGTGATCAGCCGCGACCGGCTGTTCGCGATGATCGGCCTTGGCATCCTGCTCGGCGCGATCGTCGCGGGCCTGTCGTGGTTCGCCGCCAACAGCCGCGCCGCCAGGCGGGCGGCGGCCGCCGACGGCCAGGCGAAGCCGGGCGCCGCGCCACTGGCCGTCCCGCCGCGGCTGATCGCGCTGCACGCGACGGGCGCCCTGCTGACCGTGCTGTTCGCGCTGCTGATCGCCGCCCGCGTCTAGGCCGCGGACCGGACGAATCCCTGTCATGGAAAAACCGGCCCGCCATGTCGAGGTCGCCTACCTGGCCGACGACCCGAGCTCGCCCTCATATCTGCCCTAGCAGAATGCTTTTCCTGGAATAGTTTTGATGTTAGGGAGACCTTTTAGCGTGATAACACGTACAACTCTTCATGATCATGGTCTTGAACTCGGGCTACGCTGAGGCGGGCACGCCAGGGCGCCGCCCGTCCGCGCCGGGGCTTGCACGCTGGCGCTTGGCGATCACCGCCGCGTTCGGGCTTGGCGGGATCACCGTCTCCGCCTGGGGCCCCCGGCTGCCGGCCATCAAGGCGGACCTCGGCGTCGGCACGGCCACGATCGGGCTGCTGCTCGCCGGGGTGACCGTCGGCGCCATCCTCGGGCTGCTCGCGTCGACCCCGGTGCTGCACTGGCTGGGCAGCCGCCGGGCGGTCTGCGGCGCCATCTTGCTCATCGCCGCCGCGATGGCCGTGATGGGCCTCGCCATCCTCCTTGGCTCGGTGCCGCTGCTCGCCGTCGCCTTCGTGATCGTCGGCGCGGGGATTGGCACCCTCGACGTGCTGATCAACGTGGAGGGCGCCGCCGTGGAGCGGGCAGCAGGGCGCACCCTCATGCCGATGATGCACGCCGCCTGGTCCATCGGGGCGGCCATCGGCTCAGGGGCCGGCGCGGCCTGCGCGGCCCTCGGCGTCACTCCCGCGGCACAGCTCATCGGCGAGGCCGTCATCATCGCGGCGGCGGCACTCGGCACCGCAACGGGAATACCGAACGGACGACGCGAGACGGCCGCGCAGGACCGGGCGGCCAAGGACCGGGCGGCGCGGCTCCGCCAGTGGCTGCGCGGCTGGCTGGACTTGCGGCTGCTGCTCATCGGCATGGTCATGCTCGGCGTCGAACTCGGCGAGGGCTCAGCGAACAGCTGGCTCACCCTGGCCGTGCACGGCAACCACGGCCAGACCGCCGCGGTCGCCGCGCTGTTCTTCACCACCTTCGCCGCCACCGAGGGGCTCACCCGGATCTTCGCGGGCCCGGTGGTCGACCGCCTCGGGCGCGTCGCGGCGATACGCCTCACCACCGCCCTGGGCCTGATCGGCATCGCCGCGTTCATCCTGGCGGGCAACCGGTGGATTGTCCTGCTCGGCGTGGTGCTCTGGGCGGTCGGCGTCTCCATGGGCTTCCCGCTCGGCATGTCGGCGGCGGCGGAGAGCGGGCCCGACCCGGCCGCCAGGATCAGCGTCGTGGCCTCCGTCGGCTACTTCGCCAACCTCGCCGGGCCGCCCGCCATCGGCGCGCTCGCCCAGTCCGGCGGCCTGCTGAACGCCCTGTGGCTCATCGCCGGCATGTTCGTCGCGGCCTTCGTCGCGGCCGGCGCACTGGGTTCCCGGCCGGCCGCCGAGCCGGCGGCCGCGTTATACCAGGACTCCCCCGGCCGCACGTGACCTGAGTCACCCACGTACTTACATCATATTCGTTATTGCAAGTCATTCGCAGTTATTCCTAGACTGGTCTCTGACCAGGATCTCCAGGGAAGGCAGCTGCCGATGGCGAACGTGAGCGCACGGCTGGCACGGGTCAGGGACGGCCTGACGCCGCAGGAGTGGACGCGCGCGGGCGCCATGGTCTTCGTTGTCATCGGGCTGAATGTGGCCGGCTGGGTGATGCTGGCGGCGGCCGTCGGCGGGCATTACCACATCACCGACACGGAGATCTTCGGGTTCGGCACCGGCGCCCTTGCCTACACCCTGGGCATGCGGCACGCGTTCGACGCCGATCACATCGCCGCCATCGACAACACCACCCGCAAGCTGGTCAACGACGGCAAACGGCCGCTGTCGGTCGGGTTCTTCTTCTCACTGGGCCACTCGACGATCGTGTTCGTACTTGCGCTGCTGCTCAACTTTGGCATCCGGGCGCTTGACGAGCAGGTCAAGAACGACAACTCCGGGTTGCACAACGTGACCGGCATCATCGGCACCGGCGTCTCCGGCACGTTCCTCTACCTCATCGCGCTGCTCAACGTGATCATCCTGGTGGGCATCGTGAAGGTGTTCCGCGAGATGCGGACCGGACAATACAACGACGAGCAACTTGAGGAGATGCTCGACAAGCGCGGGCTGATGAATCGCTTCCTCGGCCCCATCGCCCGCCGCGCCGACGCCCCGTGGAAGATGTACCCGGTCGGCGTGCTGTTCGGACTCGGCTTCGACACCGCCACCGAGGTCGCCCTGCTCGTGCTGGCCGGCTCCGCCGTCGTGTCCGGCCTGCCGTTCTACGCGATCCTGTCGCTGCCGATCCTGTTCGCCGCGGGCATGTGCCTGTTCGACACCATTGACGGCTGCTTCATGAACTTCGCCTATGACTGGGCGTTCGCCAAGCCGATCCGCAAGGTCTACTACAACATGACGATCACCGGCCTGTCGGTGTTCGTCGCGGTCTTCATCGGCACCATCGAAATCCTCGGCCTCATTGGCCAGGAGTACGGCCTAAGCGGCGGGTTCTGGGCGTTCATGGGGAACTTCGACATCAATAAGGCCGGGTTCGTGATCGTCGGCATCTTCGTCCTCACCTGGGTCGCCGCCCTGGCCATATGGCACTTCGGCAAGATCGAGCAGAAGTGGGACGCGCGGCAGGCCGTCGCGGCAGAAAGCGCCGACTGACCGCATGGATCGGGCGAAGCACGCCCCGTTCCTTCCGATCATCCAGAACGAGGGCGTGCCGGCCCCGATCCTCAGCCCGGGTACTTGGTGGGCTGGAACGCGAGCAGCGCCCAGTTGCCGTCCTCGCGCACCCAGACCGCGAGCGACCTGCTGTTAAGCACCCGCATCGTCTCACCGTTGACCAGCACCTCGCCGCGCATGTCGTGGAAAACGAGGGCGCAGTCGCCGCGCACCACGATGCTGTGCTCCGGATGCGTCATGGGGCCGTACCTGAAGAAGCCGGTCGCCACCCTGTCCAGGTAGCTCCGCTTGCTGTCCGACGTGGCATCGGAGTGCGTGTACACGAGGTCCGCGGAGAACAGCTCGTCAAGTGTGGCGATGTCCACGTCGGTCATCGCCTGGTAGCGCCTGGCCTCAAGCGCGCTGATCTGCTTCGCGGTCACGTCGTCGGCTGCCGTCATGGGCCCATCCTCGCCCATGGGACACCGGATCAGGAAGGCCGCCTGGTGGCCCGGTCGTGGATCAGGCCGTAGCCGATGGCCTCGGCGACGGTGAGCACGCGCCCGCGCCGCGCGTCCTCGCGGACGTCCTCCGCCTCGTGGCCGGTCGCCTCCGCGATCCGGTAGAACAGCGAGTCGATCATCCGGCTCGCCTGCTGCTCATAGCTGGACACCGCGGTGACGGTCCCGCTGGCGAACCGCACCCGTGGCTCGGAGAGCCTGAACGAGGCGTTGGGATACGCGAGCCTGCGCGGGCACGAGGCGAGCAGCCCAAGCGCTGCGCCTCCGGTCTCGCCGCTCGCGAACGCGTGAATCTCCGCGCGCATCACGTCGAGCACTCCCATGAGGGTGAGCGCCGCGGGCAGGTCTGCCCGAAGGTTCTGCAGCTCAAGGCGGACCGGTCCGTCGTCTTCTGCGTCCAGGGTCAGCAACTGCGCCGACAGCCTGGTCGCGGCGTCGTCATCGAGCACGCCAGAGGCCAGCACGATGCGCTGCTCAAGCAGCCGCTCGAAGAGCCTGTCCTGCCAGCCGGCGTGCGGGTCAATCCACACCCGGGCAGGCGGCGCGGGGTCCGGCCCTGGCCTGCCAGGGAACGGGGGCTGGCCGGGCAGGGGCTGGCCGGGCAGGGGCTGGCCGGGGAACGGGCGGCCGGGCCACGGTATCTCCGGGTCGCTTCCGCTCCGAGGGTCATGGACGTCGCGGAGGATGCCGAATACGTGTTGATTACTCATGCAGACTCCACATGCAGACTCCAGTTGATCTCGCCACCGATGGCCGCCGCGTAACGCTCGAGCGTGGAGGCGCGGGCATCGGTCGCGCCGGACTCAAGCCGGGCGACCGCCGACTGCGAGGTGCCCATGCGCGCCGCCACCTCGGTCTGCGACAGGCCCGCAGCAAGCCGCTCCGCGACCAGCACGCGGACCAGGCCGGCCCGCTGCTCCGCCATACGGCGCAGCGCCATCTCGCGAAACCCGGGCAGGACGGGAAGCTCATCCATACTTCAAAGGATATCTCAAATAAGAGATTGCCGGTCGGCTCAAGTTACTGCGGGCAGCCCCGTGATCGCGCGGGGGCCGCGCCGGCTTCCCCTGTCGCCGGCCCCCGCGGTCGCCGGCGACAGTGCGGGCAGCTAGACCGGGGTATAGGCCGAGGCCTGCAGCGTGTAAAGCTCGGCGTACAGGCCACCGTTGGCGAGCAGCGTGTCATGGTCGCCGTGCTCGACGACCCGGCCGTGGTCCAGCACGTAGATCCGGTCGGCATGCCGGACGCTTGCCAGCCGGTGGGTGATCAGCAGCACGGTGGAGCCAGCGGCGTGCTCTCGGATCATCTCGAACAGGGCGTGCTCCGCGCGAGCGTCAAGAGCTGCCGTGGGCTCGTCGCAGATCAGCAGGTCCCCGTCCCGGTAGAAGCCGCGAGCGGCCGCGATGCGCTGCCACTGACCGCCTGACGGCTCGATGCCGCCACGAAACCGGCGGTCAAGCGGGGTGTCGTACCCGGCAGGCAGGGAGTTGATGACGCGGTCGGTGCCCGCGGCGGCGGCCGCCATAGCCAGCAGCCGGTCATCGCGCGGCCGTCCCATCGTGATGTTCTCCAGGGCGGTCATGGGCCATCGCGTGTAGTCCTGCATGATCACCGCGATCCGGTCACGCAACTGCTCGCGGTTCATGTCGGCGATGGACAGCTCGTCCCAGCGGATCTCGCCGCTGTCCTGCTCGTACAGGCCCGCGAGCAGCTTGGCCAGTGTCGACTTGCCCGAGCCGTTCTCCCCGACCAGGGCGATCACCTCACCACGGCGGATCTCGACCGACACGTCCGTGAGCGCGGGCTTGCTCATGCCCGGGTACGTGAAGCTGACCCCGGAGGCCCGGATGACCGAGAAGCCTTCCGGGGCCGGCAGCGCCGCGGCCTGTGTTGTGGTGGTACGTTCCGCCTGCTTGCAGAAGTCGAGGTAGTCGTTGGCGTAGAGACCGGATTCGTAGCACTGGTTGGCGGTGAGGAGCAGCCCGGACAGTGCCGACACGGCGAGTTGTATGCTCAGGACCGCCGTCCCCGCCGCTGGCAGCCCAATCCAGCCAGCGGTCACAAGCACGCCGAGCATCAGGTACACGATGCCAAGCCCGGCCCCGCCCGCCGCGTCGCCGGCCAGCCGCACCAGGGACTGGCGGCGGGCGAGGCGCAGCCGTACGCCGCGCTCGTACGACGCGAGCACGTCGTAGGAGCGCAGCAGGAAGTCGCGCATGTTGAACGACCGGACCTCGGCCGCGGCCCAGCGGTCGGCCATCAGGTCGGCCAGGATCAGCTTGCGCCGCCGGCACACCCCGAGCTCGTAGCTGACCTGGTAACGCATGCGGGCGGAACGGAGCGCCGCCCATGCGTCGGGTAGCGCGGCCACCAGCGTCATCGGCACAAGCAGCGGGGACAGCATACCGAGCACGACGGTCGCCGCGACCAGGGTGACGACCCCCGTGAGCATGCTGACCGCGAGCTGGATGACGTGCGTGGCCTCGGACTGCCCGCGGCCGCGGGCCCGCTGCAGGGAGTCGTAGAATCCAGGGGTGTCGAACGCCGCCAGTTCCACCTGGGTGGTCGCGGCGTACAGCCGCCGCTCGACCGCCCGGGCCACGTTGGGCATGAGCCGGTCTTCGTTCCAGTAGGCAATCAGCGTCATCATGGTCCTGACGATGGTGACACCCAGGATGAACAGCAGCGCGGGCAGCGCGGCCTTCACCCGCCCCACCGTCGGGGCGCTGGCGAGCAGTGCGGTAAGCACCGAGGTGGTGCCGAGCAGCCCGAGCGCGCTCATCAGGCCGCTGATCAGGTCGGCCGCGACCATGCTCACACAGTTCACCCGGCCGGATTCCCAGGCGATCCGCGCGAAGTAACCGAACAGGGACGGCAGCCGCCTGGTCATGCCAGAGAAGGAGTGCGACCTGACCAGTTCGGCGTCATAGGCCTCCCAGGACCGGTCGACGAGCTCGTTCTGGGTCGCCGTCGGGTACTCGCCCGTGGACTGCTCCTGCCAGTGCTTGCTGCGCTTCATGGTCAGCGCCCCCCGTGCACCATGGCGAGCACCGGGGCGCCGCGCTCCGCGCCAAGCTCGCAAAGCAGGCTCCGGACCGGTGCCAGCTTCTCGTACACGACCAGGACCGGGTCGCCGTGCGCGGCCAGTGCCAGGCCGCGGTTGACCGCCTGTGCCATGCTCGCGGCGGGCTCGCAGCAGATGCCCGGCCGGGCCTCGGCCAGCGCCGCACCGATCAGCCTCGCCATCTCACCCGGCTGGCGGCCGCGCAGGTTGAGGTCCTCGTAGATCACGACCCGGTCGAACGCCTCGGCGACGGCATGCGCGCTCTCCTCCACCTGGGCATCGGTCCGGTCGCCTGGCAGGGTGAGCACCGCGACGCCGTTCCTGTTCCACCGCTCGTGAATGAACTGCCCGACCGCTGCCAGGGCGGCGGGGTTGTGCGCGTAGTCGAGTACCACGGGGACCTCACCGACCAGGAACGTGTCGAGCCGGCCGGGGTTGTCCCTGCTGGGATCGATTGACTCGAGCGCGGTGCGGATGGTCGCGACGGACACGCCGAGCGAGCGGGCCGCGGCGATGGCGGCAAGCACGTTGGCGATCATGAACCTCGCCTGCCCGTCCACGGCCAGCGCGAGATCACGCACGCTGGCCAGCGTTGCGCGGGAGCTGCCGGTGACCTCGATCAGGTCTCCGTCGTCTAGCAGGTAGGCCGTGCCGCCATGGCGCAGGTGCTCGGCGATGACCGGGTTCCCCGGTGAGACGCTGAAGTAGCTGATGAGCGGCTGCCGGTCCCGCACTGACGGACGCCGGGCCAGGCCAGCGCTGTGCCGGTCGTCGGCGTTCAGCACCAGGTGGCCGTACTCCCGTATCTCCTCGGCGACGAGCGCCTTGACCCCGATCAGGTCGTCGATCGTGTCGATGCCGTCGGTGCCGATGTGATCGCTGGTGATATTCGTGACCACCGCGACGTCGGCGCGATCGTAGCCCAGCCCGCGGCGCACGATCCCGCCCCGGGCGGTCTCCAGGACGGCGGCCTGCACGGCCGGGTCGCTGAGCACGATGTCGGCCGACCGCGGGCCCGATGCGTCGGAATCATGCACCAGGTCATGGCCGATGTAGACTCCCTCGGTCGTGGTCATGCCGACAAGCAGGCCCGAGTGGCGCAGCAGGTGCGCGGTCAGCCTGACCGTGCTCGTCTTCCCGTTGGTGCCGGTCACGGACACGATCGGCACCCGGGACGGCATGCCGAGCGGGTACAGCTTGTCGATGATGTAGTCGGCGACATCACGTTGCTTGCCCTCGGTCGGCTCCAGGTGCATGCGCAGGCCCGGCGAGGCGTTGACCTCAATGATGCCGCCCGTTTCGTAGAGGGTGCCCGGAGGCTGGGTGATGTCACGCAGGCGCAGGTCGATCCCGCAGATGTCGAGTCCGATGGCCGCCGCGGCGCGCGCGCACATCCGGGCCACCGCCGGGTGAACGTCGTCGGTCACGTCCTTGCTCGTCCCGCCGGTGGAAAGGTTGGCATTGTGACGCAGCTTGACCACCTGGCCGGCCTCGGGCACCGATGCCGGCGTCAGGCCCTGGGAGTTCAGGTAGCCAAGTACCGTCTCATCCAGGGTGATCCTGGTGAGCGCCCGGTCGTGGCCGACGCCGCGCCTGGGGTCCGCGTTGGCCTGGTCCACCAGGCTGGTGATGTCAAGGACTCCGTCACCGGTCACCTGAGCGGCAGACAGCTCCGCCGCGACAACCTGGTCGCCTATCACCAGGATGCGGTAATCGGTGCCCGGTACGTAGTCCTCGACCAGCGCGGACCCGCCCTCTGCGCTGATCACGGCGAACGCGGCGCTCGCTTGCTCAACCGTCTCGACGATGAAAACGTCTCGTCCGTGATTGCCGGACACCGGCTTCACGACGACCGTGCCGCCGAGCCGGCCGAAGGCCGCGACTACCCCGGCCGCGTCACGTGCCACGATGCCTTGAGGCACGGGGATGCCCGCGGCGGACAGCATTTGCTTGGTGACCGCCTTGTCGCAGGCGATGTCCACGCCGATGACCGAGGTCTGGTCCGTGCTTGCCGCCCAGACCAGCCGCCGGTTGGCACCGTAGCCGAGCTGCAGCAGCCCGACGTCCGTCGGCCTGCGGACCGGGATGCCGCGGTACCGGGCGGCACGGGCAAGCGCGGCGGCCGTTACCCCAAGCCGGTTCTCGTCATGGGCCTTGACGAGGCGCTGCAGCTCAGGGCCGGGAACCGGCTGGTCGCCGACCTGGCTGGTGTTGAGTACGGCCTCGGGCCTGCCGCCCGCGACCAACTCGGTGACCACGGTCACGGCCAGCGCAAGCAGGTCGTCGGCCACGGGGTCCTCGGCCCACTCGTGCTCCGGGCACTCGATGATCACCCGGAACAACCCCGGCTCGCCCGCCCACAGCGTCTTGCCGAAGTACACCTCCCGCCCGATGAGGTGCGAGAGCTCCAGCGCCACGTGCTCAAGCACGTGCCCGAAGAACGTGCCCTCGTTCAGCTTGGCCACCAGGCCGCCTGGCTTGCCCGCCGCGCAGTGGTGATCGGCCAGTCCGGGCAGGGTAGCGAGCAGCCGCTGGGTGAAGCCGGGGACCTCGCAGCTCTCGCGGCCGGTGAGCTCCTCCAGGTCGACAAGCGCCATGGCTGCCGGATGCCAGCAGTAGATGTTCGGGCCGCGTAGCCGTCGTAGCGTTACGATACGCATGATCGTTCTCCTTTGTCTGTTTAGCAGCGATGCGTGCATGAGGGCGACTCCGGGCACGCCTGGTCCGGGTGGGTCCCTCGTGGTTGGGTGAGCTGAGCGGGCCAGCCCGATCCCTGCGGCAGCGGCCTACCGGATCGGGTGCCTGCGTTCCAGGTTGAACGCGTCGTCCGCGCGCAGCCGGTGCAGCCGCATGCCCGGCACTCGTTCGCCGGACGCGTCGGGTTCATCGGAGGCAGCGGCCACCGGGACCGCCTCCACGGTCACCACCCCGCCGCGGCCAAGGACGTCGAAGCGACCTGACCGGACGAGAACGGCAGTGTCCTCGTCGACGCCTATGCCAAGGTGCGAAGGATGGCGGGCGACCGCGGCGACAAGGCGCGGGAGCCTTCCCCGTTGCGTGAAGTGCACGTCGATGACCGACGCAGGCAGCAGGTCAAGCCCTGGCCCCGTGCGCAGCCGGTCATCGGCCATTTCCTGGCCGTCCTGGCCAGCTTCCCGGTCGTCAGCGTCATCGCCGTTCCCGCGGACATTGCCGGCGAGGATCATCACCGGCCCGAGCGCCGCCGCCCCGGCACTTGTTCCCGCGACGACCAGCGAGCTGTCCGCCACCCGGCCGCGTAGGGTGAGGTTCGCTCGCGACCTCACGAGGGACTGCAGGCGGGCCTGATCTCCCCCGGTAAAGAAAATTCCTGTCGCCCGAGCGAGCGTGGCGAGGGCCTGCTCGCTATTAGCCTGCTCACGGCTAGCCAGCCTTAGCTCGCGGACATCACCGATCCCAAGCCGATTAAACGCGGCCAGGTATGTAGCGAATGATTGCGCCGGCATACTAGACGCTGTCGTGATTAGTACGATTCGCGCGCCAGCCCCCCCGCAGAGCTCGGCGAAGGCCTGCAGCAGCCAACAGTCGCTCGCCTTGTCTTCGGCTCCGCCGATGACCATAAGGCATCCTGGAAAGGACTGGCTCGCGCCTGCCGTATTCACCATCGCGCGCTTGACCATCCGTATGCCTCCCTCTGAGGTCGGGGCCATACATGGCCGCACACTGGCACCATATCGACCGAATCCGTCCTGCATCAGATATTTTCCGGCAACTCAGCTAGTAGCACATTCTTCGCACTTTCATTATGCCGGATCACCCATCGCCCTTGAGACTAATTTCGTTACCTGAAGCCTTCCTGAACGCCGAATGCGAAACGACCCTGAAACAATTCCACCTAAACGGTAAACGCAGGAATCTATTCAAAATAAGCAAACGGGCGGCAAGCTTCCGCCTTGCCCGTTTAATCTGTCCGTTTCGCCGCCATTCTTGGCTTGCGGCTGTTTCGTTGCTCAATGCGTGAGGCCCCGGCGCGGTTGCCGCGGGACGTCGCGGTTCATGCTGGGACCAAAGTCCCTGCGGGAAGTGACCGTCCGCACTGACTCCCTGGTGACGGAAAGGCGCATTCTCCAGGTACCTTCACCCAGCGCGGTACCGCGGAGACCCCTCATGAACTCGCCCGGCACATACCTGAACTGGTCATTCATTACGATTTCGGAAGCGAACCTAGTGCTCATCGCGGTCATGGTCGCGATCTTCTGCCTCGCGTTGCTGCTTCCCTTCCCTGGCCGCGGGCACGCGGCGGGACCCGAGCCAGCTCCGGAGGCCGCGCCCGCCGAGCCATCCGGCAATGCATCCGGTGACGACCCGGATGCCCGCCTGTGGACGGCGCGGGTCAGGCGGCGGGCGCTCGCGGTGCTCCCGCCGGGCAAGCTGCTCCCCGACCGGCAGCCGGCCTACGTCGCGTCCTGGATCTACGTGTTCGGCGTCGCCTCCCTTGCCGCCCT
>Ga0335078_10009236_pt1 | contig 14614 bp, 12 predicted proteins | sample Lox_Sample_32_FD_206711 | JGI IMG/M metagenome (GOLD analysis project Ga0335078, IMG submission 206711) | Soil microbial communities from Loxahatchee National Wildlife Refuge, Florida, United States - Lox_Sample_3.2 | ecosystem: Environmental > Terrestrial > Soil > Wetlands | place: USA...
GACCGACGGCGAAGGCGTCGACGTCGTGCTGAACTCGCTGGCCGGTGAGGCGCTGCACAAGGGTGTCGGACTGCTGCGGCCCTATGGCCGCTTCATCGAGCTCGGCAAGCGCGATTTCTGGGCCAACACCAAGCTCGGCCTGCAGCCGTTCCGCAACAACATCCAGTTCTGCGGCGTCGACGTCGACCGCCTGCTGGTGGATCGGCCCGCGTTGGCGGCGACGCTGCTGAGGGAGCTGGCGGGGCTGATCTCCGAGGGCGTGTTCCGTCCGCTGCCGCAACGGGCCTTCCCGGTGACGCGGGCGGCGGAGGCCTTCCGGCACCTGCAGCACTCCCGCCATATCGGCAAGGTGGTGCTGACCTTCGACGGCGTGCCTGCCGTCGCCGCCCAGACGCCGGCGGGCGACTTTGCGGTTGAGCCGCGGGCGACTTACCTGGTCACCGGCGGGCGCGGCGGCTTCGGCCTCGCGACGGCGGAATGGTTGGCGGGGAAGGGGGCGCGCCATCTCGTCCTCATCGGGCGAAGTGCGGAGACCAAGCCGGACTCCGCGGCGGCGCTCCAGCGCCTGCGCGATCTCGGTGTCACCGTGCGCGAGGCGGCGCTCGATGTCGCGGACGGCGCGGCGCTCGGCGCTCTGATCGAGGTGGTGAAGCGCGAGATGCCGCCGCTCCGCGGCGTCATCCATTGCGCGGCCGTCATCGACGACGCGGCGCTCGCCAACCTGACGGCCGAGCGTTTCCTCGCCGTGATGCGGCCGAAGCTGCTGGGCGCCTGGCATCTGGACCGGCTCACCCGCGACCTGCCGCTCGATTTCTTCGTGCTCTATTCCTCGGCGGCGACCCTGCTCGGCAATCTCGGCCAGGCCAACTACGTCGCCGCCAACCTCTATCTGGAGGCGCTCGCCGAGCAGCGGCGGGGCGCCGGCCTGCCGGCGCTGGCCATGCTCTGGGGCGCCATCGGCGGGGTCGGCCATCTCGCCCGCCACGCGGATGTCGCCAAGACCATGACCGACCGACTCGGCGTCAAGCTGCTGGTGCCGGCGGAGGGACTCGAGCGGATGGGGCAGGCGATCGTCGCCGGCGCCGGCCAGCTGGCGGTCGCCGATCTCGACTGGTCGAAGCTGATGAGCCTGCCGCAGCTCGCCAAGGCGCCGAAATTCTCCGCCGTACGCCCGGATGTCAGCGCCGCCGCCGGCGAGGCGAGCCGCAGCGCCGAGGAGCTGCGCGCGCTGCTCGCCTCGATGGCGGCGGGCCAGCGCCTGGGCTATGTGCAGCAGCTCGTCATTAAGCAGATCGCAACGGTTCTGCGGGTACCTCCCAGCAAGCTGCATCCGAACCAGGCGCTGCTCGACCTCGGGATCGATTCGCTGATGGTGGTAGAGCTTCAGCTCGGCTTCGAGCAGCAGTTCGGCATAGCGGTCTCGCCCGTCGAGTTGATGGAAATCACCTCGATCGGGCAGCTGGTGCGCCACGTCGCGAGCAAGCTTGGCATCGAGTCGGCACCGGCTCCGGCCGATTCTGCGGCGCCTGCCAATGCCGTAACGATTGACACGCCGCCGCTGGACGTGCTGGATGGCGTCGGTAGCCAGGTACTCGCGCAGGATCGGGGGGGTGCGGCGACGGTGCGCGCGACATGACGAACATGAGAGATATGGTTGCGCTCCTCACGCCCGAGCAGCGCAGCGAGTTGGCGCGTCAGATCATGCGGGACAGCACGGAGACGGCGGGCAAGGGCTCCGCGGTCCCCAAGGCGCATTACCGGCTGGATCATCACCCGCTATGGCTGGGCGTGCTGAAATCCGGCGAGACCACCGGCTTTCAGGATCCTTACTTCCGCTCCCATGAGGGGATCGCGCGCGACACCACCGTGATCGGCGGCCGCGAGCTCATCAATTTCTCAAACTATAATTACCTCGGACTCTCCGGCCATCCGAAGGTGCAGGCGGCGGCGAGCGAGGCTGTGCAGCGCTACGGCACTTCGGTGTCGGCGAGCCGCATGGTCGGCGGCGAGCGGCCGTTCCATCGCGAGCTCGAGCGGCAGCTCGCTGACATCCATCGCGTCGAGGACGCGCTGGTCTTCGTCAGCGGTTATGGCACGAACGTCACCGCGATCGCCCAGCTCTTCGGTCCCAAGGACCTGATCCTGCATGACGCGCTGATCCACAACAGCGTCATCATGGGCTCGATCCTGTCGGGTGCCCGGCGCATGCCGTTCCGGCACAACGACTGGGAGCAGGTGGACGATTTTCTCCGCCAGCACCGCCGCGACTACGAGCGCGTGCTGATCGTCGTCGAGGGCATCTACAGCATGGACGGAGATTTCCCCGACCTGCCGGCCTTCGTCGAGATCCGCAACCGGCACAAAGTGTTCCTGATGGTGGACGAGGCCCATTCGCTCGGCGTGATGGGCAAGCACGGCCACGGCATACGCGAGCATTTCGGCCTGCGCGGCGAGGATGTGGATATCTGGATGGGGACGCTGAGCAAGGCGCTGGCGAGCTGCGGCGGCTATGTCGCCGGCTCCTTCGCGCTCACCAGCATCCTGCGCTACACCGCGCCGGGCTTCGTCTTCAGCGTCGGGCAGTCGCCTTCCAACGCCGCTGCCGCGCTCGCCGCGATCGACGTCATGGCGTCGGAGCCGGAGCGGGTGGAGCACCTGCAGCAGCGCGGCCGCTATTTCCTCGATCTCGCCCGCAAGCGCGGGCTGCCGACCGGCCTCAGCCAGGGTTACTCGGTGGTGCCGCTCATCGTCGGCGACTCGCCCCGCTGCATCAAGCTCACCGAGGCGCTGTTCCGCCGCGGCATCCACGTGCAGCCGATCCTCTATCCGGCCGTCGACGAGCGGTCGGTGCGGCTCCGCTTCTTCCTCACCTGCACTCACAGCGAGGCGCAGCTCAACGACGCGATCGGGGTCATCGCCGAGGAGTGGCGCGCCGTTCGCGACGCCTGAGCCGGTGGCGATGATGGACGCCGGCCTGTTGCCCTGGTGGCTGCCGCTCTCGGCGCTGGCCTGGGCGGTGCATATGGTGGTGTTCCACGGCGTGGGCCTCGGCTTCGAGTGGGCCGACCGCCACCACAGGCTGCAGCGCTTCCGCGTGCGGGCGCCGGAGCGGCGAAGCTACCGGCGGCTGCTCCCCCGGGTCCTCTTCAATCAGTGCGTGGTGCTGCTGCCCTGCATGCTCGCCTGCGAGAAGCTGGGCCTCGCCTATGTGGGCACGCCCCATCTGGGCGCCCCGCGCTTCCTGCTCGACCTGCTGCTGATGGCGGTGGGCCACGACCTCGTGCAGTACGCGGTCCATCGCGGCTTCCTGCACAATCGGCGCTTCCTGTGGCTGCGCCATCGCCTGCACCATTCCACCGACGCTGCCCGCAGCATCAGCGCCTGCTACATGAGCGCCGCCGACTTCTTCCTAGAGATCGTGCTGCCCTACCTGCTGCCGCTGGCGCTGATCGGCGGCGCCGGCTCCGACATGACCTTCCACCTGCTGATGCCGGCGATGGCGGCGGTGGGTGGGCTCTACGAGCACTCGGGCTACGACTTCTCGCTGGCGCTGCGCAACCCCACGACCCGCCGGCCCTGGCTGCGCTCGCTGCTGTCGCGGATCCCGCCGGTGCTGATGAGCAGCCATGCCCACGGCGAGCATCATCGCGTTGGCGATGTGAGCTTCAGCGACGGCTTCGGCAGCCCTGGCATCTGCGACACGCTCTTCGCCACCCGCTGGGACCTGGTCGAGCGCGACGCGCGCGGTCGGCCGAGGCCCGCCTCGCCGCTCTGACGTCCGCCCTCAGGCGAGCGGCTTCTCGTACATCCGATAGGTCTTGTAGAGGTTGGCGCCGGCGCAGGGCACCACCGTGAGCGCCCAGGCATTGTCCTCGAGGATCCAGGAGAGCTCGCCGCGCTCGATCCCCATGCTGCGGCCGATCCTGAGCGCCTCCGCCAGCATGACCGCGGCGAGCGCGCCGCTCAGCGTCGAGTTCCGGAGCGTGTTCCTGACGCCGAAGATCGCCACCCGGCCGGACTTGATCCTGCCCGGCCGGAGCCGCCACAGCAGCTTCAGCCAGCCGAACGGAAGGAGCCGGCCGTTGAGGTCGGCGATCGCCTCGTTGAGGTTGGGGAGCCCCACCAGGATGCCCTGCGGCACGCCGTCCGCCATGGCGAAGACCACGCCCTCGGGCCGGATGATCTGCGCGATCGAGTCGGCGAGCGCGGTGACCTCTTTCTGGGTCACCGGCACGAAGCCCCAGTTGTCGCTCCAGCCGTCGTTGAAGATGTCGATCCCGACCTGCATCTCCTCACGGAAGCGCTTCATGTCGATGTGCCGCGTGGTGATGCGGCCGCGCTTGCGGATCCGCTCCATCGTGCGCTCCAGACGCTCGGTGCCGGTGACCGTGCTGGGGTTGAGTACATAAGCATGCAGGTCCTTCGCCTTGACGTAGCCCTGCTCCTCGAGCCGCGGTCCGTAATAGGGCGGCGTATGGGTCATGCCGATCATCGGCGGGGTGTCGAATCCCTGCACCAGCACGCCCACCTCGTCGTTGATGGAGAGGCTGGCGGGGCCGATGACCCGCTTCATGTCGCGTGCCTTGAGCCAATCCTCGGCGGTGCGCAGCAGCGCCGCGAAGACCGCGGGATCGTCGATCGCCTCCAGGAAGCCGAAATGCCCGGTGGCGTCGTGATAGCGCTCGAGATGGAGATCGTTGATCTGGGCGCTGATGCGACCCACCACCTCGTTCCCGCGCCAGGCGAGCCAGAAACAGGCTTGGCCGTGATCGAAGAAGGGATTGGCGCGCCGGTCGAGGAGCTTGCGCACCTCGCGTCGCAGCGGCGCGACCCAGTTCGGATCGCTCGCATAGATCCGCTCGGGCAGATCGAGAAAGCGCTTGAGGTCCCGCCGGCTGCCGAGCTCGGCGACGCGGATGTCGGTCTTCATTCGTAGCGACGGATGCTCACGTTGACGGAGCCGAGAATCGGGTTGACCAGCCTCGCGGGCAGCACCGTCAGGGCGCGCATGCCGGCGTAGAGCAGGAAGGGGAACGCGATGATCGCCTGTCCCCGCTCCAGCCGGCGCCGGATGATCTCCGCGGCGCGCTCGGGCGTGGTCTGGAACGGCTTGGGCCCGGTCACGTGCCGCGAGAGGTGGGTGTCGACGAAGCCCGGCAGCACCACCGAGACCTCGACCCCATCCGCCTTCAGCCAGGCGCCCAGAGCCTCGCCATAGGCCTTCAGAGCGGCCTTGCTGGCGCAATAGGCGGGCGAGTAGGGGAGGCCGCGGATGGCCGCCAGCGAGCTCATCAGGACGAGCTGGCCGCGGCGGCGCCGTCGCAAGGCCGGAAGGAGCGGATGGAGGGTGTTGCAGACGCCACCGAAATTGACGCTCATGATCCGCTGCACCTCCGCCGGCGATTCGCCGCTGCCGTCGCCAGCGAGCCCGCCGGTCATGCCCGCGTTGGCGATCACGAGATCGACCGGATGCCGGCTGTCGGCGCCGCCGACCCAATCCGCCATCGCCGCGGCGTCGGTGACGTCCACGACGGCGGTCTCGACCTCGGCTCCGGCCGCCCGGCAGGCATCGGCGACGCCTGCCAGCCGCTCGGCGTTGCGGCCGCCGAGCGCCAGCGCGACGCCGGGACGCGCATAGGCGCGGGCGAGCGCCGCGCCGATGCCGCCGCTGGCGCCCGTGATCAGGATCGAGCGGGGGTCCTTCATGCCATGGGGATACCGGATGTGCCGCCGCGGGCCAAGCGCTCGCTCCTGCGGCAATTGCGGTGCGGCTTCGCGGGCTTGCTCCGGCTATAACACCGCCGGAACCGCGGCGCCGCGCTAGGGAGGGATGGGGTTGTTGCTGGAGACGATCGTCCACTGGGGCGCGGGCATCTGGTGGCTCGCCGCCACGTCGATCTATCTCGGCACCCTCCTGGTGCCGCTGCGCCGGCCGGCGCTGGGCGGGCCCGCGGGACTTCCCGCCGTCTCCGTCCTGGTGCCCGTGAAGGGCGTCGACGCCGAGTTCGAGGGCAATCTCGAGGCGTTCTTCGGCCAGGTCTATCCCGTCCTCGAGCTGATCTTCACCGTCGCCGACGCGGACGATCCCGCGATTCCCCTGGTGGAGAGCGCGCTCGCCCGCCATCCGCGCATCCCGGCGCGGCTCATCGTCGGTGACGTCAAGGTGTCCGCCAATCCCAAGGTCAACAACCTCGTCAACGGCGAGCGGGCGGCGCGTCATCCACTGGTGCTGATCAGCGCCGCCAACATCGCGCTGGTGCCGGACACGCTGGCGCGGCTGGTGCCGCTGCTGCAGCCGGGGATCGGCATGGTCTCGGCGGTCCCGGTGGCGCTTCGGCCGACGAATTTCATCGGCGAGCTGGAGACGGCGCTCTGGAACGGCCATGCCGCGCGCTGGTTCTATGCGGCGGCCGCGTTCGGCGCCGAGGTCGGACTCGGCGCCGCCATGCTGATGCGGCGCGACGACCTCGCCCGTTTCGGCGGCATGGCAGCGCTCGGCGACAGCTTCTGTGACGACTCGGTCCTGGGGATGCGGATCAGGGAGCTGGGGCTGCGCATCATGGTGGTGGCGGAGCCGGCCTATCATCCGGTGGGCCGGCGGCGGTTCCAGGACCTCTGGGAACGGCATCTGCGCTGGCAGTGCTGCCTGCGCTATTACAATCCGCCGGCGTTCCTAGCGGTGCCGGCCGTCGGCGTTACCGCCACCACGCTGATGGGGGCGCTCTTCTGGGCTCCGCTGCTGGGGTCCTGGACATCGCTGGCGGCGGCGAGCTTCATCGCCGCCTGGCTCGGTGGGGAGGCGTTCTATCACCGTCGCCAGGGCTGGCGGATGAGCTGGCGCTCACCGGCGGCCTGGATCACGCGCGAGGCTGTGCTGGCGGCGCTCTGGGTCCGGGCGGTCACCGCCCGCACGCTGGTTTGGCGCGGCAGCCGCATCGATGTTAGGGTCGCCCTACCGGCCCGTCCGACCGGCCGATGACGCGCTGAGGTGGCGGGCTCGCTCCATGCTGCATTTCCTGGCTGAGATCGATCATTGGGTGCTGCTGCTGGCGCTGGCGGGGCATTGCGCGCTCGGCGCCTCGATCACCTGGCTGGTGGTACAGCATCTGCGCCTGCGGGACGCCGCCATGGCCGAGGAGGCGCGGGTCCTGGGCCAGCCCCTGCCATCCGATGCCGCCCTGCCGCATGTCCTGGTCCAGATCCCCACCTTCAATGAGGGCGGCTTGATCCGCCGGGCGGTGGCCGCGGTGGGCGCGCTCGACTGGCCGCGGGACCGGCTCCATGTGCAGGTCTGCGACGACAGCACCGACGGCAGCACGGCGGCGGCGGAGACGGCGCTGGCGGCGCTCCAGGAGCGTGGCATCGACGCCGTGCTGCTGCACCGGACCAACCGCGCCGGCTTCAAGGCGGGCGCGCTGGGCGAGGGGCTCAGGCGCTCGGACGCCGAGTTCGTGGCGATCTTCGATGCCGATTACGTGCCGCCCCGGGATTTCCTTCGCCGCGCCATGCGGCCGCTGATCGTCGATCCCGGCCTCGCCCTGGTGCAGGCGCGCTGCGACTATCTGAACGGCGACGCCAACGAGATGACCTATGCCCAGCAGCGGATCCTTGACGCGCATTTCGGCGTCGAGCAGGCAACCCGCAGTTGGACCGACCGCGTGCTGCCCTTCAACGGCACCTGCGGCATCTTCCGGCGCCGAGCGATCGACGCGGCGGGCGGCTGGCGCGGCGATACGCTGGCGGAGGATCTCGACCTCAGCTACCGGATCCAGCTCCTGGGCTGGCGGGCGCGCTTCCTGGTGACCGTCGCGGTGCCGGGCGAGTTGCCGGAGAACCGGACCACCTGGGCGACCCAGCAGCACCGCTGGAACAAAGGCTTCGCCGAGGTGGCGCGCAAGCTGCTGCCGTCGGTCTGGCGTTCGCGGCTGACCTTCGGCCAGAAGCTGGCCTCCACCATCCATCTGGGCGGCTGCGCCTTCGGGGCGCTGGTGGCGATCGCGGTGGTGAGCGGGATCATCGACTTCACCGTCGGCATCGGCCCGACGCCGCTGGCCCTCTTCCTGCTGGCGCTCGCGGTGGTGCAGGGGGTCGGCGTGGCGATGGTGATGATGCTGCTGGGCCAGCGGCTGGTGCGCGGCGCCGACATGTGGACGGAGGCGCGGCGCCTCCCGGCGGTGATCGCGATCTTCCTCTACGGCGCCATGGCCAGCATCCGCGGCGTGGTCGAGGTGGTGGGCGGCCGGGCGACCGGCTTCGTGCGCACGCCCAAGACCGGCGGCGAGCCCGCCCGCCAGGATCAGGCGAGGGGCGCCCCCTGAGCGCGCATCCCTGATGAGCCGTCACGCCGTCGTCTTTCTGGCGAACGACCGCTACTACGCCTGGGCGGTCACCTTCCTGGAAAGCATCCGCGAGCATAATGTGGGGCAACTCCTCTACTGCATCCCCTACGATGCCGAGACCGCGCGGATCCGCTCGCTCCGGGGTGCCTTCGGCTTCGAGATGGTGGATGTGGATTTCAGCACCCTCGACGCCTTCGCCGACCGGCTGTTTCCGAACCGGCCGCCCAACCGCGCCAATCTCCGGAAATACGCGGCGCTGCAGCTTGATTGCGACGAAGTCGCCTATTTCGACATCGACATGGTGCTGCTGGTGGATCCGGCGCGGCTCTTCGGCCATGTGCGGCCCGGCACGCTCGATCTCGTCTACCTCTCCACCAGCCCCGATTTCGTCTATCGCCGCGACCGCCTGGCGGAGGCGCGCCGACATTTCCCCCACATGCAGCTGATCTCCGCCGGCGCCTTCGTCACCTCGCGCCGGGCGCTCTCCGTCGAGGACATCGTCAATACGGTCGAGGCGAACCGGGAGCTCTACCTGGAGCTGCGTCGCGAAGAGGGTCTCTATGATCAGCCCGTTCTCAACTTCGCCCTCGACTGCGCCGGCAAGCGCCTCCGGCATATCGAGGAATGCGATCCGACCCTGGCGGGCCTCGCCTCGTTCCGCAATCCGCACCTCGCCTTCGAGGGCGGGCGGCTCCTCGACCTGAGGAATGGACGCGAGGTGGCGGCGGTGCACTGGGCGGGCGCGGTGAAGCGCGGACTGGAGGTGCTGGACCCCCGGCTCTGGCGGCTGGGCCGGCTGCGCTCCGGCTTCCACCGGCGTGGCAAGCAGCGCCTCGCCGAGGTGCTCGTCGGTTAACCGCCCGCCGTGCGGCGTCGGGTCGCTGCGGGCGCCGCCCGGAGACATTGACAGGCAGGGGACCCTGCTCAAGTATCCCGGAAACCGGCTGGCACCGGCACAACCAGGAGTCGGATAGGCGGAGTTCATGCGTTCTCGGGAGCCGAGAAAGGCGGCGGCGGCTGGCGCGGGCACGCAGGTGTCCGGCGGGCCCGTGCGCCTCTTCGAGAGCGATTTCCTCGAGTGGTTCACCCGCGTCAACCTGGCGACGCTGGTGGTGTTCTGGATCGCGGTCAGCGCGGTGCTGCTGGTGCTGGGCTTCCGCGGCGCCGGCCTGGGGCCGGGCGCGCTGCTGCCGATCGCGCTTGCCGCGGCGGCCGCCTGGACGCTTTTCGAGTATCTGATGCACCGCTTTCTCTTCCACATCGATCGCTGGATTCCGAGCGCCGAGCGGCTCGCCTTCCTGGCCCATGGCTGCCACCACACCGATCCCGCCGATGCCGGCCGCGACATCATGCCGCTGACGATGTCGTTGCCGGTGTTCTCGGTGCTGCTGGGAGCGGGCGTGCTGCTGGCGGGGTGGGCGCCGGCCTTCCTGTTCTTCGGCGTCTTCGCGCTCTGCTACCTTGCCTATGACATCACCCATTACGCCTGCCACCAGTGGCGGCTGCGCGGTCCGATCGGCACCTATGTGAAGCGCCACCACCTGGCGCATCACTACGCCACCGCGGACCGCAACTTCGGCGTCTCGACGCCGGTCTGGGACTGGGTATTCGGCACGCTGCGCGTGGGCCGCCGCCATGGATGACGGCCGCTTCCATCGCGAGCGGCGGGCGGCGATCCTGCGCCAGCATCCGGCGGTGAAGGAGCTGTTCGGGCCCTGTCCGCGCACCGCCTTCCTGGCCGCCTGCGTGGTGGCGGGGCAGTTCACCATCGCCGGCGCGCTGGCGCAGCAGCCCTGGTGGGTGGCGGTGATTGCCGCAATCGGCGTCGGCGCCTTCGCCCAGCATTATCTCAACGTCGTCATCCACGAGGGCTCGCACAATCTGATCGTGCGCGGCACGCCGATGAACAAGGCGGTGGCGATCATGGCGAACCTGCCGGGCCTGGTGCCGAGCGCCATCGGCTTCCGCTATTACCACCTGCTGCATCACCGGTTCCTCGGCTATCGCGGCCTCGATGCCGACGTGCCGATGCCCTGGGAGGTGCGGCTCATCGGGCGAAGCGTGCTCGGCAAGCTCGTCTGGGTGCTGGCGCAGCCCTTCACCTACTCGCTGATGCACCCGCTGCAGGTGACGCGGCGCATTCCCTTCGACGGCTGGCTTCTAGCCAACATCGCGGTGGTGCTGGCGGCCGATGCGGCGGTGGTCTACGGCTTCGGGTGGATGGCGCTCCTCTATCTGGCGCTCTCGACCTATTTCGCGGTCGGACCGCATCCGACCGGCGCCCATATCCTGCAGGAGCATCTGATCTTCGAGGGGAGCGGCTACGAGACCGCGTCCTACTACGGGCCGGTGAACGCGATCTCGATCAATCACGGCTACCATCTGGAGCACCACGATTTCCCCAACGTGCCGGGGCCGCGCTTGAGCGAGCTCACGCGGCTGGCGCCGGAGCAGTATCAGGGGCGATTCCGGCACCGCTCCCGCCTGCTCACCCTCTGGAGGTTCATCACCGATCGGCGGATCGCCATCGACAGCCGGGCGATCCGCAGCGAGCCGGCGCCGGCCGACGTCCAGGCCTGAGCTTCAGCGGCTGCCGGCGACGTCCGGCAGGCCTTCCCAAGACGAATCGGATGGCGGGGATTTGCGGCGGCGCCGGGGTCGTGCCGTGATCAAGAGCGCGATGCCGATCACCGCGGGTGTCCCTGCCACGACATAGTAGAGGGCGGCGGCGGCGGGGGTGCGGGTCACCAGCGAATGGGTGACCACGATGAGGCCGTGCCAGAAGGCGATGCTGGCGGCGATGCCAAGGACGTGCAGGACGCCACCGGCTCGGTGATAGTGCGACCGCAGCAGCACGCCCAGCGAGAACAGGACGTAGCTCAGGCACAGCAGGGGCATGACGATGCGCTTGTGGGCCTCGGCGATCCACTGGCCGTAGTCGACCCGGTTCATGCGGACCTCGGCGGGCGGGTTCAGGAGGGTGTCGATCCGCTCCTCGAAGAAGCCGCGCCATTGCCTCGCCTTGGGCCCGCTGTTCGCGCTCTGCAGCGGGACCACCAGGTCGTCGAAATTGATCGGCGTCACCTTCTCGTCGGGATTGTGCCGGACGACGTAGGAGCCGTGCTCGAGGACGATCATGCGCTCGGGATCGGGCTTGGCGTCCCTGGTCACGAAGCGGCCGCGATCGGCGAAGATGTAGGTGAAGGAGCCGGCCTTGCGGCCGTCGAGGATAGTCACTCCCTCGATGGCATCGCTGGCGATCCGCTTCTGGAATGAGAGCGACAGGTTGGGCGCGATGGTCTGCAGATAGCCCTCGTAGAGGACATTGGTGGTGAGGTTGTAGTAGCCGGCGTCGTATCGGATGTCCTCGAAGACGCGGAACGAGATCGGCAGCAGGTAAAGCGACATGAGCGCCGTGAAGGCGAGGCCCACCGCCGCCGCCGCCAGCGCCGGCGCCGCGAGTCCGGCGTTGGTGATGCCAGCATTCCGCAGCGACAGGATCTCGTTGTGCCGGATCCACTCGTGATAGGCGAAGATCACCGCGATCGTCACCGTCAGGGGGACGTCGAGATAGAACTGCATCGGCAGCAGCATGGTGATGGCGACGGCAAACTTGCCGAATGGCATCGCTCCTTGGGCCATGAGCTGGAACAGCCGCTGGGTGGTAACCAGCATCACCACCACGGTGAAGACGAGGGTCACCATCCCGCCGTAGGCGAGGAGGCGATAGAACATGTGGCGCTGCATCAGCGTCAGCATCAGGCCTCGACTCGGGCGTTGGCATCGCGCATGAGCGCAAGATTCTCCTGCGGCCAGATGCCCCTGGGCAGGCTAGCCCCCATTGAGCCTCTATTATTCTCTATAAAGCCATCTTGACCAAGAGGTTATCGAGGCAGATAGGAAGTCGGGAAGCGGCAGGCCGAGCGCTTAGGGGCTGCCAGGGTATACTATGGGGCTCGTGCGGCAACGGCCGGTTAGTGGGGATCGAGATTGGTGTCAGAGAGCGCGCCAGCAAAATCGATGGATGTCGATCCACTGTCCTCTGATCGGGGGCCGCTGGCGCTCTTCCGATGCGCCTGGCGCTATCGGCAGCTCCTTCTGCGGCTCACCGGACGCGAAGTCGAAAACCAGTTCCGCGGCTCGCTGCTGGGGAAGTTTTGGGCCGCAATCGTTCCACTCTTCATGCTCAGCATGTACACGTTTGTTTTTGGTGTGGTGCTGCAAGTCCGCTGGCCAGGCGAGCAAAACCATTTGAGAGTGGCTTTGCTCTATTTTGTCGGTCTGATTGCGTTCAATTTCTTATTCGAGTGCATCAACCGCGCACCCGGCCTGCTGCTGGAGAATGCCGCCTACATCAAGAAGGTCATATTCCCACTCGAAGTTCTGCCGTGGGTCGTCGTCGGCGCCGGGCTGGTCCGGGCGGCGGTGAGCGCGTCGATTCTGCTCACATTCTATATTGTGATCGACGGGTTGCCGCCGCTGGCTGCGGTGGTAATCCCTTTGTTGGTGATCCCGCTCGCAATGGTGACGCTGGGCTTGACCTGGTTGCTCTCCGCCCTCGGGGTCTATCTGCGCGACATTCGGCAGGCCATGGCAGTGGTGGCGCCAGCCGCAATGTTCCTGAGTCCGATCTTCTTCCCGCTTTCCGAAGTGCCGGCACCCTTTCGGTCTCTCCTCTACGCTAATCCTCTCACTTTCGTCATTGATACGGCGCGGGGCGCTCTCTTCTCCGGTCTCTGGCCGGATTGGGTGGGTCTAGCGCTCTACTTCGGCGCGACCTGGATTATGGCGTGGGCAGGCTACGCCCTGTTCATGGGCGTGCGTCGCGGATTTGCCGATGTCCTCTGAGTGTGTGATCCGAGCGCGGGGTCTTGGGAAGTCGTATCGGCTTTATCGCCGCCCTGGGGATCGGTTGAAGGAGGCGGTGCTTCGTGGGCGTCGGTATCACGAGGATTTCTGGGCGCTGCGGGGCGTTGATCTCTCGATCGGGCGCGGGGAGACGATCGGGGTCATCGGTCGGAACGGGTCTGGTAAGTCGACGCTGCTGCAGCTTCTGTGCGGGACGCTGCAGGCGAGCGAGGGGGAGCTTGAGGTGCGGGGTCGGATCGCGGCGCTCTTGGAGCTGGGAGCGGGCTTCAATCCGGAGTTCACGGGGCGTGAGAATGTGTGGGTTAGCGCCTCGGTGCTGGGGCTGCGCAACGAGGAGATCAGGGCGCGGTTCGATGCGATCGCGGCGTTTGCCGGGATCGGGGAGTTCATGGAGCAGCCGGTGAAGCATTATTCCAGCGGGATGTATGCGCGGCTGGCGTTTGCGGTGTGCGCGCACGTGGATGCGGACATCCTGATCGTGGACGAGATCCTGGCGGTGGGGGACGCGGCGTTTCAGCAGAAGTGCATGCGGTATCTGCACGAGTTCCGGCGGCGGGGCACGCTGCTGTTCGTGTCGCACGACACCGGCGCGGTGGTGAACCTGTGCGACCGGGCCCTCTGGCTCGACCAGGGGATCGCCCGCGCCGAGGGCGATACCAAGGAAGTGTGCAAGCGCTACATGGCTTCTTTGTCGGAGCAGGCCACGGATCAAGCGGCTGGATTTCGGATAGGCGGCCGGCGCTCGCCGGAAATTCGTGCCGAGAAGCTGGTCTCGGAACGCCAATCACTATTCCCAAAGCCGCTTGAGCAGCTCGAATACGATCCCGACACGATCTCCAATGGAGCCGGTGGCGCCATGATAGAGAATGTCGGATTCTACGCACCCGGTGGCCCGTCAATGAGCGTTGCTTCCGGTGGTGAAGACGTGGAGCTCCGCGTTTACTGTCGTGCGGAGAGGGTGCTTGTCCATCCGACTTTGGCGTTTCTCCTGCGAGACCGGCTGGGCCAGGTTCTCTTCTGCGATGACACGTTTCTTGCTTACCGGGCGTCGTCCTTGAGCGTGCCGGCGGGCCGGCGGTTCGTCTCGGTTTTCCGCTTTTACCTTCCTTATCTGCCAACCGGGGAATATGCGCTGGATGCGATGCTGTTCGATGGCACGTCATCAGCCCCGGAGCTGCTGCATCGATTGCGAGACAAATCATTTCTCTCGGTCCAGTCGAGCCACATTTCGGGCGGACTGATCAATGTGGCGGCCCGATCGACGACCCTGACGGTCGATCAATCGCCCGCCGAGATGCCAATCGATGCATCTGAAGACGACCTTTCGATGTTGCGGCAGCAGGTCCGGTGACCGCAATGGAGATTTGAGTCCATGGGCGCAGGGAGCGGCTCCAGCGACATTGCTG
>Ga0335078_10009237_pt1 | contig 14614 bp, 15 predicted proteins | sample Lox_Sample_32_FD_206711 | JGI IMG/M metagenome (GOLD analysis project Ga0335078, IMG submission 206711) | Soil microbial communities from Loxahatchee National Wildlife Refuge, Florida, United States - Lox_Sample_3.2 | ecosystem: Environmental > Terrestrial > Soil > Wetlands | place: USA...
CCGGAGGTGGCCCGGAAACGCCAGGGCCTTTCCCGTGTGACGTATGAGCTGACTCCGATGGGCCCGATGGTCCGGCTGCGGTTGATCCACGAAAACCTGCTGCCGGAAGACATGGAGAAGGACCCGAACACGTTCCGGGGCATCAACAACGGCTGGCCGGCCGTTCTCAGCAGCCTGAAGAGCCTGCTGGAGACGGGGGAAGCGATGAGTTTTACGCCCGCCTGTTAAGCGCCGGGGACGGCCCCGGATGGCGGGTCAGCTCGCGCCGGGCACGGGCGATGTTCCCGGAACGCCGGCGGGCGCGGGGGTCGAATCGTTTACCGGAGCTTCCGTCGCGGGCTGCTGTTCGCGGCTGGGCATCGAACCCATATCAACTCCCTCGGAGTGGAACAGGGCGCTGACCCAACTGTTGAAGACCGCCTGGCGGTCGCGTTGAACAAGTTCCTGGGTGAATTTCGGGCGGTCGGATTCCGCCAGGTAAGTGTCCGCGGGTTTGCGGGTCTTCACGGAGAAGAACAGGCCGCCGTTGGCGGTGGGGATGAAGTCGCTGACCGTGTTGGTGTCCATGCTCAGCGCCACCTGCGGGATTTCCGGGGAGGGCAGTTGGGCTTTTTCGTCGGTGAGAGTGATGGGCCCGTAGGTATTGACGGTCAGGCCCAGCTCACGGCAGGCGGCGGCGAACGTCTTGCCGGCGGCGACGGCCGTCTTGACCTTGGCGGCGTCGTCCTCGGCCTGTTTGACGGTGAGGTCGTAGATTTTCTCGCGCTTGAGTTGGCCCATGACCTCCGCTTTGACTTCGTCAAACGGGGGGATCTGGGGCGCCCGGGAAGCCAGGTATTGCAGCACGTAATAGCCGTGGTTGCCGGCCACGGGATCGCTGAACGCCGCGTCGGGCGACAGGGCGAACGCGGCCTGGTTAAACGCGGCGCCGGACTGGTCAATGCCGGGCACCTTCTCGCGCAGGCTGAAGAAGCCGGTCTCCACCGGCGTGACGCCGGCATCGGCGCAGAGCTTCACAAAATCCGGCGCGGCCTGGCCGGGTTCCTGCACGAGTTTGACGGTCAACTCGGTGGCGCGGTCCTGGGCCATTCGGTCGGCGCGAAGCTGGATCAGGTCGGCTTTGACGGTGTTCTTGATGGTGTCCAGGGCCGGGGCGACCCCGTTGGTGCCGGCGTACTTGTCCTTGGCGCGATCATAATAATCGGCGAGATCGGCGTCGGTGATTTTGACGGCGGCCTCCGCGTTGGAGATGGGGAAATAAACGTAGCGGACTTTGACCTCTTTGGGCGTGCGGTAGGATTCCTGGTTGCGTTCAAAGAAGGTTTTGGCGTCGGTTTCGGTGACGCTGACCGGAGCGTTGTTGCTGTCGGCGTCGAAGTTGACGACGTCGACCCAGATGCGTTCGTGCAACGGGGCGTAGGTGAGGTCGATCTCTTCCGGCGTGACCTTGACGGCGGAACCGATCACCATTTCCAAGTGGGCGACGACGAGTTGTTCGCGGATGATTTGTTCGAATGCCGGTTCGCTGATGCCGTAATTGTTCAGGAAAATGATGAAGCGCTGGAAGCGTTCGGGGTCGAATTGCTTGGACTCGTTCTGGAAATACGGCTGGGAGTGGATCTGCTGCAGCACTTCGTTGTCGGGGACGATGATGCCCATTTCCTTGGCTTTGGCCAGGAGCAACATCCGGATCACGGCTTCCTCTTTTGCGTTGTCGCGGAACTCCTGGGTGCTGGGCGGCAGTTTGCCCGCGCTGATGACGTACTGGGCCATCACCGAGTTGTACGCGTTGTTGTATTCCGTCGAGTTCACCGGTTTGCCGTTGACTTTCGGCAGGTCCGACTCGCGGGTCGAACTGCCGGTGGTGGTAAACAGCGCGATGAATCCCGGGATCAACAGCACCAGGATGCCGGCCATGATCCATTTGGAATGCTTCCGAAGTGTTTCGCCATGGGTAATGAACATAATTAGATACCTGTCAAAGCTGGGGCAGGATACCTGCCGCCCGCACCATCGTCAAATGCCAAAATTCCTGCTAGCCTAGGGGGAAATTTCATGGAAATCGTCGCCGACCCCAATATCCCGTTCGTGCGCGAGGCCTTCACGGCGCTGGGCACGGTCACGCTTGTGCCCGGCCGCAAGATCGACCATCTGGCGGTGCGGGAAGCCGACGTGCTGCTGGTGCGATCGGTCACGCCCGTGCATTCGGGGTTGCTGGGCGGCAGCCGGGTGAAATTCGTCGGCACGGCCACCATCGGGACCGATCATATTGATCGCGCGTACCTGGCCGGGTGCGGCATCGGGTTCGCCAGCGCCGCGGGCAGCAACGCCAATTCCGTCGCCGAATACGTCGTGGCCGCGCTGCTCGAACTCGCCCGGCGCGGCAAGTCCCGCCTGGCCGGCAAAACGATCGGCGTCGTCGGCGCGGGCAACGTCGGCTCGCGCGTGGCCCGGTACGCCGCCGCGCTCGGCCTGCGCGTCCTGCTCAATGACCCGCCGCGCGCGCGCGCGGAGGGCCCCGCCGGATTCGTCCCGCTGGAACGATTGCTCGCCGAGGCCGACATCATCAGCTTGCACGTGCCGCTGACGGGGAAGGGACCGGACGCGACGCGGCATTTGGTCCACGAAGCCGTTTTGGCCGAAGTGAACCGCAAGCCGGTTCTGGTCAACACTTCCCGGGGCGCGGTGGTGGACAACGCGGCCCTGCTCCGCGCCATTCGGGCCGGCAAACTTTCCGCGACCGTCCTGGATGTGTGGGAGAATGAACCGGACATCTCCCGCGATCTGCTCCGCGCGGTCGACCTGGGCACGCCGCACATTGCCGGGTACAGTTTCGACGGCAAAGCCGCCGGCACGCGCATGATCCATGAGGCGGCCTGCAACTTTTTTGGCAAAACGCCGTCGTGGACGCCCGTGTTGCCGCCGGCGCTGGTGGACCGCGTGGTGATCAACGTCCACGAGGGCGAAGACGACGAAGACGTGCTGCGCCGCGCCATCGCGCGCGTTTACGATATCAATGCCGACGACGCCGCGTTGCGGGCGCGCCCGGAGGAGTTCGACCATCAGCGCGCCGAATACCCCGTCCGCCGGGAGTTTTTCAACACGGAGGCCGTGTTGAAGGGGGCGGGCGATTCGCTAAGAAGGAAATTTGCCGCGCTTGGGTTCCAGGTGCGAAGCGGTTAGATCGCCTGAGGCGAGACGGTCTACAGGGAGCCACTCCCCTTGATCTGGATTTTTGACAACGGGCCATGGCTTTGGTCCTTCGCTGTCGCATATCTGGTTTGGACAAAGCCTGTAACGGAGATCGGATTGAAGGTCAGACTGGCGCCTCCTAAGGAAATCGCTGCCTGGATCGTGTCTGTGATCGGCTCGGAGTTGCTCCCGTCGAAGTTGAAAACGTCGATCCATCCAAGAGTGGAGTACGACGCATCGGGTGCTTTTCCCGAGATGGTGACGGTGAGCGATTGCGCGTTCCATTTCAAGTGAATTATCTGGTAGGCGGGGGTGAAATTGTAGCCGGACGCGGAAAAATCCACGAAGGTCGCGCTGGTAGCCGTCGATCCATAATGGGGGTCGTCCCCCAGCTTGTGACTGACGGAGTAGTTTCCAATGGCCAGGTTAAAGACAGTTGACGCGTTGAGCGCGCCGGTGGGCTGTCCTATCAGCGAGAGGCTGGCCGCGATATTGAAACCCTGAGCGGACACGACCTCACAATAGATGCCGACGGATTTGTTTCCCGTACAGAAGAACCGGTCCGCGAGGGATTCTGAGAAGGAAATTGTGTTGCCGCACTTCGCTTTAGCTGAGTTTCCATTGGTTGTAATGATGGTAACTTGGTTATTCGCGCTCTGCAACTCCGACGACGACGTGCTGGCGAAAACCGTGTTGGTCAGGAGTGCACCACTTGGTGTGGCGCAAAACACTTCTCCGGTCATTGTGAGTGTGGCGATTCCACCGTTGACAAGCATCGGGATTTCGCCGGTGACGATGCCGTCGCCATTGCTACAGGATCCGCCACCGCTGATGCCGAGCGTCAGCAGCCGGACCGCGGGCGGCAGGGTGTTGCTGATCGTGATATCCACAGCTTGGTCTGGTCCTTGGTTGGTGACTGAGATAGCATAAACCACCGTTTTGCCGGACACGATCAGCGGGGGCGTCAGCGATACATTCACGAGTACGTCGGCGACGACCGTAAGGGGAATATGGAGCAGGCTTGAGAGTATGATCGTCGTAAGAATGCTTCGCAATGTCCTGGTACTCATTTCTTCGCGTCTCCGAAACCAAGTAAAACACTTGGAGCGCGGTATGTCGAGGGGTCCTTTCTGTCGGCCAATTGTCTTTGGCTCCTCTCTGCTCAGATGGATATAGCGCAAGGATTCACGGCGTTCTGACACTTGTCCCCGCGCAGGATGGCCAGCAGGTTTTCCGCGGCCATCAGGGCCATGCGTTCCCGGGTCTCCACAGTGGCGCTGCCAATGTGGGGCAGCAGGACGACGTTGGGCAGTTCCAGGAGATCGGGCGCAACCCGCGGTTCGTTCTCGTAGACGTCCAAACCGGCCCCGGCGATCCAATGTTCGCGCAGGGCGCGCACCAGGGCCGCTTCATCGTGCACCGCGCCGCGCGCCACATTGATGAACCAGGCGGTGGGTTTCATTTTCCGAAAGGCGGTCTCGTCAAACAAATGCCGCGTCTCGCTCGTCAAGGGAACGTGGACGCAAATGAAATCGGATTGGCGCAGGATCTCGCCGAACGAAACGCGCGTAGCGCCGAGGGCCCGCATGTCCGGCTTGTCCTGGCGGGCCGTATAAATGATTTTCATCGAAAACCCCGTGGCCCGCCGCGCAACGGCCGCGCCGATCCGGCCCGCGCCGACGATGCCGAGCGTCTTGCCGGCAACATCCGCGCCGAGCAATTGGGTCGGCGCCCATCCTTTCCATTGTCCCGACCGGACAAACCGGTCGGCCACCACGACGTGGCGCACGGCGGCCAGCAGCAACGCCCAAGTCAGGTCCGCCACCGCCTCCGACAGGACGCCGGGCGTGTTGGTGACGATAATCTTGCGCCGGGTGGCCTCGGCCACGTCGATGTTGTCGTAGCCGACGCTATAATTGGATACGGCCTTCAGCCGGGGTGAAGCCGCCAGCACCGCGGCATCGACACGGTCGTTGCCCATGACCATGATCCCGTCCCGGTCCCGCGCCGCCGCGACGAGTTGCGCGTGGTCCATCGGAAATTCCTCGTCGAACACATCGACACGGCCAGCCTGGCGCCGCAGCAGTTCGAGCGCAGCCGGCGGGATGCGGCGCGTAACGAAGATGTTCCAGTCCATCGGCCACATATTGACCCCCGAAACGCCGGAAATCAAGCTGCGACAAAATGACACACGTGGCACACTCCGTTGGGTTTGTGGGACAGCAAAGTGGGACATGGCACATTCGACAGGATCGAAGAAATATTTACAAGATATTGTCTTACAGCATCTTGTGAATATTAGAAAATTCATGGCACGGGCGTAGCTAATGGGGTGTGGCGTTTTACGCTCAAAAGGAGCTTTGATTCAGTATGGCTAAAGTTTTAGGTATCGATTTGGGGACAACAAACTCGTGCATGGCCGTCATGGAAGGCGGCGAGCCGGTCGTCATTCCGAACGCGGAAGGCGGGCGGACGACACCGTCCATCGTGGCGTTCACGAAATCGGGTGAACGCCTGGTCGGCCAGGCCGCCAAACGGCAGGCGGTGGTCAATCCGAAGAACACGGTGTATTCCATCAAGCGGTTCATGGGCCGCAAGTACGAGGAAGTGGAACAGGAACGCAAACGCGTCCCGTACGACGTGGCGCGCGCTTCCAACGGCGACGCGGCCGTGAAGGTGATGACCAGCGAAGGCGAGAAGACGTTTTCGCCCCCGGAAATTTCCGCGATGATCCTGGGCAAGTTGAAGGCCGACGCGGAGACGTATCTGGGCGAAAAAATCACCCAGGCGGTGATCACCGTGCCCGCGTACTTCAACGATTCGCAGCGCCAGGCCACCAAGGACGCGGGCAAGATCGCGGGCCTGGAAGTCCTGCGCATCATCAATGAACCGACCGCCTCGTCGCTGGCCTACGGGCTGGACAAGAAGAAGGACGAACACATCGCGGTGTACGACCTGGGCGGCGGCACGTTCGACATTTCCCTGCTGAGCATCGGCGACGGCGTCTTCGAAGTCCTAGCAACCAATGGGGATACCCATCTGGGTGGGGACGACTTCGACGAACGCGTCATGAACTGGATCATCGACGACTTTAAGAAGGAGACGGGCAACGACCTGAAGAAACAGCCCGACGCGCTCCAGCGCATCAAGGAAGAGAGCGAAAAAGCCAAGATCGCCCTGTCCAGCGCGATGGAGTACGAGATCAACCTGCCGTTCATCACCGCCGACGCCTCCGGCCCGAAACACATCGTCAAGAAACTGACCCGCGCGAAACTGGAACAGCTCTGCGACGACCTGGTCGAGCGCACCGTGCCGCCCGTGCAGAATTGCCTGCGCGACGGGAAACTGGATATGTCCAGCGTCAATGAATTGGTGCTGGTCGGCGGCATGACCCGCATGCCGAAAGTGGTCGAGACCGCCCGCAAACTCATCGGCAAAGCCCCGCACCAGGGCGTCAACCCCGACGAAGTCGTCGCGGTCGGCGCGGCCATCCAGGGCGGCGTGCTCACCGGCCAGGTCAAACAGGACATCGTGCTGCTGGACGTCACCCCGCTGTCGCTCGGCATCGAGACGCTGGGCAACGTGTTCACGCCGTTGATCCCGCGCAACACGACCATCCCGACCCGCAAGAGCGAAATCTTCTCCACCGCGGCCGACAGCCAGACCAGCGTGGAAGTCCACGTCTTGCAGGGCGAACGGCCGATGGCCCGGGACAATAAATCGATCGGCCGGTTCCATCTGACCGAACTTCCGCCCGCCCCGCGCGGCGTGCCGCAGATCGAGGTCACGTTTGACATCGACGCCAACGGCATCCTGCACGTGTCCGCCAAGGACCTTGGCACGGGCAAGACGCAGAAGATCACCATCACCGCTTCGAGCGGCCTCAGCAAGGACGAGGTCGAAAAGATGAAACGGGAAGCCGACGCGCACGCCGAGGAGGACAAGAAACTCCGCGAGCAGATCGAGTTGAAGAACCGGTGCGACGCGCGCGTGTACGAGACCGAGAAGCTGATGAAGGAACACAAGGACGTCATCGGCGACGACCAGCGCAAGAAACTCGAAGACGCGATTGCGAAGGTCAAGGACGCGCTCAAATCGGAGAACTTCGACGCGATGAAGTCCGCCGAGGAACAATTGACCGAAGTCTGGCACGGCGTCTCGTCGGACATCTATTCCAAGGTGAGAGACAAAGCCGGCCAGGGCGCCGGCGCAGGCCCCGGCCCGCAGCCGCCACCCGGCGCGCCGACCGGGGAACCCGGCCAAACCGCCGGCAAACAGGACAACGTCGTCGACGCCGACTTCGAAGTCGTGGACGAGAACAAGAAGAAGTAAGGGTGGGGCAGCTTGTGGGGATGCTGCAGCCGCGGTTGATAACCGCGGCCGCGCTTAACAAGCGCGGCTACAACTTAACCGGAACAAACCAAACAGGAGTGCAGAACGCATGAACGTGAAACCGTTGGGAGATCGGGTGCTGGTGCAGCCGATTGAGCAGGATGAAGTGAAAAAGGGCGGGATCATCATTCCCGATACCGCCAAGGAAAAGCCCCAGGAAGGCAAAGTGGTGGCGCTGGGCACCGGCAAACGCGATGAGGACGGCAAACTCATCCCGTTCGAGGTGAAAAAGGGCGATCGCGTGCTGATCAGCAAATACGGCGGCACGGAGATCAAGATCGACGGCAAAGAGTATCTGATCATGGAAGAAAGTCAGATCCTCGGCGTGATTGAATAAGCAACGAAACGAGATGAAGGAGTGATGGATTATGGCAGCGAAACAATTGTTGTTTGATGAGGACGCGCGCAAGGCGCTCCTGCGCGGCGTGGAGAAACTCAGCCGCGCGGTCAAGGTCACGCTCGGCCCCAAGGGCCGCAACGTGGTGCTCGACAAAAAATTCGGTTCCCCCACGATCACCAAGGACGGCGTGACCGTCGCCAAGGAGATCGAGCTGGAGGACCCGTGGGAAAACATGGGCGCCCAGATGGTGCGCGAGGTCGCCAGCAAGACCAGCGACATCGCCGGCGACGGCACGACCACGGCGACCGTGTTGACCGAGGCGATTTACCGGGAAGGCCTGCGCAACGTGACCGCTGGCGCCAATCCGATGGCGTTGCAGCGCGGCATCGGCAAGGCCGTCGAGGCCGCCGTGGAACAATTGATCAAGCTCAGCAAGAAGGTCAAGGACCGCAGCGAGATCATGCAAGTGGCCACCATTTCCGCCAACGGCGACAAGACCATCGGCAACATCATTGCCGACGCGATGGACAAGGTGGGCAAGGACGGCACGATCACCGTCGAGGAAGCCAAGAGCATCGAGACCACGCTGGACGTCGTCGAAGGCATGCAGTTCGACAAGGGCTATCTGTCGCCCTACTTCGTGACCAGCGCGGAGACGATGGAAGCGGTGCTGGAAGACGCCTACCTGTTGATCCATGAAAAGAAGATCAGCAGCCTGAAGGACCTGCTGCCGCTGCTCGAAAAGACCGCCAAGCTCGGCAAACCGCTGTTGATCATCGCCGAGGAAGTCGAAGGCGAAGCGCTGGCCACCCTCGTCGTCAACAAACTGCGCGGCACCATCCAGGTCGCGGCCGTCAAGGCCCCCGGGTTCGGCGACCGCCGCAAAGCCATGCTCGAGGACATCGCCATTCTCACCGGCGGCAAGTTCCTCAGCGAAGACCTCGGCATCAAACTGGAGAAAGTCGAACTCGATGACCTCGGCCGCGCCAAGAAAATCGTCATCGACAAGGAAAACACCACCATCGTCGAGGGCGCCGGCAAACAAAGCGACGTCCAGGGCCGGATCAACCAGATCCGCAAAGCCATCGAGGAAACCACCAGCGATTACGACCGCGAGAAGTTGCAGGAACGCCTGGCCAAACTGGCCGGCGGCGTGGCCGTCATTCACGTCGGCGCGGCGACCGAGACGGAAATGAAGGAAAAGAAGGCGCGCGTCGAGGACGCGCTTCACGCCACCCGCGCGGCGGTCGAGGAAGGCATTGTCCCCGGCGGCGGCACGGCGCTGATGCGCTGCCTGGAAGCGCTGGAAAGCCTCAAGCTGAAGGGCGACGAGGCCATCGGCGCGCAGATCGTGGTGCGGGCCATCGAGGAACCCTTGCGCCAGTTGGCCGATAACGCCGGCTGGGAAGGTTCGCTCGTCGTCCAGGAAGTCAAAGGCCGCAAAGGCTGGGAAGGCTTCGATGTCGACAAGCTCGAGTACACCGACATGGGCAAGGCCGGCATCATCGACCCGACCAAGGTCACGCGGTCCGCGCTGCAGAACGCGGCCAGCATCGCGGGCCTGCTCCTGACCACCGAAGCCTGCGTCACCGAAGTGCCCGAGAAGGAGAAGCCCGCCGCGGGCGGTCCTCCGGGCGGCGGTTACGGCGGCGGCATGGACTACTGAGTTGTTGTTGGACCGGCGGCGGGAGCGGGGTAACATCCGCTCCCGCCGGCTGTGCAAGGGGGAGTTGGCCGGAGGCGCGTTTTGCTTGTCTTAGGAGGACATTTGCGGTGTCATTCTGAGCGAAGCGAAACTCGCCGAGAGGCCGCTTGCCGTACAGCGGCAAATCTCTCTTCTCGCGGAGCCGCAGCACATTGCGTGAGACCCTTCGCTGCGCTCAGGGTGACAGGCAAAATCAAAGCTAATGCATTACCCGCTGAAATTAACTCTTGCGCTTGGCGCTGGATTGTGAATACTAGACCCTCTCTACTGATGAAAAGCAAATATCTCGATTCCGCCATCCAGCAAATCCCCGGGCCGGAACTGTTGGTCAATATCGTGTCGCGCCGCGTGCGGCAGTTGACGCAGGGGCACCGCCCGATGACGATGACCGATCCGAAGATGGATTTCACCGATATCGCCCTGAAAGAGATCACCGAAGGCAAGATCGGTTACGAAATCCCGCCGAATGCGGCCGCCGTCATCGCCGAGAGCCAGGAACTCTGAGGCCGGCGCCCGAAGTTTTTTGTTAGGAACGTTCCCGCCCGCCCGATATACTCGGCGCGATGACGCCGACCATTCTGAACCACAAAGCCCGCCGCGATTTTTTCATCACCGAGACCTTCGAGGCGGGCATTGAGCTGAAAGGCACGGAGGTCAAGTCCCTGCGCCACGCGCGGGCGTCCATCGACGACGCCTTTGCCCGGGTCGAGCGCGCCCAGGTCTGGCTGTACAACGCCCACATCCAGCCGTACGAGTTCGGCAACCGCCACAATCCCGACCCGATCCGCCCCCGCCGGCTGCTGCTGCACAAGCGGGAAATCAATCGCCTGGCCGGCCTGCTCAACGCCAAAGGCATGGCGCTGGTGCCGCTGAAGATCTATTTCACCAAAAGTTTCGCCAAAGTCCTGCTCGGCGTCGGCAAAGGCAAAAGCGTGGTGGACAAACGCGAGACCCTCAAACGCAAGACCGCCGAACGCGAAGTCCAGCGCGCCTTGCGCGACAGCAGAAAGAAGGACGGCTAACGTCGGATTGCCGCGCGGTCAAAACAGCCGCAACACCACCGTCTGGCCGTTGACGTCGAGCGTGGCGCGGTCGCGCTCGACGCTCTTGACGATGGCGCCGTCCACGTATTCGTCCTCGGACCGGAGCTGGCCGTTGATGATCGCCCAATACTTGCCGTCGGTGTCCTTGGTGATGCCGGAAATTTTGTAGCGCGGATCGGGCGACGGGAGGGCCGGCTGCTGGGCCGGTGTCGCGGCGGCATCCGAAGCCGCCGGCGCCGTTGCCGGTGGCGCGGGCTGGGCAGAAACGGTCTGGGCCACGGGCGCCGGAGCGGGCGGGGCGGAGACGATGCCGTCACCGACCACGCGCCGGGAATCCCGGATCGCGGACGTGGCCAGGCTGGCCAGGAACACGATGGCCACGATGGCCACAACGGCCACGCTGGCAATCAGCACGGTCAGGAACGGCGATTGTCTTTTGGCCGGCGTTTCCACGGTGGCGGCCACGGCGGGTGGCGCCGCCGTGAACGTGCCGGCCACGGTGACGGCGGCAACCGGCGTGCTGGACCGCGGTTCCGCGGGGCCGGCGGACGGCGCGGGGGCCGGCGAAATTCTCTGGGGCGGCGGGACGACGCCGGTTTTGCGCAATTTTTCGCGCTCGGCTTTTTGGAGGGCTTCGTGGACCAGGCTCATCAGGCCAGCGCCTCCACGGCCTGGCGGCACTCGGTGTCTTCGATGGCGCGCTGGATCGTCGGGGCGTCGATGATAAACGCCTCGGACACGTAACCGGCCAGCAGCGCCTTGTCGCAGAGCACGTTGATCAACCGGGGCACGCCGCGGGAATACTCGTAGATCAGCGCCAGCGCGTCCGGGTTCCATTGGATGCGTCCGTCGCCGCCGGCAATCGCCAGGCGGTGCTGGATGTAGTCGACGATCTCCTCGGTCGCCAGCGGCGCGACGTGGTGGCGCAGCGAAATCCGCTGTTTGAGCTGCCGCAAATTTTCCTGCGCGAGCAATTGCGCCAGTTCCGGCTGGCCGACGAGCACGATCTGCAGCAGTTTTTCCTTTTCCGTCTCCAGATTGGACAACAGGCGGATTTGCTCGAGCACGCTGGGCTTGAGGTTCTGGGCCTCGTCGACGATCAGGGCGACGTTGTGGTTGGCGGCCAGTTCGCGCAGCAGAAAGGCGTTGATGGTGTCGTACAGGTCTTTCTTCGTCGTCTTGGCCGGTTGCAGGCGGAACTCGTCGCAGACCACGCGCAGGATTTGGGAGTCGGACATGCAGGGGTTCAGGATCAACGCGGTCTTGGTGGCCGCGTCCAGCGAGCTGAGCAAGGCGCGGCACAGGGTGGTCTTGCCCGCGCCGACTTCGCCGGTGATGGCGATGAAGCCTTTGCGTTCGCGGATGCCGTAGAGCAGCACGTCCAGCGCGACGCGGTGGTTGCGGCTCAGGAAGAGGAACTGCGGGTCGGGGGTCATATTAAACGGATACTCCCGCAACCCGTAAAATTCTTTATACATCGTTGCCCAATGCTCCAGCTTGCCGCCAGAGCCTACGCCAGACGCGGCCAAATGACAAGCTCCGCGGGGCGCAGTCGCGCCCGGGGTGCGGCGCCGCCGCCGGAGGAGCGGGCCCTTGAAAAACATTGTGTTTGGTGGCACTGTCCTTGCTCAAAGACCATGGCCATGATGCGAATCCATGATTATTTCCGCCTGATGGTGGAGCGAAATGCCTCCGACCTTCATCTCTCCTGCGGGACACGTCCGATGTTCCGCATCGCCGGCTCGATGACCCCGGTCCACGACCAGGCGCTGACCAGCGCGGAAGTCCAGGCGCTGGTGAGCGAGATCCTGCCGCCGCGCAACCGGGCGGAGTGGGACAAGTGCCATGACACCGATTTCGCCTATGAATTTGAAAACATCGCCCGGATGCGCTGCAACGTGTTCATGGATTTGAACGGGGTCGCGGCCGTTTTCCGGCTCATTCCGTCGAAAATCCGGTCATTCCAGGAACTGGGCCTGCCGGAAGCGCTCAAGAAGCTTTGTTTTCTGACCAAGGGCCTCGTGCTGGTCACCGGCCCGACGGGCAGCGGCAAATCCACCACGCTGGCGACGATGGTCGATTTCATTAATGAGAACCGGACGGACCACATTATCACCATTGAAGACCCGGTCGAGTTCGTGCACCGCAACAAGAAATGCCTGGTCAACCAGCGCGAAGTTTTTTCGCACACGGAAAGTTTCAAGCGCGCCCTGCGCGCCGCGCTGCGCGAAGACCCCGACATCGTGCTGGTCGGCGAGATGCGCGACCTGGAAACGGTGAAGATCGCGCTGGAGACGGCGGAGACGGGCCACCTGGTGTTTGGCACCCTGCACACCAACACCGCCGCGGGCACAGTCGACCGGTTGATCAACCAATTTCCCGCCGACGAACAGGCGCAGGTGCGCAACAGCCTGGCGGAAGGCCTGCGCGGCGTGATCTCGCAGACGTTGTGCAAGAAAAAGGCCGGCGGCCGCGTGATCGCCTTTGAAATCCTGCTGGGCAATTACGCGCTGGCCTCCAACATCCGCGAAGGCAAGGTCCACCAGATCGCCATGACAATCCAGACGGGCCGCAAAGACGGCATGTGTTTCCTGAACGATTCGCTGCTCGATCTGGTGGTCAAGGACGTGATCGACCCCGTCGAGGCCTACCAGCGCTCGGTCATCAAAGACGAATTGATCAAACGCATGGCCGCCATTCCCGCCCTGCGCTCGCCCAAGGGCGTCGCCTGGACCGAGGAAGAATTGGTCAAGGCCGCCGCGAGTTGATTCAGGCCGCGACCCGGCCCTACCTGTGGATTTCCTACCGCAGGAACACCGCCGAGACGATCAGGAACAGCGGAATCAAAATCGGCAAGGCGTACTTCAGCACGTAGCCGAAGAACTTCGGACATTTCGGTAGTGTCCTAATTTGAAGTGGCGGGTTATTTTGACCGGAAATTGCGCCGGAGATATTCAAACACGACGTATCCGACAATTCCGGCCCCAAGGCCGATCAGGAAATTCGATTCGGTGAGGACATCCCTGACAACCCAAGCCGCGCCCATCGTCTGTCCTCGTCCTGAACGCTCAAACTCGCCCATCAGAAGATTGGCATAGAACAAGAAAAGAATGAACGCTATCTCGATAATCGCTCTGTAGATGGCCTGTTTCATGGTCGGCCTTGTGCCGGTTCTTATTTCTGCGCCTTGCTGGCAATGGCTGCCCGCACTGCTGTCTGTGGTGACTCGACTGGCGGTATTTCCAACAACGCGACGTAGCGGGGTTCCTTGCCGTCCTGAAAGCTCCACGCATAGCGCCGCTTGGCCTTGGGATGACCAGTCGGCGCAAACGATTCGACCACGCCTTCCCAGACGGTTCGCCGGCCGAACATCTCGACCACTGGGATGGATTTTTCATGGCGGGTCTTGCCGTGGTGCATCACTTCCACCGCTTCCCGCAACTGGTCAATGCGCCCGCTCATGCCTCCATCATGTCAACCAAGTCCCGCACTGTCCACTGAGAAGTGACTACGCCCGCTTCCATTGCCGGAGTGCATCGAATAGTTTTGTGAATCTTGCAGAAGTTGTAGCAGGCGTAGTGCAACGCAATCGCCGGAACAAGCTGGCTGTCCGCATCGATGGCAACCCAAGTCCAAACATCATCGCCGCGTTCCTTGGCTCCGAGACGGTGCGCGGTCTGCCCCACCGCCAGGATTGGAAGGGCGCTCATCGCGGACGGCTCCTCATGGCGACTTTACCGGCAGATCGTCCAGCGGAATTTTCCCGTTCCACATCCGCACGTTGAACGTGTGCGGCTCGGCGGTGGCGGCGCTGACGACGCTCCCGCCGGCGTTTTTCAGGATCAATTCCCCCGCCGCGATGTCCCAGAGCTTGATCCCGTACTCGATGTACGCGTCGTACCGCCCGCAGGCGATGTACACCGCGTCCAGCGCCGCCGCGCC
>Ga0335078_10009238_pt1 | contig 14614 bp, 10 predicted proteins | sample Lox_Sample_32_FD_206711 | JGI IMG/M metagenome (GOLD analysis project Ga0335078, IMG submission 206711) | Soil microbial communities from Loxahatchee National Wildlife Refuge, Florida, United States - Lox_Sample_3.2 | ecosystem: Environmental > Terrestrial > Soil > Wetlands | place: USA...
ACCTTGATGAGACCAGATGCACCCTGAGCGACAGTAGTTGATTTATCGTTTCCGGGATACCAGAAGAGGTGCGCGGGTGCTGCAATCGTTCTCGCGTCTGGCGGACCGGTTACTGAGGTCATGACGACCTGGGCCTGACTGAGTTCACTGTGTGCTTTTACCTCGATTGCCAGCAATGTCCCCGCACTATGAAGTCCATCGTCAAGCGGAACGGTCCGCTGGCCAAATTCGGCTGGAATCTGCGGAAGGGCGGTCGAAACCGCTGCGCGAGTGAATTCTGCCTCGACTGATTCCGTCAGTTGCTGCCACTCTTCGTCGCTTAGAGGCTGGTCCTCAGCGAACCCTATAGCGTTGGCAATTCTTATAAGTGCTCGGCCGACTTCCTGCCTTTCACCAATGCGAACACCCTGTACCCTCACCGTCAGAGGGCCAGGCACGTCACCTGGACTCAAGTCAACGAATATAGGAACGACCAAACCATTCTTGGCCCAGACCGTGGCTGTCTCCCATACAACCCAGGGCCGGGCCGCTGAGTCTTTCGTCAGCACGGCTACCAATACCTTAGCCTTAAGCAGCCCTTCATCAATCATTCTTTTCAGGGGGTCCTCGCCGACCGCGATGCTCGTTCGCGAAAAGAATACTTGCGCCGACGCGAAATGGCTCTGCAGAATAGATTGCAATACTGATGCGACGTTTTCGCTGGAACGACCACCCCAGGACAAGAATATCAAATCATTGCGCCTGAATCTGCGGACTGTACGCCTCCAAGCTTGCAGAAGGTTATGCTGCCCAGTGGTTGCCGTCCTGTCGCCGTAGCTCACGCACCGCAGCCTAGCCGGCATTGAGTTCGGCAGCAGTAAACTTACTTTGGATGAGACGTCGGTGAGCGATTTTCGTTCTGATCTTGGCGGAGCCCGGCGTTTGGGCTGATCAGGCACGGCGTAGCCTTGGCGTAAGACGAAACCCTTGGTAGGCGAAGCTATCGACCAAGATCCGCATCAGCCGCCGAGAGGCTCCAGATGCTTTTCGACCCTGCCGCACTGCCATTGTCGCCGCCAGGTCCTCGCATACACCGCCGGTATCATCCACCGACACCGCAAACAGATCGCATCACTCTGGCGCAAGCTCAACCCAGGGGCCAGGTAGCCGCGCTGATCTAACTGCGCAAAGGCGAGACATTCGCCGAGCTGCCGCAGAATTCGGCGTCGGCACCGCCACTGCCTCGCGCCGTGTCACCGAGACTCTGGCCCTGCCGACCTGGTGGCTCACCCAGGCTGTGCCAAGCGCTGGCCGAGGCCAAGGACGCCGGGCTCGCCTAGCTGGTCATCGACGGCGCTTTAATCCCCATCGACCGGGTGACTGCCGACCAGCTGTTCTGTTCCGGCAAGCACCGCCAGCGCGGGATGAACCTGCAGGTCAACGTCACGCCGGACGGTGACACCGTGTGGGTGTCCAGACGCTGCCCGTCGCCGTGCATGGCCTGACCGCGACCCGGATCTGGGGAATCGTGCGCGTACTTGCCCGTCTCGGGCCTGGTCGTGGCTGGGCGATAAGGACTGCATCGGCGAAGACTGCCATCCGCACTCCCTATCGGGGACGGAACAAGCAAGCCCGCCTCCCAGAAGGACGCCAACTGTGCAGGTCGGCTGCTCGGCCCGGGCAAACGCGCCAATGCTAGCTACTTCGACCTGAAAAAGTCGGAGGGTGAGTTAGGGCGTAGGGGCGTTGGCTTGCCCCCGGGCCGGGTCATCCGGCCAGGGCGCTGATCTTGACCAGGTTGTGGGCGAATACCCCGTGTCCGCACCAGGTGGCGGCTCCTGTCCTGCCGTCCAGGCGGGTGCGGTCCCAGCCGTAACCGCGCTTGAGACAACTGATCCGGCCCTCGCATCCGGTTCGCCACTTGACCAGCCGGCGGAAGCTCCGGCTGTGCTCGATGGTCTTGCGGGCGGGGGAGGTGGTGGCCTGGCGGGGGATCGCCACGGTCTGGACGCCCAGGTCATGCAGGTCACGTTCAACGGCCGGCTGGCCGTAGCCTCGGTCGGCGGTCACCGCGCGGGGCACGCGGCCGGTTCGCCGCGCAATCCGTTCTATGGCGGGCGCCAGCTGCGGGCCGTCCGGGGCAGCGCCGTACTCCACGGCGTAGTCCAGCACGATGCCGTCGTCGTTGTCGGTGACCTGGGCCTTGTACCCGAACTCCACCGGGCGGTCGATGCGGCCCTTGCGGATCGGCCGCGCATCGGGGTCGTGCAGGCTGACCAGCCGGGTCGCGCTCTCGGGCAGCTGGCCGGCCAGCCGGGACCGGGTCTGGGCGATGATTGCGGCGGTGCGCTCGATGGTGACCGCCAGCTCATCCAGCGCGCGCCGCATCCGGCCCCGCATCCGGCCGGTCAGCGCCCGGGGCAGCGCGCGGCGCCCGTTGCGCAATACCGCGACGGCCTCGGCCGCTGTCTTGGCCGCCAGGCCGGCCAGTTCCCCGGTCGTGCGGGCGATCGCCGTGCTGCGCTCTTCCCGGGCCAGCTTGCCGCGGGCGCGCAGCCTGACGGCGATCTCCCGGACCCGCCGCCCGGCGGCCCGCCGCCGGTCCGTCATCACGGTGCCGCAGGCCCCGCCCGCGGCCTGCACCCGCCGGGCTGCGCGGACCAGCTTGCCGACCGCCCTGGCCAGCAGCCCGGAGTCCGTCGGGTAGGCCACGTCCGCCGGGATCACCGTGGTGTCCGCGCGCACCCGCGCGGTCCGCAGCAGCTTCTGCCCGGCTGCCTTGGCCAGCAGCGCCTCGTTCAGCCCGGCCACCGCGTCTTCCCCGCACCGGGTGGTCAGCTTCATCAGCGTCGTCGGGTGCGGCACCCTGGCATCGAGCGGGATCCGGCAAAACCGCCGCCAGGAGATCGAATCGCTGACCTCCGCGCACAGGCTCTCATAGCCCAGCCGGTACCGGAACTTCAAGAACATCAGCCGCAGATAGCACTCCGCCGGCGTCGACGGCCGGCCCAGCACCGGATGGAAATACGGCGCGAACGGCGCGAAGAACACCGGATCATCAAGCAGCGCGTCCACCCGCGCCAGCTCCCCAGGCAGCTGCAGCAACTCCGGCGGCAGCGCGCACTCCCAGGACGACGGCGGATCGCTTAATGTACGAAACACGGTGGCCTCGATCGCTTCTAGCCCAAGAGATCGAGGCCATCGTCTCTCACTGGCGGCGGTCACGCACCACGCGGGTTTTTCAGGTCGAAGTAGCTAGCCGCGGCGGGGCGCCGCACGGGGGTCTTCGGCATGCTTCATCTCGTAGAGTTGGCGCGATTAATACTTGACGGATTCGGTGGAAGGTAGGCCTCATGGTAGCCGTTGTGTCAGCGGTGATCGCTGTTCTGGGGGCGATCTTCACAGCAGTTTCCGGCTACTGGTGGCAAACCAGGCTGAGGACCGCTGAGCGACAGGACTATATGAGCCGCTATAGAGACTCCCTGTTGTGGGCAGCCTTTGACCTCCAAAGCAGGCTTTGGAATATCCTGTACGGGTACGAGGTTGATCGCACGGGCACCGGAAGGGGATTCTTTACGGCCTTTCTGCTTGAGGGCAGCGAGCAGCAGGCGGTGTACGTGCGATACAGTACAGTCTATCTGTTCGCTCAATACATGGGCTGGGCTGAGATATTTCGGCGCGACATTCAGTTCCTAGATATAGGTGGAAGCGAGCGTAACGAGCGGGCTGTGCTCTTGCTCTCGCAGATCGGCCATACATTCAGCTACGGCTATCCCGATAGCGGCAAGGTATTCCACGTATTCCGTGTCAATCAGCGAGCGATCGGAGAGTTGATGATCCCTGCTGAAAGCAAGCCCGGAGAACGCTGGTGCATTGGTTATGCTGAGTTCTGCCGGAGAATGTCTGAGGACCGCGAGTCTCGGGAATGGCTTGGAGGGCTCCTTGATGATGTTGACTTGGCGGCACACGATCCGGAGACTGCTGTTGAGCGCGTGACTAGGCTGCAGCACCAGCTGATCGATCTAATCGACTTTCTCGACCCCCAAGGAATTCGCTTCCCGGCTGATGTGCGCACGCGATTTGCAAGAGAGGAGATCGAAAGGCAGCTATCCACTTAAGATTGTGCATCGGTCGAGCCGGGGCAATAGCCCGCCTGGGGCCGGAGCGCCGACAGCCCTGATCCAGGCGCTGCCGCAGTGTCGCGACGGTCGGCGGACAGGTTCAGTGTTAGATAGCGGCGAATGCACTGGCTGTCAGCGCTCTGCCTGATCGGCGATCTGCGCATCGTGTCAGACTATGGCGAGATTATTGCGTAGCACGTTCGCTACATGCCGGTCGCGTGTAACGCTGGTCAGGGCGAGCGCGTCCCAGGCGGGGACTGGCGGCGCGGGGTCCTGGAAGTGCCTGGCCGCGCAGCCGTCCGGCGGTAGCGGCTCGGCGTAGCGGACCCGAGGGGCGAGCGTCACGCCGGTCCCGTCGGGACGCCACTGCGCCCGGCGTTCGTCGGCCCGCAGCAGCTGGGAGTCGGCGTCCACGGCCAGAAACTCATTGACGGTGTCTACGTACAAGTCTCCGGACTGCGGGATGATCGCGGCGAGGTCGGTCAGTACCGTTGCCAGGTAGCTGAGGGACCGCCGGACGGGTCCGTTCTCGAACGGCGCGCCAAGCAGGTATGCCACCTCGGTACCGGCATCCGCGGTGGTCCCGGCTAGCCCGAGCGTGCCGCGGTCCGCGTCGTAGCGGTCGGCTACCCAGACGGCGGCTCGGCTGAGGTACCGCTGCGCCGCGGCCGGGTCGCGGCGGGCAGTGAGGATAGCCGGGGCGATCAACGACACGGCGAATCCGTCGCTGACCGGATGCGCGCAACCCGGCTGGTTTTCCAGCAGGTCCTGGACGACACGCAAGACCCTGTCGGCCGGCGGCGCCAGCTCGCTCCCGTCCTGTGCGGTCGTGATGTCGGCGGGCAGCAGGCCGAGCAGGCCGAGGATCTCGATGATGCGCATGCACGCAGCCGGGTACGCCGCGTGCGGGAAAGAGGTGGGGGTAACCGCGCTCAGCATGGCGCGCGGGTCCTTCGCTATGGGCTCGACTTGCTCCAGCAACCCGGCGGCGTATCCGGCGAACATACGGATCGCGGCATGGGCGACTTCGGGACGCGCGGGCACGGTGCCGGGCGATTCGCTCAGCGTGTGGCACCAGGCTGCACGCAGCAGCAGCAGCGCGGTCAAGGCGGCCAGGTCTACCCGGCCGTGGCGGCGTAGTCGGTTGCCGAGTACCGCGGCTTCGACCGCGGCCCGGCGGCTGCGTGCGGCGACCTCGGCGGCGGGGTCCGTGGCTGCCTCTAGGCTGCCCGGAACTGCGGGAAGCCACGCTCGTGCGCGGCGCTCCAGTGCCGCGAACGTGATCTGCCGGGCATCGATCGCGCCCGCCAGAGCGAGGACTGGCCCATCACTGGTACCAGCCAATCCTGCCTCCGGGGAATCCACGAGCCACTCCAGCAGCCGTTCATGGTCCCAGACCTCGAAGTCTGGCCGTCCGCGGCCCCGTTCAGCCTCACGGTAGGCCTGGGCTTGCACCGCCGCCGCGCCGACCAGGCGCCCGGTGGTCAACAGCACTGCCGCACGCGGCAGCGCCTGGTCAAAGGACGGATGAGCCAGGCCGTCAAGCCGCGCCTCATCGAGCTGGGTGCGTACCGCCCGCCATTCCGCCAGGCCAAGGTCGCCCGCCTTGCTCTGGATCGCGAACTGGTGCCGGGTCCATGAGGAGGGCTCGCCGGTACCCGTGTCGCCGTCAGCGGGTTTGGCGCCCTTGGCGATGAAGTCCTTGCCGAACTCGAAGGCGCCGTGCAGGAAGTGCACGTCGGCGAAGCCGCGGGCAGCCAGCAGCGCTATCAGCGGCGCGTCGAACTCCCGCTCAGTAACCGTGTCGAGGAAGCCTGCGACGACGTCGCGAAGCATAGTACGCCTCCCTCTTCCGGTTGATGATCTCCGCGGACCGCCGCTGCTGATCCGGCGTGAACCCGGCCTGCTGCGCTCGGACCCATTCAGCGTCCGCCGACGACACCATGAAACTGGATCTCAGGTTGCCATGCTCATCGAAGTCCATGTCCGTGATCTCCATCAGGGCCAGCAATCCCTCGGCGCCGTCCTCTCCGATTTCGACAGTGTTCCCGGTCCGCTGCGAGACGTCGGCCAGCGCTGCGAAGAGCGCCCGCATGGTCTGTTCGAGCCGCTGGTCGGCGATACTGGACACCACCGCGTGCAAGTCGTCGAAATCGCCGGCGATCACCGGATCGATCGCCACGCTGCCGGTCGCCGCGATCCGGTAGGGCTCGATGACCATCTCCTGCCCGTCGGGCAGTTCGACCGCCGCCTCGGGCAGCCACTCCACCCGTTCGGATCCGAGATTCGCATAGTCAGGATCGCGTGCGCACATCAGCATGTCGACCGTCTCATAGAGCCACTGCATAGTCGCGGCCTCGTACTCGGACGGCCGGGCATCGACGACACTACCGGGACCCGGGGAACTCGGATCGGAGGGCCGATCGGCAGCGCCGTCCGCGGGCTCGCCTGTCCCCAGCGCGTTCGGATCGGCCATGCAGCGACGCTAGCGCACCATGCAGACAGCGCCCGCCATTTGCCGCACGGCCCCGCCAGGCCGTTCACGTGGTCCTGTCCGTCGGCGGTACTCTGCACCCGGCTCAGGCCCGTCGCGTCAGTCCTGCTCTGTGCCGGGAAGCGGGTGCACGACAGGATTGTGAGGCGTCTTGATTTGCGCAGGTCATCTGGCTCGTCCGAGTGATCTTGTCACTCAGATGCGGCGAACCTTGGTAGATGTGAGTGGAGCGCCTTGCCCTGCTCCACTCACCTAATCGGTCGAAGGGGACTCAGCCGGAGACCGAGCCGCACGTAGGCGATGCTCGGCGTGTTGGATGGGCGGCACGAGGGCATGCGCCGGTATCCTTGGGCAAGTTGAGTCGATATACCGGTACATAAGGCTAGTTACAGCTTCCGGAAACTTTTGGATTCGATGATGCAGATACAGTTGAAGCGGACATGGCAACTCGGCGATCAAATCGGCGATGAAGGCGGTTTCGGCCAGGTCTATGAGGCAGTTTCCTCTGAAGGCGAGACTGCCGCTATCAAGCTGATCCCCAAGAAGCCGGGCGCACAACGAGAGCTTCTGTTCGTAAGCCTGCCCAATGTGCGCAACGTTATCCCGGTCATCGATGACGGCGAGACCGATGAGTATTGGGTGCTGGTCATGCCCAAGGCCGAGAAGTCGCTCCGCAAGCATCTGGATGAAAGCCCAGGGCCACGGCCCATTGCGGATGTCGTAACGATCCTCTCGGACATCGCCACCTGCCTGGTCGACCTGGATGGTCGGGTGGTGCACCGTGATCTCAAGCCCCAGAACATCTTGCTGAACAACGGAGACTGGTGCGTTGCCGATTTCGGCATATCCCGCTACGCAGAGGCTTCCACAGCTCCGGACACCAGGAGATTCTCCTTTACGCCATTCTACGCAGCTCCCGAAACTTGGCGGTATGAGCGTCCAACGGCAGCGACGGATGTGTACTCGGTCGGCGTTATCGCCTATGAGCTGTTGTCCGGGGCGCTGCCGTTCACTGACCTTGACGATCTTCGCAGACAGCACTTGCAAGATAAGGCACCGGACCTGGTAAGCGCTCCGCTTGGGCTGAGAGCACTCGTAGATGAGTGTCTTTACAAAGCACCCGAAACAAGGCCGACTCCGAACAATCTGCTTGCCCGCCTTCAGCGGGCGGTCGAAGCGCCGCCCTCTGCTGGACTGGCTCAGCTCCAGCAAGTCGACCAAGCGAATACAGCGCGTATCGGGGAGATGGGCCGACAGGCGTCGGTGCGTCAATCAGAAACCGAGCGTCGTAAGGCAATCGCCGATGCTGCTGATCAGGGGATTTCCCGAATAGGCAATCTGCTGCGAGACGCAATCCTGGCCTACGCCCCCTCGGCGAGTGGGAGTGTCGGCCTACCTATCGGCTGGACTATCCTGCTCAACACCGCAGAACTACACCTCGACCCACCGAAAACCGTCTCAACGAATCCATGGGGCGAACCGCCACCTGCCATCGATGTCGTCGCCTTTTCATCGCTTAACCTGAAGATACAGGCAACGAGACAAGATGACTACCAAGGTCGAAGTCACTCGCTTTGGTACTGTGATGCACAGCGAAAGGGTGAGTTCCACTGGTACGAGACAGCGTTCATGCCGCACCCGATGAAGCGGTTTATTGCTTACCAAGAGCCCTTCGCCTTGAATCCAAACAGCGACTCAGGCGCCGCTATAAAACCTGGGGGCAGTTACAATGCCCAGGTCGCGTGGCCTTTTACAGAGCTTGACGTCGGAGACCTGAATGAGTTCATCGGCCGGTGGGCGGGCTGGCTGGCTGAAGCTTCCCAAAACCAGCTGAGGCGTCCTCCGCACATGCCCGAACGAAATGTGCAGGGAAGCTGGCGTGTCGCCTGACGAGTCTGACGGCATGGGTGCGGATCCATGTAAACGGATAGGCTGCGCGCTGGCTAGACCCAGCTGAGCAGTAGCTCCAAAGATAGTAGAGTAGGATTATGAACTCGAATCAAATCTACGATATTGCGGTTTCGTTCGCCGGGGAGCAGCGCGGGTACGTGCGGGAGACCGTCGCCGCGTGCAAGGCGAAAGGGCTGCGGGTCTTCTTCGACGAAGACAAAACCAATGATTGGTGGGGCAAAAACTTCATTCAGGAGCAACGGCGCACCTACAGTTCACAGACGCGCTTCTTCGTCCCTTTTCTATCTTCAGACTATCTCGCTAAGCCCATTCCGATGGACGAGTTCGCTTCGGCCATGATGACAGCCGTCAAACTGGGAGACGGCTACATTCTGCCCGTTATAATGGGTAACGCGGACGTGCCCGCGGAACTGTTGCACCCACATATCGGGTATCTGCGTTCGGAGGCTTTTACGCCAGATCGGCTAGCGGACGAACTTGTCAAGAAGGTCAAGTCTGCCGAGCGCACCGGTCAACCGGAAGCTCCCGTCGGCAAGGTTGTCGGCGACGCTCTACAGGTCAGGCTCCCCAAGGTGACGCCTTCTGCCTATAGCAAGTACAACGAGCTAGACCGCATCTTCGACCATCTAGCCGAACGATTCCAAGCAGGCGCCCAGCAGCTGGAAGGCAACGGGTTCATGACCAACGTACGCGTGCGCGATGACTCTATTACGGTACGCGTCGAGCGCGGCGGCAACACCGTAGCAGGAATAAACATCAATAAGGGCGGCTCTATGGGTGATGATAAGATCACTTGGCTGGTCGGATACCGACATTTTGGAACCAACGCATCGAACGGCTTCGCCACGCCGAAATTCAACAAAGAGCGCAGCCAGGCTGTAGTTGACGTGACCGACTATAGCTCGTTTGGAAGGGAGGCGCCTGATGGCACATTTGACGGCTTCTTCAACTTGCTATGGGGCAAACTGGTAGACCAGATCGAAGGATCAGTGCGCTAGCCGTCGCTACGCCATCAATAAGCCTCAGTATTCCGACAAGCGCTCGCGTCCGTGAGAATCACGCATCTGGCGCACTTGCCGTCCGAGCGCCAGATAGACCGTTGTCGTAGGTAGCCCGACCGGCCAGCTAACCGGCACCAGTCGCATTAAGTTCGCCCGCGCCGGCAAAGATCGGCTCGCCAGGCCCACGGCCCGAGCCTGGTGACCGCTCAAGCGCAAAGCCGCCCGCCCAGGACCATCCCGGGCACTCGCGGACCGCCGCGCGAAGCCTACTCAACAGCTGGCCGACCGCTCGCGTTAGCATCAGCTCATATGCCGCCAGGCCCGCTCGACCGAGAGTCTGACAGACCTGGCGACTCAGACTCGGCCTGGTCAGCGGCAAGGCAAGATCATCTTCAACAATCCTGTCGTGCATCCCCGGGAAGCCGCGTCCCGCGGAAATGTCAGCGCCTGCCCCTAGTCTGATGCTGGCGATTCGGCTGAGCGAGAGGAACAACGTGACGGCAGCCACCGTGCACACGGCAGATCACCTGGCTCGCGTACGGGAACAGCTAGCCTCCGATGACCTGCCGCGGCTGCCCGGCCTGCGGGAAGGCGTCAGGGGCGCGGCAGCCCTCGTGCTGGTTGGCCGGGATCGGGCCTGACGATGCCCACGAGGAGCGTCCAGCAGCGTGCCGGCTTCCGCGCCGAGGCGTTCGTGGACAAGGCCGTGTCCGATGCCGGGCACATCTGGAATAACACCCTGCGCGACTTCGGCATTGATGGCCATATCGAATTCGTGGACGTTGACAGGCAAGTCAGCGGCTTCTCCGTCGCCGCCCAGGTCAAGGGCACTGAGGTCGGTTTTCCTGGTGAGAACCGGGCCGGTTTCCGGTTTACGTGCGATGCCGACCGGATCGACTACTGGCTGCGGTACGGGCGGCCGGTCGTGCTCATCTGCGTCAATCTCCTGCATCAGTGCGCCTGGTGGAAGCGCCTTGACACATGGTTCGCCGATCCTGTCCGCCGTGCCCGCCGCGTGGTGGAGTTCGACAAGGCCGCAGACCGTTTCGACCTGGCGGCGTTCAGCTCCATAGCCGCGCTCGGCGTGCCGGTCGGGCAGCCTTTGCCCCGGCTCGAAGCCAGCGAACGCCTGGTGTCGAACCTGCTGGAGGTGACAGGCTTCGCCCCGGTCATCCGCTCGGCGTCCACGCCCTGCCGGAATCGTGCCGATGCCTGGGAGCGGATGGGATCGAACGGCGCCTTCGAGAGCGGCTTTCATCTGTCGTCCGGCCAGATCTACACCATGTCTGAACTGGAGGACGGCCCGCTGGCCGTCCTGTGCGACGGGCCGGTCACGTCGATGCCGACCAGGGAATGGTCGGAGACGCGGGACGAGGACCAGCAGAGACGGTTCATGGCCCTGCTCAGCTTCACCTTGCGGTCCGCGCATCACCCGGACCTGGTCTGGCATCCGGGAAAGAAGATCATCTACTACCAGGCGCCGCCGGACCTGTCGCGCAGGAAGGTCAGGGGACGCTACCGGGGCAGCAAGGGCCGCAAGTTCTTTAGCCCGTACTACGGCAAGGACGACGCCACCAAGATCAGCTACTGCCGGCACTATGCGGCCGGACTGTACTTCCGCCGCTGGTCAGGCCAGTGGTTCCTGGAGATCAACCCGACTTACCACTTCACGATCGACGGGCGCCGGGACTCCCTGTATGACTCCGAGTACGTCAAGAAGATCAAGCGCATGGAACGCAACAGCGCGGTGTACCAGCTCGTCCGCGCCTGGGCGGACTACCTCCAGGGCGAGGACACCTTGTTCAAGAGCCGGGACGAGCGGATCACCTTCGGCAACCTGCTGGGCATCGACGCCGATGCCGCCATCGACGAGAAGGCATGGATCCCGCCGCCCGTTCCGGCCGCCCCCGATCCTGGGGACAGCGGCCTGCTTGCCGGCCTATGGGACCTGCCGTCATGAAAGCCCGCGTCCTCCGCGAGCCGGAGCTGGAATTCCGGGCCGGGAACCGGCACATCGACCCGCGCTATGGCATCGCGGTGCACGGGCCGGCCGACGCGGACGCCCCGTCCGCACCGCACTCCATCCCAGTCGGTCTCGTCGGGCCGCCGCAGGCCGTCGAGAGCCTGCGCAGCTGGCTGGAGCGGTGCCGGTCCCCGATCGACGCGAAAGAGGCCAAACCCGGGCAGGAGAACCTGTACTTGCCCTTCCCCGGCTTCAGCATGGAGACGAACTTCGGCGCCGAACTCGTCTTCGACGACGCGCTAGTACGCGAAATCCCCGAACGCCAGCTCCGTAAGCTCGCCAAGGCTGACGTGAAGGCAGCCATCGCAGAGGCCGCGGACCTGTACGCCGACGCTGCCAGATCGCTCGGCGAAAGCGGGCGATGCCGCATAATTATCTGCGCCCGCCCCGACGAGATCCGCGAGGACGACGACGAACCCGGCCCCGACGACAGCGAGCACAGCGACGCCGACGACCACGATCACGACGACCCGGAGATCGGCAAGGACTTTCACGACTTGCTCAAAGCCAAGGCCCTCAGCCTCAGCTGCCCGTTGCAGATCATGCGCCGGGAGACATGGGAAGGCACCACGAAAGGAAGCCCGCACCCGCGCCCGCTCCAGGACGAAGCCACAAGGGCGTGGAACCTGCACACCGCGCTGTACTACAAAGCCGGCGGCACGCCATGGAGGATGCCCCGCCAAAGCACCGACCTGCCAACCTGCTACGTCGGCGTCAGCTTCTACCGCACGCCGGACGGCGAGGAACTGCACACCGCCGTCGCCCAGGTCTTCAACGAGCGCGGCGACGGCGTCGTCGTCCGCGGAGGTACGGTGAAGATCTCCAAGACCGACCGCCGTCCCCACCTCACCGAAGCCGACTCACGGAAACTGCTCAATGACGCGCTCGCCGAATACCGCCGCACCCACGGCCACCAGCCCGCCCGCATCGTGCTTCACAAGACCTCGCAATTCAGCGCCCACGAGATCAGCGGATTCCAAGGCGCCGCAGACGACCGGGACATCGACTTCCTCGAACTCCTATGGATCCAGCGACGCGGTGCACCGCACCTGTTCCGCACCGGGCAGCTACCGCCTTTGCGGGGAACAAGCGTCCAGCTCGACGAACGCAGCCTCCTGCTGTACACGCGAGGATCGATCCCCTACTTCCGTACCTACCCCGGCATGTACGTCCCCCAGCCACTGCTCATCCGCCCGGCCACGGACGGGACCGACCTCCGAAACGCGGCCATAGACGTCCTAGCCATGTCCAAAATGAACTGGAACAACGCCCAGCTCGACGAACGCGACCCGCTCACCCTCCGCACCGCCCACCGGGTCGGAGCCATCCTCAAGCACGTACCGCCAGATGCACAGATCGCTACCCGCTACGCCTACTACATGTAGAGCGCCAGGGCTTTATGCGACGGACAGCATGCTGTTGCTGGCCGGGTTCTGGAGGGTGCCGCTAGTTTGTACAGCCATAGGGAGACACGCCCGTCGACCGTCGCGATAGTGGCGGAGCCGGAGTTAAAGGCGACGCACTCGACTCTCTTGGTGTCTGGGCGGTCAGGAGACACGCTCAGCCGGGCTTATGCAGCCTAGTCTCGCAGTAACTCAGCCGACGCTCATAGCGTTGGCGGCACCGCTGGTCGCTCAGGCTAAATAGCCGCATACGGACTTCTGGGCCGATCTAGGGTTGGGGACTATGACCGAAGAGCAGGCGTTGGATGATCGTCAGGACCCAGAGGCTTCAATCACAACTGCTCCAGAGGCAAATGCCCAGGAGCGCGCCGCCGAGTCGGCTGGCGCCCATCCCCAGATGCTCTCAGCGGTGAGTCCCAGCCGACTGGCTGCCCCAACGCCGCCAGAGGCTGTGAGGGGCCTATCACTTGAGGTCTGGTGGATGGCTGCTCAGAAGGTGGCCTTCGATTGGCAGGCAATGAGCGTATGGGCTGACGTCTGGGAACTGGCCGCCCCCCCGAGTCCAGCGTGGACGAGGGCATGATCTCGCTGGGTGCATCGCCGACGGCGGGGAACGGCTTGCCCTGGCGCTCGCTACCGTAACCGAGGCTGAGCTATGGCGCATCCATCGTCAAGACATCCCACCGGAAGCTCGCGAGCTAGACGAGATGAAGAGGCGATCGGTCGACGCAGCCAACGAGATGGCGCATCGTGCCATGGCTGAGCTGGCTTCGTACTACCTGCTGGCCACAGGGCACATCGTTGCGAACGTGGCTGCTCGGGCACTCGCCCTTGACTCCCAGCTCCACGCGAAGCTTCTTGATCACCTCGGGAGCTGGTATCCAGTCGGCTCTTCTGAACGGGACGACTGGCTCTCGCTGAACAAAGAGACTGTTCGGCGGCTGCGACGCGTTGCCCGTCAAGCAACGACTCCAGCAGCTCAGAACCTGGCCGAGCCGCCAACGGCCCTTCTCGTGAGCACGGCCTGGCAGGATCTGGATCAGCTTGGGGGCGCGCACTATCATCGGCGCCGACCGCAGAGCGCCGGGATTGATGGAGTGCCGCTGACCAGTCCGTGGAGATCCAATGGTGCTATGCACATGGGCGGTGGTGGCAGCCAGTACACGGATGGCGACGGTCTGGCCAGCAAGACCACCGACCTTGCGCGGCGAGCGCTTGACGACCTCACATCAGTCATGCAGCGCTTGCTCGTACAAGTCCAGACGGTTGTGGATGGTATGACGAAAGCGTGAGCAATGCGGGCTGAGTGCTTGGCGTACCCAGGTCTGCTGTTACTGGCCCTCCACCGCCCCGAAGTCCGCCGACACGCATACTGCTGGCGTCGTCCGAACGTTGTCAGGCGGAAGTACCCAGGTAATCGCGATCTTCGGCCTCAACACAAGAGCAACACAAGTCCGGGTTCGGAAGGCGTCCAACTGAAAAGCGGAAGGTCGACAGTTCGATCCTGTCCCTGACCACCGGTTCCACGTTGCCTGATCAGCCCGCTCACCTGCGTATACGGCAGGAAGAGAGGGATTTCAATGGCGCTGAGCGCGCTGATTCTTAAGTTCTCTGACCTGCGGAAACGCTCCCGAGCGGAAGCGTGCGCAACTGCGGAACCGCAGGAAGAGAGAAAAACAATG
>Ga0335078_10009239_pt1 | contig 14613 bp, 16 predicted proteins | sample Lox_Sample_32_FD_206711 | JGI IMG/M metagenome (GOLD analysis project Ga0335078, IMG submission 206711) | Soil microbial communities from Loxahatchee National Wildlife Refuge, Florida, United States - Lox_Sample_3.2 | ecosystem: Environmental > Terrestrial > Soil > Wetlands | place: USA...
CGCGTCCTTCTCTTCGACCCGGCCCTCGTGGTCGCGGACGAGCCGGTCTCGATGCTCGACGCCTCGCTCAAGGGGGACATCCTCCACATCATAGAGAAGGAGTCTGAGGAGCACGGGACCGCCTTCATCTTCATCACCCACGAGATGTCGGTCGCGAGGGTGGCCGCGAGGAGGATCGCGGTCCTCTATCTGGGCAAGCTCGCCGAGATAGGCTCGGCGGACCAGATAATCCAGAACGCGAAGCACCCCTACACGCAGGCGCTCCTCCAGGCCTCCCCGACGATAGACCCGGCGCTCAGGGACGTCTCCCGGAAGGTCAACGTGAAGGGTGACCTGGCGCCCTCCACGGAGCACCCGCCGGGGTGCGTCTTCAACCCGAGGTGCCCCTTCGTGATGGGGATCTGCAAGGAGAAGGAGCCGGAGCTCAAGGAGCTCGAGCCGGGCCACTGGGCGTCGTGCTGGCTGTACTAGACGACCTCGCTCAGAAAGTCCACCAGCCCCCTGAAGCAGACCACAGCCCCCGCGATGCCGCAGGATAGCGACAGGACTAGGACGGGCAGGGACTGGAGGCGGACTCCCACCTGCTCGAGGACCAGCGAGAGGACGAGCAGCCCGACCCCCAGGGAAAGCGCCTGGAACGCCCTCCTCAACCAACATCGCCGACGCTACACGACAGGGGGAGTGGCCCTTGCCTTCCGAAGGGAGAGGAAGAAGAGCCCGTCGACCACTATCAGGACGAGCAAGACGACCTGCTGCCAGTCGACCGAGAGGAGGCCGGGGATGTGCGTGGTGCCCTTGGCCGCGGAGGTGATGAAGAAGAGCGGGTACCGGGTCATCGTCGGAGCGAACCCCTCGGGCGCCCAGTACGCCATCCTGAGGGCGTAGTTCTCCGTGATCAGCACGAAAAGAGGGATCAGGACCGCGTTGATGACGATGACCTGAAGGACCGCCGTCCGGTTCATCGGGCCCTCGAGCACCCCTCGGGGCTTCTTAACGCTTAACAACGCCAGCCATCGGTCGACTGATGAACTTGCAGCTCTCCAAGAACGCGAGCAGGGGGCTCACCTACGTCCTCATCGTGGTGGTCATAGTGGGCGGCGCGCAGCTCGTCATCGGGAGCGCGCTGGGCTCCTCGCCCGTCTACGTCGTGGTGAGCAAGAGCATGGTCCCCACGCTGCAGGTGGGCGACCTCGTGGTGGTCCACAGCGAGCCCTTCAGCGGCATCCAGGTGGGGCAGGTCATAGTCTACGTCCAGCCCACTGACTTTGGGACCTGTCAGGGGCTGACCATCGTCCACCGCGTGGTGGCCATCACCAGCTCCGGCCTGATAACCCAGGGGGACGACCGGAAGACCAACCCGCTCCCCGACGAGCCATACGAGTGGCCTCCGGTCCCGGCCCAGTGCGTCAAGGGGGTGGTTTGGCTGTCCGTCCCATACCTGGGGCTCGTCTCGATGCTCATACCCTACCCGTGGAACTATGCGCTCGTGGGGCTGATACTGCTGTTCGTGTTCGTGTCGGAGTTCCTGCAGCCGAAGAAGGGCGCCCAGGTCAGTGATGCTGGGGCATCTTACCCGCGATCTCCTCCGAGTCCCTAGACTTTTCCGCGTCCACCAGGGTCTTGAAGAAGTAGAGGCTTATGACGCAGACCGCGATCGTCAGCGTGAGCCACGCGGGGATGAAGATCAGCGTGATGTCGGAGCCCGTGTGGGCTGCGCCGCCGGGCGGGCCCCTTGAGAACAGGGTCGGGAGCCATGCGAGCGCGGCGACGGAGAGCATGATGAACAGTATCAGCGTGAGCCTCTTCGGGGAGCTCTTCTTCACGGGACCTTGCGAAGCATCGTGGCCTTGCATGCTTGCTACGAGCCTACGCGAAACGATGGATATAACCTCGACGGCGCTTTGCCCGGCCCGCCTTTTATACTAAGGAGCGTCCGCAATCTTGGGAGGGAGGTCCACCCTCGCGGGGGCTGCCAAGAAGCCCCCGGTGTCGATGGAAGAGCAAATCTCGGCCCCGTTCACAGGATGGCAGACCCGAGAATGTGACGCTCCTCTTCGCCTGCGGCGAGAGGGAGAGCGAGGCCTGCGAGGCCGCGGACAACCCCCACGTCCATTCAGCAAGAGAATGACCTGACGGTCTGCTAGGCCTTTGCGCTTCTGACCTGAGAGGAGACCGCGGTCGCCTCCTCGTTCGAGAGGAGCGCCTTGGCCCGGAGTATCTTCACGAGCTCGGGGATGTCGGTCATCGCATGGAGCTTGACCCCCTGCTTCTTCAGGGTGGCGGAGCCGCCCTCCATCCTGTCGATCACCACTGAGGCCCGCGTCACCTCGCACCCCTCGGCCCTTATGGCGTCTATCGCCGAGAGCAGGGAGCCGCCGGTCGTGACGACGTCGTCGATGAGGAGGACGTTCCAGCCGGGCCTCGTCACCCCTTCGACGAGCTTCCCGCGGCCGTGGTCCTTTGCGTCCTTCCTGACGTAGATCATCGGTTTTTCAAGGGCCAGCGAGACGGGCGAGGAGAGCGTCAGCCCCGCCGTGGGGATCCCCGCGATCGCGTCGTAGCTCGTCTCCTTGAACTCGTGGCGGAGGAACTCCGTGTAGGCCGTGATGAGCGTCTTGTAGGCCCCGGGATAGCTAGGGATGGTCCTTAGGTCGACATAGTAGGAGCTTATCCTGCCGCTGGCCAGGGTGAAGGTGCCGAACTGGATGGCCTTGACCTTCACCAGCACCATTGCGAGCTCTTCGAGGAGCTCCTTCCTTCGCTTCCACACCACGGGGCGAGGTCGACCGGGGACATACAAAAAGGCTCGTTATGAGAAGCTTGATAGACGCCTCGGGACCAAGCAAGGCGACAGAACTAGCAATTGGAAATCTGGGTCCCATACGGTGAGGTCGAGTCTCTCGTCACCTTGATGCAGGAGAACCTTGCGGAGACCATCGACCCCAGGCCTGAGGGGCACCTCGAGGAGCTCAAAGGCCCCCTCGCAGAGAGGCTCAGGGGGGCGAAGAGCGTCTTCGTCTGCGACAACAAGCCCGCCACCCTCAAGGTGGTCAAGGCGCTCGTGGTCGGGTCGAAGGAGGGGAAGAAGTTCTTCGCCGCCAACCCGAGGAAGGTGGAGGCGGCGGTCCCCGAGCTCAAGGACTCGGTCGAGAAGCCGAAGCCGGCGGGAGAGGGAGGGAAGATGTCTCCGGACCTCGAAGAGCCCTCCACGAAGTTCGCGATCTCCACGGGCGAGCCCGACCCGCTGCTGGGCTTTGTCGACGCGCCGATGGCCCTCGCATACATGGGCGTCCCCGGGGCGAGAAGGACGGCGTACAAGAAGAGGGACGGCGACAGCCCGCAGCCCCTCCGGGAGGGCTCGCCCAGCTACGAGGCCGTCCGCGCGGAGCTGGAGCCCGTCCGAGACATCACGTTCGCAACGGTGATCACGAGGGGCGGGGAGCCGTATTCGGCCGTCGAGGGAGACGCGGCGAGGCAGGCCAGGGCGAGCTACGTCTCGCCGGAGGTCCCCCAGATGAAGGGCCTGGTCGTCGGGCCGGGCGGAAAGGGATACGACGACACGCTCTCCCACTCCATCAGGCTCTGCCTCGGCGCCCTCAAGGGGGTGAGGAAGGGCGGCGAGGTAGTGATGATCGCGGAGTGCAGGGACGGCGTCGGCTCCGAGGCCCTCCAGATGTATCTCACTGGGAGGATGACCGAGGCGTTCGTCAGGAAGGGCTCGTACGTCGAGGGCATCGAGGAGATATCCTACGTGACGGAGCTCAACGAGAAGTACTCCGTGACGCTCCTCTCCTCGCTCCCCGAGCTCTACGCCGGGGGGAAGCTGAAGTTCAGGACCGCGAGAGGCTCGGGCGAGGCGCTCCGCAAGGTCTTCTCCGCCGTCGGGCGGACGGCCAAGCTCAACGTCGTCACGCGCGCCTGCGAGACGGTCTTCCCCTAGAGCCCGAAGGTCGCGAACGACTGGGGGACGGGGACGCAGAGCAGGCCTAGCAAGACAGCCAGGACGAATAGGGCCCTCCTCGAGCGCGAGAGCTCGGTGATGGAGTCGAGGGTGTCTCCCTGGACCGGGAAGGCGGCCATGAGGAACACTAGAAGGAAGACGACCCAGTAGTCGGGCAGGTCCGTCAGGAGGAGGAGGCCCCCCGCGACCACGCTCGTGACCCTCGTCCCCCTAGACCCTACGGCCAGGAGGGACATCCTCCCCCCGTCGAAGAGACCCGCGGGGATGAGGTTGAGGAAGGCGAAGAGGAGCGCGATCCAGGCGGCGATCTCCACCGGGGAGAAGATGAGCATCCCCCCCGGAGGTACGTGCGGCGAGGCGAGGGAGATCGCTGCCGCTTGGATGAGGCTCGGGTTGGTCTGGATCGTCGCGGTCTGGTTCCCTGAGGAGATGGCGAGGTACTGGGCGTGGGTCAGGACGACCGATGTGCCCGCGCTCAGCAAGGCCAGGACAGCCGCGACGGCGACCATGATGAGCGCGCCGGCGAGGTAAAAGTCGAACAGCTTGTTCCTGTTCGAGGGGGGGCTGACCGGGAAGGAGACGCCTCCGAAGGTGGGGAGGAAGTACAGGGTCGGAAGCGCGATGAAGAGGGGCACGTTGGGGAGGTAGTAGGAGACGAAGGAGAACATCCCCCTCTCGGACATGTACCGATGGACGAAGTACCTCGCGACGAAGAGGAAGGTGAGCGCCGCAACGAAGGCGGCCCCCATCTCGAACGCTTGGGCGCCCGGAGATATGCTCGGGAAGACGCTGCCCACGACGTAACCGGTCGCGAGGAGCGAAAGGATGGTGAGGAGGAAGAGGAACGAGGGGGTGCTGAGCTGGATGGCCTCCTTGTGAGGCTCGGGGGGCGGGTTCCGGAGCACGGAGAGGGTGGCGTGGTCCGGGTCGCCGTAGAGCTGGGCGGAGTAGTCTGGGGCCTTCAGCCTCTCGAGGAGCCGTAGGAACTTCTCCCCCGAGTCGGCCTGGTAGGCCACGCTGTACTCGGCTGCCCCCTCCTCGGCGACGAAGTAGTCCTTCACGGTGAAGAGCGACCTGACCGCGGAGTCTACCTCGGCGTTGATCGCGGACAAGCGCTCGGTGGAGGACGAGCCTGCGAACCTTATTTAGTATGGTGGCTCCGCGCGCATGACGGCGGAATGCAGAAGTCGATCATCGCCAAGTCCGGCGACTACACCTTCCGACACGCGGAAGGGTCAGACGTCCCCAGCGTGATAAAGGTCAACGCGGAGACCCTCCCGGAGCACTACTCCGACTACTTCTACTACGAGATACTGAACGAGTTCCCGGAGACTTTCATCGTCGCCGAGGTGGGGGGCGAGGTCGTGAGCTACATCATGTGCAGGGTGGAATACGGCCTCTCGGTGTTGAAGAGGTTCGGGCTGGCGAGGAAGGGGCACATCATCTCCATCGCCACGGTCGAGGCCCACCGCGGGCGCGGGGTGGGGACGACGCTCATCCAGAGGGCCATCGAGGAGATGAAGAAGATCGGCTGCAAGGAGACGTTCCTCGAGGTGAGGGTCACCAACGACCAGGCCGTCTCCCTCTACAAGAAGCTCGGGTTCACGGTGACCGGTACGATGCAGGGGTACTACAAGGACGGCGAGGCCGCCTACATGATGGCCCAGCAGATCGCCTAGCCGCGAAGAACGCATATAGTGCGAGCGGGGCCTCGAGGGCCTCTTGCCAGGGGCGCGGTTCTCAGAGTTCGCCAAGACCCTCGAGAAGGTCAGGCTCACCACAAAGAAGAACGAGAAGGTCGCGATACTCTCCGCCTACCTGGCCAAGCTGGACCTCAACGAGGTCGGGTACGCGGCGAGGTTCGCCACTGGAAGGGCCACCCTCAAGGGGAGCGCCGACGAGACCCAGGTGGGGTCGTCCACCCTCACCGGGGTGCTCTTCGAGCTCACAGGGGTCACGCAGGCGGAGCTGGGGAGGAGCTACCTCAAGCACGGCGACCTCAGCGAGTCCTTCGCCGAGTTCATGGGGAGGAAGAGGGAGGCCGCGCTCTTCGCCGAAGAGGGGCTCACGATAGCCGAGGTCGCGTCGACGTTCGAGAGGATCACGGAGGCCAAGGGGAAGGGGTCTGCCTCCCTCAAGGGCGAGCTGGTGAAGTCGCTCCTCCTCAGGAGCGAGAGCCCCCTCGAGGCGAAGTACATCGTGAAGGTCCTGAGCAAGGAGATGAGGATCGGGCTGGTGGACGGGCTCGTCGAGGAGGCCATAGCCGCGGCGTTCCCGCGCGCGGGGAGCCGCGAAGAGGTCAAGGAGGCGCACCTGCTCGTCGGCGACGTCGGGCTGCTGGCGAGGGCGGCGAAGGAGGGCGACCTCGGGAGGGTCAGGATCGAGCCGATGCGCCCGACCAACTTCATGCTCGCGGAGCCCATGGCGACGCCCAGGGAGATAGCCGACTACTTCGAGGGGAAGGAGCTCTACGCCGAGTACAAGTACGACGGGGTGAGGGCCCAGGCCCACAAGGTCGGCGGGGAGGTCAAGGTGTTCTCGAGGCGGCTAGAGGAGATAACCGCGAGCTTCCCCGAGGTTGTGGACGCCGTGAGGAGGGTGCCCCACGACCTGATCCTCGACGGGGAGATCGTGGCGTTCGACGAGAAGAAGGGGCCCCTCTCGTTCCAGCTCCTCCAGCGGAGGCTCAGGCGGGCGGACGTCGAGGAGTCGAAGCGGATCGCCCCCGTCGCCTACTTCTGCTTCGACGTGCTCTACCTCGACGGGAAGGCCCTCTACGAGCAGCCGTTCAGCGTCAGGAGGGAGACGCTCTGGAGGGCGCTGGCCGGGAGCCCGATACGGAGGGCAGACACCGCTGCGGTGAGGACCGCCGAGGAGATCGAGGCGTTCTTCAGGAAGAGCAGGTCCCTCGGCTACGAGGGCCTGGTGCTCAAGGAGGCGCAGAGCCCCTACACCCCGGGGAGGAGGGGGAGGTTCTGGGCCAAGCTCAAGGAGGAGCTGGACACGCTCGACGTGGTGATCGTCGCCGCGGAGTTCGGCCACGGCAAGCGGGCGGGGAAGATCAGCGACTACACCTTCGCGGTCAGGGACGGCGAAGGGCTAAAGGTGATCGGGAAGGCGTACTCCGGCCTTACCGACAAGGAGATCGACGAGATGGGGGAGAGGATCAGGAAGATCTCGAGCGGGAGGGGATACAGGATGGAGGTCAAGCCGGAGATAGTCATCGAGGTCGCCTTCGACAGCATCCAGCGGAGCGACCGCCACGACAGCGGCTACGCCCTGAGGTTCCCGAGGATAAAGCGGGTCCGCTACGACAAGAGCCCGTCCGCCATCGACACCCTCGGGCGCGTCAAGAAGGTCTACGAGGCGCAGAAGGTGAGGGCGCCCGCTCAGGATGAGGACGCAGGCCGGGAGTAAAAGGCCCTTAGCTCCTTGGCTAGGGTGCCATAGTCCGCGACGCCCCTTCCCACCAGCGACTCTAGGAAGCTGGTCCTCCGCTCGAGCTCCGCCGAGATCCGCTTCGCAGAGTGTCCGAACCCCTCACCTCGCCTGCCCAGGCTCGACGAGCCCTCCCTCCTGGGGGTCTCGCCCTCCCTCGAGAATATGCACCTCCAGCCGGCGCCCTCAAGGTCCGCGCCGGGCTCGAAGACGCTCTGGACGAAGCGCCTCCCGCCCTGCTCCCTGACCATGAAGACGACGGCGTCGATAAGGCCGAGGGAGGCCCTCGCCACCGAGAGGGGCGGCTGGGTGAGCCTCGTGGTGAGCCCCTCGGTGTTGGAGGCGTGGAAGGTCGTGAGGCAGCCCGTGCCGGTGGCGGCCGCCTGGAAGAGGGCCTGGACCTCCTCTCCTCTCGACTCCCCGAGCACGACAAAGTCGGGCCTCTCCCTAAGGCTCAGCTTGACGAGGTCGAAGAGGGTCACGTCCCCTCCCGCGCCTTGGGCGTAGCGCGTGTGGAGGGGCTTCCATCCGCCCTGCGGGAGGGTGATCTCCCGCGTGTCCTCTATCGAGAGGACCTTCCAGTTGGGGTTGAGGACTGTCGCCACCGCGTTGAGCAGCGTGGTCTTCCCCGAGGCCGTGACCCCCGCCACCACCACGAACCCCTTGAGCTCGAGGAGCAGCCAGAGGTAGGCCGCGAGCGCGGCGTCGAGGGTCCCCGCGCGGACGAGTTCGGATATCGTGTAGGGGGTGGCCCTCAGCTTCCGGATGCTGAACGAGCTGCCGAGCGAGGTGACCTCCTTCCCCCAGGTGGCGGCGAGGCGGTATCCCTCGGGGAGGACGCAGTCGACCACGGGGGAGGAGACGGAGAGCGACCTCCCCGACCTCTGGACGAGGCGCGCCACAGAGCCGTTGATCTCCTCCTGGCTCGCGAAGGTCACGTTGCTCTCCAGCCAGCCCTGCGAGTTGTAGCGCTTGTGCCAGACCTTGGCTGGCCTCCCCGGGCCTTCGCACGAGATGTCCTCGAGCTCGGGGTCGCGGAGGAGCGGGTCCACGCGGGAGTACCCCAGTATCTCGCGCATGAGGTAGTGGGTCACCGCCTTGGCCTCCTCGCAATAGTCGGGGGCCTGGCGGTCGAGGAAGCCCGCCCTCGAGAGCTCGGCGAAGAGGTAGCCGAGCGGGTCGACGGAGATCACTGGCGATGGGGCGAGCCAGGTCGAGAGCGAGGCGATGGCCTCGGCGACGGTCGAGGCGACCTCAGGCCGGAGGTACGGCTCCTTCACGAGGTAGAGGCCCCTGCCGTGGTCGTCGTACACGTAGACCGTGAAGGTGGAGGCGTAGGATGCGCCGCCGGGCGTGCGCAGGTCGTAGTCGACGACGTAGTTCTCGACGAGCCTCCCGCCGTGCGGAGGCTCGAAGGGCACGGAGTCGAGGCCGGGGGAGCCGTCGCGGGCAGGCGCCGGCCTGCTCACGAGGCCGCTAAACCGAGTAGTCCAGGCTCTTCGCTCCAAAGACCAGGCTCACCTCGCCTTGCTCCCCCGGAGGGGTCGAGAAGGCGCACATCAGACCGGGGGAGAGGACGCCGCCGCAGGTCGACGACAACTTCACCAGGCCCCCGTTGAGGTAGGCCGCCGAGGCCGTGCCCCCGACCCAGCCGTAGTCGTAGACCCAAGCGTAAGAGCCGGTGGAGTTGGACTGGACCGCCACCAGCGCGAGGAGGAGGCCAGACTCCTTGGCGTCCCCCGCGGCCCCCGACGAGAGCAGGCTCCCGGACGTCCGGACCGAGCCCAGGGCGAGGTAGCCCACGGCCCCCAGGAGCGCCACGGTCACGCCCAGCACCGCGAGCGATGAGACGATCTCGCTCAGGCCTCTGCGCCTATGCCGAGGCGTCGTCGAACCCTCCGCTGGTCGTGAGCAGGACGTGCTGGGCCGCGCCGCCCGTCGGCAGGAAGAGGACGAACTCCTGGCCCGACATCGAGCCCTCCAGCGGGACGGAGGAGACGAGGGACGAGCCGGCGCTCCAGCTCCCGGCGACGCGCTGGCCGCCGGGGAGGGCTATCGTGCACGCGCTCCCGCCGGATATCATCAGCTCCTGCCAGCCCGCGGAGACGACCGCTGATGGAGCCCACAAGCCCGCTATCCACGCCTGCCCGTCGGTCGCCACAGTGACCGTCCCCGGCTCGGTCGCGTAGACAGAGAAGAAGGTCGTCTGCCCTGGCCGGCACAGGGCCGCGGAGACCGAGTATCCCCCGCCCGCGAAGGAGAGGACCCCCGCGTGCGAGTCGAGCGAGTCGACCTCCAGCGAGGAGACCGTTACGGGGGTCGAGGAGTTCGCGGAGAGCCGCTCTATCGCCGGGTCTCCCCCGAGCTGCGTGCTCTGGTTGACGAACACTGCGCCGGTGTCGAGGCGCGTCTCGGGCTTGAGCCCCTCGTAGACCACCGAGGCGAGTGAGAGCGAGACCACCACCAAGACGACGGTCGCCTCGTACTGGGCTATCGCCCTGCGGCTCAAGCCTGGATGTTGAACGCCTTCGCCACCTGGTCGCCCACGACGGTCACGGTGAAGGTCGCGAAGGTGGGGACCTGGAACGTGGTCTTTACCAACGCGGTGAGCGAGTCTCCCGGCTGCATCGTCGAGCTCCCGGAAGAGGTCGAGAGCAGCGTGACGTTGCCCCCCGCGACAAGGTCCTTGAACGAGTCGAGCGACGACCCGTACTCGACGTCGATCGCCTGGAGCGTCACGGGGATGTTGCCGTCGTTCTTGATGTCGAGGGTCATCGTCTGGCCATCGCTGGCGACGTTGCTGTCGAGCAGAGTCACCGAGGGGTCCTTGACCTGAGAGACGACCATCTGCCTGAAGGTCGTGTAGAGGATCCCGCCGATCATAAGCGTGATCACGACGAGGATGACCGTCGCGAGGAACGGGCTGATCCCCGCCCTCCTCCTGCTTTGCGAGTTGAACTTCATGGCGATATAGCCGGGCCGTCTATTTAATCGCCCCCGGCTCAGATCACGCCGAACGCGAAGAGCGAGACCAACGTCGATGCCATGAGGACGGGGAAGGCCACCTCGTGCCTCACGGTCTGCGTGAGGAGCTTGGACAGGAGCAGCGCAGAGAGCATGGAGACGGCGGACACGGAGAGGATGAGCGAGGTCTGCGACGAGGCCACGGCGAGGATCGGCAGCCCTATGGGGGCCCCCTGCTGGGAGAAGCCGGCCAGGAAGGTGATGGCGGCGACTGAGATCACCGGCACGATGGCGCCGACGAGCATGAAGGGTATCATCGACTGCGTGACAGCCTTGCGCGACTCGGCGACGCGCCTGAACAAGGTCGAGAGCTCCTCCAGGTGCTCGAAGCCCGCCCCCGTCTCGAAGGCGATCGAGAGGATGGCGAACCCCAGCCTCACAAGCCAGGACGGGTGCTCGACCCGCCTCTGGGCCTCGGTGGGGGTGAGCCCCAGCCGCGTCGACTGGTGGAAGGTGAGGACGGCCTCCTTGATGGAGGAGAAGGCCCCGGCCTTGGCGGCGAGGTTGGACATCGCCTCCGGGAGGCTCACCCCCGCCCTGCTCTCCTCGGCGAGGTCGTGGAGCATCGCGCCGACCTCCTCTTCGCCCCTCCTTACCTTGGAGCTCTCCCTCCGCGTCCTCCAGAAGGCCACCAGCGAGACGCAGAGAGGGACGAGGACGCACTCCCTCGGCCCGAGAAGCCCGGCCGCGAAGGCGGCCGTCGAGCCGGCCCAAGACGCGAGCGTCGCGACGAGCCAGAGCGCGGGGGGAGGGGAGTCGTACACCACCGGCTGGATCGCGTCCGTGAGGATGAGGAAGACCGCGGCCGCGACCCCGAGGAGCGCGAACGAGGCGAGGAAGAGCGCGCTGGAGGTGAACCCAGGGACGACCGCGCCGACCATCTCGAGGCCGACTGGAAAGAGCGCGAGGAGGATGAAGGTGACCTCGGCGAGCGACCCCGCGGTTGTGCTGAACGAGGTCCAGGAGTGCTCGAGCTTCTGGACCTGGAAGGAGGTCTCCTCGCGGACGAACTCAGAGACGTCCCTGCCGGTGGAGAGCGTCTTGAGGAACCCCTGGATGAAGCCCCGGACCCTGGCGCTGGGGTGACCCTCGAAGGCCTTCTCTGCGACGCCCATGGGCGAGCCGGGGACGAACGCGTCGTCCCTGGCCAGTATCTCGCCCTCCCTGGAGAAGGCCGGGAAGACGCGGGCGCCGATCGCGGTGACCCTGCGGAACCCCTCCTGGACGGTGGGGCTCGCCTCGTGGACGAAGACCGAGAGGGTCATGAGGAAGAACGGGAGCTCCGCGTCGGCCGACTTTCTCCTCGAGTTCGCGCGGGAGACGAGGACAACCGTCGGCATCGCCTGGGCGACCGCGAGCCCGCCGACGATCAGGCCCGCCTGGTCGAGGGGGAGCAGGAGGAGGGCCACGACCTCGAACGGGAGCGGAAAGGCGAGCGACGAGACGACGAACCGGGAGTAGGCCCTCGGCGAGATGTAGAGGCAGGCCGCGGAGAGCATCGGCATGAGCCGGGCCTGGAGCCGCGAGGCGAGGGAGGGAAAGGGGCACGCCGCGGCGAGGAGCCTGACCACGGTCTCTGGGGTGGGCCTTTGCAACCCCCTCTCACGATGGTTTGGCTTAAAAGCGGCAACAAGGGCCACGAGGGGCGTGTTCTACCAGCTGCTCATGCTGGCGTCCTTCCTGCTGGCGGGATACCAGGACGCGAAGGAGCGGCTGGTCTCGGACTACTACTGGATCCCGGGGATAGTCGCCGCGGTCCTCGCCGTGGCCTTCCTCCCTTCGATGGACTTTCTCCTGATCGCGAGGATAACGCTGATCGGGCTCATAGCCTTCGCGTTCACGTGGTTCGGGTTCATCGGGCAGGCGGACGCGATAGCCCTCACCCTCATCTCGAGCGACCCGGCCCCGTTCGCTCCCATCCCCGTCCTGCTCGCCACCGGGATCGTCTCCGTGGCACACATCGGGTACCTCTACGCCACCGGGACGGCGGGCAAGCCCCGCACGGTGACCCTGAGCGAGTTCAGGTCGCAGGCGAAGTGGATACCAAAGGCCCTCGTGGTGGACGGCGTCAGGCAGGAGCTCACCAACGACGTGAACGTCTCCAGGGAGGTCGCCGAGCAGCAGGCCGGGGAGGGGAAGGACGTCCTCGTCGAGGTCCAGTACGGCGTCCCCCAGGTGACATACCTCGCGGGCGGGTTCGTGATCTACCTGCTGTATCTGGCCGTATACCAGCCGCACCTGCTGACTTCCCTTCCCTGAGGCTAGGCCTGTTTGCTGACCTCGAACTGGCAGTAGGGGTCGCCGACGGCGACGCACTTGGTCTCGATGCACTTCATCGGCACCTTGAGGACGGTCGCTGCGCCCCCGCACAGATGGCCCCTGACGAACTGGCTGTTGGGCTTCTTCGTCTTCAGGCCCTCGCACTCTATGTTGTGCCACATCCTGAAGGTGAACGCGAGCTTGGCGTAGTCGGCCGAGACCAGCTCGCACTGCCCGACCCCCGTCGCGTTGTACTGCCTGATCGCCGCGCGGATGAAGGCGTCGGGCTCTTGCTTGAAGACCGTCAGCATTGCCCTGGTCATCCTAGCGGCGGTCGCCATGCCCTCCTGGAACGAGATCAGCTCCCCTCCCGTGCCGTACATCTCGTTCATGGTGGAGATCATCTTCTGGAACGAGTCCCTGCTGAAGAGGAGGGTCCTGTCCCCTGACGTGGTCACTATGGGGAAGTAGATGTTGTCGAAAACAAAATCCTCGCCGCCGGCGACGTTGAGCTCGCGGATGAAGTCGGCCTCGTCGAGTATCGCGCGGAGCCCCTCGAGCTTCACCCCGTAGTCCATGCAGTCGAGGAAGACGCTGAACCGCGCGGCCGACGAGCGGACCCCGAACACGTTGCAGTGGAGGATGTGGATGTTCCTCGCCTCGAGGAGCTGGAAGAGCTTCGAGAGGGGCTCCTGGTCGAGGTCCGCCACGAAGGCGAGCTGGTAGAGCCTGTGGCCGGGCTTGTAGTAGAGGCTCACGACCTCCCTAGGGACCGAGGAGGGGACGCTGGGTCCGGTCGGGGTCGCCAACAAAATCCACGAGCCCCCTGCAATCTTATCATTCTTCCGGTAATTGGCGGCCCGCCAAACGGGCGGCCTCAGGCTCAGCCTTCTGACCTTTTCAGCTCGAACTCGCAGTAGGGCGAGCCCGTCGCCAGGCACTTCGTCTCGACGCAGGTCATCGGGGTGTCCAGGGCAGTGGCCACGCCCCCGCAGAGGTGCCCCCTGACCCAGTGGCTGGCGGGCGTGGCGCTCTGCCTGCCCTCGCACTCGATGTTCCTGTGGATCCGCACGACGAACTCGGGAGGGTCGAGCGTGGCCCTGACGAGCTCGCAGATCCCCACGCCTATGGCGGCATAGTTCTTGAGGAGCTCCGCGGAGAACTTCTGGAGGTCTCCCTTGATGATCGACCGCGCCTCGCCTGCGTCCCTCGACCCGGTCGCGAGCCCCTCGGTGTACGAGATGACCGCGCCCCCTGAGCCGAAGGTCTCTTGGAGCGACGCGTGCATCCGCTGGAAGGACTCCTGCGCGAACAGCATCGTCCTCCGCCCCGTCGAGAGCACGATGGGAAAGTACAGGCTCTCCACGATGAGCTCCGACCCGCCCGCTACCCTGAGGCCCTCGAGTATCCCGAGCTTCTCGAGCGCCCTCCGGAGCATGTCGGAGGTCAGAGACCTGTCTCGCGTGTCGAGGAAGACCCCCCAGTGCCCCCTCCCGTCGGTGTCCTCGATGTAGGTCGAGCTCACCATGCGGGCGCCCAGCTTCTGGACCTCGGTCCCGATGGCCTTCAGCGGACCGTCCGAAGTGCTCGCGATGAAAGCGACTTCGAAGAGCAGGTGGTTCGGCCTGTAGACCTGCGTCACGATCTCTCTTGGGGTCGGCTCAGGACTTGACGCCCGTTGCAAATTTTCTCCGTTTTCATCACCTTTTCGTCCTATTTTAGCGATGTGAAGTCGGGCTACTCCCGAATATCCGGAACGGTAAAATTGGCACGCCGGCGGGCGGCTCCGGAGAACTTGGTCAACTGGGAGTCGATCCTCAAAGAGGCCGGCGAGCAGGTCCAGAGCATCGCCGACCAGCTCAAGGGCAGGAAGAGCGGGCTGGAGACCCAGGGCCAAGGGGCCGGGGGAGACATGACGATGAAGGTCGACG
>Ga0335078_10009240_pt1 | contig 14613 bp, 13 predicted proteins | sample Lox_Sample_32_FD_206711 | JGI IMG/M metagenome (GOLD analysis project Ga0335078, IMG submission 206711) | Soil microbial communities from Loxahatchee National Wildlife Refuge, Florida, United States - Lox_Sample_3.2 | ecosystem: Environmental > Terrestrial > Soil > Wetlands | place: USA...
TTCACGCTCCTGAGCTTCAAATCTAAGGAGAGAAAACCGTGTCTTCATTTAGTATCAACACCAACATTGCCTCTTTGCAGGCGATGAACTATCTACAACAAAACAGTCAATTCCAGACCCAAACCATCAACGAAGTAACGTCCGGTGACCGCATCGTCAACAGCGGGGACGACGCAGCGGGTTTGGCCATTGCGAACAGCGATCGTTCCGACGAAGCTGTGCTGACGCAAGGTATTCAGAACGCCAATAACGGCCAGAGCCAGCTCCAGATCATGGATGGCGGCATCAGCAACATTTCGCAGCTTCTGGATCGGGCTCGCACGCTGGCAACCGAATCCGCGTCCGGCACCTTCACCGGCGACCGCTCCACGCTGGACGGCGAGTTCCAGAGCGTGTTGAGTGAAATCGACCGGCAAGCGCAATCCATCGGTCTCAACACCGGTGGAACGTTCGCTAAGAACCTGTCCGTGTTCATCGGCGGCGGCCAAGGCGCGACGGCCGCGGACGTGATCACCAACGGGTCCGTTTCGGTCGACCTGAGCAAGTCCACTGTGGATACGCAAAGTCTGGGACTGAAGGGCTTCACGGCCGGCTACCAGGTTGCTTCCGGCGCCGCGGACTCCGGCCTCTACGATCTGGGCGCCAGCAGTGCAACCAGCGTGTCGGCAATCATGACCGAAACCGGCGCCACAAGCACATCGTTTGTTATCAGCGGACCGGGGTTCTCGGGCGGAGCAGGCGGGGCTATTACCGTCAACGTCAATCTCGCCAATGTTTCCGACACCACTTCGCTCGTGAATGCCATCAACGCGGGCATCACCGCGGCAGAACAATCCGGTACAGCGCAATCGCAGGCCTTCGCGGCGGCCAACATTCAAGCCGAAATTCACACGGGCGCGGATGGTCACCAGCAGCTTCTGTTCGTTTCCCCCAACTCCACCTTTTCGGTGACGGCCGGGAACACTACGGCGAACGGTTTCCTGGGTAACTTAGGTACGAACACCGGCGGTTCCGCTACCAACGCAACCAGCACCCCGGAAGCGGTCGGAGCCACTGCTGCCCTCGTGGCGGGTGGAACCCAGCAGATCGCCGGCACCGGCGCTGGGCTCACCTACGCCAGCTTGATCTACAGTAGTGCGGCGACGGTCGATGAGAAGCAGAGCCTCACATTCTCCACGGTGGATTCGAGCGGAAACACGCAAACCGTCGCGGTAACTCTTTCGGGCGACTCCGACGGCAATGCCGACCTAACCTCAGTCGGCGCGGTTCAGGAGATCAACGCTGCCCTGCAAGCCACCGACAATGCTGCTCTGCAAGGCATCGTTGCTTCTACCGACGGATCCGGCGCCACGGGCAAGATCTTCTTCTCCTCCAGCAACGCGAATCCATTCAGCGTGAGCTTTGGACAAGAGGCAACCAGCACCACCATCGGTACGGATGGTTTTGGGGGCGGGCTCCCGAACACCATCGTTACATCCAAAGTCGTGGGTGTCGGCAACACCCAGAGCATTGCGACGCAAACGGGCGCTGAGGCGGCTGTCACCGCACTCGGCAACGCAGTCACGGCACTGGGCAACGCGCAAGCCGTGGTCGGACGCGGTGAAAACGTGTTCACCTACGCCACCAACCTGGCGCAGTCCCAGTTGACCAACACCACCGCCGCCGAATCCGACATTCGTGACGCCAACATGGCCACGGAAGCCGCGAATCTGACCAAAGCTCAGATCTTGATGCAAGCCGGCGTGGCCGCGCTCGCTCAGGCCAATTCGGCTCCTCAGATTATCCTCTCATTGCTGAAGGGCTAATCTTCATAGTAATCGGGAGATCCTCCTTCCTGATCCGGAGCGGAGGCGCTAGCAATAGCGCCCTCGCTCCATTTTTTTCGAGACTTTCCCCCTTCGCGCCTACCTCTTCAACAGACGAGGAATATTGGTGCCAAAGACTGCGGGTTCGCCAAAGCAAGCCAGCCGCGATTGGGCTGCATTAGGTTGCCAGATGATGGATGCCCGGCGCTTTCGCGAAGCCATCGACTGTTTTCAACGCCTGCACCTGGCCAACGGACGCTCGGGCGGCGACAGCGCCCGCCAAGCGATCGAAATGCTGCTGCCGATTGCGAAATCGCGCCCGGAATGGAGCACGGCTCAGTTCAGTCTGGGCTGCGCTTTCGAACACGTGGGCGATTTCGAGCGCGCCCGCGCGCATCTCCAAAACACACTGCGGCTGGATCCATCCAAAAAAGCCGGTGTGGAAACACTGAACGCACGGATGTTTTGGATGGAAGAAAAGTGGCGAGAAGCGGTGGACGCCGCGGATCGCGCGCTGGCGGTGAATCCGGGCTCCTATCTGGCGAATTGGATCCGCGGCCAGGCATGTTGCTCACTGGGGTGGGCGGAAGAGGCAGTCGCTAGTTTGCGCCGAGCAACGGAGATATATCCGAATCCGGTCAGCCACAGCTTCCTTCTGTCGCACATGAACTGCCTTGGCGACGCCACGCCGGAGGCCGGGTATGCCGAGGCATGCCGTTGGAACGCTCTCTACGCCGCGCCCCTCGGGGCCGAAATTCGGCCGCACACCAACTCGCCCGATCCGAATCGCCGCATCAAGATTGGCTACGTCTCTCCGGACTTGCATACACACGCCATCATGAAATTCGTTCCGGCACTGTTGGAACACCACGACCGTTCGCAATTCGAAGTATTTGTCTACGCCGTCGGCAGGCGATTGGATGATAACAGCGAAGCCGTCAAACAAGCGGTGGATCACTACGCCATAATCAGCGAGCCTTACCGCGAGCTGGCCCGAAGAGTGCGTGAGGAAGGAATCGACCTCTTAGTCGATTTGGCCGGCCACACCATGGGTATGGCCCTGTTGAGTTTCGCGCTCCGGCCCGCGCCCGTTCAGGTGAGCTGGATCGGTTACCTGGGCACAACCGGCATGCCCGCGATGGACTACTTTCTCGGCGACCAGCACATACCTTGTCGCGGGACGGAAGGTTGCTTTTCTGAGAAAGTGTACCGGCTACCGCGAGTTCTTGCATGCTACCGCCCTCCTGCCGAGGTCGCCCTCGCGCCGCCGCCGTGTTTGGAGCGCGGGTATATCGTTTTTGGTTGCTTCAACAACCCGAGTAAGATCACGAGGCAGGCAGCGATGTTATGGTCGGCGATACTACACTTGGTTCCTAACAGCCGCTTGCTACTGAAATACCGTGGTCTCGACGCTCACGACGGGCAGATGCTATTGCGCCGTTGGTTTCAGGAGGACGGCATTTCTCCAGAGAGAATTCTATTCGAAGGACCTTCTCCTCCCGGCGACTATCTGGAGGCCTACAACCGCATCGACATCGCGCTGGATCCCTTCCCCTACAACGGTGGCACCACGACACTCGATGCACTGTGGATGGGCGTCCCGGTGGTCACGTTGGCCGGGCGCTTGACGGTGCAATGTCACGGAGTGGGTATTCTGACGGGCGCCGGAGCCGGTCTGCGCGCGTTGGTAGCCGAGACGCCTGAGCAGTATCTGCAGATCGCACTGGCTCTAACCGCCACTGTCCGCGACCAGCCCGCGATGCGCGCCAGCATCCGGCAGGCTCTCGTCGGCTCGCCGTGGATGGACGAAATCGGCGTGGTCCGCGATGTCGAAAACGCGTTTCGCGACCTGTGGCGTACCTGGTGCAAGGCCAAAACGCAATGAGCCATCCACGGCGAAGGACGGCACATAAAAACGCGCATTCGCCAGCGCATGACAATGCGCATTCGCAAAGACAGGCCAGCCTCGAATGTGCCGAGCTGGGTTGCCGGATGATGGTCGCTCGTCGCTTCTCGGAAGCGGCGGAATACTTCCGGCGGTGGCCCGGTAATTCGGCCTCAGTGCCTTCCAGCCCTGATGGCGCCGCCCAACAGGCGATTGAACTGCTGCTGGCGATCGCGGAATCACGCCCGCAATGGAGTACGGGACAATTCAGCCTGGGTTGCGCTTATGAACACCTGGGCGATTTCGAACGGGCGCGGGCGCATCTTGAAAACGCCCTGCTGCTGGATCCGTGCCACAAAGCCGGCGTGGAAACACTCAAGGCGCGGATGTTCTTCGTGGAAGGAAGGTTCTCGGAGGCGCTGGACGCGGCGGATCGAGCGCTGGCGGTGAACCCGCGATCCCACGTTGCGCTCGCGGTGCGCGGTCGAGCCTGTTGCAACCTGTTCCGGGGGGCCGACGGAGTTCCAAGCTTGCGCCGTGCGCTGGAGGTACTACCCGACCAACCCAGTCACAGCAGCTTGCTGTTCCAGATGAGCTACCTTGCGGAAACGACGCCGGAAGCCCTTTATGCCGAGGCCTCCCGCTGGAACGCTTTGTATGCAGCACCACTGGCCTCACAGATTTTGCCGCATACAAACTCGCCCGATCCGGAACGCCGCGTGAAGATCGGTTATGTTTCGCCCGACTTGTATCAGCACCCGGTCATGAAGCTAGCTCCCGCGTTGTTCGATCTTCACAACCGCTCCCAATTTGAGGTCTTCGTCTATGCGGTTGGCACGGAATCGGATCATATCAGCCAGGCCGTCCGCGGAATGGTGGATCACTACGCAGCAATTCGCGGGTCATACTCCGAACTCGCCGCGCACGTACGCCAGGATGGGGTCGACATCCTGATCGACCTGGCAGGCCACACCATGGGACCGGAGCTACTCGCCTTCGCACTGAAGCCCGCGCCGGTTCAGGTGACTTGGCTCGGGTATCCTGCCACGACCGGCATGACGGCCATGGACTATTTTCTCGGCGACCAGCACATACCCTGTCGCGGGACGCAAAACTGCTTTTCTGAGAAGGTGTACCGGTTGCCGCGAGTTCTTGCTTGTTATCGCCCGATCGGCGACGTCCCCATCGGGCCGCCGCCGTGTTTGGAGCGCGGGTATGTCACGTTTGGATGTTTCAATAGCCCGAGAAAGATCACACGCGAAGTAATCAAGCTTTGGTCGGCCATTCTGCACCTTGCGCCCCACAGCAAGCTGTTGCTGAAATACCACCACGTCGATGTCTGGCCGAGCGGTCTGCGCAGTTGCTTCGAAGAGGACGGCATCGCAGCCGAACGCATTCTGATCGAGGGGCCTTCTCCGCCGGGAGAGTATCTGACGGCGTACAACCGGATCGATATCGCGCTCGATCCTTTTCCTTACAACGGCGGCACCACGACGCTTGACGCACTCTGGATGGGCATGCCCGTGGTGACGCTGGCCGGGCGTCTGGCCGTTCAATGCGTCGGCGCGAGCATTCTGAGCGGGGCTGGCCTGCCGGAATTTGTAACGCGAACTCCCGAACAGTATTTGAAAGCCGCGTTGTATCTCGCAGCCGCTGTTCCCAAACGGCCGGAGCTTCGAGGAGACATTCGCAAAGCGCTGATGGCTTCGCCGTGGATGGACGAAGCCGGCATCGTCCGCGAGATCGAAAATGCGTATCGCGACATGTGGCGAAAATGGTGCACGCGAGCGGGATCTCCGTCCGGGATTTAAATGGAAATCGTCGTCATCGGCGCGGGCTGGCATGGAGGTGAGATATATTCTTACCTTCTGGATCTTTCCGCGGAAGACCCAAGCTTACATCTCGCGGGGTTTATTGATGAACAAAAACCTCGGGGCAGGTGTCGCGGCATTGAGGTGTTGGGCCGCTTTGAAGACCTTGACGCGTTACTAAAACGCAATCCCGGTGAGATCTACCGCTACATAACCGCGGTGGGAAACAATGGGACTCGCCGGATGTTCGTCGACAAGATTACTCGTATTGCCTCCGCGAACCTACAGGCATGGTCGTTGATTCACTCGAAATCCACAATTGGTCACGATGTAGAGATCGGATGCGGAACCTGTCTTGCACCAGGAAGCATCGTTACCACGCACGTGCGGATCGGGAGTCACTGCATCTTAAACGTGAAAGCTTCTGTGTCGCACGACTGCGTCCTTGGCGATTTTGTCAACATCAATCCCGGTGCAACGGTAGCGGGCAACGTTCGAATTGGTGAAGGCGCATTCATCGGCGCCGGCGCAACCGTCATCGACAAGGTCGCGATTGGTGAATGGAGCATCATTGGCGCCGGAGCAGTTGTCGTTCGCGATGTTCCGCCGCATGTGACCGTGGTGGGAGTCCCCGCGCGCGTGATTAAACGGCACGAGTCTTGAGCTACGGTCGCCCCACCGCAATCATCCAGTGCGAGCTTTCAGAATCCGGATTGTCGATGAAGGCATCCATGCGGTCGATGATGTGAAATCCCGCCGCTTCGAGCTCGCCGGCTGCGAGGTCGGGCGAAAGCACGTGATTGTTGGTCTGCTTTTCCCGCGGCCGTTTTGCCGTGCGATGCGGCATGTTGTCCACGATCACCAGGCGCCCACCGGGCTTGAGTGAATCTTTGATATGGCGCAGCATATCTTCGTATTTGGGCATCTCGTGATAGGAATTTACGATCATCACGGCATCCAAAGCGCCTGCCGGGAGCTTCGGATCGTCGGGCGCGCCATGAATCACCACCGCGTTCTTCGTATGTTGCTTCTTGAGATTGGCCTTGGCGATCCGCACACCCCAATTCTTCGAATCCACGATGTCCTCGCAATAGACTTTGCCCGTCGCGCCGACAACATGCGAAAGAATGACAGAAAACTCGCCGGCGCCGCAGCCGACATCGGCAACCTGACTGCCTTCGCGGATGCCCAGCTCGCGCACGATGTCGCCCATGCGGATTTCTTTGAGCCTCTCGCTTTTCGGATAGAGGCTCTCCACTAGTTTTTGTACCGATTGCTGATCCTGAGCAAGAAGCTGGCCCAGCGTGCACACGAGAACAAAGAGACGGTGCATGTTTGGATTTTAGACGTTCGAGAGGGGCGCAGCCTTCCTTGAATTTGCCAGCCGTTCTTGAATCAACCGGCGTTCAGGCTCGTTCGCCGGACACTCCAACGCGGCCTGGTAATACGCGGCTGCTTTTTCGCGATCGCCTAACTCGCTCCACAGCTCGCCCAGCGTGGCGGGAAGTAAGTGGTAACCCGCCAGTGCCGGGTGATTCTCGATTTCGGCAATGGCGGAAAGACCGGCTTCGGGCCCTTTCCACCGCGAGAGCGCTATCGCGCGATTGAGTGCGATCACCGGGCTCGGCGTCATCTTGAAGAGCTGATCGTAGAGGTCCGTGATCTCGGCCCAATTGGTATCGTCGTAACTGGCCGCAATGGCATGATGAGCGGCGATGCCGGCTTCGAGATGATACCGGGTCAGTTCGTCACCCTGTGCGCTGCGATCGAGCTGCATTAATCCTTCGGCGATCAAGCCGCGATCCCACAGCGTGCGGTCCTGATCGCGCAACAAAAACAAGTCGCCTTCGGCGTTGACGCGTGCGGGAAAGCGTGAGGCCTGTAGCAACAAAAGCGCCAGTAGGGCACGCGTTTTCGGCACGTCGGTGGTGCGCTCGCGAGCTACGAGCCGAGCCAGGCGGATGGCTTCTTCCGCGAGATCGGCGCGCAACAGCGATTCGCCCTCGTGCGCCGCATAACCCTCGTTGAACAGCAGATAGAGAACCGCTAGAACCGAATCGAGACGTGTCAGCAACTCCCGGCCGGAGGGGATTTCGAATTCGATATGCAGCTCACGGATCTGCCGTTTGCCACGCACCAATCGCTGCGCTATGGCCGTTTCTTGTGCCAGAAATGCACGCGCGATTTCCCGCACGCTGAATCCTGCAACGGTCTTGAGCGTGAGCGCTACTTGCAATTCAGGCGCGAGCGACGGGTGGCAACAAAGGAACATCATGGCTAGTTGGTCGTCGGCGAGCTCATCTTGAGTAAGCGAACTCGTGGTTTCAGAAAACGCACGCGCAACTTCGGGAAGCTTTTCAGCGAGCGAGGCCTCGCGGCGAATGGCATCCAGCGCGCGATTCTTTGCCACCTGGATCAGCCATGCGGATGGATTTTCAGGGATGCCCTGAAAAGGCCAGAGTTCCAGCGCCTTCAGCAGGGCATCCTGCACCACTTCTTCGGCCAGGTCCAAGCGGCGGGGTCCGAAGATACGCGTCAGCGTGGCGATCATCCGTCCGGACTGATGCCGGAACAGATGCTCGACCGCCAACGCCGATTCGTTCACGAGCGTGCGGCCTGGCGCATCACGTCCACCTGCCGGATTTCGATAGTTCCGAAATCCATGTGCGGGCACGTCTTCGCCAACTCCACGGCTTCGTTGAAATCGGCGGCCTCGATGATAAAGAATCCGCCCATGATCTCCTTGGCTACGGTGAACGGGCCATCAGAGATCACCGGCTTGCCGTTCTGTTTCTGCAATACGCGGCCTTCGCCGTCCGTGAGTTTCTGTCCGCCGACGGCTTTGGCCTGAAGCGACTGCCTCCAGGCACCATATCTTTGAGCGATCTTCTGCATTTCCTCAGGGCTGATACCGGAGACCGCGCTGCGGTCATCTCTCAGCAGCAGTACGAATTGTGGCATGTGAACTTCTCCTTTCACCCGCTAAACGAACGCCAACGGGCGAAATCGACAGGGCATCGAGAATTTTACGCCGCCGCCACCGAAAGCGAATAGACGGCCGGCAGGTTGTCGGCCAGAATCTGCCAATTGTTCCCCGCATCGCGGCTATAAAAGACCTGACCGGAGGTCGTGCAACGTAGACGCCCGCATCGTCGAGATCGTCGGAGGTTACAGCTTCGCGCAACACCAACAGGTGCGCATTGCGCTGCGGCAGGCCGCGCGTGAGCAGTTGCCAGTTTTTGCCGCCATCACGGCTGCGCGCCACATCAGGCCCGAGGCGCTCGCTCAACGCAACTATCAATCCGCGGTGCTCGCCGGATGCATCAACTTGGGAAAGCTGCTCCACTGCGCTCGATTCCGGCCGCACACCAACCACAAACCCCCGGCGACTACTAGTAGGATTATAACGGCATACACACTACCCTCTGGCCCCGTCGTACCGCCGCTCCATATCGGCGCTCCAACGGGATGACTCTCGAGTAACCGCCCCTGCGATACCGAACCACTGTCGATCACGCCGTACAGATACGCTTCCGCCCAGTTCATCCCGGTATGCATGCCTATCGCCCACCAGAGCGAGCCCGTCAGCCACAGGCTGAGACAAAGCACGAGGCCGCCAACGGCCGCGGCAATCAATCCCAGGGGGGATTCGCCCGCGTTGTGGCCGTGCACGGCGCCAAATAATACGGACGTAATCAGGGCCGCCCACCAGAAATTGAGGCCGCGCGTCAAAGTATAGAGAAGATATCCCCGGAAGAGGCCTTCCTCGAAAAACGCCACGAGCAGATCCAGCGCCGCCCACAACGCCGCGTATTTCCATATGGCCGCACCGCTCAACACTCTCCCGTCGAACACCAATAGGTGGGTTGTCCAGAGTGCCCCCACTAGCGCGGATATCGACAGTAGACCGACCGCCAAGCCAAAAAAGAATCTTCTCACCATTCGGCTATCGGTCAAGCCATAGCTCAAAACCGGACGCTTCTCGATCTTTGACATAATCCATGTGGCTATGAAAAGTCCGAGGACCATCGCAGCTTCCCTCAGGATTTGGGTATCCGGCGACACCACACGCATGTTTTCATCCGGGAAGAAGTGCCCTACCAGCGTGCCGCCTAACGCACTCAAAACCACGACGATCGCCAGGAATATCAGCACGCTCCAGCCTGCCCGCAATCCCTGTTCACGGACAAACAACCCGCGTAGCACGCGCGACTTGGAACCAGTCATACCCGATGCCTCCACTGAATTTTATTTCGCAGCAGTCCGATTACTTCGGCTCGCCGCCGAACAGTCTCGACCCATCGCAGCCCTTAGGATTCGCCCCGAACAACTAGCGTTTTAGTGTCTGCCCTACATGACCCCATCTGACCCTGCTACACGTAATCGGCGAGCGTGAGGTCGACGTTGTGCGTGCTGCCATCTTTGCTCTTGATGACGAGATGCACCACTGTGCCGGGAGCCGCGAGGAACGCGCCGCGGACTTCGAGCAGAGACGGATTTGATGAGCCGCTGAGCGACACGATGACGTCACCCGTTTTCAGTCCAGCCGTCGCCGCCGGCGTACCGGGGCGCACATCGATGACCGTGATCCCGCCTTTATTGATGAGGAAGAGACCGCTGCGATCCCATTGGTCGCGCACCGAGATATCCACATTCGGCGTCAGCGTCATGGTGCGCCCATGATAGTCCAGCGTCATCGTGAAGCGCTTCCACACTCCGCCACCCACATTGGCACCAAAGAAGGGCAAGTCATACCCTCCTCCCCCTTTTGCCGGGTAATCACCGACAAGATCGTGAAGCGTCAGCCCGCCGAAGGAAAGCGTCTGCAGGCGGCCGAGCCTCCCATGAGTGGGGCCGCCAACGCCGAATCCATTCACTCCCGGCTCGGTGAACTTTGTCGGTACGACGCTCGGATGGGCCTCGAGGAACGGCGTGTAGAACGAGAGCGAACTGCTCGCGCCAGTATCGAGCGTGCACGTCGCTGGCACATCGTCGATGCCGCATGCGAATTGCGGCTGTGTGCCGAACAGCGCAATCGGTACGACGGTCGCATCGGGCGGAGGTCTATACGACCCCGGCATATGAAACACGACCTTCTTATTCCCGTAATCGAAGGTCGTCAAGAAGCGGGATAGCACCTCGTAGCCGATCACCCCATCCATCGGCATTCCGGCGGACATGCCGAAGCCCTTGGCGATCGGAAGTACGATGAAAACCTGATTCGTGACCAGTGCATCCCCGACTTGAAGCATCTTGATCACTGCGAAACTAGAGGCAACACCTGCGCTGCCCACGCCTGTGACCTCTGCCGATCCACCGCTGGCCACGCCAAGCTCCTTAGCGACTGCCGAATCGATGACGTTCGCTCCGCCGCTGTCGAAAGCGAAATGGAACGGTCCCTTTCCGTTGAGCATGACGTCGAGCCATACCTGATTCTTCGAGATCTGGATCGGGACGGAAGCCTGCGTCGCGCGGTTTGCGATCGAGAAATCATGCGGTGAGGACGTTGGAGCAGTGAGATGCGAGGCGCCGCCGGGTGGATCCACCTCGACACTCGTCACCGTAAACGAGGTGGTGCCATTCATGTTCGACGTATCCACGCGATAGGGAATCATGAGGCCGTGTACCGGGTGGAAATCGGCCATGGTAATGGTCGTGACCACCGGCCCCGCTGTTTGCACCACCGTGACCGGCAGGTGAGTTGCCTTATCGAACCGGACGTCGATCGGCACGCTGGAGTTAGGCGGCGTAACGGTGAGCACGTCGTAGCTCTTGCCGTCCTGGCTCTTCGAGCCTCCCCATGTGATCGTTGCGCCGCCGTAACTTGGTGTCCAGAGGTCGTAGTTACCAACGTATGCTTGGTTGATGGCACTGGAGCGCCCGAGTACGCTCCCATCCACGATCACCAGTCCTGTCTGGTCGAGATTCCAGTTCTCATCGCCATCCCATCCGTTGCCTCCGCCGAGAGGCGGCGTTGAAAAAAGCGCTGCTTCCCGCATGCCGCCCATCTCATTCCAGTCATCACCACTGCCGGAAAGACCATTGGTTACGACGCTGCCCTTTGCATGGATAACCTTCATCGAACGTAGGGCATCGACGTGAAGAGCGGCTCCCGATTGGCTTATGAGCTTTCCAACTCGTGGATCGCCATTGGCAGGTGTGGCCTGTGGCTCGACTGAGATAAGCACCATAAAGCTCGCGGTAACGAACAAAAACCCGGGTTTCATAGCTTTCTACCTCTGGCTTGCATTTATAGATAATATATTATCTATATGAAACTTCCTGTGTCAACTCCCGATCTGGTCGTCGCGCGACTGCGTAGTGACATCGTGAGCGGGCGGCTCGCGCCCGGTGAGCCCTTGCGTCAGGATGAGATCGCCCGATCATTCGGGGTGAGTCACGTTCCGGTTCGTGAAGCCTTTCTCAGGCTCCAGGCCGAACGGCTCGTCGAGATCCGGCCGCGCCGCGGCGCGATCGTCGCGGCGCTTTCGGCAGCAGAACTCGAAGAGCTTACCGAGATGCGCGCGGCCTTGGAATGTTGTGCGCTGCGCATCGCAATACCGAAGCTCACTGTTGGTGACCTGCAGAAGGCCGCCCAAGCGCTGGATCGCATCGATCACCAGCCGGAGCGATGGGCCGAGCTGAACATGGCGTTCCACACCCTCCTCTACGCGGCCGCAGAGCGTCCGCGGCAACTCGCGACGATCCTTTCGTTGCAGCACAGCCTTGAGCGGTATGTCTATTACGTCTATTATCAACTCAAGATGACGAATGCCTTCGCGGACTCACAGCGCGAGCACCGCAAATTGCTCCAGCTCGTCGAGCGAAGAAAAACAGATGAAGCGTGTGCGCTCCTGAATGACCATATCCTCGAGCCGTGGGATATCGTGGTTTCCAAGTTACGCGAATCGGGCCACGCTTAGGCGGTCGTCTCACCGCTGCGCCGGTAGGTTTATGCTCCTGCAAAACCTTCACTTCCGACATCAAGTCGGTGGCGGTTACGTGTTGGCGTTCACCGAAAGTTGACCCAGTCGGATAACCAGGTGCGCGAGGCGATAGCGGCGGCGCGGGGCGACTTCAAGCTTCCGGAAGCTCCGGTCCGTAGCAAACATCCCGTCGTTCCACTTGGCCACTCCAATTTCTTGCAGAACAATCCAGGCGCGTAACATCTACGAGCTTCTCGGCGAGCGACGTCTCGCGGCGAATGGCGTCCAGCGCGCGATTTTTCGCCACCTGGATCAACCATGCAGATGGATTTTCGGGGATGCCCTGAAAAGGCCAGAGTTCCAGCGCCTTCAGCAGGGCATCCTGCACCACTTCTTCGGCCAGGTCCAGGCGGCGAGGTCCGAAGATGCGCGTGAGCGTGGCGATCATCCGTCCGGACTGATGCCGGAACAGATGCTCGACCGCCAGCGCCGATTGGTTCACGAGCGTGCGGCCTGGCGAATCACGTCCACCTGCCGGATTTCGATGGTTCCGAAATCCATGTGCGGGCACGTCTTCGCCAACTCCACGGCCTCGTTGAAATCGGCGGCCTCGATGATGAAGAATCCGCCCATGATCTCCTTGGCTTCGGTGAACGGGCCGTCAGAGATCACCGGTTTTCCGTTTTGTTTCCGCAGTACTCGGCCTTCGCCGTCCGTGAGTTTCTGTCCGCCGACGGCTTTGGCCTGAAGCGACTGCCTCCAGGCACCATATCTTTGAGCGATCTTCTGCATTTCCTCAGGGCTGATACCGGAGACCGCGCGGCGGTCATCTCTCAGCAGCAGTACGAATTGTGGCATGTGAACTTCTCCTTTCACCCGCTAAACGAACGCCAACGGGCGAAATCGACAGGGCATCGAGAATTTTACGCCGCCGCCACGGAAAGCGAATAAACGGCTGGCAGGTTGTCGGCCAGAATCTGCCAGTTGTTCCCCGCGTCGCGGCTATAAAAGACCTGGCCGGACGTGGTGCCGACGTAGACGCCCGCATCATCGAGGTCGTCGGAGGTCACGGCTTCGCGCAACACCAGCAGATGCGCGTTGCGCTGCGGCAGGCCCCGCGTTAACAATTGCCACGTCTTGCCGCCATCGCGGCTGCGCGCCACGCGAAATTTTCCTTCCGGGTTGGCGCGATACTCGGACGACTCCATGGGAACGGTGAACAAAGTTTGCGGCTCGCCGCCGGGAACGGCCAAGCCAAAGCCGAAGCGGCCGGGCAATCCGCGCGAAATATCGGTCCAGCGATCGTCTCCCAGCTTCGCGCGGTAAATGCCGCAGTGGTTCTGCTGATAGATCGATTCCGGATCGTGCGGGTGCGCCTTCAGCTTGTGGACGCACTGTCCGACTTCCGGGAACTTGTCGGGGCGGAAATCGCAGCGGACATTACCGTTGAAGGGCGACCATGTGGCGCCGCCGTCGAACGTTCGAAATGTCCCGGCCGCCGAAATTGCCACCAGCACGCGTCCGTTACCCAAGCACTGTATCGAATGCAAGCACATGCCGCCGGCGCCCGGCGTCCATTTATCGCGCGTCGGGTGCGCCGTGAGCGACGTGACTTCTTCCCACGTCTTGCCCCAATCGCTCGACCGGAACAGAGCGCCCGGATCTCCGCCGGCATATACTACGCCCGGTTCGTCCGCGGCGCCGGGCTCGATGTGCCATATCCGCTTGAGCGATTCGCCCGGAATGCACTTTAGTTCGAGGCCTTTCTCGGAGAGCTTCCAAGTTTTTCCACCGTTCGTGCTGGCATGAATGTGCGGGCCAAACCAAGGACTGTTCACCGCTGCGTATAAACGCTTCGGCTCGCGAGGATCTTGCGCAACGTGATTTACTTCCAAGCCGCGAAAGTGCGGGCCTTCCAGGTTCCAGGTTTTGCGGTTGCGCGAGGTAGCCGCGAATGCGCCTTTGCGAGTACCGATCCAGACAGCCATTTTCGGAGTGGGCATAGGCCCATTTTACCGGGTCGGGAAACGCGCGGAACTTGCGCCGAGCTACTTCGCCTTCTTCTGTTTCTGTTGGCCGACGCGGATCTTGAAGTGCTGTTGCTTGGCTTCCTGGTGTGCTTTATGATCGTGCCGCGCCACCAAGTCGGTCAGATACGCATCCACATCGGCGCCTTTGGGAAGCAC
>Ga0335078_10009241_pt1 | contig 14611 bp, 16 predicted proteins | sample Lox_Sample_32_FD_206711 | JGI IMG/M metagenome (GOLD analysis project Ga0335078, IMG submission 206711) | Soil microbial communities from Loxahatchee National Wildlife Refuge, Florida, United States - Lox_Sample_3.2 | ecosystem: Environmental > Terrestrial > Soil > Wetlands | place: USA...
CGCGCTTCAATGCCCGTCGGTATTTCCGGCCGGGCGACTAATTCGTTTGTTGCGGCTTCGCGCTGTAAAACATCTCGCGCTTGCAACCGTCTAATCAAATTCGCATCTAACGTTTCCTGTTGGAGGTCACTCATTTGACAACGAAAGTACCCGACATTAGAATCGGTGGTTTTGAGCGGGACCCCGAGTCTCGCCATGGGACATCAATGGATAAAAAGCGGCTGGACTACTACAAAAAGAAACTTCAAACCCGTCGTGAAGAGCTGATGCGCGATATCGCCCGCAACCAGCAGGAAGGGCGGGAGGCGGATGAAGATCCGACGGTAGATCTGGCAGATAAGGCTGCAAATTCCTATACGAAGGAATTTCTGTTCGGCCAGACGCACAGCGACCGCGCGCTCTTGCAGCTTGTCGACGAAGCGCTTGTGCGCATCAAAGACGGCTCGTTCGGCGAATGTGCTTCCTGCCACGAAGAGCTCGCACAAAAGCGCCTGGAAGCCGTGCCCTGGACGCGCTACTGCATCACCTGCCAGGAAAAGAAGGAAAAGGGCCTTCTCTAGACTGGCCCTTTCTCCTCTGTAGTTCTGCGGATTTCCTCAACATCTGAATTCCGATAGCGTTGCGGCCGCCTCGAGGCTGCGACGCTATCGTGCTTCTCAAGACCGCACTTGAAGGGCTCGCGTCCGTCCTTTTTCGCCGCGCCCTGTCGCATCTCAGGCGATCCGCTCACCAACGCCAGCCGCCCTCCCGTCTGTGACAATGGCCTTGCCGGCTTCGACCGCATCGTCAAGGTGATGTGCGAGGATTGCGGGCGGCCGCTTGAGTGGCCATTCGTGCTGCAACGCGCTAATCGTCGAGGTCGCCTGGGCGTGTCTGATTTCTACGCTTTTGGGCGCGCTAGGAATTTTGCAACGCACGATGACGCGCTTGCCGAGGCCATTGTTCGGCTCAAGTACGAAGAGGTAACGCGGCTCGGCCACCGGTTCGCCGATCGCCTGGCCGAAATTGTTCGCCAGACGCCGGGCGATTGGCAGGCCGACATAGTGGTCCCGGATCCACTGTACTCGGGACGTCGGCGCGAGCGCGGCTACAACCAAGCCGAGCTGATCGCCTTGCCTCTCGCCAGGCGCTGGAAATCGCCGCTCGAATCCCGGCGACTCATGCGAGCAAGGCCTCGGCCTGCCCAGCTTGTTTTCTATCGCGCACCGAGTACCGGAAATCCGTCCGCGGTGCCCATGCCGTCCGCGAGGGCCATCCGGTTGACAACCTCCGCATTCTGTTGCTAGACGATGTCCTGACCACCGGTGCGACGCTTGATGCTTGCGCACGAACTCTGAAAAAAGCGGGCGCAAGCGTTATACTAGGTTTGATACTAGTGCGGGTTCGCTCCTGGGCTAAGGCTCCCCGAGCGGTGATACGCAAGGGGAAAGCTGACACACAAAGCAAACCAGTCGAACGCCCGGAGCATCCGTAGCCTGCAAGGGTCAGAAACCCAAAGGCGAAACGATGGATAGCGGGAAGAAGATTGGCTTACGTCCCCGGCCTAATCTGGGGTTGGGAGGAGTCGGGCCGGAAGTAGCCCCGAAGCCAGCGGCGCGACCCTCCGTGATGCAAGCTCCAGTTCTCGTCCTGAACGCAACCTTCGAACCAATCAACGTCACCGCGGTGCGTCGAGCGCTTGTGCTGATGTTGAAGGGGGTCGCACAAGCCGAGGAGACAAATCACTCGGAAGTGCATTCGACTTCGAAGGCGATTCAGGTTCCGTCCGTAATTCGGCTAGTCAGCTATCGCCACATCCCGCAGCAGAGCCGGGCGCTCTCGCGGAAGAATATTTTGCTGCGCGACCGCAACACGTGCCAGTTCTGCGGCGTTCTTTTTCCCGCATCGGAATTGACGCTCGATCATGTGCTGCCGCGTTCTCGCGGCGGGCGATCTTCGTGGGAGAATCTCGTCGCTTCCTGCTACTCCTGCAACAACCGCAAGGGCGATCGCACCCCTGAAGAAGCGGGGCTGAAACTTCAGCGACGTCCGCGTCCGTTTACGCTGCACACTTCACGTCAGCTGATGCGCTTGATTGGGCATCGCGACGAGAAGTGGCGCAAGTATCTTTTTTACTAGCATCTGCCGTAGGCAACCTTTCGTTTCGCTCAGCGTCTAACTAACTAAGACTGCTTCTAGGACACACCCCGGGAAGCGAGACCTTCGGGTCCGCTTCCCTCCTTTATTTGTGGGCCTTTTCCCCGGATGGCCGAAACACGATTTTCAGGCCGCGCCGCCTGTTTTGGCTCATACCGATGCGAGTAACCTGAATTTCCGGCGAGAGATATTTCACAATCGTGTCGATCGAGGTATGAAAGCGCAGCGCCGGGGCAACAAGCCAAACGTGATGCCCAGCGCGCGGCCAAGCTCGGCCCCTTCGTGCATAGACAAACCGCCTGCGTTTAGAAAACAGTTCCCGAGCGTTTATTCGACAACCAAGCCGGTGATGCGGATGACAGGATACTGCCGATTCCACTCCACGGGAAGATGTGCGCCGAGGGTGAGCTGAAAATCGCGGCTCTTCCCTGCGTTCAAGGGTTGGCTCTCTGGTCCGATTACTCGCTGTGGATCACGCAAGACAACCTGATTGAACGGATCGCGAAATTCCAGAACGACATCGAGAGACTTCAAACTCCGCGTGCCATCGTTTGAAACCGTGCCCCCGACGTACGTGAACTCCTGGTTCAGCAGATTGCTCGATTGGGACATCTGCCCCGGCTGAAAATGGACTCGCTGCGCGTAGGTCTGCTCGTCGGGGCCGAACGGAAGCTTTCCGATTGGTGCCGGCCCGTGCGATTGGGTCACGCGCGTCACAAGAAGGAGCGCGCCCAGAAGGATCAGCACAACCACAATGCCGATTGCAAACGCGGCCGGGAAATCGCTCGGCTTCCGCTGGCCTCCTGTGGGTTCGCCTGCCATGTTTTCTCGATTTTCAGCGGCCAAAGGACAGACGCATGATGAGTGGCTCGGGAAGCCCCGCCTGCGTCATACGCTTCTGCACGTCTTCAATATCGTACGGCACGCGCCAGAACTCAACCATGTGTTTGTCGAGGTCCGCGATGGCAAAGGCGGCGCGAGGATCGCCATCGCGCGGCTGCCCAATCGATCCCGGGTTCAGCAGGTAGGTGGTTCCCTTCTCGATCGAAAGCGTGGCAAACGGACTATCCGCCGTCGGCTTGAATTGAAGAACGCCCATCTCCTCGCCCTTCAGGGTAAAACCACCCTGGAGATGCGTGTGGCCGAAGAAGACGACTTGCGAAGGCGCATCCTGCAATCCGGGCAGCGCTAACTCGGGAGCAAAAACATATTCGTCCTCGTCATGCAGCGAGCCATGAATCATCGTGAAGCTGTCGGCTTGCACGGGCCCCCTCGGCAGGTCTTTCAGGTAGCTGAGATTTTCCGGCCGCAATTTGTCGCGCGTCCACAGCACGGCGAAGCGCGCCACGGGATTGAAATCCTCGAAATCAGTGAGGCCTGCAACAGCCTTGTCGTGATTGCCCCGAATCGTCACGGCTGAAATTTCGCGGACGAGATTCGTGACCTCTTCCGGATCGGGGCCGTAACCCACCAGATCGCCCAGGCAGACTGCCTTGTCGTAGCGTCCCTTGGCAGCGTCCAGAATCTTCGTGAACGCAGTTTGGTTGGCGTGAATGTCGCTAAGGATCAGATAACGCACGATTAACCCCGTTTGAGCCGAAGTATCATAGACGAAGAGGCCGTTTGTTGCACGAAACTAAGCATTTCCTTGCCCGGCTCTTCAGGCTCCATCAGCGAATGAACATGCAATCGCCGTAGCTATAAAATCGGTAGTTCGATTGCACCGCGTGCTGATACGCACGCAGGACATTTTCTCGCCCGGCAAATCCGGCCACAAGCGCGAGCAAACTCGACTGCGGCAAATGAAAATTCGTCAGCATCTGATCGACGACCCGAAATGGTTTTCCCGGATACAGCAGGATGCTGGCCTCCGCCTTGCCCGCCGCGACCGGTGATTCATTCCCCATATTTTTGTCTGCTGCGTCTTCGAGCGTCCTCACGACCGTCGTTCCGATCGCGAGTACCGAACGTTTCGCCCGTTTTGCCGCGTGGATCGCTTCCGCGGTGGTTAGGCTGATCTCGTAGGCCTCTTTGTGGATTGCGTGATCCTCGATTCGCTCCGTGCGCACCCGTTCGAATGTTCCAATACCGACTTCGAGCGTAACTTCCGCAATCTCTATTCCGCGTGCGCGAATCCGATCCAAAATCGCGGGAGTGAAATGAAGGCCCGCCGTCGGCGCGGCAATCGCGTTTCCCTGCCGGGCGAAAATCGTCTGATAGCGTTCGCGGTCTTCCGGTTCATCATGGCGCTTGATGTACGGCGGCAGCGGAACGTGCCCGATTCTCCCTAGAATCTCATGAAAGCCGTTTTTCGACTCAAACCGGACAACTCGAAGCCCAAAATCGCCCCGGGCTTCAACTGTAGCTTTGAGTTCGCCCTCACCGAAAACGATGTGCTCGCCCGTCGGAATCTTGCGGCCCGGCCGGACCAAGACCTCCCACCGATGGCCGTCGAGCTGACGTACCAGCAGGACCTCAATCTCCCCTTGTAGAAACTCGCCCCCCGCGGGATTGTGCGCCCCCAGCGGCTGCGCATGGATTCCAGCCCGCCGTCCGAGAAGCCGCGCCGGCAAAACGCGCACGTTATTGACTACGATGAGTTCGTCGCCGCGAAGGATATCCGGAAACTCGCGAAAATTGCGGTCTTCCCAAGCGCCGCCCGCCCGATCGAATAGCAGCATTCGCGACGCGTCGCGCTCGGGCAATGGGTGCTGCGCGATTCTTTCGAGGGGCAGATTGTAATCAAGCTCGCTGAGGTTCATGCGCCGCCTCTCATTCTCCTTTCGCGGCTTCCTCGGCGATCTTCGCGGCCAGATCCCTTACTTCGTCATGCACGAGACCATTTGTCGCAAGAATATCGGAACCGCCGGGAACGTAAGGCGCGCCGCCGAGCCCGCTGATGCGGCCTCCCGCTTCTTCCACGATCACGACGCCCGCAGCTGTGTCCCACGATTTCAGCCCAAACTCCCAAAACGCATCGAAGCGTCCGCAGGCGACGTAGCAGAGATCGAGGGCAGCAGCGCCATCGCGCCGGACGCCGTGCGAATGCAGCGTGAACTGCCAGTAGTAGTTAATATTCGAACTCTTCTTGCGCTGATGCGTGGGAAAACCGGTGGCAACGAGACTCGTCGCAAGCTTGGGGACGCGAGAGACCTGAATTCGCTGCCCGTTCAAATACGCGCCTTCGCCGCGAGCCGCCGAAAAGAGTTCGTCGGTGATCGGATTGAAAACCGCACCGGCAATCGGACGATCGCCTTCGACAAGCCCGATCGAAACCGCGAAGCACGGATAGCCATGCGCGAAATTGGTCGTGCCGTCGAGCGGATCGACATGCCAGCAATATGTAGTCTTGGCTGCAGCGCCACCGCCTTCTTCGGCGACGACGCCGTGATCGGGAAAACGCTCTCGCAGCCGCGCGACGACGAGCGCTTCCGAGCGCCGATCCGATTCGGTGACGAGGTCCACTTCGCCTTTGTACGAAATCGTTTTCGGCCGGTTGTGACCGTCGCGGAGGATCGCTCCTGCTTCGCGCGCGATTTCGACAGCGGCCTCCAGGAAATGTTTCATTGGATTACTCAAAAGGATAAACGAAGCGGATTGCTTGCACGCAGAAAAGAATGCTAATCGGCTGTGGGAGTTTCGTACTCCGTGCGGGAGCGGACCACATAGTTGCCTTTCACGTCGAGATGCACGTGGCGATCGCTTGCCGGCGGCGGCGTGGGCTGCGGGTAGTAGCCAAGCAAATACTGGGTGCGCAGCTCGCGATTGATGCGATCGAACATTTCCTGAATCTGGGTGAGATCGTCGAGGATGTACATCGCCCCACCCACGCTATCGGTGATCGTGATCAAGGCGTGCTCGCCCGCGGTATTGCGACCATTCTCATTTTTCACCGGCCGCACGACAATCGTGTAAAGCAGCGTGCCGGAAACGACCGCGGCGTGGCGCGCGTCCTCGAATTTCGAGACGCTCGTCGTTTCGCCCGCATCGGTAACGATCACAACCGCGCGACGCCGTCCCAAGGGGCGTCGCATTAAGGAGTGCGAGCCAAGCACTACGGCGTCATAGAGCGATGTGCCAGTGCCAGATGTCATTTTGCGGACTGCGCTTTGCAGCGCGGGAATGTTGTCGGTGAAATCGGCGAGGCGCGTGACCGTTTCCGAGAATTCGAAAACGGCGAGCATGTCGCCAGGGCGCACGACCTGCTGAATGAAATGGCCCGCAGCGTCTCCTTCGAAATGAAGTTCCTTGTATGCGCTCAGGCTCGAATCGATCATCAAGGCGAGATCAAGCGGGCGGTCCGTCTGCGACTCGAAGAAGGCGAGCTTTTGTGGCACGCCCTCTTCAGAAAGCTGGAAGGCGTCCTGCGTGAGAGCAGGGATCGGCCGGCCGTTCGCGTCGGTCACGCTGGCGAGAATGGTGACCATGTCGGTGCGCGAGCGGATCGTGTGGCGCTTCTGCTCCTGGCTTGCGCGAGCCATCAGGGCGGCGCCCCCGCCCAGGGCGGCGAGGAGAATCCCGATGCGCACAAGTCTGGCGGGACTCGCAAGCACCGGCATGAGTTTTTTCATCTAGAAGTAGATTCGTCGGAGCGGGAAATGGCTTCCTGCGAGGGCGGTTCGCCTTCGGCCCAAACGGCGCCCCCGGCGAAATATTCCTTTTTCCAAATGGGGACCACGCGCTTGAGCGTGTCGATTGCGTAGCGGCAGGCATCGAATGCGGCGGCGCGATGCGCGGAGCAGACGACGATGAAGACGCTCGTCTCGCCGATTTCGAGCCGGCCGAGCCGGTGCACGATGGCAAGACGCCGCACCGGAAATTTCGCGCGAATTTCCGCGCCGATTTCGCGCATTTTCGCGAGCGCCATGGGTTCGTAGGCTTCGTATTCGAGGTACAGCGTCTGCTTGCCCTTGAAATTGTTGCGGACGAAACCGTCGAAGGCGACCATGGCCCCGTCTTCGGGGGCTTTCAGGTTCTCGAGGATTTCGTGCCGCTGGATCGCGTCGCGCACGATGTTGAAAACGTCCTCGTCGATCACAGCCTGCTGGCCGCCGCTGACCGGCGGGAGGAACGCGACTTCGTCGCCGCTCGAAAGCGGAGCGCGCCAAGCGGCGTATTCCTGATTCACCGATGCGGCGATCGACGCGCGGAAAGAGGCCAGTTTCGGGAAGCGGCGGCCATAGCGTTCGAAGAGATCCTCGACGCGCGCGCCCTCGGATAGTTCGGCATCTTCCTGGGCGACGCCGGTGATTTCCTTGAGCTGGCCAAAGAAAAGAACGCGGACCCGCATGCGGTCATTCTAGCGCGGCGGTGCCGCAACGAGAAGCGAGCGGGCCACGAGAGCGCCTAGTCCGACGAAGCGGCGCTTTTGCGGGCGGCCATTCCTTCCGCGAGCATGTTCAGAATCCACGACCAGCCATCTTTGTGCCGGCGGCCCATTTCATCGTCGGGAAGATGGCCGTGGTGCAGCGTCACTTCGGTCTCAGCGCCCTGCGGCTGAAAATTCAACGTGACGATCGATTCGACGCCTTGCGTCGCCTCGGAAACCCACGTGTACGAAATGCGCCGAGGCCGGTCGATTTCGACGAAACGTCCGTAGTGCGGCCAGCAGCGCCCCTCGTGTTTCACCAAGGAGTAGAAAAGCCCATCGACACCATGGACCACCAGGGCTCTTGGGATTGATCCAAACATCGAACACTTTTTCGGCCGGGGCGGGTATCGTGCGTGAAACGGTGACCTCCGTAAGATTCATCGTGACTTCTCCTTTTCACTGGCAAAGAAATCCTGCAGCCGATCGAGGCGTGCATTCCAGAATTGTTCGTACTTCAAGGTCCACTTTGCCACGTCGCGCAAGGGCTCAGGCGTCAGTTCGAGAGTGTTTTCCCGGCCGTGGCGCGTGCGTCGAACCAAGCCCGCTCGCTCAAGTACCCGTACATGCTTGCAAAAACCGGTCAGCGTCATCGAGAACGGCAGGGCGACGTCCGAGATGCGGGCCGGCCCACGCGAAAGCCGCTCGAGGATGGCGCGCCGCGTCGGGTCGGAAATAGCTGCTGTGACTTGATCGATCACGGCTTCTGAATAGTGAACCATACGGTTCACTATAGTTTAGGTCTACGAGACTGTCCAATGTTTGTGCGGGCGTCGGATTTCGCTTTGTCGGCTCGTTTACCGCATGTAAAATCCAACCAACACGGAACATCTCAGTCGTTCCCGGACTTGCTGGCAGTTGGTCCGGGCGGGAGGTTTGAACGGATGAACATCCTCGCCGCAATCCCGCGTCGCTCAGCGTAGTTCGCTCCTAGTCTCTTTCCAGCATTCGAAAACGTTTTGCCTAGCCGCGTATGCGCATGCGCTTTGGTGCATGTGACGCAGAAAGCCACTGACGGCGATGAACACTGTTGTTGCAGAAGGTCCCGAAACAGCCCTGTGGAGCTCGATCCGCGAAGCTGTTAGCGGATCGCATCAAGACTTCACGGCCGGAAATCTGAATCGCGCAATTCTTTTGCTCGCCATCCCGATGGTTTTGGAGATGGTGCTTGAATCTTTGTTCGCCGTGGTCGACGTGTTTTGGGTCGGCCGAGTCGGAGCGAACGCGGTGGCAACCGTCGGGCTGACGGAGTCGATGCTGACGCTCGTCTTCGCCGTTGCCATGGGGCTCAGCCTTTCCACCACAGCGCTGGTGGCGCGGCGCATCGGCGAGAAAAAACCGGAAGAAGCGGCCGTGGCCGGCGTGCAAGCGATTTTCATCGGGCTTGCCCTTTCAGTTGCGATCGGCTTGCCATGCCTGTTCTACGCGCCGCAACTCCTGCGGCTAATGGGCGCGACGCCGGAAATCGTGGCGACCGGTTCGAACTACACGAGAATTGCTCTGGGCGGAAGCGGCGTGGTGATGATGCTTTTCCTGAACAACGCCGTGTTTCGCGGCGCCGGTGACGCGGCGATCGCAATGCGGTTGCTGTGGGTCTCGAATATCATCAACTTGATCCTCGATCCGTGTCTGATTTTTGGCCTGGGTCCCTTCCCGCGCCTTGGCGTGACAGGAGCCGCGCTCGCGACGTTTACCGGCCGCGGGATTGGCGTTCTTTACCAGTTCTATCGCCTGCTGCGCGGCACAGAACGCATTCGGATTTTGCGGGGTCAGATTGCGCTGGAGTTCGGCGTGCTCTCGCGCCTCGTTCGACTGTCGCTGACGGGAATCCTTCAGTTCGTGATCGCGCAGACGAGCTGGATCGGTTTGGTCCGCATCGTCAGTCTGTTCGGAGCAGCCGCAGTCGCCGGATACACGATCGCCATCCGCATCGTGATCTTCGTGATTCTGCCTTCATGGGGATTGAGCAACGCGGCCGCGACACTCGTCGGACAAAATCTTGGCGCGAAGCAGCCGGAGCGTGCAGAAACATCGGTCTGGCGAACGGGCTTCTACAACATGCTCTTTCTCGGAAGCGTGGGAATTCTCTTCACGATTTTCGCGCGGCCGCTCGTGAGCTTGTTCACGAACGATCCAGCGGTGATCCCGCTCGCGGCGTCATGCCTGAGAATCGTTAGCTACGGCAATATCGGCTACGCCTACGCGATGGTGATGCTGCAAGCCTTCAATGGCGCGGGCGATACGATGACGCCGACGATCCTGAATTTCTTTGGGTTTTGGCTCTTCGAGATTCCGCTGGCCTACTGGCTCGCCATACACCGTGGCTGGCATACGAGCGGCGTCTACTACGCGATCGTGATTGCGGAATGCGCCGTGGCCGTCGCGAGCATTCTCGTCTTCCGGCGCGGGCGCTGGAAGCAGCTCAAAATCTGAACGTATCAGTGACCGGATTCGGACGACGGCGCGGCTTCGCGTGCCATGCGCGCGATGTTATCGAGTTGCGCGGAAGCGCGCAGGAGAGCGGCGGAGAGAGAGTCCGCTTCGTGACGAAGCATCGCCGAATCGTTCATGCGTAGCGCATCGTTTTCACCGGGAATGGCCGTGGCGGCGTAGCCATCGTAGCTGCCGGGGGCATAAATTGTGTGCTTGAACCAGGGCCGGCCCGTGAGGCCGTTCGGCGCGAGCAAATCCTGTTCGACCGCCGCGAGTGCGTGATTGATCTGATCGGCCCTCGCGGGATCGATCGGCCCAGTCGAAATCGCTTGAAGCGCTTCGGACGCGCGGTGCGCGGACGCGGATAGATGGGCCGCGGCGTCGAGCGTCGCTTCGAGTTTGTCCTGATCCTGCTGATTCGCAACACGCGTATAGACATCCGTGGCCGCGTGCTCGATCTCGAGCGCATAGACGGGATAGTTAAAGGGCAGAATATCCGCCTCATCCAAACGCAAAGCCACGAGGCCCAAAATCTGCGCCAGCGCGGCATGGTAGGCGAACGTCGGATCGCCGAAATGCTTCATCCAGTAGAAATCGTCATAGATCGAGTGATACACGCCGTAGGGGCCACTGAATCCCATGTCCATGCTCGGAATTCCCGCGTAATCGAGGAACGGCGAGAAATCGGAGCCCGAGCCAAGGCTGCCGAGCGGCACTTTGCCGAGAGGATCCGGAGGCGGTGACTGGCGTCCCGTGCTGGCCGAATCCTTCTGCATATCTGAAACGTGCTGCTGCCAAACGTCATGAAGGGCCACGCCCGATTTCGGGTCCTGAACTTCGCGTGTTACATCGCGCACCAGATCCTTGAGCGACGGCACGGCAGACGCCTCGAAATTTGGCCCGTTTACGCCGACGTCCGTGTTCACGTAAGCGACGGCCTTCGCGCGCAGCTCCGCGAGATTTCCTTCAACCCATTCCGTCGAACCCAGCAAGCCCTCCTCTTCGCCGTCCCATTCACAGAACACAATCGTGCGGCGCGGCTTCCATCCTGATTTCGCTAGTTCGCCGAGAGCGCGCCCTGCTTCGAGCAACGAAGCCGTGCCACTTCCCGGATCGGCTGCGCCGTAGACCCAGGCGTCGTGATGATTGCCGAAAATCACCCACTGACCGTCATCGGTTCCATGCAGCTTCGCGATCACGTCGTAGATCGGACGCTCTTTGTACTCCACATCGATTCTCATGTGGACTTCGGCGTTTCCCGGGCCGACGTGATATGCGAACGGCAATCCGCCCTGCCATGCGGACGGCGCCTGCGGTCCGGTCATGTTTCCGAGTATCGCCGTGGCGTCCTGCGCATTGATCGGCATGCAAGGGATGCGAGGCAAGCTCGCAGCATCCGCGGGCGAGAGACGCGTGGCCTTCGGAGTCGCGGCGACTCCGGGCGTCAACGGGTCGCCCGGATACAACTCGGTATAGATGACCGATCCGCGCTGGATTCCGCTCGCTGGCCGCCAGGGACCATTCGGAAAAGGCGTGCCTGCCTCCGAGCCGTCATCCTGAGGATCGGAATAAAGGATGACGCCGGCAGCCTTGTGCTCCTCGGCCAGCTTCACTTTTATGCCGCGATATCCCTGGCCGTATCGCGCGACGACGATTTTTCCTTCGACGCTCACGCCAAGCGACGCAAGTTTCTGATAGTCGGCCAGCGTGCCGTAATTTACGTAAACGACCGGCGCGGTGACATCTCCCGAGGGCGAGTACGAATTGAAGGCGCCGATGGCGCGCCTGTCCGACGTGTCCTTGTCGACGTCGATCGGCTGCTCAGGCGTGCCGAGCTGTTTTTCTTCTGGCTCGGTCAGCTCCAGCTTGATTTCGCGGGGCTGCGGCATCCATGCGGTGTAGGTGACGATCTGTACCTCGAAACCGAAGCTGCTGTATTGGTCGCGAAGCCATTCCGCGACGCGGCGGCTCGCATCGGTTCCGGCCATGTGCGGCTCGCTCGTCAAATGACGAAGATTTGTTTCCGCGTGAGCCGCATCGGGAACCTGCTTCAGTTTTGCTTCGAGTTGACGCTCTTCAACGACGCGCGACGGAATGAAGCCGGTAATTCCAGCCGATGATTCTTGCGCCCGTCCGACGGCGACAGCTGTGAGAGTCAAAAGGATGAGAGACGCGATGCCCACGAACATTTGGCGATTAGAAATCGACGAGCCAAGCGCGGCCGACCGGGATAGCCAAGGTCGCTTCGCCACGCGCGCGACCGATCCGCTGCGATCATCTCCAGTGAACCCGCCCAATCGCTCTTTCCGCATCCCGCCTATCTTAGTGGAGTGGGAGCGAAGTGCAAGGATGCTGTGCTGTGGACTTTCTCCTCAGCTCTTGAAAGGGACAAGCGCGCGCAGGCGCGGCTCGCGCAGGTACAAACCGAGCCAAGCGAGAATAGCGAAGCCGATCGCGAAACAGGAATTGAATACGGGCTGGTGCGTGATCACATCCGCGCAAACGGCGCCGCCGAGATAAGCCGCGATCAGGATCGCGCCAAAGACCGACGTCTGCGGAACGACATAAAGAATTACGCAACCCAGCAGCGTAATGCCGATCCAGAAGACCTCATGTTCGGTGATTCCGATTCTCTTGCTCGCTTCGATCACTTGAGGGATTTTGATGATCTTCGTGATGCAGTCGAAGAGCATAAACAGGATGACGAAGCCGCTGAGGATGCGGCCCGTCAATAGGCTGCCTTTTGAGACCTTTGAATTGGAGGCGATTGCGGTGGTGGATGCCATTTGTACCTCCCTGGTTCGTTGAAGCGAGATGCCTCGCTGCGCCCCGCGCCCACACCAACGCTCGAGAAAACCGAGAGGCGCGGGACGGGATGACAGCTCACAGCTGTCTTGCTTCCAATTGTGAATCGTTCTTTTCGTGAAACTGACGCGAGGACGCTGCCCGACCATATGACTTTCGGCCGGACAGCGTCAAGCCCAGTGTCCGGTACGTGTCCGATACGATCAGGCCTTTGCCAGATATTCCGTGAGCCGGTCGAGCATTTGATTCCAGCCGATCGGCGCTCCGCGTGTTGCGTATGACTCAAATTCGAACCTTTGGAGGACGGTGAGCGTCGTCTTGCCATCCTGTTCACTGAACTTCACCTCGGTCCACACTTTCTGTTCGGGATCGCCGTGAATCGAACCCTCGGAGACTAATCGCTCCGGCTCTTCAACGGCGAGAAACACGCCATCGAAGGGATAATCGTTGCCGTCCGGCCCGCGCATCGTATATCGCCATGCGCCGCCGGGTTTCACTTCCATTTTGCGGATGGTAGTGACGAAATCGCGAGGTCCCCACCATTGGGCGACATGTTTGGGATCGGTCCAGACCTTGTACACGAGAGCGCGGGGTGCGCTGATTACACGAGTCAAACGAAGTTCGAGATTCGGCGAAGCCGCGGGCTGCCTAGTTGCTCCGGCGTTGCTTTCGGTCATGTTTCTTCTCCTCGTTCTTTAGTTTCTCGAGATAGTCGTCCAGGCGATCGAGACTCTCGGCCCAGAAGCGGCGGTAGTGGTCGACCCAATCGGCCACGCTCCTGAGCGGCCCTGCATCGAGCTGGCAAGGGCGCCACTGGGCTTCGCGACTGCGCGCGATGAGGCCGGCCCGCTCCAGCACTTTCAGGTGCTTCGAAACCGCAGGCAGACTCATGTCAAAAGGCTCAGCGAGTTCGGTTACCGATGCTTCGCCTGATGCCAGACGGGCGAGGATGGCGCGACGTGTGGGATCGGCGAGGGCGGCGAACGTGGTGCTGAGTGGATCGGCCATGTGTATTTAACCTAATGGTTAAATACGATGAGACGGGAATTTTGTCAAGAGCATTTTCTAGCGAACAATGCGGTGCCGCGGGTAGCCCTTTCGCTCCTAGCGACGGGGTCGAATACTTCGAAAATTTCGGCAACTTGACGATGGGCGGCACCGGTCATACGGTAGAGGCAAAGGATGGGGAGGCAGATATCTAGTCGCTGCACTGCAGGATGAAAATTCTCATCTCAGGTGCGTCCGGATTCATCGGGACGAATCTCACAAAACTGCTGCGGACGGAGGGGCACACCGTTGCTCAGCTCGTGCGGCCCGGCGGCGGGCTTGGTAGCGGAGATATTGCATGGGATCCGCTTTCAGCCAGCATCGATACGGCGCCGATGGAAGGCACCGATGCGTTCGTGCACCTAAGTGGCGCGGGCATCGGCGACGGACGGTGGAGTCCCGCGCGAAAAAACGTCTTGCGCAGCAGTCGCGTGGATACGACGCGAGTGCTCGTCGACGCGCTGGCGCGCCTGCGGCAAAAGCCGCGCGTTTTCGTGTGCGCGTCGGCCACGGGCTTTTACGGCGATCGCGGGGACGAGATCCTGACCGAAGCGAGCGAATACGGCACCGATTTTCTCGCATTGCTCGCGCGGGATTGGGAAGCGGAAGCGACCCGCGCGGAGCACGCGGGCATTCGCACGGTGCGATTGCGGTTTGGCGTGATTCTTTCCGCTGAGGGCGGCGCGCTGCCTCGAATGCTCGTGCCTTTCAAACTGGGCATCGGCGGGCGATTCGGAAGCGGAAAACAGTGGATGTCATGGATTGCGCTGGAGGATGTTCTGGCAGCCACACGGCTGGCGATCGTGGATGAATCCGTGGCGG
>Ga0335078_10009242_pt1 | contig 14611 bp, 13 predicted proteins | sample Lox_Sample_32_FD_206711 | JGI IMG/M metagenome (GOLD analysis project Ga0335078, IMG submission 206711) | Soil microbial communities from Loxahatchee National Wildlife Refuge, Florida, United States - Lox_Sample_3.2 | ecosystem: Environmental > Terrestrial > Soil > Wetlands | place: USA...
CGCTGCCCGAGCCGGTGGACCTGGTGCTGCTCGCCGTGCCTGACACCGCGCTGGAGGAGCAGCTTGACGCTGCGGCACGCGCCACCGCCCGTTCGGCGATAATTTTCGGCAGCGCTTTCGATCCCGAAGGCGCGCCCGGGCTCAGACACCGGCTGGCCGCGACGGCCAGGAAGGCCGGCCTGACGCTCTGCGGCCCGGGCTGCATGGGGTTCGTCAACGTGGCCCGCGGGCTGCGGGCCGTCGGCTACCTCGAGCCCGACCCGCTGCCCGCCGGGCCGGTGGCGCTGATCACCCACTCGGGTTCGGTGTTCTCCGCGATGCTGCGCGCCCGCCGCGGGTTCGGCTTCAGCCTGGCCGTGTCGTCCGGGCAGGAGCTTGTCACCACGGCCGCGGCGTACGCGCGGTACGCGCTGGCCATGCCGGAAACCCGGGTGCTCGCGCTGGTCCTCGAGGCGATCAGGGACGCGGCGGAACTACGCGCGGTGCTCGCCTCCGCCCTCGCCCGCGACGTGCCCGTCGTGCTGCTCAGCGTCGGCGCCTCGCGTACCGGGCAGGCGCTGGTCCAGGCGCATTCCGGCGCGCTTGCCGCGGCCGACGGCGCCTGGGAGGCGCTGGCCGCCGGCTATGGCGTGCACCGCGTCAAGGACCTGGCGGAGTTCGCCGACACGCTGGAGGTGTTCGCCGGTGGCCGGCGATGCCGGCCAGGCGGAATCGCGGCCGTCCACGACTCGGGGCTTGAACGAGCGCATGTGGCGGACGTTGCGGCTGAGGTCGGGGTCCCGTTCGCGCCGATCGGCCGCGCCACCAGGCAGCGGCTGGCCGGCGTGCTCGACCCCGGCCTCGAGCCGGGCAACCCGCTGGACGTGTGGGGCACGGGCAGGGACCCCGAGCAGGTGTTCACCGAATGCCTGTCCGCGCTGGCCGCCGACCCCGAGGTCGCGGCGGTGGCGCTCGCCGTCGACCTGGTGCCCGAATTCGACGGCGACGACGCCTACCAGCGGGCCGTGCTCGCCGCGGCCGCGGGCACCGCCAAGCCGGTCGCCGTGCTGGCCGGCCTGCCCGCCGCCGTCGACCCGGTCGCGGCCGCCCGGCTGCGCGCCGCGGGCGTGCCGGTCCTTGAGGGCACAAGAACCGGCCTGGCCGCCCTGCGCCACCTGCTGGACCACGCCGCCCCCCGCGAGCCGCCGCCGCCGATGCCGGCCCCCGACCTGGCCCGGCAGCTCCGCTGGTCCCGTCTGCTGCGGCGTGGTCAGCTCGGCGGTGCCGACCTGTTCGACATGCTGCGCGATTACGGCATCCCGGCCGTCCGGGCGCGCCGGGCCGACGACCGCGCGGAAGCGATAGCGGCTGCAACTGGGATCGGCTACCCGGTCGTGCTGAAGACCGACGAGCCCGGCATCGCGCACAAGTCCGATGTCGGCGGGGTCCGCCTCGGCCTCGCCGACCCCGCGTCGGTCGCCGCCGCCTACGACGACCTGGCCGCCCGCCTCGGCCCGCGGGCGCTGCTGTGCCAGACCGCCCCGCCCGGCACCGAGCTCGCGCTCGGCATCGCCCGCGACCCCGCTCTAGGCCCGCTCATAGTGATCGGCGCCGGGGGACTTCTGATAGAGATTTTGGCAGAACGGGCGGTGGTGCTTCCCCCGGTAACGCGCACCACGGCCGGGTCGATCCTCGGCCGGCTCGGCGTTGGAGCCGTCTTGGCCGGAGTCAGGGGCAGGCCGCCCGCCGACCTGACCGCGATCGCCGACGCCATCGCCGCCCTGTCATCGCTGGCCGCCGAACTCGGCGACGTCCTCGCGGCGCTGGACATCAACCCGCTGATCTGCGGCCCGGCCGGCGCGGTTGCCGCCGACGTGCTGGCCGTGCCGGCCTAGACCCGGTCGGGCAGCAGCACGATCTTGCCGTGGTTGCGCCCTGCCTCCAGGTCCTCGTGGGCGCGGGCCGCCTCGGCCAGCGGGTAGGTCCGCCAGATCGGCACGCTGAGCCGCCCGGCGGCGGCAAGCGCGACGAGTTCGGGCAGCGCCTGCTGGCACCGGTCGGCCGGATCGGCCGACGCCGTGTTCGACACCTCCGGTGCGGGCGTGCTCGCCGCGTCGGTCGCCCTGGTCGGCGACGCGGCGTGGGTCATCACGATCGCCGACGAGGCCGCCGCGGAGTGAATCTACGAGTCCAGCGCACCCGGGGCCGCATCCTGGCGGTAGCCCGCCAGCTGCTTGCCGAGGCCGGCCCCGCCGGGCTCACCTACTCGCGCCTTGCCGGGCGCGCCGGGGTGACCACCCTTGCTCGCCAGGCTCTTCTTTAAGCGGGGCGAGGTGACCAGCGGGTTCCTCGACGCTGTCGTGTCGCAGTGGCTGTGCCACTACGATCACTGCGGACGGAGCGGGAGCGATGGAGGTGGGTCCGGTGGGCCGTGAACGCACGATGAGGCACAGACGCGGCGCGGTCCTCGCGGGGATGGCCGCGCTGGCGGTCCTTGCGGGCTGCGGCAACGCGGCGTCGTCGAGCGGCGGCAGCGGCAGCGCCACCACGACCACGACGGGCCCGGCCAGCCAGGCGAGCGGCTCGGCGCCGGCTACCTCGTCCGCGTCCGCCGCGGGCTTCGTCGCTATCGAAGAGCCGTGGGACCCAGGCCATCCGGCCATGCCGCGGTCGTCCCCCGCCAGCTGCGGCAGCGAGCAGAGCACGCTGGACATCGAGACGTGCTACACGGCCAAGGCCGAGACCACCGACGTGAGCATCGACGCCGTGCAGCTCGCCAAGTACCAGGCCGCGTCGGCGTCGGGGAAGGCCACCATCCTGGCCGACGACAAGGCGTGGCTGGCCGCACGGGGACCGGTCTGCTCGAAGGCGTTCAACACCGGCGGCACCCTAGATCAGATCGTGACCGCGCAGTGCATCCTGGACGAGAGCACCGCGCGCCTCGACGCGGTGCGCGGGATCACCCCGCCTGAGGCCAAGCTCAAGTCCACAGACAACATCGACCCGGACGCGATTGCCTGGTACACCACGCCCGAGGGATCCCGCATCGGCGAGATAGACACCCAGGGCGACCAGACCGGCGGCGTGATCATCTCCTGGATCATCATCGGCGGGGCCGACGGCTTCACCGTCAACCCCAAGCAGTTCTACTACCAGGACGGCTCGTTCATCGATCAAGGCGTCCTCGAGCCGCCCATCCCTGTCGCCTTCCGCCAGGTGGCGACCGGCCAGATGTACCAGTTCGGCATCGACTACTCCAAGCTGCGCAGCGATCCCCACAACGGCGCTGACGGCGGCTTCGAGTACGTGCCAGGCACCCCGGTTGCCATCTGGCAGTAAGCCGTGTTCCCCTCAGGCATGGTGACGTTCCTCTGCACCGATGTCGAGGGCAGCGTCCGGCTGTGGGAGGCCGACAGCGAGGCCATGGCGGAGGCGTCGGCGCGCCATAACCGCATCGTCCGCGACCAGATGGCGGCGGCCGGCGGCGCCGTCGTCACGACGGTGGGCGAGGCGTTCCGCGCCGTGTTCGCCGACCCGTCCGCCGCGCTGGCGGCCGCGGTGGCGATCCAGCGGGCCATAGGGACGCAGCCGTGGCCAGGCGGATTGCCTGTCCGGGTGCGCGCGGCGCTGCATTCGGGCAGCTGCGAGGAGCGCGACGGCGACTATATCGGCCCGGTGGCTAACCGGGCCGCCGAGCTGCTCGGCGTCGGCTATGGCGGTCAGATCCTGGTGTCATGGGCGGCGCACGAGCTGCTGGCAGACCGGCTGCCGGACGGGATCGGGCTGCGGGATCTGGGCGAACACCGGCTGAAGGACCTGGGCCGCGCCGAGCGGGTCTTCCAGGTGACCGGGCCTGGCCTGGCCGGGGAGTTCGGCGCGCTGCGCTCGCTCGACGACCCGGCGCTGCGCCACAACCTTCCGTCGCAGCCGGCCGGCTTCGTCGGCAGGGCCGCCGAGCTTGCCGAGCTGCGGTCGCTGGTATCCGGCGGGTCGCGGCTGGTCACGATCGCGGGACCGGGCGGGATCGGCAAGACCCGGCTGGCGCTGCAGGCGGCGGCCGAGGTGCTCGATGGCGCCGGCGACGGGGTGTGGCTGGTGGAACTGGCGCCGGTGGCCGACCCCGCCCTGGTGGCGGGGACCGTCGCGGCCGTCCTGGGCGTCAGGGAGGAGGCGGGGCGGTCCATGCTCGATACCCTCCTGGACGCGATCGGGGACCGGTACCTGCTGGTCCTCCTCGACAACGCGGAGCACGTTCTCGACGCGGCCGCCAAGGTGGCCGACGCGGTGCTGCGGGCCTGCCCGCGGGCGAGCCTGCTGGTCACGAGCAGGGAGCCGCTTGGCGTCGGCGGGGAACATGTCTTCCGGCTCGGCTCGCTGGCCGTCCCGCCCGCCGATCTCGCCGCCCCGGGTCGGCTGGCCGCCGTGGAGTCGGTGCAGCTGTTCGTGCAGCGCGCCGCGATGTACCGGCAGGACTTCGCCCTCGACGAGGTCAACGCGGCGGCGGTGGCGGCGGTCTGCGTGCGGCTTGACGGGATCCCGCTGGCTCTCGAGCTTGCCGCGGCACGGCTCGGATCGCTGTCGGTGTCGGAGATCAGCTCGCGGCTCGATCAGCGGTTCCGGCTGCTGACCGCGGGCAGCCGGACCGCGCCGCCGCGGCATCAGACCCTCCGCGCCCTGATCGACTGGTCCTACGATCTGCTCAATCCCGCGGAACGGATCGTGGCCGACCGGCTGTCCGTCTTCGCCGGCGGCTGGACGCTGGCGGCCGCCGAGGCGGTCACCGCGGCGGGCGACGCCGGGGAGTGGGAGGTGCTTGACCTGCTCGCGGCCCTGGTCGGCAAGAGCCTGGTGCAGGCCGAGGAGTTCGGCGGCTCGACCAGGTACCGGATGCTCGAGACGGTCCGCCAGTACGCCGCCGAACGCCTCGCGTTGCGGGGCAGCGCCGAGCCCGGCCGAACCCGCGCGGCTCATCGCGATTACTACCTGGCCCTGGTGCAGACCGCCGACGCGAACCTGCGCGGCCCGGACGAGGCCGCCTGGCTGGACCGGCTGGAGGCGGAGTTCGACAACATCCGCGCCGCGCTGGCGTTCTGCGTCGCCGATCCGGACGGTGCCGAGGCCGGCCTGAGCCTGGCGTCCGGGCTGCGCTGGTTCTGCAACCTGCGCGGGCACGGCGGCGAGGTGCTCGAGGCACTGCACGTGCTGCTCGGCCGGCCCGGGACGAGGATGCCCACCCTGACCCGTGCCCGGGCGCTCACCGCGAACTGCCACCTGCACAGCAACTTCGGCGAGGCGTCGGCGATCCCCTCGATAGCGGGCGAGGCCATCGCGATTGCCCGCGGGATCGGGGCGGACGCCGTCACCGCCGACGCCCTCTCCCAGCTCGGCTGGTTCACGTTCCTGCGGGGCGACCTGCCTGCCGCGCTGGCCCGCATCGAGGAGGCCGTCGGCCTGGCCCGCGGGACCGGCGATTCCCGGCTGATGGCCGAGATCCTCTCCCGCCGCGCGGTGTTCGAAGGCGAGGCGGGCGACGTTGACGCGGCCCGCGCCGACCAGGAGGAGGCCCTCGCCCTTTCGCGGGCGGCCGGAGACAACTACCGGCTCACGATCACGCTGGCCAACCTTGGCGTCCCTGAGCTGGAGGCCGGGGAACTCGGGGCGGCAAGGGCGCACCTTCAAGAGGCGGGCATGCTCGCCGACAGCCTCGGCTACCGGCATGTATCGGCCGCGCTGCAGGAGAACATGGGCTTCGTCGAGCTCATCGACGGCGATCCCGGCCGCGCCCGCCGGTACTTCTTCGACAGCCTGGACACCGCCAGGATCACCGGTCTTCGGCCGCATGTCCGCGGCTCGCTGCTCGGCCTCGCCCTGGCGGCCGGCGCGGACAGCGACCCGGCCGTCGCCGCCACCCTGCACGGCGTCGCGGACAGGCACTTCGAGGAGGGCGGGCGCGGATTCGCGGCCATCGAGGTCGGGCTGCGCGACCGGGACCATGCCCGGCTCCGCGCAAGGCTGGGCGACGCCGCGTTCGAGGCCGCCTACGCCCGCGGCCGTACGCTCGGCCGGGCCGACGCGATCGCCCTTGCCGCCTCTGCTCAGCCCGCCGCCCCGCCCGCGGCCGGCCCGTTGTCGGAGCGGGAGCGCGAGATCCTGGCACTGCTGGCCGGCGGGGCGACCGACGCGCAGATCGCGGGGCGGCTGTTTGTTTCCGTCAACACGGTCAGGTCGCACCTGGAGCGGATCAGGGACAAGACCGGAGCCCGCCGCCGCCCGGACCTGGTGCGCTACGCGATCGGTGCCGGCCTCGCCGCCCCGCGGTAATTGGGCCGGCCGGCCCACACCTGACGGGCTCGATGGGCCGCACGGCCCCTGCCGCCGCGCTCCCGCCGCACCTACGGTCGTCAGTGAAAGGCGTCGGACCGTAAGAAAGGCAGCCTCCCATGAAGATCAGGATCACCAGGCAACCGACCATCACGAAGGCGGCCGTCGCCACGGCGTTCTTCGCGATCGTGTTCCTCGCGACGAACTCCAACCTGCCGTCCTGCAGCGATCCGTACGCGGCGCTGAACGCGGGCGGATGTCTCGTCCGCCAGAGCTATGCGCACACCGCCTGCGGCTGGCTGGCGCTGGTGAGCCTGGCCACCGGCGTGGTGCTCTTCATCCTCAAGCAGCGCACGGCTCGCCCGGTGCGGACCGGCGGCGGCCAGTGATCCAGGCCGGCGTCCGGCGGCAGGCCCCCCGGCGGGGAGGGGGCCTGCTGTCTTTCCGTCACACGCCGAGCCGGTCCCTGCGCTCGATCAGCCGCCCGGCGTTGCGCATGGCCAGGGCGATGACGGTCTCCATCGGGTTGATTCCGGTGGGACCGGGGAACAAGCTGGCGTCGGCGACGAAAAGCCCCGGCACGTCGTGGAAGGCGCCGAAGCTGTCGACCACGCCGCGCCGCGGGTCGGCGTTCATCCGCGCCGTGCCCATCAGGTGAATCGAGTACAGCTGGATCGACCGCTTTGCCACCGGCCGCCCGAGCAGGTCCCGCAACTGCCCCAGGCTGCGGACCTCGGGCGCGCCGTCGAAGGGCAGCAGCACCCGTCGGGCACCCGCGGCGAACAACGCCTCCGCGGTCAGCTCGACGCCGCGCACCACCCGGTCCGCGTCCGGGTCGGCCAGCCGGTAGAAGACCTGCGGGCCGAACCCGGGAACGGTGCGTACCCGGCCGGTGCCCGTGTCGGAGACCAGCGGTCCCGCGGTGACGACGCGGTTGTAATCCGCCATCAACTCGCCGAGCTCTGGGCCGTAGGCCTGGACGATCCCGGCCAGCTGCGGCGGGGTCAGGTTCTGCGCGGTCAGCACGAGCCCCTCGGCGGCGAACTCACGGACCTGGAAGGCCTGGTGCACGCCGTGCCACCCGGTGACGTCCTCGTCGAAAAACGCGATCACGGTCGCGTTCGGGTGCAGCGACAGGTTCCGGCCGAGCTGACCGGATGCCGACCTCAGCCCGGAACGCGCAAGCAGCGCCGGCGTCTGGATCGCGCCGCCGGCCACGATCACGGCCCTGGCACGTACCGTCAGCCGCGGCCCCCGCCGTCCACCCGGCCGGACGAAATGCCCGGTCACGCCCGCCGCCGCCGCACCGTTGCGGGTGATCTTGTCGACCCGGCAGTCGGCGAACAGCCGGGCGCCGAACGCCAGCGCGCGCGGCACGCTCGTGACGAGCATCGAGCGCTTCGCGCCGGTGGGGCAGCCTGCCGTGCAGCTGTTCGTGCCCGCGCAGTGCAGCTGGTTGCGCCGGTTCGCGACGACGGCCCAGCCCCTGGCGTCGGCTCCCGCCTTGAGCAGCCGCGAGTCCCGCCCGATCGTCTCCGGGTCCTGCAATCCGACCGAGTGCCGCGCCTCGGCCCTGGCGAAGTACTGGTCAAGCCCGCCATCGCCGATCGCCTCGACCCCCTGAGCCGCCCACCCGGCAAGCACGCGGTCCGGCGTGCGCCAGGACATCCCCCCGTTGACCACGGTCGAGCCGCCGACGCACCGGCCCTCGGCGTACAGCACGGAAGGCCTGCCGATCGCCATCCCGCCGCCCCCGTCCCGGTAGAGGGTGCGCAGCGCTCGCCCGGTCCCGGCGGTAAACGACTCGGTCGGGTGGTAACCGCCCTCCTCGATCATGATGACGTCGATCCCGGCCTCGGCGAGTTCGGCCGCCATCGTCGCCCCGCCTGCCCCCGAGCCCACGATCACCGCCCCGCAGTCCAGCGTCACGTCCGCGCCCACGTCCTCCTGCGTGGTAAGCCCCCTCGGCGTCCTCACGGCTGACCTTGCTCCTGCCGCGCCGTGACCGCAGCCTCCCCGGCGCGAATCTCGGCACCGTAGGACTCCAGCCGGCGGCGGGACACGGCCGCGATGTACGGCAGCGGGTCGTAGCCGATCTCCCGCTGCACCTCGGGCAGCTCGTAGTAGCACATCACGATCACGCCGCGCAGCCGCTGGACCAGCTCGGCCGTCGGCCCGCGCCGCGCAAGCAGCGCCCTCAGGTACGCCTCGGCCACCTGATCGTCGAGCCTGGCCAGCCGGCGGCCGCGGGACGGCGGGTAAAGGCGTGCCCCCTGGTCGACCGTGAGCAGCCCGGCGACCAGGCCCTTCCTTGCGGCAGGTGACAGCGAGCCCAGCATCAGCCCGAACTCGCCGAGGACCCGCTCCACCCGCCGGCCCGCCCGCACCTCCGGCGGGCAGATCAGCTCCGCGAAGCGCCTGGCCGCCCGCCGGACTAGCGGGCTAAGCGAATCCGGATCGTCAGGCTCCACCGTCCGCGCGGAAGATGGGCCAGCCAATCTCGGTCCTCCATTCCGCCTGGTCGGGGGTGTCCTGCACTCCGCGCAGATAGTACTCGCGCAGCGGGCCCTCGATGCTGATTTCGTGGGCAGCGGTGTAGGAACCGAGGGTGGCGTAGCTGAGGTCGGCGTCGTCGAGCGGGCCGTGGTGGCTGATAATGGCAAGTTCGGCGGCCGGGATGACGACAGGCGTTACCCGGCCGATGGCGCGCGCGCCACCCTCGACCGGGACGAACACGGTCGCCTCGCCGTGGTCGTGCTGGAAAATCTCGCTCGCGAACAGCCCGCCGCTCGGACCGGTGGCGTGCAGCCGCTGAGCGCGGACGGTCGCGTGCAGCTCGCCGAGCGCGCCCTGCCACCACGCCAGGACGTCGGCTCGGTCGAGGACAGCTGCGATGCCTGCCGCCGGAGTAGCGGGGACGCTGCGGTGCACGATCGTGGCCGCTGCCTCGGGCCGGCGCAGCAGGTTGCGCAGCGAGTCGACGGCGGCGCGGGTCTGCGCGAGCTCCGCCTCCAGCCGGTCGAGGTGCGCGGCGATCAGCGCGTTGCGGGCCGGCGGGCCGGGCGCCAGCAGCACCGCCTTGACCTCGGCCACCGGCATCTCAAGGTCCCGCAGGCGGCGGATGACCTGTGCGGTCGGGACCTGATCGGCGCGGTAGTACCGGTAGCCCGTATCCGGGTTCACGTCGGCGGGCTCGAGCAGCCCCACCTGATGGTAGTGCCGCAGCGTCTTCACGCTCAGGTGCGTGATCCTGGCGAATTCGCCGACCGTTAGCCCCGCTGTCACCAGCCCATTGTCAACCCTCCCCGGACAGGAGGGTCAACCGGAGAACGCAGTGTTGACCTTCCGGCAATGGGAGCCGCGAGGGTGGCACCAACAGCCAATCGCGAAGGAGCCCAGATCATGACAGACACCGCCGCCCTGGACACCGTGCTAGCCGAGCATGTCGCGGCCGTCAACGCGTTCGACGAAGACGCCATCGTCGCCACGTTCGCCGACGACGCCCTGGTCAACGACGCCCACAGGGAGTTCTGGGGCATCGAGGCGATCCGCCGCTGGGCCGCCAGGGAACTGGTCGGCGACCGGGTGACGATGGCCGTGACCGAGGTCGTCGAGCACCATGGCGACGTCATCGTCCGCGCCCGGTACGACGGCGACTTCGACAAGACGAACCTGCCCGACGAGCTCATCCTCACCAACTACTTCACCGTCCGTGACGGCAAGATCGTCAGCCTCATCGTCATCAGGAACACCCCGACGGCCTACTGACGGTTACAGTAGGAGCAGGCCCGCAGGGGGCCGCCGGTCCGCGGAAAGGGCAGAGCCCGCCTGAGAAAGTCGATCGTAGCTGGCTGCCATCCCTCCTTTCTGCCTTGCGACGCGGACCGCGGGCGAGCGAAAGGAGTGGCGATGCCGGTCGTACCGCTGCCCGAAGAGCCCAGCCTCACCCAGCTCCGCAAGCAGGCCAAAGACCTGCGCCGGAGTGTCCTGGCCGGCGATCAGGCGGCGCTCGCCGAGGTCGCGGAGCACTACCCGGACCGCGATCCCGAGGAGTTCCCGCTGCACGCCGCGCAGCTGGTCTTGGCCCGCCATTACGGCTTCACCAGCTGGGCACGCCTCAAGCGCCGGGCCGAGGTGTCCGAGCGCTACAGCCGATTCCCCGCCCGCATGCCGGCCAGCGACACCTCCGACCTTGCCGGCACCTTCCTCCGCCTGGTCTGCCTGTACTTCGATGACGACGAGCCGGAGCAGCGGGCGCGGGGGCGCCGGCTGCTCGCCGAGCACCCAGAGATCACCCAGGACAGCGTGTACGCCGCCGCGGCGGCGGCAGACGCCGAGGCGCTGCGGCGGATCCTGGCCGCCGACCCTGCCGCCGCCCGCCGCGAGGGCGGCCCCTACCGCTGGGAGCCGCTGTCCTACCTGGCCTACTCCCGCCACGACCCGGAGGTCACCGAAGAAGCGGTACTGGGGGCGGCCCGGCTGCTGCTCGACGCGGGCGCGGACCCGAACGCCGGCTACCTCCTGCGGGGCCTGCCCACCCCGTTCACCGTGCTGACCGGGGTCTTCGGAGGGGGCGAGCTCGGCCCGGTCCGCCAGCCCAGGCATCCTCACTCGCTCGCCCTCGGCCGCCTGCTGCTCGAGGCGGGCGCCGACCCGAACGACGGCCAGGCGCTGTATAACCGGATGTTCGAGCCGGCGAACGATCACCTGGAGCTCCTCTTCGAGTTCGGCCTCGGCACCGGTGACGGCGGGCCGTGGCGCAGGCGGCTGACCGACGACCTCGAGGCGCCTGCCCAGATGCTCCGCGGCGAGCTCGCCTGGGCCATCACCCACGGCCTGACGCAGCGGGTGCGGCTGCTCGTCGGCCAGGGCATCGACGTAACGTCACCGTTCGAGGACGGCAGCACGGTCGCTTCGGTAGCCGCCACGACCGGCCACATCGACCTGGTCGACTACCTGGTCGCGCATGGTGCCCCGCCGCTGGACCTCGATCCGGCCGACGCGTTGATCGCCGCGGTCCTCGCCGCCGACCGGCCCGGCATCGACCGCCTGCGACGCGAGCATCCCGGGCTCGTCGGCCAGGTCCGCTCGGCCCGGCCCGCGCTGGTGACCTGGGCCGCGGCCTGCGGCCGCCCGCAGGCCGCGGAGATCCTCGTCGAGCTGGGCTTCGACGTCAACGCCAGGGGCCGCACCGACGTGCCGAGTGACCAGCCATGGCAGACGGCGCTGCACAAGGCCGCGGAGGACGGAAACGTCGAACTGGCCCGCACCCTGCTGCGCCTCGGCGCCGACCCCGACATCCGGGACCACCGGTTCGGCTCGACCCCGCTCGGCTGGGCCCGCTACTTCGGCCAGCAGCCCCTCATCGACCTGCTCGAACCGGTCACCACCCCCGAGGGGAATACTGGCGGGCATGCCTGAACTGATACAGCAGCCGACCCGGGTCGCCGCGGCGGGCGAACCGCCGAAGCTGATCGACGAGTACGTGGGCCGGGTCAACACAGGCCAGCCCGGGCTGAGCATCGCGCACATGCGCAGCCCGTCCGGCTGGGCCGAGCCGGGCCAGCGGCCCGAGTTCGACGAGTTCACCGTGGTGCTGCGCGGCGCCCTGCTTGTGGAGTCCGAGAGCGGCCAGCTGACGGTCCAGGCCGGCCAGGCCGTCCACGCCAGGCCGGGGGAGTGGGTGCGCTACAGCACCCCAGGCGCCGACGGCGCGGAGTACATCTCGGTCTGCCTGCCCGCCTTCGCCCCCGGCACCGTCCACCGCGACAACTGACGGGAGGCATCGTGGACACCGATTTCGGCACCATGCAACTGCCGGCCCAACCCGACGCCGCCGCGCCCGACGGCTCGGACGTAAGGGAGTTGCTTCACCTCGGCCGGGGCTCGATGGCACACTTCGAGCTGGCGCCCGGCCGGATCTCCCGGGCCATGGCCCACCGGACGGTCGACGAGATCTGGTACGTAGTGAGCGGCCGTGGCCAGATGTGGCGGCGCAAGGGTCAGCGCGAGGAGACCGTCGGGCTGGAGCCGGGCACCTGCGTGTCCATCCCGGTCGGCACGCGCTTCCAGTTCCGTGCGTCCGACGGCGCCCCGCTCGCCATCCTCGGCGTGACGATGCCACCCTGGCCCGGCGACGACGAAGCCCGCGAGGTCCCCGGCGCGTGGCCTCCGGATATCTAGGATGCGCGTTCTGGTTACCGGGCACCGCGGCCATGTCGGCGTCCCTGTCACGGAATTCCTGCGAAGCCGCGGTCACGACGTGGCCGGGTATGACCGCTCCGACGGCGCGGACATCATGGACTTGGCCGGCATCAGCCGCGCGGCCCGGGGGTGCGACGCAGTCGTGCACATGGCGGCGCTGCCGCACGACACGGCGGGCAGCCCCGATCAGATCATGGCGGTGAACATGCTGGGCACCTGGCACGTGCTGCTCGCCGCCGAAGCCGCCGGGGCATCGCGGGTGATCTGCTTTTCCAGCGCGCAGGCGCTCGGCATCGCCGAGGGCGAGCGGCTGCCCGACTACTTTCCCGTCGATGACGCCCACCCCCGCCGTGCGATGCGCCCCTACGGGCTGTCCAAGCGCCTGTCCGAGGACATGTGCGACGGCTTCACCGCCAGGACAGGTATCACGACCGTGGTGTTCCGCCCGGTGGCGGTCTGGTACGAGGCCGATTACGCGAAGGTCAGGGACCGGCGGCGGTCGAGCCCCCGATGCGAATGGGAGCCGTTCTGGGAGTACGGCGCGTTCGTGGACGCCCGCGACGTGGCCGACGCCGTCGACCGGGCGCTGACCGTTCGGCTGTCGGGGCATCACCGGATGCTGCTGTGCGCCGCCGACATCTCCGCGACCGCGCCGGGCCTCGAGCTTGCCGCCCGGCTCGCGCCCGACGTGCCGGTCACGGACCCGGACCGCTACCTGGCCGATCCGTGGGCCGCGCTGATCGACTGCTCGGCCGCGGCGACCGCGCTCGGCTGGCGGCCGGCCTACCGCTGGGGATCGAGAAGCTCGTAGTGCATGGTTCGGTAGCGCATCACCCGATGGGCGGCCGGGACGAGCACCGCCTGCAGTACCCGGTGCCGCCTGGCCAGTGCCCTTGCCGCGACGCGGGCCTGCTCGCCGTCCAGCAACAGGGCGCTGGCCTCGATGGCGGGACCCTTCGGCTTGCCGCGCAGCGTGCACGGGGCGGCCCGCACCCGCGGGTCGTTGCGCAGCCGCCTGGTCTTCCAGGCCTTGTTCCAGGAGCGGAAGTAGGCGCGGTCGCCGTCGAAGGCTATGCTCACCGGCGTGTCGACCCCGGTGCCGTCGCGCTTGTACGTCGTCAGCAGGATCGTCTTGGCGTCTTTGAGCGGGGCGAGGGGCGCACTCATCAGGCCTCCTTGTCGCTGGACTCGACCTCTGAGACCAGATGGGCCGCCGACCTGTGACAGTGAGGTCAATCCGCTACAACTGGCCGACGGCGGTGACCCGCAGCACGGCCGAGCCGACCTCGTCGGAGGCGGCCAGGTCGACGACCGCGCTGATGCCCCAGTCGTGATCGCCGGCTGGATCGTCGAAGATCTGCCGGACCGCCCAGCTCCCTGGGCGCTCGTCGATGATGAGCAGCCCGGGGCCGCGCGCGTTCGGTCCGGTGCCGATCTCCTCGTGCAGGTCGAAGTAGCCGTCGAGCGCGTCCGCCCACGCGTCGGCGTCCCAGCCGCTGTCGGCGTCCAGGTCGCCGAGTTCGTCGTGGTGGCCGAGCGCGGCCAGCTTGACCCGGTGGAACAGCGCGTTGCGCACCAGCACCCGGAACGCGCGGACGTTGGACGTGACGGTCGCCGGGCGCGCCTCCGACCGGTCGGCCGGGTCGGCCAGCGGGTTGCGCAGCCGCTCCCACTCGTCGAGCAGGCTGGAGTCGACCTGGCGGACGATCTCGCCCAGCCACTCGATCAGGTCGGCAAGCTCCTCCGTCTTCGCCTCGTCGGGCACCGTCTGGCGGAGCGCCTTGTAGGCGTCGGCCAGGTAGCGCAGCACCAGGCCCTCGGAGCGGGACAGCCCGTAGAAGCCGACGTACTCGGTGAAGGTCAGCGCCCGCTCGTACATGTCACGGACCACCGACTTCGGCGATACCGGGTAGTCGAGCACCCAGGGGTGGCCGCGGCGGTAGATGTCGTACGCGCCGTCGAGCGTGTCCTCGAGCGGCTTGGGGTAGGTTACCGCGTCGAGCAGGTCGAGCCGCTCCTCGTACGCGATGCCGTCCGCCTTCATCTGGGCCACCGCCTCGCCCCGAGCCCGGAACTGCTGGGCGGACAGCACCTGCCGCGGGTCGTC
>Ga0335078_10009243_pt1 | contig 14611 bp, 8 predicted proteins | sample Lox_Sample_32_FD_206711 | JGI IMG/M metagenome (GOLD analysis project Ga0335078, IMG submission 206711) | Soil microbial communities from Loxahatchee National Wildlife Refuge, Florida, United States - Lox_Sample_3.2 | ecosystem: Environmental > Terrestrial > Soil > Wetlands | place: USA: Florida...
CCTCGCCGAATGGACCCCCTCCAATCCCGAGGAGGGGCGCGAATTCCGTGGCTATACCACCGCGAACGGCCTGAGCGCCCGCACCGTCGGGGCGCTGGCCGAAGATCGCGATGGCAATTTGTGGATCGGCACGTTCGGCTCCGGGGCAATGAAGATGGCCCGCAACGGCTTCACCACGTACTCCGAGGCCGATGGCGTCGGTCCGATCGCATCGCTCATGGAAACCCGCCGCGGCGAACTGTGCATCAGTATGCGCACCAGGGATAGACTCTCTCTCGGTAAGTTCGACGGCCGAAACTTTGTGGCGATCAAGCCCGCCTGGCCGGGCCAGATCACTTACTTTGGATGGGGACGAGGGCAGGAGGTGATCGAGGACGAAAATGGCGAATGGTGGATCGCCAGCGGCCAGGGCCTCTGCCGGTTCGCTCCGCAGGACCGCATTGACAGGCTAGCGGGCGCGCGCCCGAGAATCATTTACACCAAACGCGATGGGCTGCCCGGCGACGAGATCTTCCAGATCTTCGAAGACTCCCACAGGAACATCTGGATCGGCACCATTGGCCTCGAAAAGCAGGATGGCCTGTCGATCTTCAACCGCTCCACGGGACGCGTGCATGCCTTTTCGGAGGCTGATGGCCTGCCTCCTAAACCGGTTCCCACGGTTCTGGCCGAAGACCGCGCGGGCGACATCTGGGCGGGCCTGTACCACGGCGGTGTAGCGCGCTATCGACACGGCCGCTTCACTTTCTTCTCGGACCATGACGGCGTCCCGGGTATGGTCGGAGCGTTGTTCTCCGATTCCGCGGGCCGCTTCTGGATCGGCACTTCGCGCGGCCTCCTGCGCATTGACGATCCTTCCGAAGAGCGACCGCGGATCGTTCCTCTCGGCCCGGCGCAAGGCCTTTCCAGCAATGACATCAGCGGCATCGTCGAAGATCGTTGGGGGCGCATCTACGTCGCCAACGGCCGCGGCATCGACCGCTTCGAACCGCAATCCGCGGACCTTGGCCGCATCCAGCACTACACTACCGCCGATGGCATTGCCGCCGGCGCGCTCGACCTGGCATTCCGCGATCGCCAGGGAAATCTCTGGTTCAGCACTTCGCTGGGCCTTTCGCAGCTGGTGCCCGCCGAAGACCGGCCAAAGGCGCCGCCGCCCGTGCTGATCACCGGTCTGAGCGTGGGCGGCGTGGCGCGGGGGATCTCCGATTTAGGCCAAGCGACTGTCTCCGGGTTTCGCATGCCGCAGATTCCGCTGCGGATCGATTACGTCGGCCTTGGCTTTCTGCCGGGCGAGTCGCTTCGCTACCAGTACATGCTAGAAGGCGCCGATCACGATTGGAGCGCGCCTACCGATCAGCGCAGCGTCATTTACGCCGGGCTCCCCTCGGGCAGTTATCGTTTTCTGGTGCGCGCGGTGGCAGGCGGCGGAGTTTATAGCGCGCAGAACGCCAGCGTCGCATTCACGGTTCTGCCTCCTCTCTGGCGCTCGTGGTGGTTCCTGCTGGCCTGCGGAATCCTGGCCGCACTGCTGCTCTACGTGCTCTACCGTTACCGCGTGGCGCAGTTGCTGGCGGTGGCCGAGGTTCGCACGCGGATCGCCACGGACCTGCACGACGATATCGGAGCCAGCCTCTCTCAGATCGCGATTCTGAGCGAGGTGGCGCAGCAGTCCGCCGGCCAGGAAACCCGCAACGGCTCGCCGCTGGCCGAAATCGCCGGCATCTCGCGCGAATTGGTCGATTCGATGAGCGATATCGTGTGGGCCATCAATCCCGATCATGACCGCCTCAGCAACCTGGTGTACCGCATGCGCCGCTTCGCGGGTGACTTCCTCGGCGCGCAGGGTATCGCCCTCGAATTTCGGTCCTCGCTTTCCGATCACGACCTGCGCATCACACCCAACGTACGCCGTCAGATCTATCTGATTTACAAAGAGGGCATCCACAACATCGCGCGCCATTCGGGAGCCGCGCGAGCCGAAGTAGAACTCGGACGCGACGGCAATAACCTCATCCTGCGGTTGAGGGACAACGGCAAAGGGTTCGATCCGAATGTCGAAAGCGACGGTCATGGGCTGCGCAGCATCCGGCACCGGGCCGCTGCCTTGGGCGCGATGGTGAGGTGGCATTCGGTCTTGTGTGAAGGAACCACCCTGAGCCTGATCGTGCGGCTCGAGCAGCTCAGAACCCTGTCAGTGTTGAGGGGCAGGACGAACGGACGAGTCCGGTAAGGTGGTAGTTTGGACATCCGCCAGGCACTTGAGACGCGTGACGCGGCCAAACCGATTCGTGTGGCCATCATCGAAGACGACCGCCGCATTCGCGATGGCCTTGGTACGCTGATCAACGGCACTCCTGGTTACCTTTGCCATTTGGCGTTCCGCTCGATGGAGGAAGCCCTGGCGCGCCCTTGGGGAGAGGTCCCGGATGTGGCGCTGGTGGATATCGGCCTGCCCGGAATGTCCGGCATCGCCGGGCTGGCGCGGCTGCGCCAATCGTATCCCGCCGTCGCGCTTTTGATGCTCACGGTTTACGAAGACGATGAGCGCATCTTCGAAGCTCTTTGCGCCGGAGCCAACGGCTACCTTTTGAAGAAGACCGCGCCCAACAAGCTGCTCGAGTGCCTGGCGGAGGTGCTGCACGGCGGTGCGCCGATGTCGCCCGAGGTAGCGCGGCGCGTGCTGCGTCTGTTCCGCGAAATCCGTCCTCCCGAAAAGGTCGATTACAACCTCACGCCGCACGAACTTCGCCTCCTCAAACTGCTGGTGGAGGGCCACAACTACCAGAGCGCCGCGGCCGAATTGGGGGTCAGCTTCAGCACCGTCAATTTCCATATGCAGAATATCTATGGGAAGCTCCAGGTGCATTCCAAGTCTGAAGCCGTGGCGAAGGCCTTGCGCCAGCGTTTGGTCAAATAGCGCGAGATCCTGGCTACGCCCCTACGGCGGCCGCGCTATACTTGGTCCGGGTTCATCCGCATGCGTAATTTCTGTTCCGTCCTGATCTTCTCCGCCGCGCTGTTGCCCGCGGCGCAGTTGCCCTCCGCAACGGCGGCCAAGATCGACGAGATCGCCGCCAGGGCGCTCACCGAGAGCGGCGCTCCCAGCGTCTCGGTGGCCATCGTGCAGAATGGCCAGATCGCCTACACCAAAGCCTACGGCAAGGCGCGCCTCGATCCCGCTGCCGGCGCGACTCCCGAAATGCGCTACTGCATCGGGTCGGTGAGCAAACAGTTCCTGGCCGGCGCAGTCCTGCTGCTGGTCCAGGATGGCAAGATGTCGCTTGACGATCGCGTTTCCCGGTATCTTCCCAACTTGACGCGCGCCAATCAGATCACCGTTCGCCAGTTGCTCACCCACACCTCCGGCTACCAGGACTATTACCCGCAGGATTATGTCCCGCCCTTCATGCAAAAGCCCGTCACGCCCGCCGACATTCTGAACGAGTGGGCCCGCAAGCCGCTCGATTTCGACCCCGGCACGCGCTGGCAGTACAGCAACACCAACTTCGTAGTCGCCGGCAGGATCGTGGAGCAGGTGAGCGGCGGCCCGTTTTTCGCCTTTCTCTCGAAACGCATCCTCGAACCGCTCGGTATGGCCAGCGCCATCGATCTTGCCCAGCAGCCGCTTCCCCCGCGCGACGCCGCCGGCTACACGCGCTTCGCGACCGGGCCGATGCGGCCGGTAGCGCCCGAGGGGCGCGGCTGGCTGTATGCCGCCGGCGAACTGGCCATGACCGCGCACGACCTGGCGCTTTGGGATATCTCGCTGATCGAGCACAAGCTGCTGACGCCCGCGAGCCTCGAAGCGATGACCACTCCCGTTCGACTGCGCAACGGCACTACCACCAATTACGCGCTGGGCGTAGGGGTCGCGGACGCCGACGGCCATCTCCGGCTCTCGCATGGCGGCGCGGTTTCCGGATTCGTCAGCCAGAATACCGTCTGGCCCGATCAGCGGGCGGCCGTGGTCGTGTTCGCCAATGCCGATGGATCGGCCGCTCCCGGATCGATCACCGGCAAGATCGCTCCGCTGCTGCTGAGCGAGCCCGATGATCCTCAAGCCGAGCCGGCCTTGCAGCAGGCCCGCCAGATCTTCGATGGACTAGCCAAGAGCCAAATCGATCGAAGCCTGCTCACTCCCGACGCCAGCGCCTATTTCAGCAGTCAGGTTCTGCAGGATGCCGCCGCGAGCTTGAAAGCGCTGGGGCCGCCGGAATCCTTCAAACAGACCTCCGTGGAACTCCGCGGCGGCATGACCTACCGCCATTTCGAAATCAAGTTCAAGAACCAATCGCTTCACCTGAGCACTCTCATGGTGCCCGGCGGCAAGCTGGAGCAGTATTTGATTCAGTAAGGCGGATTCAACCTTTCGCCGGGCACAGTCCCCGGAAAAACTCGCACCGCTTGCAGTGCTCGGCTTCGCGAAGCGGAAACTCCAGCGCGTTCTGGGCTTCCGCCAACTCCCGCACCACCTGTTCGGGCGAATCCAGCAGCGAGGGACCAAGGTCCACTTCCACCAGCGTGTTGGGGCGCAGAAAATACAGCCAGGCGCGATCCGGCGGCCGGCCTGTCACCCTCTCCGCCGCCAGGGCATACAGCCGGACCTGCAAGACATAATCACCCGCTCGCTGGTGCGCTTCGGCCGCGCCGACTGCGTCGGTCTTGTAGTCCACGATTGCCAACTCGCCGCCTTCTTCGAACCACAGGTCCACCTGCCCGCGCACCACCAGGTCTTCCACCGCCAGCAGGAAATCGAATTCCCGTTCCACCCGCACGGCCTTCTCCACGCGCCGCCCCAGGGCGCTTTGGGAAAACACTTTCGCCAGCCGAACCGCTTCGGGCGCGGCATTCGGCACCGGGATTCCCGCCAGCAGCGCATGCACCTGGATCCCCAACTCACTGGCCGTGAGCGCATTGCCGCCGTCCTCCGTGGGCGTAGTCTGCCGCCCCGCGAAGCCCAGGTAATGCCGCAGATAATACTGGCGCGGGCAGACGGCGAAACACGCCACCGCCGTTACTGTGGCATTGCCATCCTGCTGCCCGTCGACGTGAGCAGGCGCCAGCCACTCCACCGGCCGCTCCAGTTGTTCCACCCGCACGCTGGCCCTTCCGTCCGCCGCGACCGGTGGATCGGCCATCGCCCGCACATGCAGCTTCCAGTTCTTTCCATCCGGCGCCGCATTGCTCAGCACTTCATCGCGACCTGTCTCCGTGTCCAGGTTCAGCGCATTCGTCAAATCGGCGGCCCAGTTCAACAGCTTCTTCCCCGATTGGCCGGAAAAGCTCAGCACCAGGTGCTGCTCCGCGCGGGTCATCGCGACGTAAAACAGCCGGGAGCTCTCCTGTTTTTCGCGCTCCTTGCGCTCCTCGCCAATCGCGTGGGCATACACGTCGTTCTTGTCCTCGGTTTTGGCCGGATTGCGCCAGCGTGCGCCTAGCCCGTAGTGCCGCGAGAACCCCACCACCGGCATCGTAGTGTCGATTCCCTTGTGCAGTGAAGCCACGAACACCACCGGAAACTCCAGCCCCTTGGCGCCATGCACGGTCATGACCTTCACCGCGTTCACGGCATCTTCGGGAGGCGCATCCGCCTCCGGGCGGTCGGAATCGCGCAGCACCTCCAACTCCTCCACGAATTCGTCCAGCGTCACGCGCGCCGCGGCCTCGCGCGCCTGGGCCAGAAACTTGTCCAGGTTGGCCGGTCCGCGCGCCCCTGATTCCGGCCGGTATCCGAACTCGTCGATGGCCGCCAGCAGCAGGCGGTCGAAGGACACGTACTCCCGCAGTTCGCGCCACTGGCGCAGGTGGTTGCGGAAGCGTGTGAGCCGCTCCGCATCCGCCGGATCGAACTGCAGGGCCGGTGCGTGATCCAGGCCCATCAGCGTCGCACCCAGATTGTCCCCCATGCTCTTCAACCACAGCAGCGCCGCATCGGAGGCGCCCACCAGCGGCGACCGCAGCACCGCCGCCAGGCTCATTTCGTCACGCGGGTTGGCGATCACCCGCAGAAGCTGCACCAGGTCGTTCACTTCGCGGTTCCCATAAAAGCCCTTCCCGCGAATCGCCAGGTATGGAATGCCGGCCTCTTCAAATGCCTCGCAGAAGTCGGCCAGCACTTCCGTATTGCGAAGCAATACCGCCACATCCTGGAAGCGGAATTCTCCACCTTCTCCCGCAAGTTCCAGAATGCGGTGCGCGACCCACTGCGCCTCCAGGCCTTCCTCGCCCAACGCGCGCAGCACCTCCACTGCGACAGGCCTCGGCGTATCGAAACGCCGTTTCGCCGTCAGGCTCCGTTTTTCGATCCCATCCGCGCCGCTCACGATCGTCTCGACCGCGCTGAGGATCTCCTCGCGGCTGCGGAAGTTATCCATGAGATCGACCGGATGGCCGCCTGCCTTCACCTCGTCGCGATACTTGCGGAAACCCTCGGGCTCCGCGTGCCGGAAGCCGAAAATCGATTGGTTGATGTCGCCGACGGCATAAAAGCAACCTGGCCGCCGCACCAGCCCGAGCAGGCGCGCCTGCTGTCCATTGGTATCCTGATACTCGTCCATCAGGATCTGGTCGAACTGCGCGCGCACCTTCTGTTGCGTCTCGCCGTGCTCTTCGAGCAGCCGCACTGAGGACTCCTCCAGGTCGGCGAAATCCAGCGCCCCGGCCTGCCGCTTGCGTTCGCGATAAAGCCGGTCGAAGCGCGCCAGCACATCGAGCAGAAGCTGTCTCTCCGGTTTGTAGTATTCCGTGAGGAACCAGTACTTCGATTCTCCGATCTTCTTCTTCATCCGGCTCATCAGCTCATAAGCGCTCGTGCCGCTTTTGCACTTCTTTAAATTGCAATCGAACTGCTCGATCGCGCACAGCGCTTCCCGGGGGTCGGCTGCCGCCAGAATTCGCTCAGCGCCCGCGATTCCGGATTGGTATTGCTGCTTCTGCTGGTAGTTCCACCTGCCGAGCGAAGCTTCGCGCGCCTCCTTCAGAATTCCCTCAATCTCCTCCGGCCCCACTCCCTTGGGCGGCGGCATCGTCTCCAAATCCTCCACCCGCGTCCCCGCCCCGCGCATCGCATCGTACGCCGCCAGCACCGCCTCTTCGAACTTCGAGGAGCACAGGCCGCGAATCAGCCGCCCGACCGCCGCCGGACGTTCGCCAAACTCTACCTCGATCGCGCTTGCCATGGCCGCCTGCTGCATGCGCCACGATTCGTTTGCATCGGCCACGCGGAACTTCGGGTCCACTCCGGCGAACACGGGGTTCTCCTTCAAGAGACGCATGCAGAACCCGTGTACCGTCGATACCCAGGCGCGCTCGAGCATGGCCCGGAACCCGGCGTCTTCGCGAAAAGTTTCCGCCAGTTTCTCGCGCATGTTGGCGGCCGCCTTCTCGGTGAACGTGATCGCCAGAATGCGCAGCGGGTCCATGCCGCCTTCCACCAGCCTGCGGAAGTATTCCACCAGGACCGTAGTCTTGCCCGATCCCGGACCCGCCACCACGCAGATATCCAGATGCTTTTTCGAAACGTCGAGGGCCTTCTCCTGCGCTGGCGTGAAGTCCACTTTCTTCATGCGCCCTCTGCCTTCGCCGCTGCGCCGCGCACCTCCACGCGGCAGACATCTCTGGCGTCACAGAACCGGCAGTGGTCCGGATTGGCCGGCTTCACCTCCACGCGCCCGGCACGGATCTCGTCCACGATTCGCAGCGCTTTTTTCTCTGCCTCCGCGACCCAGTGCGGCGGCAGCGGATCGCTATTCAGAATCACCGGCTCGCTCCAGCCCACATATTCGATTCCGGCTTTCAGCCCGATGTAAAACATCCCCGTGGGCTTTACATGGAAAAAGCGCTCGGCGGCCATCATGTAAAGCGGCGCCTGCAAGAGGTTTTCGTCCTTCAACTTCTTCTTGGTCGTGGCCGCGGGGCTGTACTTGTAATCGATCACGAACGCGCGGCCATCCTCGGCCTCATCCAGGCGGTCAATCTTCCCGGAAAGAATCCAGTCTCCCACCGGGATCTCGAAGTTCTCCTCCAGCCGCGACCGGAATTCCGCCCGCGGCCATTCGTCCTCCTCCAGGAACGCTCGCAGGTGGTCCAGCATCACGTGACGTGCCCGCTCCGTCTGGAAGCTCCGCGGAATCTTTATCTTCTCGCGGTATTCCGCGAAAACCCGTTCGAACAGTGGCTCCAGGTCCTGCCGCTCGCGGTACCATTCGGCCAGCACCTGGTGCACAATGTTGCCCTGCGTCAGGAAATCCAGGCGCTCCTCCGGGCGCGGGGGTGCCGGCTTCAGGTGCAGCGTGCGCGTGGCGAAGCATTGGAACGGGCACTGCAGGAATGATTCGAGCCGGCTGGGCGAAACGCACGCCGTGCGCTCGCGCAGAAATTCTTTGAGCGGCGCTCCGATTGACGAACGCGCCGGCGGCGTCAAGGCCGTGCGCGGAACCGGACGCACCGCATGGGATGTCTGTTCCGGTTCGGCCCAATCGTCCAGAAACAGCGAGCGCACGTTACGGTCTCCACGCGCATCGAACTCCGGATACGAAACCGTGACCTGCAAGGTCGCCCGGCTCACCGCGGAATCGAACAGCGCCCGCTCCTCGCGCTCGAAATCGGCCGCTGTACGCACCCGAATCCCGGCAGCGTGCAGTTCGCGGCGCGCTTCATCCGGAAAAAACACGTTCTGCGTCTGGAATTGCGGAAACCCTTTCTGCACCAGGCCGCAGACAAACACCACCGGCAGCACCCACTGGCGCGCCTCATGCGCGCTGAGCACGTGGACCACGTTCCGCCGCCCATCCTCCAACCGCAGCGGCTTCAACCGCAGCGCCGATTTCACAGCCCGCCAGAACATTGGAAGCGGAAGCGTTGCGTCATCCACCAGCGCCGCCGCGGCTTCCTCGACGGCCTCATCAAACAGGTCGAGCGCGATAGCCTGGCTGCGCCATGCAAGCGCCATCGCGTGGAAATCCGCCGCACCTGCGTGGAGCACCTCCGGACGGAACAGCGCGCGCAGCCCGTGCAGCCGCGTCGCCCATTCCTTCGGCGAAAGGGTCAGAGCCTTCCACGCCTCCAGCGCCGCTAGCGCCTCGATCCGCTCGAGCAGGCTTTTCTGGCCGCCTGCCAACGCCCTGAGCGTCTCCAGGCCGCGATTGGGCGTCTGCCGGCGCACCGCGAAATCCATCCGGTCAAGCGCGGCCGAATCCGCCAGCCCCGCGTCCAGGCGTAGCACCGCCATCGTCTGCGCGTGGTCCCATCCGCCCAACAGTGCGTCCACCGTTCCCGCGAGGAAGCGCGTCACCGCATGCTCCTCCAGGTTCTGATCGAAATAGAACCGCGCCGGGATTCCGAACCGTTCGAGCGTCGAGCGGAGCAGCGGAGTATACGTGTCCGCCGCGCGCACGACAATCCCCATTTCGCGGAATGGCCTTCCTGCCGCGGCCTGCTCCAGAACGCGCCGCGCAATCTCTTCGGCCTCGCGCTCGATCGAGGGCGCCCGCACCACTACTCGCGCCGGGGCAGTCCGCACCCGCTCCAGACATTCTTCGCGGAAGCCCAGAGCCAGCAGGCGCGGCTCCGCCGATTCGAACGTCAGCGTCACCTCGGCATGTCGCGCCAGAGCCGCGATAACGTGCAACTCCGGCTCGGGCAGCGCGTGGAATCCGTCCAGCCAGAACGTCGAAATGCCGCCCGTTCCTTCCGCTGCAATGCGCACCGCGGCGCGCTCCAGCCGCTGTGCCCGCAACGCCAGGCCGCGCCGCTCCAGTTCGCGCTCGGTGGCCTCGTACACGGCCAGGAACGCCGCTCCCAACGGCGTATCCGGCAGAGACACCCTCAGCCGGCGCGCATCGCAGCCCGCCGCCGAAAAATCCGCGATCGCAGCCGCTAACGAAGCGCAGAATCCTGGATACTGCGCCACCTTGGCAAACTCGTGCCGCCCCACGCGCAGCACCGCCTGTTCCACGATCAGGTAGAGCACCGGTTCGGACGTCTCCGCCGCGTCACCGGCCCAGTCCCCAACCAATGCGTGCAACGTCTGGACCACCCGCGCCCGGAAAACCAGTCCCTCGCGCGCCAGCCGGTTGCGCAAATGCTGTGCCATCGTCGCTGTGGGTGTCAGCAGACGAACGTCCTGTCTTCCCTCCCGGATTGCCTCCCGCACTCGATCCAGGCAAAAAGCGGTCTTCCCCGATCCCGCCGGACCCGTCAACAGGCGCATCGTATCCCAGTCTATCGCAGGCAAAGAAAAAGCGAAATACCGATGGACGTCGCGCCGTCGCGGGCCGTCAGTCGTGGTAAATTGAGAACAGTCCAAGGCCAATCGATACAAACCACGGGCGGGAGTAACTCAGTGGTAGAGTCACAGCCTTCCAAGCTGTTGGTCGCGGGTTCGATCCCCGTCTCCCGCTCCATGAGCCGGCAGCTTGCAAGCTATTGAGTTTCTACCGTCGTTCCCTTCACTTCCTTAAGCTTCTTCGCCGCTCTCGAGCTACGAGGTCCGCGCGCCGTACACGCGGGCCCGATGGGCGTTCTCCTCGATTTCATTCTTAAACCGCGGATAGGCGCCCACAATTACGCAATCGCCGGGCTTAATACCCGCGAAAGCGGTTTGGAAAGCTGCGTCCAGCGATGCGGGTGAACCGGCTGCCCGGCCCGCGGCCAGGATTTTGAAGGCCAGGCAGGTTTTGCGGGTCTGGCGCATCACGGCGAACATGTGCTCGGGGTCCTTTTCGAGGTAAAGCTCGTTGGCGGGCAGGGGGATCTGGCCGAGCAACTGGCGGATCTCGTCAGGAGTGCGGGTGCGGTTGTAGACGCAACCCATATAAAAATCCACGTCCCAGTCGCGCTCCTCGATGTATTCGATCACTTCCGGCTTGTGCGTCGAAACGCCCACCAGCGCCCCGGTCTGGCGCGCGCGACTCGTAAACTCGCGGACGTCCTCCATCTTCTGTTCGCGGAACGCTACATCGGTGAGTTCTCCGTGGTGCGCGACGGCGATGGGCCGCATGTTTCGCACTGCATCTTCGGGCTTGGCGCGCACCAGTGCGATCACCTGCAGGCTGCCGCCGCGCTCGCGGTGCCGGGCGACATCGGCCACCGCGCGTTCGTCGCCATTGGTCTGAAAAGTATTGATGCCGTTGCGTTGCGCTTCCTCGAGGGCCGCACAGACGTTGGCCTGCGTGCCCCACTCCCGCATGTGCTGATCGAGCAGGCGCGAAGCATGGGAATAGCCGTAGAAGGGATTCGATCCGAGAATCAGGCGGCTGATTTGATACTTGCCGAGCTTTGCGCGCGGCAGGGTTTCGGTTTCCGGAGCGCCGGATGCCAGGGCATCCACGGCGGTCAGGGGGAGAGCGCCGGCGATTCCGGCGGGGATCTGGAGGAACCGGCGTCTGGTATGCATATATTTCAGACCTTAAACTAATGATTACTGATTATTGCACGCCCAGGCGCCAATTCGTGGTGGATGGTAGTGTTCCAAAGTTGCGTTTTGGGATCCTACCCGGTGGGTTCGGCGGTACTCAAGGTATTACGCGGACGCGCCAGGGCGGCGGGCATCGGGCCGCACCGGCAGCCACAGCAGCCAGAACAGGGCCAGAGCGGCGGCGGCTCCAGCCAGCAGATAGATGGGCCACGGTCCCAGAATGTCCAGCGCGGAGGCGCTGGCGGGTTTGCGGCAGAGGTACATGTAATTGGTGTGCGCTGCCAGGTTGAAAGTGCCTGTCAGGACGGCCCAGGCTAACAGCAGCCCATAGGCGCGCCAGACCGCTCCCGGGCGCAACGGGCGGATGCGGCCGAACACCAGGACGATCACGGCTATGACAATGCCTCCGTGCGCCAGGAAAAAGTAGATGGCCGGATAGGAGGGCCACGGAGACCACAGGTCCGGCGTTAGCAGGGCCATTCCCGCGCCAGCGAGTCCGGCGAAGTAGCCGAATTCCACCACGCATTGCGTAAGGGTGAGGCACCCGAATACCGAGAGCCACACCGTGAAATCGCAAAGCTGAAGCGGCAGGTTCCACAGGTGCAGACCTTCGTGGGAATAGCGGAAGATCCACCAGGCCACTTCGTTGGCGGCGATTCCCCAGCCCAGGACTAGCCGAACCGTGTTCGCTGCCCGAGGCTGGCGCCGGCACAGCAGGGACAGACCCGCCGCCGCCGCGGCAATCGCCGCGAGCAGCGCCAGGTGCAGCGGGCCGAACAGCGGCATTAGAGCACTGTCGGCAGGATTTGAATTTCGGGCACGGTTGCCCGCGGAGGCAGTTTGGCTACCGCAAGGACCGCTTCGGCTACGTCGCCGGGCTCGAGCGCCTGCGCCAGCATCTCCGGCGGCGGCTTTACCGGGCGGAGGTCGAGAATTTCGGTATCCACCAGGCCGGGGCAGATGGCGCACGTCCGGATGCCGTTTTCCTTTTCCTCGACCCGGATGGCGTGCGACAGTCCGATCAGCCCGCGTTTGGCCGCCTGGTAGGCGGCGCCCGAAACATCCGGCACGAGGCCCGAGATGGAGGATATGAAAATCAGGTGCCCGGATTTTCGCTCGCGCATCGAGGGCAGCACGGCGGCAGTTGCGTAGTAAGCGCCGTTGAGATTCACCGACACCAGGCGGTCCCAGATTTCCGTGTTGAGTCGCTTCAGCGCGCGGTCGGGCGTGTTGGTGCCGGTCACATACACCATCACATCGATCGGGCCGAGATGTTCGCGGGTATGGCGGGCGAGCTGCTCCATTTCCGCAGCGTGTGCGGCGTCGCAGGCCAGAATTTCGATGGGCAGTCCTTCGCTGGCGAGGACTTTCTGCAGCCCCAGCAGCCGCTCCCGGCGGCGGGCTGCCGCCATCACCCGTGCTCGCTCGCGGGCGAAGCGGATAGCGATTTCGCGGCCTATGCCGCTCGAAGCGCCGATGACAAGGACCACCTGGTTTTCTAAGCTGACGGGCATCGCTCTCCCACGGCTGCCCGGGCCTTTCCGCACCGGCCCCGGAGACCCGTGTTGCACGGATTGGGCGAGCAGCTCGTCATCACCAAGTATACTTTTGTTTTTAGGGCTAACATGGGCGGATACGATAGCGAGCTTTCGAAGATCGTGGCGGAGTTGAACCGCGCGGCCCCGAGCCAGAAGATGCCGGGCGGTGCTCCGCGGGCGACTCCGCAATCTACCGCCTCGCTCGATGAGTTGTTGCGCTACGCGGCCGCCAGGGGCGCTTCCGATGTCCTCGTGATCGCGGGCACACCGGCCATGCTGCGCGTCAACGGCGCGCTCGTGGCGGGAGGCGCGCCGGTGATGGAACCCGACGATATCCGCGCCCTGGTGCTGCCGCTATTGGAATCCTGGCAGTTGGATGAGCTGCAAAAAAAGAAATCCGTCGATCTGAGCTTCATGCGCGAAAACCTGGGCCGGTTCCGCATCAATATCCATCACCAGCGCGGTACCCTGGCCGCCAGCATTCGGCTGCTTCCCTCGCGCATTCCGTCTCTCGAGTCGCTGCATCTGCCGGCCTCGCTCGCCAGGCTGGCGGAGCGGCGCCAGGGACTCGTGCTGGTGACGGGCGCGACCGGCTCGGGCAAGACATCCACCCTCGCCGCCCTCATCGATCTCGTGAACTCCCGCCGCGCGGCGCACGTGGTGACCATCGAAGACCCCATCGAGTACCAGCACGCCAACCGCAATTCGATCATCGAGCAGATCGAAGTGGGGCGCGACACGCCGGATTTCGCGGTAACCCTCCGCAGCGTGATGCGCCAGACGCCCGACGTCATTCTGGTGGGGGAGATGCGCGACGCCGAAACCATGGCCACCGCGCTGACCGCCGCGGAAACCGGCCACCTGGTGCTTTCGACGCTGCACACCAACGACGCCGTGCAGGCGGTCGGCCGCATTCTGGATTCGTTTCCCACTTCGAACCAGCCGCAGATCCGGCAGCAGATTTCGCTCGCCTTGGGAGCGGTGGTGGCGCAACAGCTTGTGCCGGGCGTGGACGGCACCTCCCGCTGGCCCGCTACGGAGATTATGATCGCCACCGACGCCGTGCGGGCGCTGGTGCGGAAAGGCGAAGATCACCAGCTTCGCTCGCAGATTTCCGTGGGGCGCGCCGATGGCATGATGACCATGGAGCAGTCGCTGGCCGAACTGGTGCGCGCGATGCGGATCAACCGCGAAACCGCCTTTGCGCACTGCTTCCGCACCGACGACTTGCAGCGCTACCTGGGCTGATCCCGCGGGGCGGTCACAGTGGGGCGATCAGCGCCGCGCGGCCCAGGCGAGGCCGTCCGGTCCTTTGCCGGTTTTCACCTCGTCAATAAAAGTCATCGTAGAGAGATCGATCACCGCTACCGCATCGTGCGTATTCATCGTGGTGTAGGCGCGCTTGTTGTCTGGTTGCACCAGCAGGCCCTCGGAGCTCGCGGGAAGCACAATGCGGCTGTACTCCTTGCGCGTGGCGGCATTGATGACCAGCAGGTTGGTGCCGTTCATGTCGGAGACGAATACGTATTTTCCGTTCGGAGTGATCTTGAGCCGGTTGGCCGCGGCGGTGGAAGGGATGGTCTCCACGACCCTCTTTTCGGCGACATCAATGATGGAGATGGTGGCATCCTGCGCATTGGCTACCCACAGTTCT
>Ga0335078_10009244_pt1 | contig 14610 bp, 13 predicted proteins | sample Lox_Sample_32_FD_206711 | JGI IMG/M metagenome (GOLD analysis project Ga0335078, IMG submission 206711) | Soil microbial communities from Loxahatchee National Wildlife Refuge, Florida, United States - Lox_Sample_3.2 | ecosystem: Environmental > Terrestrial > Soil > Wetlands | place: USA...
GCAGGCGGGCGGTACGGGCGGGGTGGCGGCGCGGCATCAGGAGCAGGCGGTAGAGTCCACGGGTGACACGTGACGAACTGGACGCCCTTTCCTCGCACGAGCTGCACACCCTCGCCGTGCGCCGGGCGCTGCACCACGTTGACGTGGAGTTCTTCTGGGAGTTGCTGCGCGCCATCCCGGCGGCCGAAGCCTCCGAGGGACACCCGGACGAGGCCGGGCGGGACGTCACCCATCTGTCGGTGCTGCTCGACGACGCGATCGAATCCGGCGAAGGCGACGTGGCCGAGGCGCTGCGCCCGATCTACCTCGACTACCTGGTCAAGCACGGCGTGAGCGGCTGAGCCTGGGCGGACGACCCGGACCGTTCGGCCCCCTGGAAAAGCGAACGCGGACCGGGGCCGGCCTTCGGTCCCCGGCCCGCGCGGGCCTGGTTCTCTTACTCGCTCTTGTCGAGGACGCCCTCGATCTCGATGGTGATCGCGACCTTCTCGCTGACGATCACGCCGCCGGCGGCGCCGGGGATCGGGCCGTTGAAGCTGACGCCGAAGTCGTGCCGGTTGATCTCGCCGCTGGCCGAAAAGCCCGCCCGGGTCCCGCCGAAGGCGTCCGGGCCGAAGCCGTTCACCTCGAGCTTCAGCGTGACCGGCTTGGTGATTCCGCGGATGGTGAGGTCGCCGTCGAGGAGGAAGTCGTCACCGTCCGGGCGGACGCCGGTGGAGCGGAACGTCATCGTCGGGTGCGACTCGACTTCGAAGAAGTCGGCGCTGCGGATGTGGTTGTCCCGGTTGGGCTCACCGGTGTTCACCGAGCTCAGGTCGACGGTGGCGGTGACGCTGGACTGCAGCGGGTCCGGCGCGGTGACGATGGTCCCTTCGAACTTGTCGAAGCGGCCGCGGACCTTGCTTACCATCATGTGCCTGACGACGAAGGACACCTCGGAGTGCACAGGGTCTATCGTCCACGTCCCCGCGACGTAGCCGGGAATCTCCACGGCGGTCTCGCTCATATTTCCTCCAGGTAGAAGCTTCTTTGTCGTACGCGACTTTACTCGCGTGTGTTACTTCCTTATAGTAAGTATAGATTAATTGAAGCGTCAAGCACTAGGACATCGCAGCTCAGGGCAAGTAACCTGGTGTGAAACCTGGGAGGGAATGTCGTGGAATCCGGGCCAGCCGACCCGGAGCGCGAGCCGTGTGAAGCGGCCTGCGATCCGGCGGGGACCGGCGAACCGGGGCCGGCCGGCGAGCCTTCGAGCTGCCGCGCGCGCGAGGTACTCCAGCGCGTCGGCGACAAGTGGTCGGTGTACGTCATCGACCTGCTGGGGCAGGGCACGATGCGGTTCACCGAACTGCATCGCGGCGTCAACGGCATCACCGCCAGGATGCTCACCGTCACGCTGCGCGGGCTGGAGCGGGATGGCATCGTGACCAGGACCATTCACCCGGTCATCCCGCCGCGGGTCGAATACGCGCTCACCCCCATGGGGCGCACCCTGCTCGACACCATCGGCGAGCTGGTTACCTGGGCGGACAGTCACCTGGACGAGATCGATGCCGCCCGGGCCGCCTACGACGCCCGGCACCCGGCCGAATAGGCTCGCTCGGGTGAGCGAGACCGCCCCGGATAACCCGAAGCGCGCGGAGAGTTCTGAGGGCGAGGCCGAAGCGGCGGACAGGCTGCTGCACGGCTCATCGTTCGGGGCCGCGGCCGCCGCGTACGCGGAGCACCGCCCCGGCTATGCCGAGGCCGCCGTCCGGTGGGCGCTGGAGCCGGTGCGGGACCGCCAGCCGGCCCGGGTCGCCGACATCGGGGCTGGTACCGGCAAGCTGACCACGACGCTGGCCGGCCTGGGGGCCGAGGTGACCGCGGTGGAGCCCGACCCGCAGATGCTGGCCGAGCTGCGGCGGGCAATGCCCGCGGTGCGTTCGGTGCCGGGGAGCGCCGAGCAGATCCCGCTGCCCGACGCCAGCCTGGACGCCGTGCTGGCCGGGCAGGCCATGCACTGGTTCGACATGGACCGCGCGCTGCCCGAGATCGCCCGGGTGCTCCGGCCGTGCGGCGTGCTCGCCGGGCTGTGGAACGTGGACGACGACCGGGTCGGCTGGGTGGCCCGGCTGGCCGAGATCAGCAAGCGCAAGTCCAGCATCACGCTGACGAGGTGGCGCGACGGCGAGGCTCAGTCTCGCCAGGAGCGGCTGCTCGGAGCGGGCTCGGACCTGTTCGCCGCGGCCGAGGTGGGCGAGTTCGGGCACGGCATGGCCCGTACCGCCGACTCGCTGCTGGCCACCATCGGCACGCACTCTCACCTCCTGGTCATGGAGGAGGCCGAACGGGCCCGGCTGCTCGCCGGGACCGGCGACTTCCTGCGCAGCCAGCCGGAAACCGCGCACGGCGAGTTCACGCTGCCGATGGTCACCGTGGTCCTGCGAACGCAGCGCCGCTAGCCGCCGGGCTGCCGGCGGCGGCGCTGCCGCTGCTGGCCCGCGCGACTAGTTCGGGCTTGAACACGATGCGGCGGTGCTCGTGCTGGCCGGGCCGGTCGGCCTCGTCGAGCAGGAGCTCGGCGGCGGCCCGGCCCAGCTGGTACTTGGGCTGGCGCACCGAGGTCAGCGGGACCGCAGCGTCGGCGGCGAACTCGATGTCGTCGTAGCCGACCACGGCCAGGTCCCCGGGCACCGCCACCCCGGCCTGGCCCAGCCGCCGCAGCAGCCCCAGGGCGAGCATGTCGTTGGTGCCGAACACCGCGGTCGGTCTCGGCCCGCGGCCGAGCAGTTCGTCGGCTGCCGCCGCCCCGGCCCGCGCGTTCATGGCGGGGACGGTGACCTCGGTGAGAACGGCGGCGGGATCCAGCCCCGCCCGCTCTACCGCCCGGAGGGCGCCGCGGCGCCGGTCGGCGCACTGGCGGATCGCGACCGGCCCGTTGACCAGGGCGATGCGGCGGTGCCCGAGCCCGAGCAGGTGGCTGACCGCGATCTCCCCGCCGCGGCGGTCGTCGACGGCGACCGAGCACTGGCCGGCCGAACCCGGCCGGTCGAGCAGCACCACGGGAGTGCCCCGCTCGCGGATCCGGCGCAGCTCGGGCGCGCGGCCGTGGACCGGGGTGATGAGGATGCCGCGCACCCGCTGCTCCTCGAGCACGCGCAGGTACCTGCGCTCCTTGTCGTCCGCCTCGTCGGAGTTGCACAAGATCACGGCGTAGCCCGCGGCCTGGGCGTAGTCCTCGACGCCGCGCGCGACCTCGGTGAAGAACGGGTTGGTCACGTCGAGCACGACCAGCCCGAGGCAGCGGCTGCGGCCAGCCCTGAGCTGGCGGGCGGATCCGTTCGGGATGAAACCGAGCTGCTCCATCGCGGCCTCGACGCGGGCCCGGGTGAGCGGCCGGACCAGGTCGGGATGGTTCAGCACGTTCGAGACGGTGCCGACGGCCACGCCGGCCAGGCTCGCCACGTCCTTCATGCCCGCAGCCATCAGCCCCTCCGGACCCTAACCGTTCACATGCTGGCTCAATCCGCCCTCGGCGTTCCATCGTAGACGCCGGGCCCGGATAACGATTCGGCGGCGAGCGGGATCCGGGTCATTGACACCCGTGCCGGCCGCGATCAGACTACGAACCTAATTGAAACGTTCCATTCGGGATGCGGAGCGGACCAGATGAGCGATTCGGCGAAGACGCGGAAAAGATGAGCGATTCCCCGGCGGACGCGGTCTTGGTGCTGCGGCACGCGGCCAAGTCGTTCGGGGCCGTGCAGGCCCTGGCCGACGGGTCGATCGAGCTGTATCCCGGGGAGGTACACGCCCTGGTCGGCGAGAACGGCGCGGGCAAGTCCACGCTGGTGAAGATCCTCGCGGGGGTGTATCAGCCGGACGCCGGGGCGCTGCTGGCGGACGGCCTGCAGATCACGCTGCACGGCCCGGCGGCCGCGCGTGCGGCCGGGATCGCGGTCATCTACCAGGAGCCGGCCCTGTTTCCCGACCTGTCCGTGGCGGAGAACATGTTCATCGGCCGCCAGCCCCTGGGTCCCGTCCGGCGCATCGACCGCCGGGCCATGCGGACGGAGGCGGCGGCGATATTCGCCCGGCTCGGGGTCCGCCTCGACCCGGCGCGGATCGCGCGCGGCCTGTCCATCGCGGACCAGCAGGTCGTCGAGATCGGCAAGGCCATCTCGCTGGAGGCGCGGGTCATCGTGATGGACGAGCCGACCGCCGCGCTGTCGGCCGCCGAAGTGGACCGGCTGTTCGACGTGGTGCGGACGCTGCGCGCCGCGGGCACTGCCGTCCTGTTCATCTCGCACCGGCTGGAGGAGGTCTTCGCGCTGTGCCAGCGGGTAACCGTGATGCGCGACGGCAGGCAGGTGCTCAGCCGGGAGCTCGCGGGCCTGGTCGCGGGCGACCTGGTCCGGGCCATGGTCGGCCGGGAGCTGGCCGAACGGCCGCCGGGCGAGCAGGTCGCGCCGGGCGAGCCGCTGCTCACCGTGGACCGGCTCACCCGCGAGGGCGTGTTCACCGACATCTCCTTTACCGTCCGGGCCGGCGAGATCGTCGCCCTGGCCGGGCTGGTCGGGTCCGGGCGCAGCGAGGTGGCTCGGGCGATCTTCGGCATCGACCGGTACGACGCGGGCGCGGTCACGCTGCGCGGGCAGCGGCTCCGGCGCGGCTCGCCCACCGCGGCGATGGCCGCAGGGGTGGGGTTCGTGCCCGAGGACCGGCGCCAGCAGGGACTGGTCATGGACATGTCGGTGCAGCAGAACGTGGCGCTGGCCTCGCTGGGGAGGCTGCGGCACGGGGGCCTCATCCGGGCCTCGGCCGAGCGCGCGATGGCCGCCGACTGGGCGTCCCGGCTCACGATCAGGTACGGCCGGCTCAAGGACCCCGTGTCCATGCTCTCCGGCGGCAACCAGCAGAAGGTCGTGCTGGCCAAGTGGCTGGGCCGCAAGCCCGCGGTACTGATCGTGGACGAGCCCACCCGGGGCATCGACGTCGCCACCAAGGCCGAAGTGCACCACCTCCTTGCCCAGCTCGCGCGCGACGGCGTGGGCGTGCTGATGATCTCCTCGGAGCTGCCGGAGGTGCTGCGGATCAGCGACCGGATCCTGGTCATGCGGGAGGGACGGCTGATGACCGAGCTCGCGCACGCAGACGCCTCGGAGGAGGAGATCCTCTCCGCCGCCACCGGCCAGCCCGCAGCGGGGGGGCCGGCGCCAGGTCAGGCCGAGGAGGAACGGTGAGCACGTTGGTCTCGCAGAGCGAGCGCCCGCCGCCGCCGGCGCCCGCGGGCACGGGTGCGCGCAAGCTCACCGAGCGCGCCTTCCGGATCAGGGAATCGGGCATCATCGTCGTCCTGGTCGTGTTCGTGGCCGTGACCGCGTCGGTGCAGCCCCGGTTCCTCAACATCACGAACATCCAGTTCATCCTGGTCAACACCACGGTGTTCGCGCTGCTCGCGCTGGGCGAGACGATGGTCGTCATCAGCCGGAACTACGACCTGTCCGTGGGCTCGGTGCTGGGCCTGTCCGCCTACCTGTCCGCGAGCCTGTTCGGCGGCCACCCCGGCTTCGGAATCCCGCTGGCCTTCCTGGCCGGGCTCGGCATCGGCCTGGGGTGCGGGATGGCGAACGGCATCATGGTGGCGGCCGGCCGGGTGCCGAGCCTGGTCGTGACGCTGGCCACCCTGTACATCTTCCGCGGCATCGACATCCTGATCGTCGGCGGTAAGGAGGTGGTGGCCAACTCGCTGCCGTCCGCCTTCCTCGAGATCCCCAAGGCCACCGTGCTCGGCATCCCGACCGTCGCCATCGCGATCGCCGTGGTGATCGCGCTCGGCGCGTACTACCTGCGCTCCTACCGGTCCGGCCGGGAACTGTACGCGATGGGGTCGAACCCGGAGGCGGCCCGGCTGGCCGGGATCGGAGTCGGCAGGCGCGTCTTCGTGGCCTTCACCGTGAGCGGCGCGATCGCCGGGGTGGCCGGCGTGCTGTGGGCGGCCCAGTACGGCACGGTCGACTCGACCGCGGGAACCGGCTACGAGCTCCAGGTGATCTCCGCCGTCGTGGTCGGCGGGGTCGCGATCTTCGGCGGGAGCGGCAGCGCGGTGGGAGCGGCGCTGGGCGCGCTGCTGCTCAACACGATCAGCTCGGCGCTCTACGTGCTGGGCATCTCGCCGTTCTGGAACCAGGCGATCTTCGGTTTCCTGCTGCTGCTGGCCATCACCGTGGACCGGTTCATCTCGGTCAGGCTCACCGCCGCGCTGCGGGTGAGAGGAGCGCGCCATGAGTGACCGGATCCGCGCGTGGATAGGCCCGCTGCTGCGCTGGGAAACCGGCCTGGCGCTGGTGGTCGTGATCATCGGCATCGTCGGCGCGTCGGTGTCCTCGCAGTTCTTCACCAGCAACAACATCTTCAACCTGGGGTTGTCCTACGGCGAGATCGCGATCATGACGCTGCCGATGACGCTGATCGTCATCAGTGGCGAGATCGACCTGTCCGTCGCGTCCATCCTGGGCATGTCCAGCGCCCTGCTCGGCTACCTGTGGGCCCGGCACTGGCCGATGCTCGGCATCTTCCTCCTGGTCGCCGTGGTAGGGCTGGCGGCGGGCGCCGTCAACGGCCTGCTCGTCACCCGGCTCGGGCTGCCCTCGCTCGCGGTGACCATCGGCACGCTCGCGGTGTACCGGGGCATCGCGACGATACTGCTCGGCCCCAACACGGTCGCGAACTTCCCGGTCACGTACACCAACATCGGGGTCAACGCCTTCCCGTTCACCGGCAACGACCTCACCTACTCCGCCGCGATCTTCATCGTGCTCGCGCTCGTCTTCGGGATCGTCCTGCACGCGACCCCGTTCGGCCGGTCGGTGTACGCCATGGGCGCCAGCGTGGAAGCGGCCCAGTTCGCCGGCATCAGGGTCAAGCGGAACAAGACCCTCCTGTTCATGACGTCCGGGCTGGTGTGCGCGCTGGCCGGCGTGCTGCTGACCTTCCGCCTCAACACCGCCGTGCAGAACAACGGGCTCGGCCTGGAACTCGCCGTCGTGGCGATCGTCCTGCTCGGCGGGGTGTCGATCTTCGGCGGCAAGGGCACCGTGATCGGCGTGGTGCTCGGCGTGCTCGCGTTCGCCGGCATCCAGAACGCGCTGTTCCTGACCAGCTTCAATCAGGAAGCCGCCGGGATCGTCACCGGCGCGCTGCTGCTCCTGTCCGTCTTCGGCCGCAACGCGGCTTCCTTCTCCAGCCGGCTGCGCGAGTGGCGGCCGGCCCGCCCCGGGCGGGGTGGCGGGCTCCGGGCCAGCACTGGTCAGGGGTCCGGGAACCCGTCCGGGGTCACACCCCCCTGACCGCGGGGCCACGGCAGCGGCCCCGACCCAGTGGCCCCAGTGGACCCGATGGCCCAGTGAATCCGCCAGCTTTTCAGAGCCGAAAATTGAAAGGATTCAGCAGATGCAACTGAGACAGACGGCAGGCTTGGCCGTACCCCTCGTGATTACGTCGGTCCTGCTCGCCGCGTGCAGTTCCTCGGGATCGAGCTCGACGTCGACCTCGGGCGGCACATCCTCCTCGGCGACGTCTTCGTCGGGCGCGGGCGGGCTGAAGACCGGCCTCAAGGTGTTCGTCATCCCGAAGAACCTCGGGAACAACTACTTCACCACGGCCGACAGCTCGAAGTCGGGCGGCGCGATCGCCGCCCTCGAGGCGCTCGGCGAGACCGGCACCGAGACCAGCGGAACCGCGGCCACCCCGGCCTCGCAGATCCCGGCCATCCAGGGCGCGATCAGCAAGGGCGCGAACGCGCTCATCGTGTCGGCCACCGACCCGACGGCGCTGTGCCCCACCCTGAACGCCGCGATGAAGCGCGGGATCACGGTCGTCACCTACGACTCGGACGCGCCCACCTGCCGTGACCTGTTCATCAACCAGGCGTCGACGGCCCAGATCGGCACGAGCGAGGTCGACGTGCTGGCCAAGCAGCTGAACCAGACCGGGGACATCGCGATCGTGTCGGCCACCGCCTCGGCCACGAACCAGAACGCCTGGATCGGGTACATGAAGCAGGAGCTGAAGAAGTACCCGAAGATGAAGCTGGTCTCGACCGTCTACGGCAACGACGACCCGACCACGGCCACCCAGGTAACCCAGGGGCTGCTGCAGCAGTTCCCGAACCTGAAGGGCATCATCTCGCCGACCACGGTCGGGATCGCGGCCGCGGCGGCGGTCCTTGACACCGCCAAGTACCGCGGCAAGATCGCGCTGACCGGCCTGGGCACTCCGGACTCGCTGAAGAAGTACGTCTCCGACGGCACCGTCAAGGAGTTCGTACTGTGGAAGCCGAACGACCTCGGCTACCTGGCCGGCTACGCGGCGGTGCAGGTCGCGTCGGACAAGCTCAACGGCTCGCAGGGCCAGAAGTTCACCGCGGGCAAGCTGGGCTCGTTCACGGTCGGGGCAGACAAGACCGTCCTGCTCGGCCCGCCGTTCGTCTTCACCTCCGACAACATCAACCAGTTCAACTTCTGACACGCTGACCGGATGATCGTGGATCTCTGCAACCGACAAGGGACGCAGGGATCCACGATCCCGGATGAAGGGGCCGGCCAGGGGTTCAATCGGGTCGGCGAGATATTTCACGTGGACTGAAAGTGGAGATGAACACCAAATGCGTGACCTGACCGCAGTCAAGGCAGCGCTGAAGGGGCACGAGATCGAGCTGCCCTCCTGGGCCTTCGGGAATTCGGGGACGCGGTTCAAGGTATTCGGCCAGCCGGGAGTGCCCCGCACGCCGTGGGAGAAGGCCGAGGACGCGGCGCAGGTGCACCGCTTCACCGGGGTGGCCCCCCGCATGGCCGTGCATATTCCGTGGGACAAGGTGGACGACTACGCCGCGCTGACCCGGCACGCCGGCGACCTCGGCATCCGGATCGGCGCCGTCAACGCCAACGTGTTCCAGGACGAGGACTACAAGCTGGGCAGCGTCTGCAACCCGGACCCGCGGGTACGCAAGAAGGCAGTCGGCCACTTGCTCGAATGCGTCGACGTGATGGACGCCACCTCCTCACGTGACCTGAAGCTGTGGTTCGCCGACGGCACCAACTACCCCGGCCAGGACGATATCAGGGCCAGGCAGGACCGGCTGGCCGAAGCCCTGGCCACCGTCTACGCCCGGCTCGGCGGCGACCAGCGGATGCTGCTCGAGTACAAGCTGTTCGAGCCGTCGTTCTACACCACCGACGTCCCCGACTGGGGCACCAGCCTGCTGCACTGCCAGGCTCTCGGCCCGAAGGCGCAGGTGGTGGTGGACACCGGCCACCACGCCCCCGGCACCAACATCGAGTTCATCGTGGCCATGCTGCTGCGGGCCGGGCGATTGGGCGGCTTCGACTTCAACAGCCGCTTCTACGCCGACGACGACCTCATGGTGGGCGCGGCCGACCCGTTCCAGCTGTTCCGGATCATGCACGAGGTGGCTACCGCGGACGCGCTCAGGCCCGCCGCAGGGGTCGCGTTCATGCTCGACCAGTGTCACAACATCGAGCCGAAGATCCCGGCCCAGATCCGCTCGGTCATGAACGTCCAGGAGGCCACGGCCAAGGCGCTGCTCATCGACGGCGACGCATTGGCAGCGGCCCAGCAGGCCGGGGACGTCCTCGGGGCGAACGCCGCCGTGACGGACGCGTTCAGCACCGACGTCCGCCCGCTGCTCGCCGAGCTGCGCGAGGAGTCCGGGCTGGACCCGGACCCGCTCGCGGCCTACACCCGGTCGGGCTACGGGGAGAAGATAGTAGCCGAACGGGTGGGCGGGACGCCGGCCGGCTGGGGATCCTGAAGCCGTGAGCGAGACGCAGATCGCGGAGCTGATCGGACGGTCCAACCGGCTGGGAGCGGACCCGCGGAACACCAACTACGCCGGCGGCAACACCTCGGCCAAGGGCGCCGCCACCGACCCGGTCACCGGCGAGGACGTCGAGCTGATGTGGGTGAAGGGCTCCGGCGGTGACCTGGGCACGCTGAGGGCGGCCGGGCTGGCCGTGCTCCGGCTCGACCGGCTCCGCGCGCTGAGAGGCGTCTACCCCGGGGTCGACCGGGAGGACGAGATGGTGGCGGCGTTCGACTTCTGCCTGCACGGTAAAGGCGGCGCCGCGCCGTCGATCGACACCGCCATGCACGGCCTGCTGCAGGCGCCGCACGTGGATCACCTGCACCCGGACTCCGGCATCGCGCTGGCGGCCGCGGCGGACGGGGAGGCGCTGACCCGGCAGTGCTTCGGCGACCGGGTGGCGTGGGTGCCGTGGCGGCGCCCCGGCTTCCAGCTCGGCCTGGACATCGCCGCCATCGCCGCGGCCAGCCCGCAGGCCATCGGGGTCATCCTGGGCGGGCACGGCATCACCGCGTGGGGCGCGACCAGCGCCGAGTGCGAGGCCCGCTCGCTGGAGATCATCCGCACCGCGGCGGAGTTCATCGAGGCCAACGGGAAACCGGACCCGTTCGGCCCGGTCATCGCGGGTTTTGAGCCGCTGCCCGAAGCCGGCCGGCGCGCCCGCGCGGCCGAGCTGGCCCCGCTGATCCGGGGCCTGGCCTCGGCCGACCGCCGGCAGGTCGGGCACTACACCGACTCCCCCGCCGTGCTGGACTTCCTGGCCCGGGCCAGGCACCCGGCACTGGCCGCGCTCGGCACCTCGTGCCCGGATCACTTCCTGCGCACCAAGGTCCGGCCGATGCTGCTCGACCTGCCGCCGGACGCCTCCGGCCCGGCGGCCGCGGGCCGGCTGCGCGAGCTGCACGAGGCGTACCGGGAGGACTACCGCGGCTACTACGAGCGGTACGCGGACGCTGCCTCGCCGCCGATGCGCGGCGCGGACCCGGCCATCGTGCTGGTGCCCGGCGTCGGCATGTTTAGCTTCGGCGCGGACGCCCAGAACGCGCGGGTGGCGGGCGAGTTCTACCTGAACGCGATCAACGTGATGCGCGGGGCCGAGGCGGTGTCCGCCTACCAGCCGATACCGGAGAGCGAGAAGTTCCGCATCGAGTACTGGGAACTCGAGGAGGCCAAGCTGCGGCGCCGCCCGCAGCCGAAGCCGCTGGCCGGGCGCGTCGCGCTGGTCACCGGGGGCGGTTCCGGCATCGGCCGGGCCACCGCGCGGCGGCTCGCCGCCGAGGGCGCCTGCGTGGTCGTGGCCGACCGCGACGCGGACTCGGCCCGGGCGGTTGCTGACGAGATTGGCGCCGACGGCCCGGGGTCGCGGGACGTCACCGCGGCGGTGACCGCGGATGTGACCGACGAGGACGCGGTGGCGGCCGCGTTCGGCACGGCCGCGCTGGCCTTCGGCGGCGTGGACCTCGTGGTCAACAACGCGGGCCTGTCCATCTCCAAGCCGCTGCTCGAGACGACCCTGGCCGACTGGGATCTGCAGCACGACGTGATGGCCCGCGGCTCGTTCCTGGTCTCCCGCCAGGCCGCGAAGGTCATGACCGAGCAGGCGATGGGCGGCGACATCGTCTACATCTGCAGCAAGAACGCGGTCTTCGCGGGGCCGTCCAACGTGGCCTACGGCGCGGCAAAGGCCGACCAGGCGCACCAGGTCCGGCTGCTGGCCGCCGAACTCGGCGACATCGGCGTCCGGGTGAACGGCATCAACCCGGACGGGGTGGTGCGCGGCTCGGGGATCTTCGCCTCCGGCTGGGGGGCGCAGCGGGCGGCGGTGTACGGCGTGCCCGAGGACGAGCTCGGCGCGTTCTACGCCCGGCGCACGCTGCTCAAGCGGGAGGTCCTGCCCGAGCACGTGGCCGCGGCCGTGCTCGCGCTGTGCGCCGGCGACCTGCCGCTGACCACCGGCCTGCTCATCCCGGTCGACGCGGGGGTCGCGGCCGCGTTCCTGAGATGACCGGCGTCACCGTCGCAGCGGCCGACCTGGGCGCCTCCGGCGGGCGGGTGATGGCCGGGCAGGTGAGCGACTCGGGCATCACCCTGCACGAGGTGCACAGGTTCCCCAACGAGCCGGTAACCGCGGGCGGCACGCTGTACTGGGACATCCTCCGCCTGTACGCCGACGTCCGGCTCGGCCTGGGGCTGGCCGCGCGCCAGTTCCCGCTGGCCAGCGCGGGCATCGACTCCTGGGGCGTGGACTTCGGGCTGCTCGACGCGTCGGGCGCGCTGCTCGGCAACCCGGTGCACTACCGGGACGCACGCACCACGGGGGTCCCGGCCCGCGTGCACGCGGCGGTGCCCGCAGCCGAGCTCTACACGGCCACCGGCATCCAGCAAATCCCGTTCAACACGATCTATCAGCTCGCCGCGACACCCACGCTCCCGCACGCGGCGACCATGCTGCTCATCCCGGACCTGCTGGCGTACTGGCTTACCGGGGTGCCCGGCGCGGAAATCACCAACGCCTCGACCACGTCGCTGCTCGAAGTCCGGGCCCAGGCCTGGGCGAGCGAGGTGATCGCTAAGGCGGGGCTCCCGCCGCGCATCTTTCCTCCGCTGCGCCGCCCGGGCGAGATCATCGGCCCGGTGAGTGAGCCGAACGGGCCGGGTTCTCCGGGTTCTCCGCTCCCGGTCATCGCCGTCGCCTCGCATGACACGGCGTCGGCCGTGGCGGCCGTGCCCGCCGCGGGCCCGGATTTCGCCTACATTTCGTCAGGAACCTGGTCGCTGGCCGGGATGGAGCTCGACGCGCCGGTGCTGACCGCGGCGAGCCGCGCCGCCAACTTCACCAACGAGGCCGGCGTCGACCGGACGATCCGGTACCTGCGCAACCTGACTGGCCTGTGGCTGCTGCAGCAGAGCGTGCGCTGCTGGCCGCCATCGTCCCTGGACGACCTGCTGGCCGAGGCGGCGCGGGTCCCCCGGCTGCGGTTCGTCATCGACCCCGATGATCCCGTGTTCGTGCCGCCGGGTGACATGCCGGGCCGGATCTCCGCGTGGCTAGCCGGCCGGGGCGAGGCCGTCCCGGCCGGGCCGGCCGAGACCGTGCGCTGCATCCTGGACAGCCTGGCGCTGGCCTACAGGCGCGCGATCACCGAGGTCCAGTCCCTGTCCGGGCGCCACGCGGACGTGGTGCACATCGTCGGCGGCGGGGCCCGCAACGCGCTGCTGTGCCAGCTCACGGCCGACGCCACCGGTCTGCCGGTGATCGCCGGGCCCGCCGAGGCCACCTGCTTCGGCAACGTCCTCGTCCAGGCCCGCGCCCTGGGCGCGGCGCCCGGCGACCTGGCCGGGATGCGCGCGCTGATCCGGTCCACCCAGCCGCTGCGCTCGTTCACGCCGACCCGGGACAGCACCCGAGCCTGGGCGGAGGCCGCCGCCAGGATCTGACCACGTGAACACCGGGGCACGAAAGACCATCGCCGCTGGATCGCCGCCAGACGATTGAGTTCCTATTCGTGACGAGTTGTAACTGACTGGTCCGGTGTGACTGGTGATGCTGCCGGGAGCCTGGTTGCCGAAGGATCAGGGAGGATCGGGGCTCCGGGGAGACTTTTGTGCACCATAGGTGCCCCAAATCCTCCCGCAAGCCTGAATCCTCCCCGCAGGGCGACGCAAGCCGCGCTGACGAGTGAATGAAGATACGGGAGAGACTGACGGGACTGGCGTGCTTCTGTAGCCGGGCGGCCCGTACACCCGAATCAAGAATCACTGGTCTAGGGGGCGACCGGTTCTCCGGCTAGCCAGGCGGCGCCGCGCTGGTACAGTCGCTCCAAACTTTCGGCCTCGGGGCCGCGCAAGCCCGGCATGTCGGGCTTGACCGGGTAGCCGACCCTGACCTGCAGATAGGCCAGGTGCCGGTAGCCCTCGGGGAACCGGCCCAGGAGTTCGGGGTCCAGGACGAGGGTGGCGGCCGGGTCGACGGTATCGATCCTGTCCTTCTCGTAGATGGGCTGGCGCAGCACGATCCCCCAGCGGCCGTCGCGTTTCTCCAAGAAGTCGTAGAACCGGCCCAGGCAGTTCACGTCGCACAGCACGCCCTCGACCTCGGCCCGCTGCATGATCGTCATCCGGGTCTGCGCGATGGCCCGGGTCCCGTTCAGCGTGATCCGGCAGCCGCCGGTGAAGTGCAGGATGTTCACGCCGCGGGCGGCGCCCTCCTGACTGACCCTGATGAAGTCTTCCTTCGGCCCCTGGAACCAGGTGGCCATCATGTAGCCGTCGTCGTGCCAGCAGGCCCGGAAGGCGTCCCAGTCGCCGGAGTCCCTGGCGCTGGCCCAGGTCTCGATGACGTCGCGGATGGCGAGGCGATCGGCAAGCGTGGCGTCCACCCTGCGCACGCTATTGCATGGCGGGGGCGGGCACCACGCCCGTTCGGCATAAATGTCCTTCCCTCCGGCCATGATGGGAGCATGACGGCCAGCGGGGAGTTCGACGCGAGCCCGGTCCGGGCCTTCCTCCCCGGACCGGACCTGCGGGTCGACGAGTCGGCGTGGCCGCGAGCGTTCCGGCCCTGGCGCAGGTGCTGCGGGACGGCCTCGAGCTTCCCGCTGGCCTGACCGTGCTGGTAGGTGGTGCGAGGGGTCCGGCCGCGCTGGTCGTATTTCCTGCGCGCCGACACGATGCACCAGTTGTACACCTACCTGGAGCAGAACCCGGGCCGGTCGGCTGACCCGTGGCACCAGCTCAGCCATGGG
>Ga0335078_10009246_pt1 | contig 14609 bp, 12 predicted proteins | sample Lox_Sample_32_FD_206711 | JGI IMG/M metagenome (GOLD analysis project Ga0335078, IMG submission 206711) | Soil microbial communities from Loxahatchee National Wildlife Refuge, Florida, United States - Lox_Sample_3.2 | ecosystem: Environmental > Terrestrial > Soil > Wetlands | place: USA...
CGCTTTGGCTTTGGAGTGAGTGGGACGGACGTGCCAAGCTGAGTCTTGGCACGGCGGACACGAGTGTCCGCGCCACATGGTGGCGCACGCTTCAGCGTGCCGCGTCGGCACTCGTGCCGACGCTCGCCTCACTCCCGCGGAACCTGGCGACCTCCTGAACCTCCTCCGGCGTGAGCCGGAACTCCATGGCGCCGATGAGTCCCTCCACCTGTTCCGGTGACCGGAAACCGACGATCGCCGCGGTAACGGCGGGATGGCGCAGAGTCCAGGCGATGGCCACCTGGCCCGCCGGCCGGCCGTGCCGCGCGCCGATCTGTTTCATGAGTTCCGCCAGGTCCAGATTGCGCGTAAGCGCGGGCTCCTGAAAGGCCAACGCGCGGCGCCGGAAATCATCCTGCGGAAAGTTTTCCACCCGTTCTCTGGTCATGGTCCCGGAGAGCAGACCGGATTTCATGGGTGAATAGACAATCACGCCGATCCCGTGCTTCTGGCAGTACGGGAGAATCTCGTTTTCTACCTCGGGCGAAACCGCCGAGTACGGCGGCTGCAGCGAGGTGATGGGCGCAATCTTGCGGCACCGGTCCATCTGCTTTGTATTGAAGTTCGAGATGCCGATCCAGCGCACCTTGCCTTCCTGCCGGAGGGCGGCCAGCTCTCCCCAGCCCTCTTCGATATCCGGCTCGGGATTGGGCCAGTGAATCTGGTAGAGATCGATGGCGTCGAGCTTTAGCCTCCGGAGGCTGTTCTCGCACTCGCGGCGGATGGAATCGGCATTCAGCGAATTGGTGATCTTGCGGCTTTCGTCAAACACCAGCGAGCACTTGGTAAAAACGTACGGCCGGTTCGAGCGGCCTGCCAGCGCCCGCGCCACCACTTCTTCCGAATGCCCCAATCCATAAACTGCGGCCGTGTCGATCCAGTTCGCACCGCGATCCAGAGCCGCGTGAATGGCGGCGATCGATTGCCGGTCGTCCTGCGGTCCCCAGGCGAAGGCCCAGCCGCCGCCGCCCATGGCCCACGCTCCGATGCCGATCGGAGTGATCTCCATATCGGTATTGCCCAGCCGTTTCTTGGTCATCTCCTTTACAATATCCGAGGTTGGCACTCCCAGCGAAGAGCCGCGCGGTGGTGATTGGTTCTGGACCGAACGGTTTGGCTGCCGCCATCGAACTGGCGCGCGCCGGCCTGGAGGTGACGGTACACGAAGCCGCCGCGCAAATCGGCGGCGGCGCGCGCTCGGCCGAGCTGACGCTTCCCGGATTCGTACACGACGTCTGCGCGGCGGTTCCCCCGATGACCATCTGCTCGCCGTGCTTCGAACAATATCCGCTGCATACGCACGGATTGGACTGGATACAACCGGATGTTCCGTTGGCGCACCCGCTGGACGATGGTTCAGCCGTGTTGATGGAGCGATCGATCGACGCCACGTGCGCCGGTTTGGGCATTGATGGGGAAGCCTGGCGGCGGCTTCTGGAGCCGCTGGCGGCCGGTTGGGCCAAGCTCCGCCACGAGGTGTTGGGGCCGCAGCCTCGCCTGCCGCGCCATCCTTTTCTGATGGCTCGTTTCGGTCTCAACGCCTTGCGGCCCGCTCGAACGCTGGCCGAATCGGTTTTCCGCGGCCCGCGCGCCCGCGCCCTGTTCGCAGGCGTGGCTGCTCACGCCGTTCTTCCGTTGGAGGCCCGGCCCAGCGCCGCTTTTGGACTGGTTTTGGCGGCTGCGGGGCACGCCGTTGGTTGGCCGATCCCTAAAGGAGGGTCGCAACGCATCAGCGACGCGCTGGCAGCTTACTTCCTTTCAGTAGGCGGCCAGATCCGCACCGAGTCGCGCGCCGAAACGCTGCCGGACGCTCCTGTAGTGATGTGCGACATCACGCCGCGTCAGTTGCTGGCGTTGGCGGGCGACCGCTTCCCGGAGTCGTTCCGCCGCGCGTTGGCTCGCTACCGGTACGGCCCCGGCGTGTTCAAACTCGATTGGGCCTTGGATGCGCCGATCCCCTGGCGTGCGCCCGCGTGCCGGCGCGCCGGCACCCTACACCTGGGCGGCACATTGGAAGAGATTGCCCACTGGGAGTCAAGTCACTCTGGAAAGCCCTTCGTGATACTGACCCAGCCCAGTCTGTTCGATAGCTCGCGCGCGCCCGAGGGAAAACACACGGGTTGGGCATACTGTCACGTTCCCAATGGTTCGACGATGGATATGACCGAGGCCATCGAATCGCAGGTGGAGCGATTCGCACCCGGCTTCCGCCGGCACATTCTGGCGCGGCACGTCTTCACGCCGGCTCAACTGGAACTGTACAACCCGAACCTGGTAGGCGGCGATATTGGCGGCGGCTCGGTCGATCTCCGGCAGATGTTCCTGCGGCCCACACGAAGGCGATATCGGACGCCGCTGGCTGGCGTCTACCTCTGCTCATCCTCTACGCCTCCAGGCGGCGGCGTACATGGAATGTGCGGCTACCATGCGGCAGCGTGTGCGATAAGAACGGTTGTTTGATTTTGAAGGGGGAGGAGGGAAGGCATCACTTAAGACGCCTTCCCTTGGCAGCTACGCGACGGTCAGAAAAGAGTTAAACCTGTTTGGCCCGGCGAGCTCGTTTGTAAATGCCGGCGAGCAGTACGATTCCGCCCGCCATCCAGCCGACGGAGACGGGCTCAGGAACAGCCGGCGTGAGGGTGGTGCTAGCGGAGAAATTGATTTGCGCGCCAGCTCCCAAATCGACGAATAGGTCCTCACCGATCGAATACGTCGCCGCGAGCGACGCGATTGTAGCGCTTTGATCATTTGCGAACGAACCCGCCGTCGTTATGCCGGGCGTTCCGGTGCCGGACTCAATTGCCGAAGGACAAGGAGACGTGCTATTCGTAGGGTCGACGCAACTCGTAAAGCTCAGAGAGTTGGACGCTGAACCGACCGCAACGGTCCCGCTAATGTGACTGAGAAGAGTAAGGGAAGGAGGTGTCACTGGCAACGTAAAGCCCTGCGACCCAATGAAAAACTCAAGCGTGTGACTGGTCGAACCGGTGTTCTGGATCTCCACCGAGGCACTAAACTCATCGGCAAGGCTGGCACCTCCAGGCGAGTTTGAGTCGGCCCCAAAGATGGTCACATTAAAGGCACCCAGAGGCCCGTTGAAAAGGACCGGGCCAGCACTAACCGGGTCATCCGCGATTACCGACGGAGCTCCTCCGTCAACAGAAGCGGAAACAACAAAGTCGGCGCGCGCAACTGAAGCGCAAACCATCAGTAGTATACCCCCAAGGAGCATAGCCAGTTTCATCGTAAAGCCTCCCCGGTCGAAATCTTAGACCCGAAGCGTAGCCGGTAACTCAAGTTATATCGGGTATCATTACGATAATGCTACACGGTACAGTTGTCAACGCTTAAACTGAGGACAGTAATGGGAAAGAGTCATAGTACTAGAGGGGTCTAAATGGCTTGGGACACCCACTTCGCAGAGGTGACAGGTCGCGGTGGGACCAAGCGCCCTTCCAAACGTCCCTGCTATAATCTCGTCAAATCACATCAGAGGTATCCGGATGCGCCGCTTCGTTGCTCCCGTATTGTCCCTGATTGCTGTGCTGGCGTTCGCCTTCGCAGCCGTTTCGCAGACCCTTCCCAATGGCGTTCAGAAGGTAACGGCCGCGGAAGGCATCACCGAGTACGCCTACCCCAATGGACTGCACGTGCTGCTGTTCCCTGACCTGTCGAAGCCCAAGGTCACGGTCAACATGACGTATCTGGTCGGTTCGCGCCACGAAGGTTACGGCGAGACCGGCATGGCGCATCTGCTGGAACACCTGATGTTCCGCGAGACCGACACCCGCACCGACATCAAGAAGGAGCTTACCGACCACGGCGCGGTCATGAACGGCAGCACTTCTTTCGACCGGACCAACTACTTTGAAACGGTCAACGCCACGGATGAGAATCTGCGCTGGGCCATCGGCCTGGAAGCCGACCGCATGATTCACGCGCACATCGACCAGAAGAACCTGAATGCGGAGATGACCGTGGTGCGCAACGAATTCGAGCGCGGCGAGAACAGCCCCGACCGCATCCTCCGGCAGCGCGCCATGGAAACCGCCTACGCCTGGCACAACTATGGCAAATCGCCCATCGGCAACCGGTCCGATATCGAGCACGTGCCCGTTCCCAAACTGGCGGCCTTTTACCGGAAGTATTACCAGCCGGATAACGCCGTGCTCACCATCGCCGGCAAGCTGGATGAGACGCAAGCGCTGGCCTGGGTCGCGGAAGCATTCGACGGCATTCCCAAACCGCAGCGGGCGCTGGATAAAACCTACACGGTCGAGCCGACGCAGGATGGCGAGCGGTTCGTGGCGCTGCGGCGCGTGGGCGATACGCAGAGCGTGATCGCGCTGTATCACATTGCGGCCGGATCGCATCCTGACGCCGCGGCGATAGAGGTTCTGGCCGGGGTGCTGGGAGACACTCCGTCCGGCCGGCTGTACAAGGGCCTCGTCGAAAACAAGAAGGCCGTCTCCGCCGACGCGGACACCGAAGACTTGCACGATCCCGGCTTCCTGATGGCGAGCGCGCGGCTGCGCAAGGACCAATCTCTCGACGACGCGCGCCAAACGCTGATCGGCACCATCGAAAAGCTGGCGGACGAGCCACCCAGCAAGGAAGAGGTGGATCGGGTCAAGACGCGAATCCTGAAACAGATCGAGCTGCAGATGACCAACACGCAGTCCATCGCGCTTCAATTGAGCGAATGGGCTTCGATGGGCGACTGGCGTCTGCTGTTCGTGATGCGCGATCGCATCAAATCCGTGACCCCGGACGATGTGCTGCGGGTGGCGAAGACGTACCTTAAGGAATCGAACCGCACGCTGGCGGAGTTCATTCCCACGGCACAGCCCGACCGGGCGGAGATTCCGCCCACGCCGGACGTCGCCGCCATGCTGAAAGATTTCAAAGGCGGCGAAGCCATCGCGGCAGGTGAAGCATTCGATCCTTCGCCCGCCAACATCGAGACGCGCGTCATGCGGTCGCGGCTTCCCGGCGGCCTGAAGGTGGTGCTGCTGCCGAAGAAGACGCGCGGCGGTACCGTCACGGCAACGGTGACGCTGCGGTTTGGCGAGGAGAAATCAGTGTTCGGCAAATCCGCTGCGGCGCAATTTGCCGGCGGGCTCCTGATGCGCGGGACCAAGAACAAGACGCGCCAGCAGATCCAGGATGAACTGGACCGGCTGAAGACGCGCATGAACGTGACGGGAGGCCCCACCAACGCCACGGCCACTATCGAAACGGTGGAGGCCAACCTGCCCGCCGCGCTCCGCCTGGCATCCGAAATACTCCGTGAGCCATCTTACCCGGAGCGGGAGTTCGATCAATTCCGGCAGCAGCGGATCGCCGGGGTGGAAACTGGAAAGAGCGATCCCGGGGCACTCGCTTCGGTGGCGCTGGGCAAGCGGTTGAATCCGTACCCTCGCGGCGATTTGCGCTACGTTTCGTCCCCCGAAGAACAGATCGAGGATCTGCAGAAGGTCACGCTCGACGAAGTGCGCCAATTCCACGACCAGTTCTACGGCGCGTCTGCCGGGGAGTTTGTGGTGGTGGGCCAGTTCGATCCCGGCCCGGTTCAGAAACTAGCGGCCGAGCTGTTCGGCGCGTGGAAGAGCCCCAGCGGGTACCAGCGCGTGTCCAGCCCATACCGGAAGACCGAGCCTGCCAACCTGAAGATCGAAACTCCCGACAAGCAGAACGCCACCTTTTTCGCGGCCATGCAGGTCCGCATGTCGGATGACGATGCCGATTATCCGGCCATGGTGCTGGCCGATTACATGTTCGGCGCGAGTTTCGGATCGCGCCTGGTGCATCGCATCCGCGAGCAGGAGGGGCTCAGCTACAGCGTCGGATCCAATTTCCAGGCGCCCACCAAAGATGACGATGGCACATTCTCCGCTTCGATCATCAGCGCCCCGCAGAACGCCCCCAAAGTGGAGGCGAGTTTTCAGGACGAGCTGGCCCGAACTTTGAAGGACGGATTCACGGCCCAGGAAGTCGCCGCCGGCCAGAAGGCTCTGCTCCAGGAGGAGGTGGTTTCGCGAACGCAGGACCAGACGCTCGCCCGGCTGCTCTCCAACCGCGAGCGATTCGACCGCACCATGAAGTTCGATCAGGACATGGAAACGAAGATTGGGATGCTCACGGCCGAGCAGGTGAACGCGGCCTTGCGGCGCCACCTCGACCCGGCCGGACTGGTGATCGTGAAGGCGGGGGATTTCAAGAAAGCGGGCGTGTTTTAGACAGGCCGCCGCGGTATTCTATCTCCTTATGGCTGACGCTACCGCTCCCGCCCGCCAAATGGGCTTCTCCACCCGCTCACTCCACGCGGGTCACACACCGGATAAAGCATCGCTCGCGCGCGCGGTGCCCATCTATCAAACTACCTCCTACGTGTTCGAGAACTCCGACCATGCCGCTGCGCTCTTCGCGCTGCAGCAGTTCGGGAACATCTACACCCGCATCATGAACCCCACCACCGACGTCTTCGAACAGCGCGTGGCGGCGCTCGAAGGCGGGGCCGCGGCGCTGGCCACCTCCAGCGGGCAGGCGGCGCAGTTTCTGGCTATCTCGAGCATCGTCGGAATGGGCGAGGAAGTAGTGTCCGCCAGCACGCTGTACGGCGGCACCTATACGCAGTTCGACGTGAGCTTCCGGCGCATCGGGATCAACGTGAAGTTCGTCGAACCCGACGACCCCGAAAACTTCCGCAAAGCGATCACTCCCAAAACGCGCGCCCTCTACGCCGAGACCATTGCCAACCCGCGCATGAACGTGCTCGATATAGCGAAGGTCGCGGCCATCGCGCATGAAGCCGGCGTGCCCCTGGTTATCGACAACACCATGGCGTCGCCCTACCTCTGCCGACCCATCGAACACGGCGCCGATATCGTGGTGCACTCCGCCACCAAGTTTCTGGGAGGGCACGGAACATCGATCGGGGGCGTGATCGTCGATAGCGGTAAGTTTCCCTGGAGCGATAAATTCCCCGCCATCACCCAGCCCAGCCCCGGCTATCACGGGATGAAGTTCAGCGAGGTGTTCGGGCCCATCGCCTTCATCATCAAAGCGCGCGTGGAGGGGCTGCGCGATTTCGGCCCCTGCATGGCGCCGTTCAATTCTTTCCTCTTCCTGCAGGGCGTCGAGACCCTGAAGTTCCGCATGGATCAGCACAGCCGTAACGCGCTGCACGTGGCGGAATGGCTTACCAAACAACCCGCCATTACTTGGGTGAAATATCCGGGCCTGAAATCCAGCCCGTATTACGGACTGGCGCAGAAATACCTGCCGAAGGGCAGCGGCTCCATAGTCACGTTCGGCATCAAGGGAGGCCTCGAAGCCGGGCGCAAGCTGATCGATTCGGTGCAGCTGTTTTCGCACCTGGCGAATTTGGGTGACGCCAAGAGCCTGATCATTCACCCGGCGTCGACCACTCACCAGCAGTTGACCGACGACCAGCAGTTGGAAGCCGGCGTGACGAAAGACCTGGTGCGGATTTCCGTGGGCATCGAAGACGTGGAGGATATCGTTTGGGATCTTGATCAAGCGATCGCCGCTTCCCAAAAATAGGCGTAGAGTCGAAGCAGAGGTTCTCTGATGTGGAAGATCGCTGCGGTTGTGATCGTCCTTACGCTAACGCTCCGAGCCGCTACCATTCCGCCGGGCGAGGCTCCACTGCCTGGCATGCCTCCGGTGTTGGATCCCACCGACATCTACTCCGCCGACCGGCCTGACCAGCTTAGCGAAGTGGTGAAGGGCTTCCCCGCGCGCGTGTACGTTCCCAACACCGAAAGCAACACGGTGGATGTGATCGACCCGGCCACTTACAAAGTGATCGATCGATTCCGCGTAGGGCGGCTGCCGCAGCATGTGACGCCCTCGTACGACCTGAAAACGCTGTGGGTGTTGAATGACAAAAGCAGCAGCCTCACGCGCATCGATCCCAAGACCGGCGCTAAGCGCCAGACCATCCGCGTCCTCGACCCCTACAACATGTACTACACCCCCGACGGCAAATACGCCATCGTGGTGGCGGAGCAGCGCGAGCGGCTGGAATTCTATGACGCCCGCACCATGAAGCTGGCGCACCAATTGTGGGTGCCGTGCAAGGGCGTGGACCACATGGACTTCTCCGCCAACGGCCGCTATCTGATCGCCAGCTGCGAGTTCGGCGAGGCCGTGATCAAGGTGGATGTGGCAGCGCAGAAACTGCTGGGGCGCTTGCCTCTCAATCCGCCCGGAATGCCGCAGGACGTGAAGACGTCGCCCGACGGAACGGTATTTTACGTGGCCGACATGCATGCCAACGGCGTGCACTTGATCGACGGCGAGGCGTTTCGGGAAACGGGGTTTGTGCCCACCGGCAAAGGGGCGCATGGCCTCTACGTGAGCCGCAATTCCCGCGTGCTGTACGTGTCCAATCGCGGCGAGGGAAGTGTGTCGTTGATCGACCTGGCGACGCGGAAGGTCACCGGTAGGTGGGAGCTGCCCGGCGGCGGTAGCCCGGATATGGGCGGCGTCTCGGCGGATGGCAAAGTCCTGTGGCTCTCGGGCCGCTACAACTCCGAGGTTTATGCCATCGACACGGCGGATGGCAGACTGCTGGCGCGCATCCCGGTGGGGCGTGGGCCGCACGGCCTATGCGTCTATCCGCAGCCGGGGCGTTACTCGCTGGGGCACACGGGCGTGTTCCGGTAGTTCACATATCACCACCGCTCCTTAACAGTCGCGGCTCAGTTACACTCAGCACGCGCATTTCACTCTTTTGTAATGAGCCTCTATTTTCGCTGTGCTACCATGCTCGCCATGCGACCGAAACGCTTGCTGATCGGCTTACTGCTGGTGGCGTGCCTACCGGCACAAGTGTCGCGGCGTCCCAAGCTGGTGGTGGCAATTGTTGTAGACCAGTTCCGCTACGACTATCTGACGCGCTTCCGCAACGACTACAAGGGCGGTCTCGATCGTATGCTGCGCCAGGGCGCCGTCTTCACCAATGCCCGTTACGAGCAGGCACCTACCGTTACCGCAGTCGGGCACAGCATCGTCATGACGGGCGCGATGCCGGCCGTGAGCGGCATTGTGGGCAACACCTGGATCGACCGCAAAACCGGCAAACAGGTCACCAGCGTCTGCGACTCTAACTTCCACGTGGTAGGCGCGGAGACGCCGGAGCCGGGGCCCCGCTGCGAAGATTCGGACCCAGCCTCGCCCAATCGTCTGCTGGTCAGCACCGTGGGCGACGAGCTCCGGAATCGGGATGAGCGCTCTAAGGTTTTCGGTATTTCGCTCAAGGCGCGCAGCGCGATTCTGCCGTCCGGCCACCGGGCCAACGGCGCGTTCTGGTTCGACGACAAGAGCGGCGCGTTTGTGAGCAGCGATTTCTACTTCGCGGAATTGCCGGAGTGGGTCCGCGAGTTTAACCATCAGAAGCTCGCCGATGAATACCTCTCCCGGAAGTGGCCGGGATTCGATTCGTGGGATTTTCACGCGGACGCGGGCAGTTTGCGGCCGTACGAGAAAATTCCTGCCAGCCCCTGGGGAAACGAGCTGCTCGAAAAGCTGGCCGAGCGTGCCATTGACGCCGAGAAACTGGGTCAACGGGAGGCCACCGATCTGCTGACGCTGTCGTTTTCCTCTAACGACTATGTCGGTCACCAGACCGGGCCCGATGCTCCCGAGGTCCGTGACATGTGCATGCGGACCGACCAGCTGCTCGCCAAGCTCTTTGACCTGGTCGAGCGGAAGGTGGGCCTGGACAACTCTCTCTTCGTGCTGAGCGCGGATCACGGCGTAGCGCCGGTTCCCGAGACGCAGCGGCAGCGCAAGATGCCCGGCGATTACGTCTACGTGGATCTCGAGGACATCGTGCGCTCGGCTTTTGCCAAGCAGTTTGGCGATGGGGAGTACATCGCCGGCACGGTGGATAACACCATTTATCTGGACCACAAGGCGATGGAGGAGAAGAAAATCGACCCGTCAATGGCTTACCGCGCCGCGGCTGAGGCCCTGCTGGCGGTTCCCCAGGCGCATGTCGCACGCGTGTTCACCAGGGACCAACTGGAGCATGGCATTGCTGGCGATGCCGTCTCACGCGCGCTGATCAACGGCTTCTACCCGCCACGGAGCGGCGACATCATTGTGCTCTTCGAGCCGTACTACATGCCCTTTTCGAAGCTGCCCACCAGGACCACGCATTTCACGCCCTACAACTACGACACGCACGTTCCCGTGATCTTTTTCGGCGCCGGCGTCAAGCCGGGATGGCGCAGCAACAATGTCCAGGTGAACGACATTGCCCCAACGCTCGCCGCGCTAATGGATGTGGAATTGCCCAGCGGCGCCTTCGGCCGCGTGCTGACCGAGATGATCGGACCGTAGCGCTGGCGATCTTGTCGCCGGCGTGCCCCAGCCGCTGACCATTTGTGGACCAAAGAACCGGACACAGGCAGGAATGCTGCAGGAATGCCTGTGCTACCGGTCCCGCATGTGTGCCGAGCTCTTCTCGTTTTCCTGGCAGACGTACTCCATCAGTTCCATCTTCGGCCGCCAGCGCACCGTGTTGCTGGTCGTCCAGGGCTTGGAGTAGGCTCCCGGGTCGTCGATGGTCACTTCGTATTTCAGGGTCAGCGAGTCGGTGCGCGTGTAGCGCTCCACCAGGTGCTGTTGCGGCGTCTGCGGATGACCGGCTTGGTCCAGCCAAGCCTTGCCGTTGAAGCCGATCACGTCCATCACCAGCGTGTCTCCCTCGTAATGGCCCACCGCGTCACCCATCCACGTAGGTTTCAGATGCTTGGGGTGCGCAGCCTCCGTGTCCGTGCGCACGATCCGCCACGGGTAATTGTCGCCCTCGAAGATGAAGATCACGCGGTCGGCCGTCTGGATCATCTGAAACGGGTAGGGGTCGAACATGTAGCGCGGCACCCCAACCGGCAGGCATTGCGCCTCCGGATCGTCTTTCGCCAGCGTCTCGACACGTTCGTTAAACAGCTGGAGCGCCCAAGGCAGGAAGGGCACATCGACATGTTTATCGGCGCTGTGCACGCCCTTCCATTGCGGCTCTGCGATGTTGCCGGAGAAGCCCGGATACCAGGCGCCGTTTCCTCCAAAATCCGGACGCCCGTCCGGAAGATGCGGCGTGGGTCCAGCCTTAGGCTGCGGACCTCGTTCGGGGCCTGTTCCAAATTGACCGGGATCGAGAAACGGACCTGGGTCCTTCGCGAGTTGCTGGCTAAACAATGGTAAGGAAGCGAGACAGGCGATCGCTAGCCGCGTCCGCACAAGCCTCTACGGCTTCCCGGCGGGCAACTGCCGGGTAAAGTTATCGCTATCCACCTTGGTGCCCAAGCCCGCCTTTTCCCGCTCCCGCGCGCCTTTGAGGGCGTTCAGCATCATGTAATTCCCTTCGTGGCACGCATACTCGTAAACCACGTAGTGGGGGTCGAGCTTGTAGGGCATATGGATCTTCCACGGCTTGGTCCACGTGCCGGGATCGCTAATGGTCACGTCGTAGCTGAGCTCGTCGGGTGCCGTGCGCGTGAAGCGCTCCACGATCTTCAGCGCATCGGTAGTTGGACCGCTGCCGCCGATTCCGATCTTGCCGTTGAAGTTGGTCGTCTCCACCACCAGGGTGTTGCCTTCCCAGTGACCGCGCGAATCGCCCATGTACGAGCGGATGTTCTGCCCCGCGTGCGGGCGTCCATCCAGCGGAACCACGCGCGTCTCATGGATCATCTCATTACGGATGGCGACGTAGCCCTGCCCCTGCACGATCTGGTTGCCGAAGTTATAGAGGGTCGGCAGCATGCTTGAGGTCAGGCCGCGAGAGATGCACCGGCTGTAGATATCGAAATCTTCCCAGGAGTTGACGACAGCGGGGAAATGCGAGCCGGGACCGAGGCCGCCTCTGAGTTCCTTCAGACGTTGCTGCCCTTCCGGGGTCAGGGCCGGAATTCTTCCGTCCGCCGGGTCGACTACCAACGAGGTTTGCGCATTCGGTTTCGCGTGTTCCACCCAGTAGCCGGGAGGATTAATCGTCGAGGTGCCGCCGTTGGCGGGGACGAATTCCTCATTATCCTGCTCAGCTTGCTTGCGGAACTGTTCTTCTCTCTTGGCCAGTTCTTCCGGGCTGAGCGCGCCTTTTTCGGCCTGTGTCAGGGGACGCTGCATGGGTATCTGGGAGTCGGCGGGCCATTGACCTTGGATATCCGGGTCGCCCCAAGGTGTTTTCGGAGGGGTGTAGGGCTTCGCCGTTTTCGTTTCAGAGGTGCCCGTGGCAGCCGGCTTCGCGGCAGGCGAAAGCGTTTGGCCAAACACAGGGGTCGCCGCCACGCACGCGGCCGCGAGCAAGATTGCCGAAGGGAACATTCGGTGGCTCATGACATCTCCTTGGTTACTTGTTCTCGCTCTTACTCCCCGGGTCGTCCGGGTTCGAGCCGCCGACAAACAGCCGGTGCCCATCTTTGAAGGTGATGCTGCCGCCGTTAGCCTTGAACTCGCCGCTCTTGGCCTGGTAGCCGTCGATGATGAGGTCCGTCCCGGCTTCCAAAGAACGCTTGGTGAAGCCGCGCCGCAGCATGATGTTCGGGCTGCCGCATTCCACCATCCAGTTGACCACCTTGCCGTCCGGCATCGTCACATCGACGTGGATCCAGGAGTGTGGGTTGATCCATTCCATCTCCGTGACCTTCCCCACCAGGTGGACCGGCTTCTTATCGTCGTACTCCGCCTGAAACGCGTGATGCGCCCATGCCGGTGCTATCGACAAGAGTAGGCCGACACCTGCGGCGGCAACTGAGAGCTTTGTTAGCATTCGATACCTCTCCCGCTGGCATTTTACCTTATGTAAATCCCCCGCCGGTGTCAATGGGTGCCCCCTTCGACCCCTTCGACCGAGTGCCCATGGCCCTCCAGGCCACCGATGGACATGAAACTCCAGGTGGGGTCAGGCCTTCCGGCCTGCAGCCGGGCTTCTGCCCGGCGCGCCGCGCCGAAGCTCGGCGGCAGCCCCGAAGGGCTGACCCCACCCGGAGTTCAAATGCACCAGTAGGCGAACGAAGTGATATAGAATAGCGCGATACGGGTGCGGTCTACCGCACAACCAGCTATCGATAAGGAGCGAATATGTGCGATCAGGATCATTTTGAGAAGGACCGGGAAGAATACGAGGCTCTCGGTTTGGTGACACGAAAGCAATTCGGCATGCTGTTGGGAGCAGGGATAGCCATGATGCTGCCGCGAGTCGCGAACGCGGTGGCCGTGACCGAATCGGATGTGAGCGTGATGACGCCCGACGGCACCGCAGACTGCTTCTTCGTACATCCGTCGAACGACACGGCCCCAGGCGTTCTCGTGTGGCCGGACATCTTCGGGCTGCGGCCGGCATTTCGCCAGATGGGCACGCGGCTCGCCGAATCGGGCTATTCGGTGCTCGTGGTGAATCCGTTTTACCGCGTCAAGAAAGCCCCCACCGCGGATAAGGGCGCCGCAACCCCAATCCCCGATCTAATGCCGCTCGCGCAAGCCCTGAACGAGACGACCCACATGACGGATGCGAAGGCGTTCATCGGGTGGCTGGACCAGCAACCATCGGTGTCCAGGAATCGGAAGATGGGCACTCAGGGTTATTGCATGGGCGGGCCGATGGCGTTTCGAACCGCGGCGGCCGTGCCCGATCGCGTCGGAGCGGTCGCATCATTCCATGGCGGCGGGCTGGTGACCAATATGCCGAATAGTCCGCATCTGCAGGCGGCCAAAACGCACGCACAGTTCCTCATCGCCATCGCCGCCAACGACGATATGCGGTCGCCCACGGACAAGACCGTCATGAAGGAGACGTTCGCCAAGGCCGACCTGCCCGCCGAAATCGAAGTGTACGCCGGCTCCGCGCATGGCTGGTGCCCTCCGGATTCGGGGGTGTACAACAAGGATTCGGCCGAGAAGGCATGGGCCCGCTTGCTGGCGCTATACGGAAAAGCTCTGGCGTGACAAGTGGCGCAGCGCGATGCGCTGCGGACAAGACACGCGGAACGGGTACGCCGCGGCGGAAGTTTCCGCTGGTCCGCCGCGGCCCGCACCGTCCAGTACCACCGCAGTATGAACATGGGCAGCCTCACACAGCCGCCTTCGAGCCGAACCACTTCAACCACCCCGTGGCAACGTCCAGGAGCCTGTCGCGATTCAGTTCGTAGCGCCGTTCGCGCCCTTCCTTGCGGACGGTGATCAGGCCGGCATTTTCCAATGCGCGGAGGTGCCGCGTAGTGGTGGGCCATTTGCACGAGAAACGGTCGGCGATCTCGCCCGCCGTCATGGCGCCACCGCGCAGTTTCAGCACCAGGAGGATCTGCCGGCGGGACGAGTGTGCCAGCGCGGCGAAGACAACGTCAAGGTCGTGGAGTTCCTGCTCAGCCCGCCCCATGGGTATGCAGCGATACCACCTGAACCGTCGGAAACTCCATTGGGGGGCGACCCAGCCTCGCCTCGCAGCACATTCCCATGGGTTCCCAAACGGCCATCACCGCCGGTAATTCGTGGGCACGGTTGGGCATTTCGCCATCTTTCCAGGTCAGAATCTCCAC
>Ga0335078_10009247_pt1 | contig 14608 bp, 10 predicted proteins | sample Lox_Sample_32_FD_206711 | JGI IMG/M metagenome (GOLD analysis project Ga0335078, IMG submission 206711) | Soil microbial communities from Loxahatchee National Wildlife Refuge, Florida, United States - Lox_Sample_3.2 | ecosystem: Environmental > Terrestrial > Soil > Wetlands | place: USA...
ACCTGCCCATACTGGCCGAGTTGACGCGGCGTGGACGACCGTGGGACTTTCCGCCAGCGGGCGCGGATGGCACCACGGGATGGTCCGCGCTGGCGCCGCTTCATCCCGACTGCCTGGTGCCGATTCCGGGGCATGGGGGCCATCTGGCGGGTCTGCTGGCTCTGGGCCAGCGCCTCTCCGAAGAGCCGTATTCACGAGAGGACAAACGCCTGCTGGCTTCGGTGGCGAGCCAGGCCGGCACGGCGGTGGAGAACATCCGCCTGGCCGAAGAGATCGCGGAACGGATGGAGACGGAGCGGCGGGCGGCTCGGGAAATGGAGATCGCCAAAGAAGTGCAGACGCGGCTGCTTCCGCAGGCTCCCCCGCGAGTAGCGACGCTCGAGTGCGCGGCCGAGTGCATCCAGGCGCGGTCTGTGGGTGGCGATTATTATGACTTCCTCGATCTGGGCTCCGGGCGCGTGGGATTGGTGCTGGCGGACGTTTCCGGAAAGGGCGTGCACGCGGCGCTGCTGGTGGCGAATCTGCAGGCGCTGCTGCGCAGTCAGAGTGTCGTCTTTCCCGCCGATCCGGTACGGCTGCTCGAGAATGTGAATCGCATGCTGTGGAAGACGACTGCGGCCGAGCATTATGCCACGCTGTTCTTCGGGATGTACGATGACGGGACGCGGGGGCTCGATTACGTCAACTGCGGCCATAATCCTCCGGTATTGCTGCGGCAAGACGGGACGGTGGAGCGGCTGAAGGCGACGGCGCTGGTGATCGGGCTCTTTGACGAGTGGGAGTGCTCGGTGGGGAGCGTGCAGATTGGGCCGGGGGACCTGCTGGCCATCTTCAGTGATGGCGTTCCCGAGGCGATGCGCGGCGAGGAGGAGTTCGGAGAGGTTCGATTCGTTGAGGAGTTGCGCGGCTGTAGCCGGCTGCCGGTAAGTGAAATGGTCACGGCGATTTTGGCGAGTGTGCAGGGGTTCAGTGAGGGGAAGCCGTCAGATGATCTGACGCTGGTGATTGTGCGGGGAAGCGAGTGAAATCGGGAATCGAGGTCACTCAATGCGGATTGTGCGCACAAGTGGGAGTTGAGTAAGCTGTCCCGGAAAAGCCTTCGAAGTCACAAGGGAGCGGTCCACGATGGCGATATCATCGTGAAATATACCCGCGCCGGTCATCGAATCACCTTCAATACGCACGAGAAACGTGGCCGCTTCGTGCTCCACGAGGTACTTGTTCAGGTCGATTTTGCCCTCAAGGTAGTCATCCGCGGGCGATGGAAACCCCGCCCGCAGGCGGCTAGCAAATAACGGCAGCGGGAGCGCGGCGCTCGTGGCAAGAGGCACGAAGGTTACGCCGTCCCGAAACGGCAGGATTCGGGAGACATGGCGCGAAGCTACGCCCGGAAAGAAACCGGGTCAATAGCCCGGTGCCTCATAGTCGCTCGCAATCAAATATGGAACGTATTTTCGTTTAAACTTCGGCTATATGCAGTGACAACGGCCTGCTGGCACCAGGTCACCCAGCGCGGAAACCGCCGGCAAACCGTCTTCTTCGACGATACCGACCGCACCCTGTATCTCCAACTGCTCGCTCGCTACGCGGGTCAGCACTCGGTCCGCATCGCGGGTTACTGTCTGATGGGAAATCACGTGCATTTCATCGTTATCCCGCCCCGGGGAAATGCGCGGGCGCGAAGCTTGGGCCGAGCCCACCTGGATTACGCGCGTTGGCTCAATCTGCGGCGTGGGGAAACGGGGCATGTCTGGCAGAGCGCGGAGGCACACACCGGTGGCATCGAGTGGCATCGACCGGCTGGGAATTGGATATCACGGAGTGGGAGCGGCGCTGGACGGCCACCGGCTGGCGTCAGGCATGGGCCAGCGGAATGGAGGACGCCACGTTGCAGGAACGCATCCGGGAGGCAACGCGAACGGGGCGGCCGGCGGGCGAAGAGGAATTCATCAAGAAACTGGAGGCGGACCAAAGGCGGTGTTTGCGCCAGCGGAAGCGGGGCCCGAAGCCCAAGAAAGCTGCCGACGAGCGGCAGGTGAGCTTGCGCGGTTAGCAATTCGGGGTTGCGTGTCCTGTCCCCGAATCTCCCGAATCTCCGTCAGCCGATGCGCTCGGCGAGCTCGACGATGATCCCCTCGGGGCCGCGGACGTAGCAGAGCCGGTAGCTGTCCTGGTAGCGCTCCAGGTCGCCGACGAGTTCAGTGCCGCGGGCTCGCAGGCCGGCGACCACGGCGTCGATGTCTTCGACGGCGAATGCGACATGGCGGATGCCCGGTGCGTTCGCCGGCGCGTGCCGGTTGCCGCTCTGGGTCGACGGCGTGTGGAATTTTATCAGCTCGAGCCGTCCGTGGCCGTCCGGGGTCTGCAGCATCGCGATCTCTGCCCGGACGCCGTCGAGCCCCACGACGCGGTCCACCCAGCGGCCCTCGACCCGCCCCTCTCCCTGCAGCTCGAGTCCAAGTTCCAGGAAGAACTCGGTTGCGGCCGCTAGGTCGTCAACCACGATGCCGACGTGCTCCATCCGTTGGATCGGCATGTACCCTATGGTAGAGAACCCAGGCTCGAGCCGCAACGCCTGTTGCGCTCTTATTTCTTTTGCGCCTTTGAATCCCAGAACGCAGGATCGCTTGCAACCCACTCCGCGGCCGGCATGCTGAACTCGGGACGCACGGCGAAGATCTTGGCGTCTGGACCCGCGGCGGATAGCTTCGCGTCTGCTTCGGTCCGTGTCTTGGCAGCCGTCACTACGAACCGCAGGCCATCCTGACTTTCGAAGACCGCTCCATCGCTGTGCAGGCTGCCCTTCGTCACTGCGATCACCAGAAATCGCTCCTGCCCCATTTTCCACTCGGCGCCACGGCTTAGCTCGGGCCGGTATGTCGCAGGTCCCTCGCTTTCGGGCTGCGACTTGAATTCACTTCTCTGCTGGGCGAATCGATTCATTGCCGCCAGCAGTTCCTGTTTCTTGCTGTATGCCTCGGTGACCTGCGCCAGTTCCTCGGTCGAGGCGAATCCATTGATGTACCAGACTTCCTTCGAGCCGGTCAGGGACTCGATACCCAAGTACGGATGCGGGACTCCGAGGCCAATGCATGTGCGCGCCGCTTGGGCTTCAATTCGGTTCAGCGCTGCCTCATGACCCGGCTTCCAAAACTCGCGAGAGATATATAGGATTCGTGGCGGCTGAGCGCGCGCCGACGTTGGCAGCGCAAGGCCGAGCACCAATGGCAGAAGCTTCAGCATGGTTTCGGTCCCTGGCCAAAAACGTGTTCGGATCTTGCGTTTGGAAAAAGCTGTTTTCCGGGCATCCCGGTATTTCACCCGGCCATGGCCGGCGATGGTCCTTTTTCAGCCAGACAGAAGCCATCCTACTACGCCGCAGCAGGCCTCATAAACAGATAGGCAACCCAGGCGCCGTTCAGCGTCTTGTAGAACAGCGCGTTCTTGCGGTTCAGGATGGCTTTCTTCAACGCGCGCTCGACGATGTTGGTATCGAGAGGCGTGCCCGGCTGCTCCAGGAACAGCATGAGAAACCGGGGGCGGAGACCATGCGAGAAATGTTCGGTATTATCCTCGAGCCCATTGAACGGATAGTTTCGGGAAACCCGGGGGAGGAAGGCGTGAAAGAATCGGTCCTGTGGCCCGACCCGATTTTTTCACACCTTCCAGACGGCCCGTTACCAGTCATTGCTGTGCAGGGTCAAGCGTCGTTTCCGCGGGACGGCCGCCTTTGCCGGATCCGTTCGGCGCACTTGGGCCAGTTGCGGGATCCAGTGCGGCGCCGGTTGGCGGCTTCGATCCGCGCGGTCTGCAACCCGGCGTTGCGCTGTTTGGAGATCGGCCCACGTTGCTCTTTGCCCGCCGAGGATTTCAGCGCCGCGGTCAGGCCTGGCCGCCGGCCGTTTTGGCGCAGACGCTGATGGTTTTGTTGTGAACATCGAATCCGATATAGTGAATAACGTTCATGCGGTTCTCCTGTTTGAGGTGTCTGAGCCGGCTCGGCTAAGCCGGTGTCGGCATTGTTCAGGAGAACCCTCTTTCATGACGCTTATACATTCAAACAGGCACCACTGTCACGGCGAGCAGTCTGGTGGGTGGCGGATGTATAGATTAGGGACAGTGGGGCCAGTCCCCAGTGACTGAAGTCAAAGTCAATCGCAAGGCGGCGGACCGCGTGGCGTCGGGGCATCCGTGGATCTTTGCGAGCGACGTGGTGGAGCGCGATCACGCCGCGCCGGGCGCGGTGGTCAAGGTGGTCAACCACCTCGGCAAACCCATCGGTACGGCGCACTATAGTTCCACCTCGCAAATCTGCCTGCGCCTGCTTTGCCGCGAAATTCAGGAAGTCGATCGCGCCTTCTACGCGCAACGTCTCGCTGAGGCCAACGAATACCGCCGGCTGGTGGTCCGCGAGACTGACGCTTACCGCGTGGCGCACGGCGAAGGCGACCGGCTGCCGGCGCTGGTGGTGGATCGCTACGGCGACTATCTGGTGATCCAAACGCTCGATCAGGGAATGGATGCGGCGAAGGAGTGGATCATCGAAGCGCTGGTCGAGCTGTTTGCACCGCGCGGCATCGTGGCACGCAATGACGTCGCGGTGCGGGCTCACGAGCAGTTGCCGCTCGAGACCGGCATCGTATATGGAGAGGCGCCGGAAGAAGTAACCGTCCATATCAACGGCCTCTCGTTGCGAGCAGATCTCATCCATGGCCAGAAGACGGGCATTTTTCTGGATCAGCGCGAGAACTACGTGGCCGCGGCGCGCTACGCGCACGGCAAGGCGCTCGATTGTTTTACCTCAACCGGCGGTTTCGCGCTCCATCTTGCCGCGAAATGCGAGACGGTGGAAGCTGTGGATTCGAGTGCCGCCGCGCTGGCCACCGCCGAAGCCAACCGCGTGGCAAACCGCATCGGCAACGTCTCGTTTCGCGAGGCGGATGTATTCGAAATTCTGGGCGGTTACTCTTCGGCGCGCCGCGAGTTTTCAACGGTGGTGCTCGATCCGCCCGCCTTTGCCAAAAGCCGCCGTAATCTCGACGCTGCCGCGCGCGGCTATAAGGAGATCAACCTGCGCGCGCTGCGCCTGCTCGGCCGCGGCGGAATTCTCGTCACCTGCTCCTGCTCGCATCACGTGAGTGAAGCCATGCTGCTCGAAATCGTGGCGGAAGCCGCTTTGGACGCGGGCCGCGAGCTGCGCGTCCTCGAGCGGCGCACCCAGGCGCAGGACCATTCGATCCTGCTCACCGTTCCGGAGACACATTATTTGAAGTGTCTGGTGCTGCAGGTGGTCTAGCGGCCACCAGCGTCCCCGCGCGGTGGTAAAAACCACAAAAGCCGGCGGGCGCACCAACGCCTGTGTGATGTAGTACATCTTGCGCTCTTCGAAGCGCAGTCGATTCCACGATCCGCCTCGATCCGCAAACCCTACTGCATACTCGACTCATGGCGGAAGTCTCCGTTTCGTTGAGATTGGTCCTTGCCGGGAACTCAAACTCAACGTATCCGGGCTTCCGCCGAAAATCTAATTTGGACGGGCTTGGGACAAGCCTCGCCCCTACATTGATGCGCTAAACATGTCGCCCCGTTAGTGACTCTTGGTTGACGAGGGGGTCAAGGTCAGCACGGTGGTGACGGAGTTCCCGTTGCGAGTCGCCGATAGGTCAGCCGTCTGGTTGGCGCTAATGTTGCCGGTTTCGACTGAGAACCCCGCGGTCTTTGAACCGCCCGCCGCGGTTACCGAACTCGGGACACTCAATAGCGCGGAACCTGTCCGTTGGATGGGGATGTGCAAGCCGCCGTTGGGCGCCGCGGCGGACAACATGATCTGGCATTTCGAAGACGAATGCGACGCGAGCGTCGTTGGGCTGCAGGACATTTGAGTCAGGTTTATCGGCTCCAGCGTCAGCGTGAAGGTCTGTGAATTTCCGTTCAGAGTAGCATCCAACACTGCCGTAGTGTTCATGCTCACGGCCGAGGCTTTCACCGTGAACCCGGCAGCATTCGCGCCTGCGGCGACCGCGATCGAAGACGGAACCGAGAGATTCCCGGATCCGCTGCTGAGCCCGATCGTCGCCCCTCCGGCAGGAGCCGGAGCCGGCAGCGTGATTTTGCAGGCGGCAGAGCCGGGAGTCGGTATCGCGGCCGGCGAGCAAGTGAACCCGGCGACGCCGGAGTTGGAAGTGATGGTCACCTGGCCGCTCGTCGCCGTCACGGGTGCAGAAGTACTGCTAACGGTGGCTCCACTGCTATTGATGACCTGGATGGTTGAAACCTTGCTGGTTGCGGTTGGAGACACCGTAAATGTAGCGATAGCGACCACGCCGCTGGTTAGCGTGGTGCTATTCAAACCAAACAGCAGGCAAGTGTAAGCTCCTGAACTGCTTCTGCACGAAACCGATTTTCCCGCCGACACCGCCGCCGGTCCGGGGGTCACGCTAACCGCGGTGAAGTCGCTCGCCGAGTAGCTGTAGGTCCACTCCAGCGCGGCCGGCGCGATGGCCGGCGCGACCGTCAGTGAGAGATTCAGGGACACGGTGCCGCCGGGCACTGCTGAACCGGACGACAGGCTCATGGCGTTCTGTCCGAGTGCGCACGCAGCCGGCAGAAACAGAAGGGTCGCCGCGAGAAAAGGGGTGCGATTTACTTTGACATTCGCGTGCATTTTCTTAAAATTCTCCGCATTGCTCCGAAGTTTGAGGCAATAGGTGCCGTCTATACCGTTATCCGCCGGCTTAAGTAGACTTGCGATTGAATTACAGTCTCAAACTTTAAGGGTTTTCTGAAGAATGCTCAATGCCGAAAAAAGACAGCTAACCCCGGATGGCATCGATTGTCGGCTGGTGGTTAATACTCCGCGGCACTACTAACCGCAGGCATCAGAAAACACGTGGTCAGCCTCAGCGCCGCCGCTTCTTCCCTTCTCTGGCGGGCCGTTCTTCCACCACCGAGAACTGGAGTTTCCGCTCCATGGTGTCCACCCGCTCGACGAGAACGCGCACGCGGTCGCCAATCGAAAACTCGCGGCGCGACCGCTGGCCGATGACCTTGCGCACGTTTTCGTGGTACGTGTAGCGGTCGCCGGGGAGAGAATCCATGGGCACCAGTCCTTCGATGAACAGGTCGGTTAATTCCACAAAGAGGCCGAATTTTGTGGTGCTGATGATCAGGCCATCGAACTCCTCGCCCACACGATCAGCCATGAACTTGGTCTTCTTCCACTCCACCAGTTCCCGCTCGGCGTCGGCCGCCTGGCGCTCCGATTGCGAGGATTCATCGGCAATTGCGCTCAACTCTGGAAGCGAGGAGTAGGCCCACCCGTCGAGCGAAGCCGTCAGCAAGCGGTGCACGACGAGATCAGGGTACCGGCGGATGGGCGAAGTGAAATGCGTATAGTGGTCCGCCGCCAGAGCAAAGTGGCCGACGTTGTCGGTAGAGTACCGCGCCTGCTTGAGCGAGCGCAGCATCAGGTAACTCAGGATGCGCTCTTCCGGTTTGCCTTCAATTTTCGCGACCAGTTTCTGATAATGCCGCGGCGAAATTCTAACTTCGCCCGGCAGCACGATATCGCGCCTAACTTTATGGCCGTCGCGGCGCTTATCTACATAGGCGAACTTCTTTACCGGAATGGCGCCCACACCGAGCGAATAGCCAAAGTGCGCGGCTACCTCTTCGAACTCCATCACACGCTTGGGATCGGGCTGCTCGTGGATGCGGTAGATGGAGGGCAGGCCGGAAGCCTGCAAATGCGAGGCCACGGCTTCGTTCGCGCCCAGCATGAATTCTTCGATGATGCGATGCGCGATATTTCGCGGCGCGCGAATCACTCCGGTCATGGCGCCCCACTCGTCGAATTCGATCAGCGGCTCGGGAAGATCGAAGTCGATGGACCCGCGGCGCACGCGCTTCCGGTTCAAGATTTCCGCCAGTTCGCGCATCAACTCGAAGCGGCCCGTCAGCGCACGGTACCGTTCCCTCAGCCCTCGATCCCCTTCCAGCACCAGGTGCACATCGGTATACGTCATGCGCTCGGCGCTGCGAATCACGCCGCGCACGAACCTCTGCGCTACCATGTCGCCCGCGTGATCGAACTCCATCAACGCCGAGACCACCAGCCGGTCCACGTGCGGGTTGAGCGAGCAGATGTTGGTGGAAAGCTCGAACGGCAGCATGGGCACGGCGCGATCGGGAAAGTAAACGCTGGTGCCGCGCAGGCGGGCTTCGGCGTCGATTGGCGTGCCGGGGCGCACGTAGTGGCTCACATCCGCGATATGCACTTGAAGCGCGAAATGTCCGTTGGGCAGCCGGTCCACCCACACGGCGTCGTCGAAATCGCGCGCCGTCTCCCCGTCGATGGTGACGATATCGAGCTTTCGGAAGTCCTCGCGATCCGCCAGTTCCCATGCCGCGATGACGCCTGGAATGGACTCGGCCTGCTCCACCACTTCCGGCGGGAAGCGGTGCGGCAGATGATACTTGCGAATGACGATTTCGACGTCGATCCCGAAATCATCCGGTGAGCCCAGAATTTCGACCACACGGCCCACCGCGCGTTGGCCATTCTCGGCATATTCGAGTAGTTCGACGTTGACGATCATGCCATCGAGTTTTTCGGGGTCGGTGATGGCGAGCGGCTTCGGACCGATGCGGTCGATCTGCGCGGCCGGGGCCGGGATGGCCAGGTCCTCGGGAATCTCGATCCAATCGTGCAGGCGCTCGTCGTGAGGAATCACCAGGAAGCCCTGGCGCCGCACCTGGAATTCGCCGACCACCGTCGGATGGGCACGCTTGAGCACCTTGACGATCTCGCCGTCCGCCCTCCCACTGGGCTCGATGCGCGCAATCCGGACCACCACGCGGTCGCCGTGCATGGCGCTGCCGGTTGCGTCTGCTGGAATAAAGATGTCGCCGGCAATTCCCTCCATCGGGCGATCGGAAATGAGAAAGCCATATCCGTCACGGTGCATGGAAAGCCGGCCGACGGCGAATTCCCGGTTGCCGGAGGTCGCCACGAAGTGGCCGGCGCGGGTTTCGATCAGGTCCCCCCGGGCCACCAGGCGCGCCAGCATGGTTTCCAGCTCTTGGCGGCTCGGCACTTGGGAGCCCAATTCCCGTATGAGCTGCTTGAAGTTGGCCTTGGCATGCGGCAAGCGGGCGATGTGTGCCACGAGAGCCGCGTCAGTCATATACTCATGGTACTCGCCATGAATGATTTAGCTGCAACGGCCCTGGGCAGTCCGCCGTCAAAATAGCGCGAGGTTCCGGCCATGAAAACGCTGGCTTGCTGGTTGTTCTCCGTCATGCTTCCGGCTGCGCTCGCGTCCACCCCGGTGCGGGTGGCGCGTGTGGGTGAACTGGAAGGCAAGGTTGACGTGCAGCTCCACGCTGCGGATGCCTGGCGCCCGGCGGTGCGAAACCTGCCGCTGGTGGAGTCAGCATGGGTGCGGACCGCTTCCGGCGCACGCGTCGAGATGGAGCTCGATGATGGCGGCGCCCTCCGGCTCATCGGCGATGCGCTCTGCGAGTTTTCCGATTACACGCGCCTCTCCACTGGCCAGCGCGTGACCGTGCTGTCGCTCGACCACGGCGTGGCTTATTACACGGGCGAGCCGGACCGCCGCGACGCCCTGATCCTGGTGCTGCCGGGGGCGCAAGCCACGGTGCGGGTGGGCAGCCGTGTGCGTCTGGTGGCGCGCGACGACGCGAGCGAGATTGCTGTGCTCGAAGGTCGGGTGCGTTTTTCGTCGCCAGGCGCCGAAATGGACCTTGCCGAGGGTGAGATCACGCGCGTGGAAAAGGCCACTCCCGCGCGGTTCTTCCTCTACCGCGAGATCCAGCCTTTTGATAGCGATCGCTGGAACGAGCAGCGCGACAAGGCCCTCGCTACCAGCGGTTCAGCCCGCCATCTGCCCGGATTGCTTTACGGCCTGGTGGATCTTGACGCCAACGGCTCCTGGATCGTCAGCAACGATGCCGGCGTGGTGTGGAAGCCGAAGGTTCCGGCGGGCTGGACGCCATACCGCGATGGCCAATGGCTTTGGTACGACGAATTCGGCTATACCTGGGTGCCCAACGAGCCCTGGGGCTGGCTGCCCTTCCACTACGGGCGCTGGATCGAGGAGAGCGGAACGGGTTGGGTCTGGACGCCCGCAAAAACCCTGGTATTCAAACCTGGCGAAACCTATTGGCTCCGGGAAACGAGTTTGATCGGCTGGGGACCTCTCGCGCCCGGAGAAATGTGGGATGCACGCGCCGTTCCGAAGTTGTACGCGCGAACCAATACTACGCTGGCCCGGTGGAAAGAGAACACTCGCGAACTGGTTCCAGCCGATCCTTCTGAAAAACTCAAGACCACGGAGGCGATGTTCGTCGTAGCGCCGCCATCGCCGGTGATGGATGCCGCGCGCCTGGATGCAGTCCGGCCGGTCTTGCGCGCAGGCAGTACACGCGTCGTGCCGATCCTTCCGGGCCTGACTTACGGAACCGGCGCTCAGACGGAGATCGCGGCCACCCAGCCCGATCCATCCGTGCCGCCCGATCCGTCCGCGGCCCCGTCGCCAGATGCCGGTCCCCCGCCCCCGATTGAGGGTCCGATACCAGAACCCGTGGAGATTTACTACCCAGCGGCTGTATATACAGGAATCGTCGTGGTGAATCCGCCGGAAGACCAGCCGCGCCGGCCACGCAACCCAAACGGAACGGCCACCACGGGAGCGGCGGCCGCAGCCGGCGGACCCTCCGAACGCCCGCAGCCTTCGCGCGTAAACCCAATCGAACCGCCGGCAGCGCATCCTCACGAAGAGCCGTCTAAACCCACCGAGCCCAAGTTGCCAGGTGGCGACAGATCGAATCCAGACAAGAGTGGAAAGAGCTAAATTGTGACGACCGAGGCTTCACGCAGACCAAGGCTTTGAAAAATATTAGCGACACCTTATTCGGTTGGCGATGCGCCCCCAGTTTCACTTTCGACTTGAGATCCAAATGAATTAGCCGAATACAGATTCGCCACACCCGCGGCGGTCAGCGGTTGGGTGTCAATCTGGATGCCGGCAAGAGTCCCTTCAAACGGCTGGAATGCGGAGGTTTCCATGCCGATCTTCACCGGCACCGCACTTTGACACAGCAATGTGGTTACTGCGGTCTGGGAGCTGTCCGGGACGCCGTTCAGATAGAGCGTCTCCACAAAGCCATCATAGGTGAACGTAATCTGGGTCCAGGTATTCAGATCCAGATGCCCAACGCTGTTGGCCGCTAATTTTGTCGCGCAATCGCCGGCCCAGACCGCGTAGCGGACCTGCATGTTGTTCGGCGCGATGTACAGGCCGTAATTCCGATTATTGCCCGAGGAATCCTCTTTCACCAGGAGCGGCTGATAATCTCCCTTCACCTGCGTCGGATAGACCCAGAGAGTTATCGTGAACTGGTTCAGCCGCAGCGACGGGGAGTCCGGGATGACGATCTGGTCATTAATTCCATTGAAGCCCGCCGCGGTTCCCGTCCTGCCGGGTACCCCCATGGTGGGGCAGGTAGCTCCGCAGGAGCCAGTGTTCCCACTGCCTGAACCATCACCGAACGAACTGGTGCCGGAAGGTTCATCCAGCCTCCACAAAGCGGCTGGAGGATTGTACAGATTCGCCACACCTGCGGCGGTCAGCGGTTGGGTGTCAATCTGGATGTCGGCAACAGTCCCTTCAAACGGCTGGAATGCCGACGTTTCCATGCCGATCTTCACCGGCACCGCACTTTGACACAGCGATGAGGTGACCGCGGTGTAAGAGCTATCCGGAACACCGTTCAGATAGAGCGTCTCCACAAGGCCATCATAGGTAAATGTAATCTGGGTCCAGTGATTCAGTGCGAGCTGCCCAACGCTGTTGGTCGCAAATCTTGTCGTGCAATCGCCGGCCCAGACGGCGTAGCGAACGTGCATGGTGTTCGGCGCGATGTACAGGCCGTAATTCCGACTGTTACCTGACCAATCCTCTTTCACCAGGAGCGGCTGATAGTCGCCCTTCACCTGCGTCGGATAGACCCACAAAGTTATCGTGAACTGATTCAGCCGCAGCGAGGGGGAATCCGGGATGATGATCTGGTCATTAATTCCGTTGAAGCCCGCCGCGGTTCCCGTCCTGCCGGGTACCCCCATGGTGGGGCAGGCGGCGCCGCAGGAGCCAGTGTTCCCACTGCCCGAACCATCACTGAACGAACTCGCGCCGGAAGGTTCATCCAGCTTCCACATGGCTGCAGGAGGATCGTACAAATTCGCCACACCCGCGGCGGTCAGCGATTGGGTGTCAATCTGGATGTCGGCAAGAGTCCCATCAAACGGCTGGAATGCGGAGGTTTCCATGCCGATCTTCACCGGCACCGCACTTTGACACAGCGATGTGGTTACTGCGGTATGGGAGCTGTCCGGGACACCGTTCAGATAGAGCGTCTCCACAAGGCCATCATAGGTGAAGGCAATCTGGTTCCAGTGATTCAATGCGAGCTGGCCCACGCTGTTAGACGCAAATCTTGTCACGCAATCGCTGGCCCAAACCGCGTAGCGGACCTGCATGGTGTTCGGCACGATGTACAGGCCGTAATTCCGATTGTTGCCCGAGGAATCCTCTTTCACCAGGAGCGGCTGATAATCGCCCTTTACTTGTGTCGGATAGACCCACAAGGTTATCGTGAACTCGTTCAGCCGCAGCGAGGGGGAGTCCGGGATGATGATCTGGTCATCAATCCCGTTGAAGCTCGCTGCGGTTCCCGTCTTTCCGGGCATCCCTGTGCTGGGGCAGGCAGCGCCGCAAGACCCAGTGTTCCCGTTGCCAGACGCATCACTGAACGAACTCGCGCCGGAAGGTTCATCTAGCTTCCATAAAGCTGCAGCCGCAACCCCGGGATGCGTGATCGTAATGATTGTGCCACTGCCTGTAAGCCCGAGATTATGGCCGCCACCATCGGACGCGGTCAGATTCGAAAGCGTGATCGCTGAGGAAGTACTCGTAGTGGACGGAGATATGCGAAACGTCGCGACAGCGATAATGCCATTGGGCACCAGTACGGTATCTGAGCCGATATTGATAATGATGCATGATGCACTGCCGTCTCCAGCCGGACACAAGAATGTTTCGCCGGAGATCGACGATACCGCCGAAGTCTGCGTAACTGAGACTAGGCTGAAATCTACAGTTGAGTAGTTGAGTGCCCACTGCGCCCCGGTAGGTTGGGTGCTACTGCCGTTAAACGAAATGTTTACGGAAACACTGGTGCCTGGAGCGCCTGACCCGCTGGACAATGTAATCGAGGGCTGCGCCAGTGCGCTCCCCGCAGCCAAAGCCAAGTTGCAAATAAAAACCATTTTCATAAATACTTGTGTGCACATAGCTTATTCTGTTCTCATCATTGGCTACTAACTTTAGTCCTAGTGACTAACCCTGGTTATTTACCAGTCAAAAAACAACACACTGACGCCGACGTGAAATAAATAGCACAATTTTTCTTAACTTCATATCGCCCAGGTCGAGTATTTTTCCATACTCGCCATGGTGAAGTCGGCGAAGTTCGTGGATGCTACGGTAACTGGCCTTCCTCTCTACTATTTGAAAAAGATGGCAGCCCTCGCTACTACCGGTTAGAAACAGATAGACAAAGGTTAGCAAGTTCAAACACACTGTTCGCTTTTGTAAAGAGTAAAAGTCGCAAAACGGCCGGCGTCAGCGCCCATCAATGATTAGTGGCTGTGAGTAAGTTCGTTGTGAATCTGGTCATCACATCACCGCGCGGGGCGGACGTATCGTCAAACTGCCCGGATGCGGTTTGTGGTAAACGGTGGCGGGAACTTGGAGCGTTTCGGAAATCAATCTTCGGAAGCCGAATCGATCAACAATCGCAAAAACGGCCCGAGTCGCCAGCTAGCGACAGATAGAAGATTGTCTTTCGGAGCCCAGCGCGCAAGAATCGCAGGCGCGCGCTGAGCGCAGCGCAATGGCGCCGGTCGGGCAGGCCTCGGCGCAGCGTTTCGCCGCGATCCGCAAGCCTTCGGAGAGCGGCTGGCCGAAAGGGACGGCCACAGCGACATCGAAACCGCGGCCGATCATGGTGAGTCCGAGTTCCTCGCCGGCCGCGGCGGCGAGCCGCACGCAGACGTCGCATGCGATGCATTTACCCGGTTCGTAAATCACCTCGGGGTGGGAGAGGTCCTGCGAAAACCGCCGGCGCGCACCGGCGAAGCGGTAGATATCTACATCGTATTCGGCCGCCAGCGTGCGCATCAGGCAGCAATCAGCCTTTCGGCAACCGCAGGTCAGGCACCGGCGGGCCTCGCGCACAGCGTCTTCTTCCGGCAGGCGCGCCTCTATTTCATCGAAGCTTGTCAAGCGCCGTGCTAACGGAATCTCCGGCGCATGTGTGCGCGCGGTCCGTTCGATCCCCCGGAAAATCGCCGCTCGCTCGGCGTCGTCCACCGGGCGCATGGCTATGCCCGCGGTGATGGGTTCCCCCGTGACCAGTTGGCCGTTTAGATACTGGTGAATCGAGGCTGCGGCCATTCTTCCCGCCGCCACTGCGCGCACCGCGAGATCCGCCCCGAGAACCGCATCGCCCCCGGCAAACACGCCTG
>Ga0335078_10009248_pt1 | contig 14608 bp, 16 predicted proteins | sample Lox_Sample_32_FD_206711 | JGI IMG/M metagenome (GOLD analysis project Ga0335078, IMG submission 206711) | Soil microbial communities from Loxahatchee National Wildlife Refuge, Florida, United States - Lox_Sample_3.2 | ecosystem: Environmental > Terrestrial > Soil > Wetlands | place: USA...
CACTGACTTGCCATATTTCCGCGATCGGAGGGAACTGCCAACAATAATTCCATCGTAATTTTCGCACGAAAATTCTGGGTCGAGGGGTTGATCGCCGTTGTGCAAGGTGACCGTAATACTTCCGTTTATCTCGCTGATCTTTCTTGCGATGCACGCTGAGATTTTGGCCGTTTGGCCATCTCCGGTAGAGTAGATCAGGAATATCTTTGACATTATTGTCCCTCTCTTCCTGTTCTTGCTGTGAAGTGATTGCGAGGGTGGATTGTGGTCACTCAGCCATGTCATGTTCATGCAACCATTTATCGATCGGCAGAGTTAAAGTTCGCCGGAATTCACCGGACGCCGACACCAAAAGTTTAACTTTTAGGAGATACAGGATATTATTCGTGTTGGATATGGTAATAACGAGGAAGCGAGATGGAAAAGCGGCAGGGCGTTAATAGCGATATTATGCTGTCTAACTGCGCTGAATATGGCCGATAGATATAACGTCCATCACGCTCAGGATTTACTAAGGTCGATCGTGATGTCAGTGGCGTATATGGCAGCTGAATCTCTTCTTACTGCACCGATCCCCAGGGTGAGTTATATCGATAATCACCTCCTCAAGCCGTTGTTGATAGAGTGACGAATAAAATTCAGGGCCGATATACGAATGTGTGCCTTAAGGAATTGTGTTGTGAGCACATTCCGAAATACGTATGTCCAAATTGGTGCATTACGAGGAGAACGAATACAAGGGATGCGGATACGTCAGAAGAGGAGGTCTCGCGATTAACGGGAGCTGAGGGGGTGAGTAAAGCGAAGTGACTCACAAAGATAACGAGAGTTGGCGCAGAGTATTAACGATCGGTGAGGATGTACGTTGAAGCAGCAGAGAAGAAATAGTCGAAAGTTAAATCTGTATAGATGCGTCATCGCCGCAATTCTCAGATTACAACAATATTACTGATACATTGAGACGGTCATCTGCTCCCTTTCTACAATACGTTCCTGCATCTCAAGCGCTTCAGACTCAGAAACCCGAATGTGACGTTCATTTTCCCACCCTCCACTCCTGGTAAATGTTCCCTTCAACCCTCGTCCACCAACCCTTCGTCAGCCGTTCTCCTTTGAGGATAATATGCAATCTGGGATTTTGAGGTTTTCGTTGAGGTGGAGAGATGGGAAGAGGAAATCCGACGCGGTGATGGCCGTTGAATGGCTACTTGGAAATCCCTCTAATCCGTCGTCGATGGGCGATTTATCTTCAGTGCAGACAGTTCTATTGAACATGATTTCTCGAAATCCAGTCCCAACTCCATCCCGGGTCTAATTAGCCATTTCTCAAAGGAGAGTACGAAATGAGAGGCCGGCAAGCAGGGAGGAAATGAGGCCTCAACCCACCGATAGCCCACTTAAGAAAAACTCGAAAGACAGCACTGGTAGTAATGGCCTTTAAAACATCGATCGTAGCCACAACAGAATCAAATAATGATTTTACTCGCAACTGAGCAATCCCCCAAACAGCACAGGAACACATCCAGATAATAAACCGCCGCCCAGATCGGGATAATCTGTCTTCGAGGCTGAGGAGCGAATTGTGGCATCCGTATGTCTCCGTCTTGAAAAGTAATAGGAAGGGTTCGTGAAGGGGCGGGAGGGACTTGAGGGTTTACACCGGACGATGATGATGAACTTCGAGGATATTGTTTATCGCGAAGACGACTTGACATTTGGAAGTTGTGATGCAGAAGAGTGGGAGGCAGGAGGCGGGTGGGACATTAAAGTTTGCGTGAGCAGTTAAGTAAATTATTTACATAAAATTATCCGCCTCCACCTCCTTCCGTTAAAATAACGGAGACGGGTTGCACAAATTGTCCCTTGCCCGTAGGGAACGGCGAGGCGAAGCATTGCCAAGAGATTTGATTCTCAAGACGATGAATGTTGAGATTGTCATCTAAACACATCAGCCGAGTGAAGGATATCAAGGTCGGTTTCACAGCAATGATAACGGACATCGGAAGTTTAAATGTTTAAATAATTGGGGCTGTGCACCGACTACAGAAAAGGTCCGAGCACTCTAAAATTGCCCCACCAAATATTCAAATTACGTCCTTTTCCTCGGAACACTGTCTTCATGGCCTTCATCACGCATCGCTGTCGCCAAAACCGCTTTTGCGAGACGGGTTCAGCTATGGGGTAATCGGCTTAAGCTCAACCTATGAAATCCGCCACCTCCGACATCGGATCAAGCTGTTGGGGTCGCTCACGCAATTCGATAAAAAGGCCATGATATCCTTGATATCTTTACAAAATGCCCTCCGCAGAACGTATCAAAGAGATATTTTCACATATTGAAGAAGGCTTCGGTCCTTCGTTTTTTGACAATGTCGCCGATGATGTCTCGTGGACAGTCACTGGAGTCGATAATCCGATCGGCGGACATTACCCGTCAAAAGCCGAGATAATTCAGCCATATAAACGCGTTGGATCGTATATGGAAGGCGGAATTAAGCCGAAGATTCGTCATCTATTGATCGGCGATGACGGAAACAGCGCGGCCGTCGAGTTTACTGCAAATGGAAAACCTAAGACTGGCGGAGATTTCCAACTGGAGGCATGTTGGGTTTGTAAATTCGCGGGAGACAAGATTGTCGAAGTTAGGGGCTATATGGATAGTGCTCACATGAAGAAAATTTTGGATGCGAATGAGTAAAGGGCCAGGTCTCCTGGTGCTGCAGGTTTTCAATTGCCAGGTACTAATCGAGATGGTATGTTCATGAACAATCCCCGTGAGTGTTATGAACCCCTCGTTTTGTTTCTATCAGCGACTCGATTCCAGTCCGATGATGTATCTGTCCTTCCCGTTCCTCTGCCCTGTGACATTCAGGCCGTCGGCGCCGAAAGTACCCTTTGGTGTGAGGCTCCGCCACACTGTATCAGCATGAGTCAACGTCCGGCGGAAATTGTATGGTGCTGAGAGTGACCAAACAAGCTTATGGGTCCACCAGCCGATTGCTGATCAAGCAGCATTTCTCACGGCCCGGCGTGTTGCCATCCTCTAGAATTGATGCGAAGATCTGAGCCACAGAGTACTTGATATGATTGCATGAGATGATTACTCAACCATCACGAGGTTTATTGGATTTTATATCGCGCGAATGGCCGTTACAATAAGCTTGTACTTCTCAGTAATTGTTTGCCTATCTACAGAACGAATGGGGTAGAAATTGTGTTTCGACAAAAGATTGTGATCCAAACAGACATACTTCCATCACGCGCCGCCACAATTAACTGTTTAAACGTTTCCCTGCGCGCCCTATCGGTTAGTTGTGCATACTTTTTCGTCTTTTTACTTGCACCGCTCCCGTCGTCTGACCAAGGGTGCCAACTACCTTCCCAGTGGTCTCATCGATGACATTTCCGGTAGCTTGGTCCACGACACCGAGAACTTCACCGGTGGTTTTATCGACGACTTTAGTAACGTCACCAACTTGTCCACCGACTCCCTCTGCTTGTCCCGTCAATCCGCCAACTGCACCACTGACGAGACCAGGTTGTTCAGATTTTTGCTCTTACTTTTTGTCGCCGCCTAAAACTCCTCCGACAAGGCCTGACATGTTTTCGATTGGGAGGACAGACGAGCACATCCGTTTAAATAGTCATTTGCCACAAGAAAATCCAAGGTCTTTCGACTCTGACGCAACTTGGGAAACATGGTCAGATTTCAAGATCACGATTCGGAATCTGAACAGGCATTTCAAAGTCAGCCGGTCAATTTTGCGAGAAAACCGAGGATATCTAAGAAGTGGCGTCACGCAAGGTCGGAATTCTGAACAATAATGGCCAAGCCTATGCTATTACGGTGAGCAGTGCGTCATAACATTTACTACGTTTCATTAAAAGCGGAAATTGACTCGGATAACATCGCCTTTGGTGACATTCCGGAGTTTCCCGAACGCGAGCGATCAACCTGAACCGAAACCAAGGCCAAGTGAACCCAGGGTCATATTGTAAATATCCCGCTCGGGACAGCGGACTCTCTAAGCAAGCGCAATGAGGACTCCATCATAGTCAAACGGGGCAGGTTGGGGGATCTGTATATGGCTGTTTGGCTACTGTCGAAGTTTGATTCAGACGGCAGATAAACATCTCTCAGGGGATGGTATCAATGGCAATCAACAACGACGTCAACATCCATCAACACCCGTTTAGACACGTTTTCGGCGATATTTGGACACTTGATCTTCAAATTCCAATCCTCTGAAAGGTGGATGAGAATCTGTGCTATTTTAGGAATGAAATGATCTCCATGCACATGTTTCGAAGGTGCGTCATGATTCCCTGGCTTAGCGTGCTAATATTAGACAAGATTAGGCGCTGTATGAGCGAAATAAAGTGTGGTTCGATTGGCACGATTGGGGTGTTTGGAGTGTAGATGGTGGCTGTTTGCGGCGAGTGCCGTTGAACGTTGGATGCGGAGGGATTATGAACGATCGTCCAGCAAATCGGGCAGAGGGATTGAAGGACCCTTGGCCTGTGCGATGAAATATATCTAAAATGGATTGTATCGGGTATTCTGACCGCGAATCAGGTTCCTGAGGAGATGTTTGATCTGCAAATACCTCGATCGACGAACCAAATTTAGCACGCCAATCACTGCCACGAATCGCAGCATCCAATTTTCCGAATGCGATACATCGCAATTGTGATCTGCGCTCTTTCACCACCAATCTCCGACGTTTGAAACAGAGAATGAATCATCACTTTGTCTAGTCGATAGTGCGACCATAACCAAGCAGAAACTTATATTAAGCGGGGCTTCAGTTCATTCATTTCTTTGTGTCCGACTATTGTCTCTCTTCGAATTACGCTCGTTCGCTCGTTCGACAATCGTTAGTACCATGAGATCCTTTACCGCCAAGGCCGCTGGGGCCCTCGCTGCCTTCACCGTGGGAGCATTTGCTGGCAACACGGTCACTACTACCTGCACAGTCGTCAGTGTCAGCACCTGCACTGCCACAGTCACCAAAACTGCCATCGTTACCACCACCGCAGTCTCAACACTCAATCTCTGCACGCCCATCTCCACCGTCGTCACTCCTTGCAGCGCATGCTCTCCTGCCACCGTCACGGCCTGGACTCAACCTGTCACTTGGACAAAGTCTTCAAGTGTTCCCACCTCCACCTACTGCTCTACCACTGGCTATTACACCGAATGCGCTTGCTCAGTAACAACCCCGCAGTGGATCTACTACGAGCAACCTTGCGAAGTCGAATACTCTTGCCCTTACGTCGAGTATGAATACATTAATCCCAAGATCGTCACCTGTGTCGTCTACGTCCACGGAAAGCCGTGGAGTCCTATCACTGAGACCTGGTCCATCGGTCCTACTGGCATCATCAAGCCAACCGCGATCGTCACCTATATTCCCGCACCCACTATCATTGTCATTAACGACATCACAATCGATGTCACCATCGCTCCTACCTACATCACATACACCAGCAGCGTAACAGCCACAGTCACCACCACGGCAACGGTCGGTCCCACCGGCACTCCAGTCTCCACCTTCAAATTGGCCGGTACGTTCAATGGTGAAGAAGTCGTCGTCCTCCAAGAAGGTGGATCTCTCGTCGTCGCCCCCGCCACCAACGACACCACTGGCGTTGCTTTCACCCTCACCTCAACCGGCGACCTCATGGCCTCTAGCGGAGGATACGTCTCCGTCACCTTTGCGAACGACGTTGGCGGTCCATTCACCTACGGCGGATTGGCCAAACGTGCCATCGCCGACGGAACTTACTTTGGCGTCTTCTCCGTCGCCGGCTCGTTCAGCTTGACCGTCGATGGAGCCTCAGTCACCATCCAAGTCTGCAGTGGCAACCTCTTGAGCGGAGGCGATGGTCTCATGAACGAATGCGAATCCATCACCCTCACGGCTACTCCTGTCGACCAGACTTTCCCTAGCTCCGGTCCTATTTCTTCCGCGGCACCCAGTAGCGTCTTCAGCAGGGCTCCCACCAGCAGCGCACCAGTCTCTAGCATCCCCATCTCTAGTGCTCCTTCCAGTCTGAGCGGATCTGCTGCCCCTACGAGCTTCTCTGGCTCGCCCGCAAGCTCTGCTCCCACCAGCCCTCCCAGCTCTGTCCCCATTAGCTTTCCGCCGCTTTCCGCATCCGATCTCCCTATTTCGATTTCCATCCCGTTGAGCGATCTTCCTTCTTCTATCCTCTCCGAGCTTCCTTCGTCGATCCCTTCCGAGTTGCCTAGTGCTAGTCCCAGCAGCAACTTGACTGTCGTCAGGCGAGCTGAACAATTGCGAGGAAGAAGATTCAAGTACGCTGAATAGTGTGTATATATTTAGTGTATATTCTATGGGTTCCCTGTTTAATGATATTTATCATATTTGAAATTCAATGAGTATAAAAGAGTGCGAAACGTTTACATTTTCCGTCCGCTCACTGCGATGTCCAATGTAGTAGTCGTTACTTTCACTGCAGTTTGCAACCGAGATGCTGTGTCTAGTTCTTCGGAAGTGAAGTTTAAGGGATATCAATGAATTAGCGGAGGCTTAATAATGATCCTTCAGTAGGGTATACTCGAACTGTTTTGCGAGGTTACAGCGACTGAATTCCGCTTGCTATGGTCCCCGAGATCCGAAATAACATGGAGGAAGTTTACCCGTGGGCATTTGATTGTGCAAAGATGGGTACAACACATATCGAGGTTAGTGTCAGCAGAATCTAAGTCGGTTCTTGCTGATAAGGCTCCTCAGCCGAAGAGGGGAGAACAATGTCCAACTAGCCAATTCGCAATGTCGCGAGTGCCATCGATTTCGTACTGTCCAGTTCAAAGTTGGCCTCATTGAAACGCAGAAGGCATCGAAATCGAAATTGAAATCAGATGCAGTGGAATACCACCGGAGAACAATGAGAATCGTGATGCAAATACCAACGCCGTCGTCCGTGCATCAGAAGATCAAGCGTAGGCTCGTATTTAACATAGCCCTTGTTCCTCCTGCTGCAATTGAAGAGTTGACGCAGATACCTTTTGAGGGCGGTTCTGGATATTGTAACAGGTCAGGTATCCTTTTCCCCTGTCGATATCAGTACTTACTGGATAGATGACTACATCTCCGGTTTTGTGCCTTTTAACTATGCCTATGCCACTCGACGGGTCGGTGGCTTCTAGGTACGGTGTGCCTGAAGCCGATATTTAAGGATGGAATTGTCAAGAGATCACTGGCAATCCGCTCTGACGAACCTTAATCTGATTAGTACGATAATCATGAAATTTATATCTAGTGAAACGCGAGCCAGAAAGAATGGAATGCTGGACGCGGATTGCGTCAGAATCAATTGACTTAGGGTGACATGGAGGCCTGGAGCTCAAAGATGCCTTGCAAATAAAGCCACAGTAAATGAGAACCATTGAAATATGGCAACTTTGACTTGGAGCACCGTAACATATAATAGAATCGTTTTATCACTAGTGTTCCCCCGATGCCTACCTATGCAACCATTATATACACTTGAACAGTGGCATGTCTAACGCGAGAGGTGTTCCAATATATACTCACCACCAGCAAGGAGTCTGAGTTGCGTTACATCCAGCGAATGGGGGAGCATATTGACATAGATAATGCTGACAAGGTACGGAGTTATAAACCGAGCCCCTCCAAACTAACATGTCATATATCCTCTGGTAACTTGAATCCGTCCAATATTTGGCTAATAAATCAGCTGTGTGAGACCCTCCTTCTTGAATAAGGAGGGTTTGAATAGTCGTAGCATCTTAAACGCGGTTAGCTCGTTCAAACAGAGCTTTACCTATTGCACTGCTAGTGGGTGTTAATGCTAACCCGGCAAGCCACAACGCTCTCCCAAACAGATCTTTAACCAAATCGTGATAACCAGAAAATCCATAAGGGTAATGAATTGCAACCTGATGGCAATGTATGAACATGACCATGTCGAGAGCACGGCCTCTGGCGGCCGGTGAGCTTGGGGCATTTAGAATCGATTCGGAGCTCATCAAAACCTGCAGAAGATTGATAAGTCGGTAGAAGAACGACGTGGCCAGAAATTGACAAGGATCAACATCAGGCGGCAAATCGCTCCACTTGAGACGAAGCATCCAATCTATACTGTTTGCGAGCTCCTCTGACTCCAGATCCTGCCGAACGGCGGATAACAACCCGGCTATGATTTCACCCGCTTCGCATTGGATTTCAAGGCCGATCTGTTCTTCAACGAGAAAACGAAAGCATCGACGTAATGTCGTGAGATGCGTCCAGAGACATGAATAAACGAGGTTGAGTGTGTGTGGCTGTTCAAACCCAAAGACATCCCTCAAGAATTCCCTTCGAGTTCTAAGGTCACAATAACCCAACGCGCGATTTGCGGCATGCATGTGCGCAAGTGCAATGAAGTTCGAGTTCGCCACCCCCCGGGCAATATCGGCGACAACATCACAAATGCCGAATATAATATGATTTGCACGACTTGTTTGCTTTGCTGCGGAAACTTTTTTCAGAAGGGAAAGAAATAGATCCAGAAGATAGCCGAACCTCTGAGTGTCTGTTTTTGTGAATGAGCGGACATAAACCAACAACACGAGTGTCGCAAGCAAATCTCCTTCATCTATTTCGAGAGTGCATTCTGTCCGGGTTTTTAGATGAAGTACCCTATACGCCTTCGCAAAGTGGGAGTGCTGCATCATGAACTGCACACCAGATTGAGCTTGTGAAAATGCGGCCGAATAAGCTATCAGAGCTTGAGGAAGTGCTGTTGAGCTATTATGAGGTGCAAACGCTAGCGGGGCGAGCTTGCTCACTAGCCCATAAACAGAAGTGGACCATTGCAAGGCCCGAAATCTGTTGGAACGAACGAAGTCGAGAAAGGCGATCTCTTTCGTGTTCAGCTTATTGATGAATGGATTTCCGATTGTTCTGGGGGCACACAAAGCTAGAGCATCGTAAGATTCACCCGAAGACTTCGAATTTTCTGCTAGAGCGGCTTCCCGGGAGTACCGCTTGACACACGCTGCTTTGGCATCAGTGCTTTCACACCAATCACATCTCCTATCTTCAGAATTGTAGGAACACTAACATTAACTTCCGCCGAGCAATGTTCATACACCTATCCTCCGCGTTCGACAAGCATCGCATCGCTTGCGGCCCTTCCTGCCAAATTTGTTGTTACCTCGGGTCGGACGCAGCCTTGATGGAGAGCACTTCCTAAACGTCAGTCACATACGACACGCCGATATAGAGTACTTTTTAACGTAATCCTTGTCCGACTCTCCGATTTCAACGACGAGAGGACTTTCTCCCTGGCTTTCAGAAGGCTCTGCGATTGGCTCTGGAGCGTAGACTCTGTCGCATGCCGTCGAAGGTTCATCAGAAGTATTCTCCAATTCCACCAATGTTCCCGAGGCATCTGAAGTGAAGATATTCTCCTTTGGTTGAGTGCAGCCTGAAAGCGGTTCTAGAGTAGTTCCGGGGAGAATAGTTATATCGGAGCACGATTGTCCCTCGCAGGAGAACACGGACGGATTTACCCCTGTCGCAGCGGGAGATTCAAAAGTTCCGGACGATAGATGATTCCATCGATAGTTAACATGAATTATTGGAGCCCGTAGCAGAAACTCGAGATCGATGGGAATATTTGAAAGCGTCGCAATTAGAGGATGTATTTGCTGCTGTTCTCCTTCGCCAGACACTTCCTCACAAAAGGCCGTTTCAAGGTCGAGATCCCCAAAAACGTCATCCAACGTTAGGTTGATGTTAGTTAACTCAGTCGAGGATGAGTCCATTAACCCAACCTAGGTGGCCGGATGCTTCTCTATTTATCTCTGAACATTGCGAGTCCCGCCGTACCCGCTAAATTAGATCAGTTATTTATGTAAGCGCTAAAACCGGCGAATTTTAATACCAACTTGTGGCTAACCAGAGATTTAGGTAAAAACTTTAAGTCTATTTACTTGCAAAAAATTGTTTCCGTTTTGGGGCTATTGCATATGCTTTCTCTTTTAAAGAAAGGGCGCCGATCCGATAAATGAGCGAGGGTCAATGGCAAAAAACCTTGTTTCTCCAATGTGGACAGACTTTATTTATGTAAGCGCTAAATCTGTGAAGTTTAATACCAACTTGTTGGCTAAAAAGAGATTTAGATAAAACCTTAAGTCTATTTGCTTGCAAAAGATTGTTTCCGTTTTGGGCTATTACGTATAGTCTATTGTCGATTGTTCAGATTGACAAAGCTAGATCTGAGGCCGCATGTACCACTGCTTTAAGCACTCTGATTGGCTATCAGCAACGATTTCAATCTCGACTGCACCCGCCTCCGCAAAATCCGATTTCCCACCTTGGAGTTACTGGTGGCGGGCTCAGACCGTCTGTGATTGGTAAACTTTAATTGCACAGCCATGGAACCCACTAATCCCTGTCTCGCACTTTCTCATCTTCCCCAACATGTCCACTCTCCCAGAAGGATGGATTGCGCAAATGTAGAGTGCTCTTAAAACCCTTTCTGACAGGCAGTGACCCCGCGTCAAACCGAGTCTACTATATCGATACTCACACCGGCCAGTCGCACTGGGAAATTCCGGCGACCGTCGCCCAACCTCTCGGACCCGCCGGGGAGCGTCCACCCCCTGCCTTTCATTCCGATAACGTTGTCCCGACCCAGAATTCAGGAGACATGGGTGACTCTGAAGCTACTGACAGGGGGTTTCTGAGTGACATGGCCATGAATGCGATGAAATCCAGAATGTCTGGAGGAAAGTCGCCTCCTCCCGGTCCAATGGACAAAGTCGGCAATATTCTCTCGTCTTTCCTTGGCGGAGGGAATAATCAGCCTCCTCCACAGCCCAACAAGACTAGCGGTGGTGTCGGAGGGATAGTTTCGTCCTTTTTAAGTGGTGGACAGAATACGAATCAGTCGTCACAGAATACTTCGAATACTACACAACAAGGGACGCCTGATTTCGGCGGCATGATCTCGTCTTTGCTTGGCGGTGGAAACCAGAACACCAATCAGTCCACGCCTAACCAAACGACGAGTCAACAAGGCACCACTGATTACGCTGGAATGATCTCGTCGTTCCTAGGAGGTGAAAACCAGAACGCCAATCATCAGTCTACGGACACATCGACCCCTCAACAGGCGGGCGGAATTGATTACGTAGGAAAGATTTCATCATTCCTTGGAGGCGGAAATCAATCGTCCAACAACTCGAAACCTCCTCAAGGAACAACCAACTACGGAAGCCAAATCTCCTCCTTTCTCAGCGGAGGGAATCAGACAAACCATCAATCCACCCCCCAACACTCCGCCCAAGAAGCCGACTTGTCGAACTTACCCTCCACAGGAGAACTCTTCTCATCCCTCTTTGGTGGCGGCAGCGCTGCTGCTACCAGCGCTGCCGCATCTCGACCTCCAGCTGCAACACCTCCAGCTGCCAACAAGCCCAATAAATATGGGTCGAGCGATCTCGGGGGGAAACTTTCCGGTGCTCTCGGCGGTGTTGCAGCAAGTTTTTCCGGAAAAAAGCAGGATGAGGAGAAGCCAAGGAAACATGGGAATCACATTGGAAATCAGGAACCCGAGTACGCTGTTCCAACGGGGGTGTTACCAGGATCGTTTCCTTTAGATACGAATGCGCAACATGGACAGACGAGATATGATTGGCAGCCCCAGGGATCGCAACCTGGATACGCCAATGCACCGCCTTCGGGGAATCCCTACGAATATGGATACAGCGGAGGACAACAGAATGCTCCTGCTCAACATCAGTATGGACAGCCACAGCCGCCGCAAGTTTATCCCGTTCCTCCGAGTCAGGGACAAGCGTACGGTCAAGCCAATCAAGCGCCATACGGACAAGCCCCTGGACAGCCTCAACATGGCTTCAATCAAGCTCCGCCTAACCGGCCTCCGTACGCACAGGCTCCCGGTAATCAACCTGGATATGCCCCACCACCGAGTCAACAACCATACGGTCAAGTACTCCCTCAACAATATGAATCATATGGCCAGGGCCCGTGACAGTGGGCCAAAATTTCACGCGAGATCCGCTCAATAATGCCTGGAGCCAATGTGGCTTTACCTATTTAGTTAAGTATAATGGCTGCCGGTACAAGGTGATTTTTTAATAGTATAATTACTTTTATTTAATCAGCCTGTCATCTCCTTCCAGTTTCTCCTTCACCCTTCCTTCCGTCCTCCAAATACGGTTATTAGTGGTTGCATTACTGTCTCTTCCTATTCACACATTCCGCGTCTGTCCTCTAAACATATCCCTAGTTTTTCTTGCGCATTGGCACTGGCACATTATAATATGAGAGCCAGCTGCAAAACCCTATCGGCTTGGCAACTTACAAGTAAATTGCCCATGTGAGCGTTGCACCATACAATAATGCAGAGTGGGCAAGGGTTTGCATGAGAGAAATATACATCCAATTGAAAGCTTTTTACAGAATCATAGTAATACAATGATCTCCCCTCGTACGGCCAAAGTATCCCCTTCATCCATCAGGTCGTCTTTTATGAGAGTCACGGTCTCCTCCAAAGCCTTAATAATGTCTTCTTCATTCTCATATCCCTCCAATTCTCTTAGTGTCGAATAAACTTCCCAGCGATTACATTCAAGTTCCGTCTCGAGAAACATTGAATGAACGCTACAGCTTGAATGCTAATCACTTCGAACTTTTCGATATTGAACGGACATAATGAGTTCCTGGCATGCTGATATTTTTCCGCACTCTTGCGACAATCCGACAGTCTTAAGTTGCTCTTCCAATCGGGATAGAGAGACAGAGGCTCTTGAAATGACATGAATGCCGACTGCCAAATGTATACTCCATTTACGAGTAATGGCAGTCTCCAGCCATTTTCGTGTACTGGGATCTGCAAGTTTCTCTTTGAACCAGCCTCCCGAGTTCAGTAACCAATATGTCTTCTCTGTCGTCGAGCCAAAAAATCAATCTTCCTCCGTCCAGTTGAGGATTGAAGCGAAATGATTCTTAAATTTTCCATAGAGTTCTGTCCCTTTAACACTTTTAGCAATTTCACGGATTCGTGGTTGTCGACTGACAAGGATGTCTTCCTTCGCAACTGTTCCAATATGGGGACAAAATTCCAACTAAAAAGCTTTGGTACTGAGTACTAACCGCCCGAGAGCAGCCCTGTTTGGAGGAAGAAGTACCTTGTTGAAAACGAAGAAGGACGTGGGCGAAACTCCCAGCAGTCGATAAACCACACCTTCGTGTTGGTGTAAGTTGGGCGAGTTGCTTTCTGATGACACGGCGGCTCGAAGGTCACCAGGAGTTCCTGTTAAGGGTGAAGATAAAATTCGTGGAATAGACGACTTACTCATGGGTGAGGATAAAGATGTGCTTGCGGTCCGCTCCGGGGGAATAAGTCCAAGAAAAGTTCATTGGCATGCCGCAGCGACGAGTGCGGCATAATGTTGCCAAAGGGAATTCTTGCGAGAGTCTGAGTAATCCGCGATTTCTCTGATAACGGCGCATCGAAAATGACTCATCAGCCCCGCCGCTTCCACCTCAAAGCATGCAGCCTTAAATTGCTTCCTCTGTTGTTCACGTGGGCGCATCCATCATCACTCTATTTGCAGACAAAACAGTCCCATAGTGAACGACCGGCTCTGAAGATTGGAGTTTCACCAGCCTGTTGAGATCGCACATTTCACAGGCGTCACAGCCAACATGCTCGTAATTGTCTTCAAATAATATATCTACACCCTCCCCAGGATAGGCGTTTTTCGATTTCATATTTTGGGGAATATTGGTGAGGTGACGGGCAAAGGTATTGCCGTCAATGTCATGTCGCCTTTGCATTGTGCTGAGTGCAGATAAAGGCTGAGGCGCCGTTGAATCCACAGTATGAGTGATAATGAAATCCCCATCTTTCGACGTTCTACCGCGATCGTACTGGATAACTCCACTGCTTTTTGATCCCGGTTTACTGATTACCATGTCTCCGACACGGATATCATGCTTTGTGCTGGGAATACCGCCGGGAATCCCCACCATAAGGTGGATTTTAACGGACGCGAAACAGTACTATGCGAGGTTTGCTGCGGTGATTGCTGCATCGTTCGTACCAGTACGTCCGTAAGGACGACACGCAATAACGACATTATGTTGGCCAATCTTTCCGAGTTATGAATTATTGTGATCCGACCGATGTCGCGAGATTGGTCCATCATAACGTTCGTCAAGCGTCACAATTGCCGCCGCCGGCTCCCTCAATAGGAAGAGCACAAATCCACTCTACTCGATACTCGCTGGGATCCAAAGTAGGCATAAGACAAACTCAGGGTGATGATCCTTCGATTGTTCAACAAGTCAGGGACGCAACGAACGCAAACTTGGCGCAGAGAAACACAAGACGGTCATCCTCAGAAATACGACATCTTGGCATTGGAAATTTTAATTTCGTCCAACATCACGTTGATTTTAAAGACATCGTCACAAGACGGTCATCCTCAGAAATACGACATCTTGGCATTGGAAATTTTAATTTCGTCCAACATCACGTTGATTTTAAAGACATCGTCTTGTCGTATTACATTTCAAACCACATCATCATGTCGTCA
>Ga0335078_10009249_pt1 | contig 14608 bp, 17 predicted proteins | sample Lox_Sample_32_FD_206711 | JGI IMG/M metagenome (GOLD analysis project Ga0335078, IMG submission 206711) | Soil microbial communities from Loxahatchee National Wildlife Refuge, Florida, United States - Lox_Sample_3.2 | ecosystem: Environmental > Terrestrial > Soil > Wetlands | place: USA...
TTGTCGGCTCCGTGCTACTGTGGTCGGGTCCGTGGGGTTGGGCCGCCCAGGCGCCGGTGGCGCTGTCCGGCGGCAGCGCACCGCTCTGGCCCGTAGCGCTTGGCCTGCTCGCCCTGACGAGCGCGGTGGCGGTCGCGGCCGGAGACCGCGCCGCGGCTGCTGTCTCGGCCAGCGCCCTGCGGGCCCGCGCCCGAACGATCGGGAGCATGTTGGCGGCGGTGGCCAACCTGGACGCGCGCCGCGTCACCGCCGCCTACCGTGCGATGGCTGGCGGCTACAGCCGTGTCAGGTTCATACTCGGGCCGCCGCTGCGCAAAGAACTGGTGATTCCGTGGCGCGACGTCGTCGCGCTCGCGCGTGCGCCGTCGAGACTTGCCTGGGCGGCGGCTCTGTCCCTGGCCGCGGCCGGGCTCGGAGCACTGGCGACGCAGGCGCCGCGTTCGGGCCTGCTGCCGCTGGCCGGGGCTCTCAGCCTCGGCTATCTGGCCGCGGCAGGCTTCTGCGAGGGTGCCCGGCTGGACGCCGATGACCCAAGGCGCTCCAGTCAGCTGCCCTTCAGGTACGACCGCCTCGTCTGGTGGCACGCGATCGTTCCATGCCTGCTGCTGGCCGTCCTCGGCGGCATCCCGGCGGCGGCGCTGGCGGCAGCAGCAGGAAAGGTCCGCCTGGTTCCGCTCATCGCGGTCGCCGTACTCGTGCTGGTCAGCGGGGCGCTGGTCAACGCCTACCGGGGACCGCTGGAGGCCGAGGCACTCTCCTACGGCTTCGAGACGCCATTCGGCAGCACCGGCAGCATCACGGTCGCGCTCTGGTACATCACTGGTCCGCTGCTCTCGGTCGGCCCGCTTATCTGGCTGAGCTACCACGCCATCTCGGCTTCCGGCCGCGGCGCCGTCATCGGCCCCGTCGTCGTGTCGCTGGTCCTCGCGGCCTGGCTGGGCGCCATCGCCACCCGCCGGGCACGACGGCTCCATGCCGCTGGGGCGTGAAGCGTCAGCGGTGGTACGGTCAGGCGAAGACCTCCCGGGGCGTCGGCTCGACGCTGCTCGATCAGAGATTGGCGGGCCTGGTCAGTGAGCGAGCCGCGGTCGTCTGATGCCGCTGACGTCATCGTGGTGGGGGCGGGGCCGGCCGGGTCCTCGGCCGCGTGCCACCTGGCGGCGGCGGGCCTGGATGTGCTGCTGGTGGAGAAGACGAGCTTCCCGCGGGAGAAGGTGTGCGGTGACGGCCTGACGCCGCGGGCGGTCCGGGCGCTGACCGGGATGGGCCTGCGGGTGCGGCGGCAGGACGGCTGGCTGCTGAACAAGGGCCTGCGGATCATCGGGGGCGGGGGCCGGATCGAGGTGGACTGGCCGGAGCTGTCGGTGTTCCCGGGTTACGGCGCGGTCCGGACCCGGCTGGACTTCGACCAGATGCTGGCCAGGCACGCGCAGAGGGCGGGCGCGAGGCTGGTGGAGAACGTGACGGTCACCGGGCCGAGGCTGGACGAGCGCACCGGCCGGATCACCGGCGTGACGGCGCGGGAGACCGGGCAGCCGGCCGGCGAGCCCGGGCGGACCCTGGGCGCCAGGCTGGTGGTGGCCGCGGACGGCAACTCGTCGCGGCTGTCGGTGTCGATGGGCCTGCGCAAGCGGGATGACCGGCCGCTCGGGGTCGCGGTCCGCACGTACTACACCAGCCCCTGACCGAGCCGCGCGGCGGCGACGCGGTCGACCGCGTCGTCAACGCGCTGTCTAAGATGGCGCCGACGCTCGGATAGGCCGCGTCGCTCACTGCGGGCTTCCGGTCTCTGCCGGGGGCGCGAGCTCGCCGGCCTTCGAGTCGAGCACGGTGACGTGCCGGTGGACCTCGTCGAGCTTGTGGTGCAAGGCTGAGATCTCCAGCTTGAAGTGCTCATGCAGGGCCCTGAGGTCAGCCTGGTGCTGCCTCGTCATTCGCCGGATGGAATAGACCCCCACAATGGCGCCTATCCCGGTGATCAGCTCGAATGAGCTTTCCTGCGTGTTCGTGAAGAGGCCCGTGGTCAGATTCCACCTCGCATATCCCTGGATCGGGATGAGCGCGTCGGCGGCGAGCACGACCACGAGGGCGGCCAGGTACATCCACGGCGAGCCCATGACGAACTCGTTGAACCAGTTCGCGAAGCCTGCCAGCGCGCTCGCGGCGGAGCGGCGGGACTGCCGTTCCCCGGCCGGGGCGGTGCCGTCAGCGGCGGGCACGTCATTGCCGTTCATGCTTGCTCCCTCGGTCATCACGCCGCCTTCCGGGACAGCCTGGCACGCGACACGCCGTGCAGACCAGTTTGACCGTGTTTACCACTCGGCGCGATCGGCCCGATGGGGCGCCCAGCGGGCGCAGCGATTGAGGGATGCAGCGCTGCGGCGTCATCGAGTTGCCCGGGAGTGATCGAGTTGCCCGGGAGTGAAGGACCAATGGCGGTCCTTTGGACCCTACCAACCAGCGATAACGCGGTCGTCGGATGGAGTCGGAAGGTCCGCTGATCACGGGCGGTCTTCGGCCCGGGTCAGCCGGGCAGGCACGACGAAGGGGGCGTCATGAGCAAGTTTCAGCTCAGGACCAGGGCAGGACTGACGATCACCGTGAAGCCGGCAGGTATCAGCTGGCCAAGCAACTGGGCAGCCAGGACCCAGGGGGCTCCGCTTGAGCAGTTCAGGCCATCGCGGATGAGCCCCTACACCGTCCCGCGTGACAGGATCAGCATGGTCACGCTCACCCAGTCGGCGCAGCGCGGCAGGGTCAACGTAATCCTTGACATTGCGGGCGCCGGGCGGCACACGTTCTCGGACGCGAACGTCTACACGCTGCAGATGGGCAAGCACTTCAACCTGGTGGAGATGTTCCACAACATGGGCTACCCCGTCAACGGCCTGCCTGCACAACAGCCGGCAGCCTGAAACGGCCGATGGCTGGACCCGACATTCCGAGGAGCGGCAACCTCTGAATTTGCCGCTGGCTAGCTGTCCGGCCTTGCGGTGGCCGGACGGGCCGTGGCGAGCTTGGTTATTGCCCATCCTGCAGTTTCGGCGGCGTCGGCAGGGTCCATGCCGAGGTAGTCCTTCCAGTACAGCCATGCCATCGGAGACGTCAGCAGCAGGATCGTGCGCAGCAGCATCTCCGCGGCCTCGTCGCCTGGCTCGATGTCCAGCGCCGCCCGGAGCATGGCGAGCCTGGCCTGCGCGTTCGGCCGGGGTATCCGGTCCGGATCCGTTCCGGCGAGTGTCCACCTGACGGTGTTCTCTCGCGCGGCGGCTCGCTCGAAGACCGTCTTGACCGCATCGGCCAGCTCGCCGGGGGATTTCGGGGCAAGGCCGGCCGTGACTGTGTGGAACTGGTGCCCGGCCAGGGCCGCGAAGAGGTCACGCTTGGTCGGGAAGTGCCGGTACAGGGTGGGCTCGGAGACACCGGCCCGCCGGGCAACCGCCGCCATCGAGATCTCGAACGGGTGCTCGTCGTCGATCAGGTCCGCGAGGGCGTCGACGATGCGCTGCTCGGTGACCGCGCGCTGGGCCTCACGCAGCGAGGGGGTTGACGATTCAGTTGCCATGATTATGATAGTAACACTCTCTCAAAGTAAGGAGAACTCTCGCCATGACCGAGATCGACGACACACTGCACGGTATCTACGAGGCCATCAACACCGGCAACCTGGACCTGCTCGACAAGTACGTAGCGCCGGACTACGTCGAGCACACCGACGGCTACCAGGGCGTGGAGCCGTTCAAGCAGCAGATCAGCGTCTTCCGCGCGGCGTTCCCCGACCTGCACGTCGACATCGTCGACGTCGTGCGCGATGGCGACCGGTTCGGATCCCGCACGGTGATCACCGGCACCCACACCGGCGATCTCATGGGCATGCCGCCGACCGGCCGCACGATCACCGTGGAGGCCGTCGACCTCGGCCGGATCGCCAACGGCCAGGCCAAGGAGCGGTGGGGCGGGCTCAACATGTTCTCCCTGCTCACCCAGCTCGGCGCGATCCCCGCCCCGGGATGATCCCTGATCAGGTGAAGGTGGCGATCCTCGTCCAGGTCGCGCCGGCGTCGCTGGTCGCGTACAGGAACGAGGTGCCGGCCGGATCCTTGACCAGCACCCATGCGCGCCGGGCGGTCAGGGCGGCTGTCGCCAGCCACTCCTGGTCGCCCGGCAGGCCGCCGGGTGACGGTGGCGGCGCCGGCGCGGCGCCCGGCATCTGGTAGCCATAGCTTGTCCAGGTCAGGCCGCCGTCGGCCGACCGTCCGATGCCGAGCCCGCCGTTGCTGCCCTGGGTGGTCACCCAGACGGCGCCTGCCGGGGTAAGCGTGAGCGGCTCGAAGTCGACCGACTGCGCCTCGTCGAAGAGCGGCGGCTGCAAGGCTCCGCCAGACACCGGGACTGCCGGGCGCGGCTCGGCGCGCTGGTTCCAGTCCGGGTTCTGCAGCACGTCGATCCAGGAGCGGCCCAGGTCCGTAGTGCGCAGCAGGTCATAGGTCCGCGGGTAGGCATTGCCGCAGGCACCCGCGCATAGCGGCGGGATGAACCTGGTGACGAGCACCCAGGCGCTGGTTCCCGAACAGCCAGCGATCGTGGGGGAGCCACCGCGCGGGAAGACCTGCGCGGCCAGGGCCACCCGCCAGGTGGTTCCGTGGTCGGAACTGGCCAGCACTCCGAGTCGGCCGTGACGCGATGCGATCTGCCAGAGCGCGCCGCCCGAGGCGATGCAGGCAGTGGCAGTCAACGGGCCGCCGGGCCTGAGCACCCCGCCCCCGCCTTGCGGCCCGGCCCAGCCGTCCGGCTGGCGCAGCGGCTCCCAGGCGGCGCCCGCGTCCAGAGTGAGGTAAGTACCCATGGCCGTATCCGCGAGACCGCTGCTGGCCGAGGAGAACTGGACGGCGGCCGCCGGCCCGGCCGGGGGCTGCGGCAGCGGCTGCCACGTCGCGCCGCCATCGGTTGTCCTGAGCAGCTCGCCGAGGGCGGCGGAGACGGCGAACCCGGTCCCGGAATCAAGGAACTGCGCCTCGCTCACCGGCCAGGGGAGGCTGGTGGTCCAGTGCGCGCCGCCGTCGCGGGATACCTGCACGCCGGCCGCGCCGGCCGCGATGGCGAACCGGCGAGTGACCAGCTGCACTGAGGTGACCGCGGGCCCCAGGTACTCGGCGCTGGTCCCGTGCCAGCTCGGGGAGGCCTGAGCGGTCCAGGTGCGGCCGCCGTCATCGGTCGCCAGCGCCGCGACGGAGCCAGAGCCTTGCAGGAAGCCGCGGGTCAGCGAGGTGAACGAGGACGGACCCGCCAGGCCGGCCGGTGATGGGGCGGCACGCCAGGTCCGGCCCGCATCGGTGGTCGCGATGATCTCGCCGGGCGCGGTGACGAGCCAGTCGTGACCGCTGACCGGCTGGAACCAGCTGGCGGCATCACCGTTGCTCGCGGCAAGGCTCGCGCTCTGGCTCGCAGGCAGCTGACTGGCGATGTGCCAGGTCCGCCCGCCGTCGGCTGACTTCTCGATGACCAGCGTGGATGCTCCGGCGCGCACCGGGACGAGTACGACGTGAGCACCTGCCGCGGCGACGATGCGCGGCACGCCCGCATCCACGCCGCCGGTCGGCGTGCCGAGAGCGTCCGGCCAGTCTCCCCAGCCGCCGCGCGGAGCAGCCAGCGCCGCGGCCGTCCAGTGGCTGCCGCCGTCGGACGTGCGCCACACCCTCGGCCGGGCAGTCCCGACACCGCACGCTCCGTTGGTGATCCAGCCGGTCTCGGCGTTCGCGAAGGCGATTCGCGGCGGAGCCGTAAGGCCGCATGGCGACATGAGATCGGGCAGCAGCACGTTCTGCAGGGGCAGGGCTCCTGACGGCATCCGGGACCAGGTACGACCGCCATCGACGGTTCGCCAGAGCCTGACGATGAGCGTCCCGGGCGCTCCAGGAACGGCGCTGGCCCCCACGCCGAGCAGCCAGCCGTGCGACGCGTCGGCAAAGTAAACCTGGTCGGTCAGGACCGTGCAGCAGGTGCTGAGGTCACCGGGGAGCGGGCGGCTCTGCCGCCAGGTCTGGCCGCCGTCCGAAGTGCTGAACACCGTGGTGGTCTCGCCGCGGCCGTCGCCGTGCTGATGCTGGTCGACCGCCCAGGCTCGCTGCGGGCCGAGGAAGAAGCTGGTCACAAGACCGAAGAAGCCAGGTCGCGCGGCGAGCGCTATCTTCCAGTGGCGACCGCCGTCGGCGCTGCGCAGCACGGCGCCGCCGGCATCGCTGGGGGCCAGCGACCAGACCACATCGCGCGAGGTGGCGAGCAGGTCGGCCGAGCCGCCGCCTGGGTTCCAGGCCGGCGGCTCCCCCGGGCCCGCACAGGCAGCAGCTCCGAGTGGCATTGCCAGCATCGCCACGACGGCGGCGGCGAGCGGCACGCGAGCCGGAAGCGTCATATTTGACCCCCTTTCGCGCGCAACCTGGTACCTGAAAGGCTAGAAGGTGCGCTCGCATGAGGACGCGCCATGGTCGCGGCAGGATGACAGGGCACCGCGCGCCGGGTCGAGGCCGCGGTCAGGTAAACCGATGCGCCAGCCGCCGGTCCGGCTCCGCGGTGGCCGGACCGGCGGCGGCGAACTGCGTTAATCGCTCATTCTGCAGTTGCGGCGGAGTCGGCCAGGTCCGGGCGGCGCGGTCAGTGTCTGCTGCCGCGGCCCGGGCCTTAGACTTCGGCCGTGCGGGAGCTGATAGGCGTAGGCGGCGTGGTGGCCGCGCTTTCGGTGACGAGTGACCTGACTCGCGGTCACCCGCCCGGCGAGGCGATGCGGGCCTGCCTGCTGGCGACGGAGCTGGCCCGGCGGGCCGGGCTGGACCAGGCCCGGCAGGGCGAGGTCTACTACGGGACCCTGCTGCGGTTCGTCGGCTGCGCCGCGACGTCGCACGAGATAGCAGCGGCGCTGGGCGGCGATGACGTCGCGGTGCGGGCGGCCGGTGACCTGATCGACCCGACCGTGCCCGGGCAGGCGGAGCAGTTCCTGGCGGGCCTGGGGGTCAGTACCAGCCAGCTGCGGGCGCTGGGCGGGCCGGCCGGGGTCGGCAGGCTGAAGGCCGAGGGAGCGCGGGCGGACTGCGAGGTCGGGGCAGGCCTGGCGGTCCGCCTGCGGCTGCCCGACGAAGTCGGCCGCGCCGTCCTCGACGCGTTCGAGCGGTACGACGGTCACGGGGTTCCTGCCGGGCGCGCCGGGGATGACATCACGGTGGCGGCTCGGTTCGCCGCGGTCGGGTTCGCCGCGGTCATGTTCGACGCCGTCGGCGGCGCGAAGGTCTCGGCGCAGACCGTCGCCCAGTGGTCCGGGCGGGCGCTTGACCCCGCAGTCTGCGCGGTGTTCCTCGACGATCCGGACCAGCTGATTGCGGCTAGCGATCCTGATGACCTGTGGGCCGCGGCGGTGGACTGCGAGCCGCCGCCGAGGCGGGTGTTCCGCGACGACGCGGCGCTGGATGACGCGCTGGCCGGGTTCGGCGATGCGGCCGACCTGAAGAGCCCGTGGTTCACCGGCCACTCGGGTGGTGTCGCGCAGCTGGCCCAGGCGGCGGCAGGCCATCTGGACCCGGCCGCTGCGAGCCTGGTGTACCGCGCCGGGCTGGTCCACGATATCGGCCGGGTCGCGGTGCCGACCGGGATCTGGGAGCGGCCGGGAGCGCTGCGGCCGCAGGACTGGGAACTGGTCAGGCTGCATCCGTACCACTGCGGCCGGATCCTGGCCCGATCGCCGGTGCTTGCGCCGCTCGGCCAGATCGCCTGCCGCCATCATGAGCGCACCGACGGGACCGGCTACCCGGCCGGGATCCGCGGCCCGGACCTGGACCAGGCGGCCTGCCTGCTGGCTGCGGCGGACGTGCTGCACGCGCTCGGCGAGCCGAGGCCGCACCGGCCCGCCGCGGGGCGGGCGGAGGCAGCCAGGATCCTGTCGGGGCTGCCGCTTGACCGGGATGCCGTCCGGGCCGTGCTCGCCGCTGCCGACATGCCCGCCGCTTCCCTGCCGCAGCTGCCCGCAGGCCTGACCGAGCGGGAGCTTGACGTCCTGCGCCTGCTCGCGGCCGGGCGCACAAAGCGCCAGATCGCCGGTGACCTGGTGATATCCCCGTCCACCGTACACACGCACACCGTTCACATCTACGCCAAGTGCGGTGTCGCCACCCGGGCCGGGCTGGCCATGTTCGCCATGCAGCATGGTCTCGCCGCCAGGCCAGGCCAGGCGGGCAGCGGGCCGCCCGGCGGGCCGTAAATCGACTGAACGGTCGATGGTCCAGGCGACCGGGGTTCCTTAGCGTTGCCACCAGGCAGCCAGATAAGGAGACCGCTCATGACCACTCGCACCATGGCCGACCAGGACACAGGGACCGTCCGGTCCGTCTTCGACGCCTTCGCCTGTGGCGACCTCGCCGCGCTCGGCACGCTGTTCCACCAGGACGCTACCTGGCACCACCGCAACGACGACAGGCTCGGCGGCCGGCACCGCGGCAGCGACGGGATCGCGGCGTACCTCGCCGAGGCCGCGCAGCTCTCCGCCGGCACCCTGCGCCCGGTGCCGCAGGCCTTCATGGCCGACGGCTCCGGCCGCGTCTGCGTGCTCGTCCAGGTCAGCGGCACCCGGCCCGACGGGCGCTCAATGGACGACCCGCAGGTCGCCGTGTTCACCGTGGAGGGCGGCCGGGTGCGCAGCGTCGACCAGCACGTCGGCGACCCGGCCGCCGTCGCCGCGTTCTGGGCATAGCGCCCGGCGCCGTCACTACCCATCATCACCGCAACCCGTCATCACTACCCGCAGGAGGAGCACGTCCCATGAGCAAGCACGACAACCTCGCCATCGTCAGGGAGATCTACGACGCCGTCGGCCGCGCAGACGTGGCCGCGATCCTGGACCGGGTCGCCGATGACGTCGACTGGGCAGCCGAGGCCGCCAGCAAGACCGCGCCGTGGTACGGACCGCGGGCCGGCAAGGACGGAGTGGCCAGTTTCTTCAGCGACATCGCCACCAGCATCGAGATCGGCGCGTTCACCCCGCACAGCTTCGCCGCGGGCGAGGACGACGTGCACCTGCTCGTCGACTGGACCATCCGGCCGGTCAGCACCGGCCGTGAGGCCTCGATGACCATGCACCACTACTGGCGTCTCCGCGACGGCAAGGTGACGTACTTCCGCGGCAGCGAGGACACCGAGCTGACCGCCGCGGTGTTTGCTACCTGACTCACCGCCGGCCGTCCCTGCCAGGGCGCCCAGCGCCGGCCACCAGAGCCGGGTGCGCACGGATTCCAGTCCGAGCGCATCCGGCTGGTGTCACGTGTCGGGCCGGTGGCTGGGGTCGGTGATGCGGTGCCGACGCCGGGAATGGTCTGGATCGGCGGGGGATGGCCGAGCTTGCGGCGGAGTCGGCTGATGGTGACCTGGACGGTCTTGGTGAATGGGTCGGTGTTCTCGTCCCAGGCGCGGGCCAGGAGGTCCTCGGCGCTGAGGGTGGCGGGCGCGGCTATCATCAGGGTCTCGAGCACCGCTAGTTCCTTGACCGACAGGTCGATGGGGTCGCCGTGACGGGTCACGGTGCGGCGCAGCGGGTCGAGTTCGATCCCTGCGGCGCGCAGGATGCGGGGCCGGGCGGCGGGTTGGCGGCGGGCCAGGGCGCGGATGCGCAGGACGAGTTCGGGGAAGTGGAAAGGCTTGGGCAAGTAGTCGTCGGCGCCGAGGGCAAGTCCGGTGACCCGGTCACCCGGGCTGCCGGCGGCGGTGAGCATGAGGATCATGACCGGGTGGTCGGCCTGGGTGAGGATTCGGCAGATCGTGTCGCCGTGGATGCCGGGCAGGTCCCGGTCCAGGACGAGCACGTCGTAGGGGCTGACGTCGAGCTTGGCGGCAGCGTCGGAGCCGTCGTAGGCGACGTCGGCGGCGATGCCCTGGTCGCGCAGGCCCTCGGCGATGTCGTCGGCCAGCCGCCGGACGTCCTCGGCGACTAGGACCCTCACCTGTTGCCTCCGGCTGCGGCGAGCTGGGCTGCGGGTCCGGTGCGGCCGGCTTCGGGCAGGTCGATGACGGCGCACAGGCCGCCCTGCGGGCGGGCGCGCAGGTGAAGCGCCGCCGTGCGCGGCCGCGATCGCTTCGGCGATGGACAGTCCCAGACCGGTTCCGGCCGCTGGCCCGGTGCGGTCCGCGCCGAGCCGCCGGAACGGCTGGGCGAGGGTGGCGATTTTGCCGGGGTCCAGGACGGGGCCGCCGTTTTCCACGACCGCCTTCGCCGCCGACACCCGCCGGACGACAGGCGACACCGTCACGCTGGCCGTGAACGGCAAGCCCGTCACCGTGCGGATCGCGGGCGAAGTTTTCATCCCCAACCCGGCACCCGCCGTCTGGCTCAGCCGGCAGACCCTCGGCCGCCAGGCCGCCTTGCTGGCCATCCATCAGTACGACATAGACCTCACGCCCGGCACCAGCATCCGCGGCTACACCACCGCGCTGCAGCGGACGCTGCAACGGATGGTCGGACCGAGCGTGGTCGTCGGCACCGAGGGCGGCGCGTCGGTCGCCGGGTTCCTGGATACCTCCTTGTTCGGCTGGCTGACGGTGCTGGTAGCGGTGCTGGCAGCTCTCGGCGTGCTGAACGCCGCGCTCATGGCCATCCGGGAACGGGTCCATGACCTCGGCGTGTTCAAGGCGGTCGGAATGACGCCACGACAGACCATCACGACCGTGATCTGCTGGGTCATCGCCCCCGCCGTCATCGCCGCGGCCATCGCCTTGCCTGCCGGGCTGATCACCCAGGACCACCTCGTGCGCCAGCTAGCGGCAGGTACCGCACTGCACGGCACCGCGCTCCCCGGTAGCTTCGTGAATGTGCTCGGCGGCACCGACCCGCTGCTGCTCGCCCTGGCCGGGCTGGCCATCGCCATAGCCGGCGCGCTCGGCCCCGCTACCTGGGCCGCCACGTCCCGCACCGCCACCGCCTTGCACGCCGAATGACCAACCGCGCCAGCGGCCCCGAGCAGCGGCGACAAATTCGGTTCATCTTCGGCGTCCGCGCCGGGTCGTTGGCCGCCGGATGCTACTGCTCGATATAGAAGAGGCGCTTGTTGACGAACTCGTCGATGCCGAGGGGGCCTAGCTCGCGGCCGAAGCCGGAGCGCTTGGTGCCACCGAAGGGCAGGTCGGCGCCTTCGCCTGCCGGGGTGTTGACGTTGGTCATGCCGACCTCCAGCTGCTCGGCGACCCTGATTGCCCGGTCCTGGTCGGTCGACCAGACAGCGCCGCCGAGGCCGAAGTCGACCGCGTTGGCGAGCTGGACTGCCTGGTCGTCGGTGCTGACCTTGTAGACGACGGCGACCGGGCCGAACAGCTCTTCGCGGTAGGCCCGCATATCCGGCGTCACTCCGGTGAGGACGGCCGGGGCGAAGTAAGCGCCCTTGCCGTCGCCGAGCGTCCCACCGACGTGCAGGGTGGCGCCCTTCGATACCGCGTCCTGCACCTGGGCGAGGAGGTTCTCCGCTGCCTTGCGGGAGACCATCGGGCTGTAGGAGCGCGGGGAGTCATCGCCCGGCTGACGCGGTGACATCGCGGTGGCGCGCTTGACCAGGGCGGCGACGAAGTCATCGTAGATGTCGTCCATTACGATCATGCGCTTGTTGGAGTTGCAGGCCTGGCCGACGTTTTCCATCCGGGTGATCCAGGCGGTCTTTGCCGCGTCCGCGACATCGTCGGTGTCGAGGATGATGTACGGGTCGGAGCCGCCGAGTTCAAGTACGACCTTTTTCAGGTTGCGGCCGGCCGCTTCCGCGACTGCGGTGCCCGCCCGCTCCGAGCCGGTCAGGGACACGCCGCGCAGCCGCGGGTCGGCGATCATCGCGGCGACCTGCTCGTGGGTCGCGAAGAGGTTGACGTAGACGCCGTCCGGGACGCCCGCGTCCTTCATGATCTGCGCGATCGCCAGAGCCGAGGTAGGGCAGTTCTCCGCGTGCTTGAGGATGACGGTGTTGCCGACGATCAGGTTGGGAGCGGCGAACCTGGCCACCTGGTAGTACGGGTAGTTCCACGGCATCACGCCCAGGACCGGGCCGACAGGCCGGTACTCGACGCGCGCGGTGTCACGGCCGGGCAGCGGCCTGTCCGCGATGAGCCCGGGGCCGTTGTCGGCGTAGTAGCCGAAGATGTCGGTACAGAACTCGGCCTCGCCGACGGCCTGCGCGGGTCGCTTGCCCATCTCCCTGGTGATCAGCGCGGCCAGGCCGACTGCGCGCTCGGTGAACAGCTCGGCGATCCGCTTCACGACTGCGGCGCGCTCGGCGACGGGGCGCAGCCTCCATGCCGCGAACGCCTCGGTCGCGGCGGCAAGCGCGTCCGCCACCTCCGCGTCCGTGGCGAACGGGAACGTCTCGCTCACCTCGCCGGTCGCCGGGTCGGTTACTTGATAAGGCGGGGTCTGCGCCATGCCTGCTCCCAGTGTCACGATGGTAAGGGCCGGTGAGACAACGTTACGGGAGCAAGATAGCCCAGCCGAAGACAGACCGGACCAGGCCCGCAGCCCCCAGCCGTACACGTGCGTCAATGGTCACACAGGGTGATGGGCAGCCGTCTTCTGGGTGCATCACGAGCATTCCGAACGTTCGGCCCGTTCCATGGATCCGCCGAATCGCGGCCTGATCACATCACGGCGAGTGTCGGTCACGCCGACGTCAGGGCTGCGTTCGGGACGTCGCCGAGCCAGACCCCTCGGGCGGAGCCGACGGCCGGGTGACGGCAACCACCCGGATGAGGTCTTCCAGGCCCGCGAAATCACCGGGATTGGTGGTGAACAACGGCAGACCCTCGGCCATAGCGGTCGCCGCGATCATCAGGTCCGCGACCCGCCTGCGGCGTCGAACGGCACCGGGTCGAACTCGCTCTCGGCCCGCTGCAAGATCTCCAGGCGCCGCGCCCGTTCGGGCATGCTCGTCGTAAGCGTCCTGCTCGGCATTGCCCCTGACCTCATGCGGCCCGGCCGACAACTCAGCCAGCGTGATAGCGCTGATCGCCATCTCCTCGGGCAATTCGCCCGGATCGACCCACTTGCGCAAGATCGCGATGTCGGTGTCGATCAGACCCTGCCGCGGCCCCTCAACGGTCATACGGGCTGCTGGCCTGGTGGTCGAGCGCGGCCTGCTGGTCCGCCCGGAACGCCTCCAGGTCGACGGCAGGAGCATTGCGCGACATGGCGACGAACTCCTCCCGCGGAACCAGCCTGCGCCGCCGCCGCAAGGAAATCAGTTCCGCGATCCGGTGCCCGTCCGTTCCTTGCATGACTCAGGCGCCCTCGCCATCGGGTTCTTGACCTCCGGCCCGGGCCGCGGCATTTCAAGTCTGCGCAGCCCGGTCTCGGGAGGCGAACCGCCGGCCCGGGTCAGCCGCGCAGCCGCATGTGGATGTGCCCGTCGGTGAACCAGTGCGGCGGATTCGCCGGGCTGAACTCCCGGAACGGGTACCCGGCCCTCTGCGCTACGCGGCAGGACGCCGGGTTGCCGACATCATGCACGAGCATGATCTGCCGCAGGCTGGCCTCGGCGAACGCATCGAAGACCCAGCCGGTCACCGCCCTGACCGCCGCCGGAGCCACGCCGCGGCCGCGCGCTGCCACCGCGGTCCAGTAGCCGATCTCGGCGGTCTCGCGCTCGCCGATCCGGCCGGTCTCCTCGCGATTCTTCAGCCCGACATTCCCCGCCAGGACGCAGCCGCCGGAATCGTCCGCCTCAAGTACGGCGAAGCATAGCCGGTCACCGTCGCGCCAGCCGCGGTCCTGGCTCGCGAGCCACCGGGCCGCGTCGCCCTCGTCCGCCAGCGCGGCCCGGCGCTCCGCCCCGCCGGGCAGCACGGTCCTGAACGGGCGCTCGCCTGATCCGGACCACATACCGCCAAAGAGGTACCCGCGGCTCATCTCGGCGGCCAGCGCGGGGATGTCCGCCGCCCGCCAGGGCCGCAGGATCAGCGCCGGCTGACGGCCCGCCGCCGGCACGCGCAGCTCAGGGAACCTCAGCCCGCCTGTCATGCCGCGAATGATGCTGGACCGCCAGCATTGCGCTCAACCTGTTTTCGCCTGCGTGATCGGCTAGGCGGCGGACGGGCAAGGGCAAGTCGGGTGTCTGCTGATCTCCTACCCGTCCCGATTGGCCAGCGCCTGCACACGACAGGATGCCAGCGCGGCAGCCGGCAGGCGGGTCCAGGCCGCAACCCATGAAGCGGGCCGAACGTCATATCAGCATGAGGCTCATGGTCAAGGTGGCTGCCGGGCTGGCGCTGGCCGTTATCGCGGGCTGCGGCGGATCCGGCACCGTGGGCGGGCCAGGACGCGCGGCCAGCGCCGCTGCGGTGCACCGGTTGCCGACTGTCGCGGCATCACCGCTGAAAGGCAACGGTGAGCTGGCCTTCATTGCGCGCGGGAAGCTGTTCCTGTCGGGCGGGCCGACCAAAGGGTCGCGTCATGTGCCCCTGCCAGGGATTCCCTACGCTCCGGCCTGGTCTGCGAACGACCGCTGGCTCGCGGTGGAGGTGAGCAGCCCGCCGCCGCCTGGCCAGCCCTACCTATACGGGACGTTGCCCGCGAGGATCTGGCTGGTGAACGCGGCCGGTACCGCCG
>Ga0335078_10009250_pt1 | contig 14607 bp, 18 predicted proteins | sample Lox_Sample_32_FD_206711 | JGI IMG/M metagenome (GOLD analysis project Ga0335078, IMG submission 206711) | Soil microbial communities from Loxahatchee National Wildlife Refuge, Florida, United States - Lox_Sample_3.2 | ecosystem: Environmental > Terrestrial > Soil > Wetlands | place: USA...
GCGTCGTCGACGAAGTAGATCCCGTCGAACCCGGGAGGCACCGTCAATCCGAACAGCGCTCCGGCGCCGCCGTTCGTGTCGGCGGCGATGTCGGTCTGGGCGCCGAACGGCGTCGTCTCGACGATGTTGCCGTCTCCCGCGTTGGCGGTGAGGATGTCTCCGTTGGGCGCGAGCGTCATCCCGAGCGGGCCGTTCAGGTCGTGGCGTCGCGACACCGTGAATCCGCCACCACCCGTTCCGACTCCGCGCCGTTGTCGAGGCCAACGCCGCCGGGACACGGGCCGTGCCGAGCGCCCGGTGCAGACCGCGGCCGGCGTGCTGGCGAGCACGCCGCTCGTCCTGATCGACCCGGTCCGCGTCGTCGACGGACTCGCCTACCCGCCGGATCGCCCCGGCAGCGGCCTCGAGTGGGACGAGGCGGAGGTTCGGCGCTGGCTCCTCAGCTGACCCCTCGCTCCCGCTCGGCCCACCGTTCGGCCCATGCGTCCAGCGGCGGGTAGAGCGCGAGCAGCTCTCTCCCCTCGCCGGTGAGCCGGTAGCCCTCCTCCCCGGCCTCGACGATCCCGGCCGCCCGCAGCTCGGCGAGGCGGTCGTTCAGGACCGACGAGCTGATCGCGCCGCAACGGGCCTGCGTCTCGCGAAACGACAGCGGCTCGTCGCGCAGCTCCCAGATCACCCGCAGCGCCCACCGTCGCCCGAGCAGGTCGAGCAGAGCCATGATCGGCCGGCCGGTCTCCGATCCGCGGACGGGCTCACCGGGTCTGGGGATTCTGGTCAAGATTCGGGCTTGCGCTTTGATTTTCGAAGCGCTACGCTACACGACGCACGCGCTTTTATTTCCGAAGCACTGGAGTCTAGCCATGACCGCCACCAGCAACGCCCCCCGAATCGCGCCGCTCGACCCGCCCTACCAGCCCGACGTCGAGGCGATGCTCGGCAAGTGGATGCCTCCGGACACCGGGCTCGACCCGCTCCGGCTGTTCCGCACGCTCGTCGTGCACGAGTCGCTCGCCGCGCGGATGCGACCGCTCGGCGCCGGGATCCTCGGGCACGGACTGCTCGAGCCCCGCGACCGCGAGCTGATGGTCCACCGCACCTGCGCGCGCTGCGGCGCCGAGTACGAGTGGGGGGTCCACGCGACGTTCTTCGGCGCCGCCGTCGGGTTCAGCGACGAGCAGCTCGCGGCGACCGTCACCGGGCCGGCCGACGATCCCGTGTGGTCAGAGCGCGAGCGTTCGGTGATCGCGCTCGCCGACGAGCTGCACGACACCGCGAACGTGTCCGACGGGACCTACGCCGAGCTCGAGCGCCACTTCACCGCCGCGCAGATCCTCGAGCTCGTCGTGGCCGGCGGCTGGTACCACACGATCTCGTTCGTGCTCGCCGCCGCGCGGGTGGAGCTCGAACCGTGGGCGGCGCGCTTTCCGGCATGATCGACCCTCCACCACCGGAGGAGCACCATGTCGACATCGCCTCAAGACTTCAACGCCCGGATCATCGAGGAGTTCCACGCCAACGAGGGCCGCGTCGGCGGCCCGTTCGCGAACTCGACGCTGCTGCTGCTGCACCACGTCGGCGCGAGGTCGGGCAAGGACCGGATCAACCCGCTCGCCTACCACCTGGACGGCGACCGCTACGTCGTGTTCGCCTCCAAGGCCGGGGCCCCGACCAATCCCGACTGGTACCACAACCTGAAGGCGAACCCGGACGTCACGATCGAGGTCGGGACCGACACGATCGACGTCGTCGCCGGCGAGGCCACCGGCGAGGAGCGGGACCGGCTGTTCCGCGCCCAGGTCGAGAGCTCGCCGCAGTTCGGCGAGTACCAGGCCAAGACCGACCGCGTGATCCCGGTGATGGTGCTGACGCCGCGTTAGTCGGCCCTCGCCTTCGCGTCAACCACAAACGAGCCCGATGACCGCAATCGGACTCCGCCCCCTCGGGGGACGGAGAGTCCGCCGTCGGACGTCGCGTCGGCGTTGTCGCCACCGTGGGGGTCGATGCCGGCCTCGTTGCCGGCCATAGGTTCCTCGTCGCCTGCTCGCCTGCCGATGGACTCGACCCCGTCCCTGCCCAACGCGGCCGAGCCTGACGCCGGCGCTAGCCGGCGCCGTCGCCGTCGATCGATTCGAGGTAGGGCGCGAGGTACTTGGCCGCGATCTTGGCCGGCGGCGACCAGCGCGGCTCCTCGCTGATCTCGGACTCCGAGCCCTGCCCGCCGGTGAGGCGCGCGCTCAGGTACAGCGGCTTGCCGGCGCCGAGCAGGACGGCGCGGATCTCGGGCGCAAACGGGCTCGGGTCGACCGGCGCGCCGGCCAGCGCCGCGATCGCCTCGGCCGCGCAGTCCGCCTGCTGGGCGGCGACACCGCCGTGCTTGACCGCGAAGTCGGTCGCGTCCCCGGCGGCGAACACGTTCTCGAGCGCGCGGACCCGGCAGTGCGGGTCCACCGGGATGAACCCGCCGCGCGGGCCGCCGGGCACTCCCGGCGTCGACGGCCCGAACAGCTGCGGCAGCGCTACCACGCGATCGACCACGAGCGTCCGGTCGCCGGGGTGAATCGAGACGTGCCCGGCCGTGGGCACCGAGCAGTGAGCGGACGTGACCACAGCAACCCCGTTCTCGGACAGCAGCTCAGCCACCGCCTCGCTGACCCGGCCGCCGAACACGCCGAGCGGCGCATCCTCGGGAGTCGCGATCGTGACCGACAGCTCGACCTGCATCTCGTAGGCGCGGCGAGCGGTCATCAGCGCGAGCTCGTAGATCGGCAGCGGCCAGGACATCGCCGGCGGCGCCACGAACGCGATCGCGCGCACGTAGCCGCCCTCCACGTCCTGGATCAGCCCGTGAAGCTGCTCGTCGAGCCGGCTGTCGTCGATTGTCAGCGCATGCACGAAGGCGGGACGGAGCTGCGCGCCCATCGCGAGCAGCAGTGCGTCGTATCGGACCTGCTTGCCCTGCTGGGTGTGGACGACCGATCGCGACGCGTCGAGCCACTTGAAACCGTCGCGGACGAATGCAAGGTCGAGGTCGCGCGCGATCTCGTCGAGCGGGTAGGTCCGCGCCGCGGACAGCGCGAACGGCTCGAGCACGCGCGCGGGCCGGTAGACGAACGTCGGCTCGGGCGCCAGCAGCGTCGTGCTGACCCGATCACCTGCGAGATCGTTCAGCGCGAGCGCCGCCTCGAGCGCGGCGACGCCGCCGCCGGCGATCAGCACGGCGAATGGCGATGGGGTTGAACTTGCCCGGTTCATGTTCATCGCGCGAAGCTAAAGCGGCACCGCGCACGCGCCATCGTGGTTTTACCGCGGACGTTCTGGCCGTCCGCGCGCGAGAATCCATTCCGACGATGCCCGAGGGAATCGAGATCGAGCGGAAGTTCTTGGTAGACGTCCTACCGGACGATCTCGACACCCACCCGTCCCGCGAGATCGAGCAGGGCTACCTCGCGATCACCGACGACGTCGAGGTCAGGCTCCGGCGCTACGGGGACCAGACGTTCCTGACCGTCAAGTCCTCGGGAGGCGAAGCCCGCGTCGAGGAGGAGATCGACATCGAGCCGCGGCGGTTCGAGGTGCTGTGGCCGCTCACCGAGGGCCGGCGGATACAGAAGCGGCGCCACGTGATCCCCGCCGGGGACGGCCTCAAGGTCGAACTCGACATCTACCACGGAGACCTGAACGGGCTGCTCGTCGCCGAGGTCGAGTTCGACTCGGCTGCCGCCGCCGAGGGGTTCGCGCCCCCGGCGTGGTTCGGGCGCGAGGTCACCGACGATCCGCGGTACAAGAACAAACGGCTCGCCATCGAAGGCCCGCCCTCCCCGCGATAGGGATAGGCTGGCGCGCATGCGATTCGTCCACACCTGCGTCCGCGTCCGCGACCCCGAGGCGTCCGAGCGGTTCTACAACCTGCTCGGCTTCGAGCGCCGCGGCCGGCTGAACTTCCAGACCGCGTACAACATCTACATGGGCCTTCCGGGCGACGGCGACACACTCGAGCTGACCGTCAACGACGACCGCACCGAGCCCTACGACCTCGGCGAGGGCTACAACCACATGGCGCTGATCGTCGAGGACCTCGACGCGCTGCTCGGCAAGCTGAGCGCGGATGGGATCGAGCCCGAGAAGCCGCCGTACTCGCCCGGCGGCCGCCCGGAGATCGGCCGGATCTGCTTCGTCGCCGACCCGGACGGCTACCGCATCGAGCTCATCGACCAGGACTTCCCGACGCCCCAGGACCCCGACCAGCGCTGACCCGAGGCCGGGTTCGGCGTTGTCCGCCGCTTCACGAGGACCGGGTCAGCCGGCGCCCGCCGAAACCCTACGAGCGTGCCGTCGCTTGCGGATCTCCGCTAGCAGGAGCGCCAGCGGCGGCCGGCTGCTCGCGAGCTCGTAACGCCGCGGGGCGTCGGGATTCTTCTGCGCCCACCCATACCAGGCGTCCTCGTCCACGAAGCGGGAGAACGCGGGGTGCTGCTTGACCACGATCTCAAAGACGGCGCGGACCTGCCCCGCGTCGCGTTCGTCGTCGGACAGCGGAGCGAACGGAGCCGGATTGCCGCCGGCTCCCGGCTGCGGCTCGAACCAGGGGTTGTCGCGATAGGTCCAGTCCAAGTCATCCATCAGCAGCCAGCCGCCCGGCCGTAGGAGCTTCTCGATCAGGACCACCGCGAGCCCGTCGACGGTGAAGTTATGGGCGCCGTCGAGGTACGCGAAGTCGTATGCCGGCTCACAGTTGCCGTGCTCGTCACTCGCAGCCTCGATCTGCCGCATGAGCCACCAGTTGTACGAGCTGTGCGCCCGCACGATCGTCACACGATGCGACAGATTGCCGAGGACGCGCTCCGGTGGGGGATCGTACGCAGCGGTGCCATGGTCGACGGTCGTCAGGTGACCGCGCCCGTTCGCCTCGAGCGCCGCGGCCATATACATGGCCGACACGCCGTGCGCCGTGCCCAGCTCGAGCACCGCGTCGGGACGCGCCTCGCGGATGTGGTCGTACACGCGTCGCGCGAGCGCCGACTCCATGAACGGGATGCCCTGGACCCGCTCCGCTGCCTCCTCGAAGCGCATACACCTCCTCCCACTAGACGGGCGCGCCGCTTCTCACCGCACCGTTCAGAAGTAGACGTGACCGGCGTGCGGCCGACGTCGATCGGTTCCGTGCCGGGTCGTCATTCTATAACCCCGCCCGGGCGTCCGGATTACCGGAAGTCCCCTGGCGGGCGGCCGTATCCGCCCAGTAGAGTGGGCCATCCGACCGGTCGACCGTCGAGAGGAGAGGGATGTACGAGAAGAACGGTGAGAAGTACTTCGTCGTCGACGCCCATCAGCACTTCTGGGACGCGAGCCCGGCGAACTGGGTGAAGGGCCAGGAGCAGTACGCGAAGGGCTGGATCGAGTGCTTCCACGCATACATGGGCCTCGGCCCTCCGGAGACGCACTGGCCGCTCGAGAAGTTCATGAAGTACTCCGAGGAGGACTACGTCAAGGACGTGTTCGAGGACGGCCACATCGACGCCGGAATCCTCCAGTCGACGTACCTGAAGGAGTGGTACACGGACGGCTTCAACACCGCCGAGCGCAACGCCCGGATGGTCGAGAAGTTCCCGGACAAGCTGATCGTCAACGGCCGGTTCGATCCACGCGAGGGCGAGGCCGGGCTCAAGCAGCTCGAGGAGGACGCCAAGCGCTACAACCTCAAGGGCGTGAAGGTCTACACCGCCGAGTGGTACAAGGGCTCGCGCGGCTGGAAGCTCACCGATCCCGCGGCGCAGATCTTCCTCGACAAGTGCAAGGAGCTCGGGATCAAGAACATCCACGCGCACAAGGGCCCGACGATCTGGCCGCTCGACAAGGACGCGTTCGACGTCAAGGACATCGACGTCGCCGCCACCAGCAACCCCGAGCTGAACTTCATCGTCGACCACGTGGGGCTGCCGCGGATCGAGGACTTCTGCTTCATGGCGACGCAGGAGCCGAACGTCTACGCGGGCCTGGCCGTGGTGATCGGCGGGCTGATGCACGCCCGTCCGCGGTTCTTCAACAAGGTCATGGGCGAGCTGCTGTTCTGGGTCGGCGAGGACAAGATGCTGTTCGGCTCGGACTACGGCATCTGGGAGCCGAAGTGGCAGGTCGAGGGGTTCGTCGACTGGAACATGCCCGACACCGAGGAGTACTCGGACTTCCCGCACCCGACGACCGCGACCAAGAAGAAGATCATGGGCCTGAACGCGGCCAAGCTGTACGACATCGAGGTCCCGGCCGACCTGCAGCTCCAGAACGGCGGCACCCCGGCGGCGAAGGAGGACGCACAGCTCGTCGAGTCGGCGTGACGATGACGATGACGACGGCGAGCGTGCTGGGCGCGCTCGCCGAGGTTTACGACCCCGAGCTCGATGAGCCGATCACCCGGCTCGGGTTCGTGACCTCGTGCGAGGTGACCCCCGACGGCGACGTCGAGGTCGTCCTGCGGCTGCCCACGCCGCAGTGCGCGCCGAACTTCGCGTTCCTGATGGCAGCCGACGCGCGCAAGGTCGTGCGCCGGCTGCCCGATGTCCGCGAGGTGACGATCAGGCTCGAGGACCATTACACGGGTCAGGAGATCAACGCCGCCGTCGGGCGCGGCGACGGATTCACCGGCGCGTTCCCGGGCGAGACCGTCGACGACGATCTCGCGTCGCTGCGTGAGCTGTTCCTCCGCAAGGCGCTGGTCGCGCGGCAGTCTCGGTTGTGCGAGGCGCTCCTGAGAGACGGAGCCACCCCCGAGGAGGTCGCGGCGCACCGCCTCGAGGACCTGCCGGAGGACGCCCCCGACGCGCAAAGGTGCGTCGAGTTGCGCCGCCGGCTCGGCCTCGCTCACGGTCCCGCCGCCCCCGCGTTCGTGCTGCCGAGCGGCGAGCCGGTGCCGGCGGCGGAGCTGAAGCGCTGGCTGCGCACCGCCCGGCTCGTGCGGATGAGCCTCGAGGTCAACGGCGGCATCTGCCGCTCGCTTCTCCAAATCCGCCACGGCGTGGCGATCGACGATCCTGAGGAGGTTTTGCGATGAAGGCCGCGAGGCTGCACGCCTATCACGAGGCGCTCAAGCTCGAGGAGGTAGATGAGCCGAAGATCACCGGGCCGCTCGACGTGATCGTCAGGATCGGGGCCGCCGGGCTGTGCCGGACCGACCTGCACATCCAGGAGGGTCAGTGGGCGGAGAAGTCACAGGTCGTGCTGCCCTACACCCCCGGGCACGAGAACGCCGGCTGGGTGCACGAGATCGGCGCCGGCGTCACGAACGTCGAGGTCGGCGACACCGTCATCGTCCACCCGTTCATCGCCTGCGGGCTGTGCTCGCCGTGCCGGCGCGGCGACGACATGCACTGTCTGAACGGCTCGTTTCCCGGGATCAACCGTGACGGCGGGTTCGCGCAATTCCTCCAGACCTCGGCCCGGTCGGTCGTCAAGCTCGCGCCGGGGCTCGAGCCGAAGGACATCGCCGCGCTCGCGGACGCCGGGCTGACCGCGATCCACGCGGTCAAGAAGGCGGTGCCGGTGCTCGAGCCGGGCACGACCGCGGTCGTGATCGGCGCCGGCGGTCTCGGCCACATCGGCGTCCAGTGCCTGAAGGCGATGACGTCGGCCCAGATCGTCGTGATCGACCCGTCCGAGAAGGCACTGGCGCTCGCCGGCGAGCTCGGCGCCGATCACACCGTGAGGGTCGACGGCACGCACGTCGACACCGTCAAGGAGCTGACCGACGGGCTCGGCGCCGAGGCGATCATCGACTTCGTCGGCGAGAAGGGCGCGATCGAGGACGGCATCGCGATGGTTCGCGACGGCGGCTTCTACTACGTGATCGGCTACGGCGAGAACATCAACATCCCGACGATCGACGTGATCTCGCGCGAGATCTCGTTCATCGGCAACCTCGTCGGTACCTACGCCGACCTCGAGGAGCTGATGACGCTGACCGCCCAGGGCCAGGTCACCCTGCACACGAGCACGTACCCGCTCGACGCGATCAACGACGCCATGGCCGACCTCGACGGCGGCCGGCTCCAGGGGCGGGGAATCCTGATCCCGGCCTGAGCGGTAGATATACCGGCGCCGCTGAGCGCTACGCGTTCCGGCGCCGGCCCCACCGGCGCCCGGCGGTTCAGGCCGCGAGGTCCTGGTCCCAGGCGATCTCGTCGAGGACGTCGGGGCAGGTGCCCGCGGGTGCGGTCCTGACCAGCGCGAACGCGCCCCTGATCTTGTCCGGGAGGAACTCGAGGCAGCGGAGGCTGCGGCAGTTCTCGACGGTGATCCGAACCGTCGACATTCCCATCACCCCCGGGCCCCGATTCATCCCGGTGACCTCGTACAGATCGACACCGTCGGTGATGTACGCCCCCGCCTGCATTCGCGGATCCCGTTCAATCACGGCAGGCGTACTACCCGCGAACGCGCGCGCCAATCCAAGCCCAGCGGGTACACCGCAGGGTTGGTGAGGTTTGAGGAGGGCCTGGACAGCGCGGGAATCGCCTGGACCTCCGCGAGCTCCTCCAATAGGCTGGCCCGGTCATCGGCACCGGCTCAGTTGGGGCCGGAAGGAGGATCGACGCTGTGGACCCGCACGAGGATCAGCTCCTGTGGATGTACGAGACGATGCTCGTCATCCGTGACTTCGAGGAGCGGATGGTGAACATCTATCTCGAGGGCAAGCTCCCGCCGGACATCCAGCGCGGGCTCGCGTTCGACATCGCGGGAGGGCCGGTGCCGGGAGAGATGCACCTGGCCGCCGGCCAGGAGCCCGTCGCCGTCGGCGTGTGCGCCCATCTGCGCGACGACGACACGGTCGTCGGCACGCACCGGCCGCATCACTTCGCGATCGCCAAGGGGGTCCCGCTCGACCGCCTCGCCGCCGAGCTGTTCGGCAAGGCCACGGGCCTGAGCCGCGGCAAGGGCGGTCACATGCACCTGTTCGATCCCGAGCACAACTTCTCGTGCAGCGGGATCGAGGGCGCGAGCCTCCCGCCGGCCACGGGCGCCGCGCTCGCATACAAGAAGCTCGACAGGGACTCCGTCGCGGTGGCGTTCTTCGGCGAGGGAGCCGCCAACCAGGGGACGTTCCACGAGGCGCTGAACCTGGCCGGGCTGTGGCAGCTGCCGGTGGTGTTCATCTGCGAGGACAACCGCTGGGCGATCTCGGTGCCCAAGGACAAGTCGACCGCGATCGCGTCCAACGCCGACCGCGCCGCGTCGTACGGGATGCCGGGGGTCGCGGTCGACCACAACGATGCCGTCGAGGTCTTCCGCGCCGCCGGCGACGCGATCGCGCGGGCACGGGCCGGTGGCGGACCGACGTTGATCGAGGTGCAGACGGATCGCTACCTGGGTCACTTCCAGGGCGACGCCGAGGTCTACCGCCCCAAGGGCGAGCCCGACGAGCTCCGCGGGCACGACCCGATCCCAACGCTCGCGGCCAGCCTCCGCGGCCAGGGCGTGCTCGACGACGCGCGCGAGCAGGAGATCTCCTCGCGTGCCTCCGAGCGCGTCACCGCGGCATACGAGTTTGCGCGCGAGAGCCCGCTGCCGGACCCGTCCGAGGCGCTCGAGCACGTCTTCGTCTAGCGAATTCGAGGAGAAGAGAAAATGGCGGTTGCGACAAAGGAACGTACGCTCACGATGGCCCAGGCCATCTCAGAGGCGATCGGCCAGGAGATGGAGCGGGACGAGCGGGTGTTCGTGATGGGCGAGGACATCGGGAGCTATGGCGGCATCTTCAGCGCCACCAGCGGGCTGCTCGACCGGTTCGGACCCGGCCGGATCATGGACACGCCGATCTCCGAAGCCGGCTTCATCGGCGCCGCGATCGGCGCGGCGGCGCAGGGCATGCGCCCGATCGCGGAGCTCATGTTCGTGGACTTCTTCGGCGTGTGCATGGATCAGATCTACAACCACCTCGCGAAGAACACGTACATGTCGGACGGCAACGTGAGGCTGCCGGTCGTGATCACCACGGCGATCGGCGGCGGCTACGGCGACGCCGCCCAGCATTCGCAGTGCCTGTACGGGACGTTCGCGCACATGCCCGGCCTGAAGGTCGTGGTGCCGTCCAACGCCTACGACGCCAAGGGCCTGATGATCGAGGCGATCCGCGACGACAACCCGGTGATGTTCTTCTTCCACAAGGGGATCATGGGCCTGCCGTGGATGTCGTACTTCGAGGGCTCGACCAACGCCGTCCCCGACGAGGAGTACACGGTCCCGTTCGGCGAGGCCGCGATCGTGCGCCAGGGGAACGACGTCACGATCGTCACGCTCAGCCAGATGGTGCAGAAGGCGCTCGTCGCCGCCGAACAGCTCGACGCCGACGGGATCAGCGTGGAGGTGGTCGATCTGCGCACGCTGGTCCCGCTCGACCGCGACGCGGTCGCCGCCTCGGTGGCGAAGACCGGGCGGCTCCTGATCGCCGACGAGGATTACCGCAGCTTCGGCCTCAGCGGCGAGATCTGCGCGATCGTCGCGGAACGGCTCGACCGCATCACGATGAAGGCTCCGGTCAAGCGCCTTGCCGTGCCCGACGTCCCGATTCCCTACAGCCGGCCGCTCGAGCTGTCCGTGATCCCCCAGGTCGACCACATCACCGCTGCCGTGCGTGACCTCGCGAACGCCGGCTCGTGATCGAGATCAGGCCACCCGCCGACGTCTTCGAGGACGTCGACGAGGGGGTGGAGGGACTGCTCGAGACATGGCTCGTCGACGAGAACGACCGCGTCGCCGCCGATCAACCGGTGGCCGACGCGGTCGTGGTCAAGACGTCTTTCCAGGTGCTCGCGCCGTCGGCCGGCACGATCGCCGAGATCGTCGTGCCCAAGGGCGACACGTTCGCGGCCGGCGCGGTCCTGGCCCGGCTCGAGGCTGGTCCTTAGCCGCTCATTTCTCCTGCAACGTGTAGCGGACCGTCTGCACGCGGATCAGCCCGTCGCGAAAGACGAACGTATCGATCCCGTCCTCGGCCTTGGTCTTCTCCGACACGGCGTTCCACTCGATGAACAGCACGTCGCCCTCGAAGATCTGCGTCGGGACGTCCCACTCGGCGCTCGGAAGGTCCGACAGCAGCTTGGTGAACCCCTGACGGACGCCGTCCTTGCCGTGGAGCACTCCGGCCGGCGTGATGAACATCGCGTCGTCGGAGTAGTCGGCCACGATACCTTCGAGATCCCCACCGATCAGCGCCTCGGCGTGGTGCTGGAAGACCTCCTGCGGGGTACGTACGCTCGTCGCCTCCATCGCTCGTCTCCTCTCGTCCGTTTACGTGTCCACCGCCAGATCCGCCAGGCGGCGCATCGAGGTGCTGATGATCTCACGCTGAGTGTCAAGGCGTTCGGCCTCGGCCTCGGGGATGTCGACGTCGACCGTGATCAGCGTGCCTTCTCCCTCCGGCTGCAGGCGCCACTCGAAGCGCAGGTCGGACACCAGGCACGAGACTGTCACCCGCTGCTCGGACCCGCGGGTCTCGAGCAGCTGGGGCATCGGGAAGTCGGGATACCCCTCGAGGTACATCGTGTACTGGCCCGGGTCGCGAACGTCGACCGTGCCGATCCCCGCCCACCAGTCGGGAAACCGCGATGGGTCGTACAGCAGCTTCCATACCTCCTCGGGCGGCGCCGCGGAGGTCGCGGTGTCATGGAACGACGGCACTGGATCTCCCCTCCTGTATCGCGTGCAGGTCGGCGCGGGCACGCGCCAGCTCGCGCTCGGGCTCGACGAGCCCGACGACGGGGCGCCCCAGATCTGCGAGCACGCCCGCGAGGCTGTCGGCCCGTAGGTTCGCGACGAGCAGCCGCTCCCAGCCGGCGACCGACTCCTCGAGGCGGCGCACGGCGTCGGCGTCGTCCCCGCGCGCACGCGCGATGAGGCCCTGGACGCGGGCGAGCCTCGGCACGAGCGTCGCCGGAAAGTCGCTCGGCCGGACCGGCTCGAGGACCGCCGCCCGAAGCTCCTCGCCCGCCTGCTCCGGGTGCCCGCCACGAGCCAGCGCCTCGGCCAGCGCGATCCGGGTCACGGGCCGGCTGATCCGCGCTTCGTCGACGAGCGCAGCAGCCAGCAGCTGGGCCGCGAGCTCCCACTCGCCCTGATCGAGCGCAACGAGGCCACGATCGTGAATGGCCTTGGCCAGCAGGTCCGGCTGGCCGAGCTGCTCCGCCACGGCCTGCTCGGCCTCCGCGGCCGTGCGCGCATCCTCGAGCCGCCCCAAGCCCCTCAGGACGAACGCCTTCGCGGCCAGCACATCGGCCTCGATCCCCTTCAGCCCGTGCCGTGGGACAGCCGCGGTCCCGCGATCGAGGAACTCGAGCGCGCGCTCGTACTCCCCCGCCGCGGTCGCCGCCCCCGCGGCGTTGATCCAGGCGCCGTACGCGAGGTCTGGACGGCCGATCCGATCGCTGGCAGCGCCGGCCGCGATCGACGGACCGTAGGACTCGATGAACCGGCCACGCCGCATGAGCACCATGGCGCGCGCGTGGGCGATGTCATAGACGCGCCAGTCACCGCTCGCGTCGGGCTCGGCGCTCAGCCGCTCCAGCAGTCGCTCAGCCTCCTCGGCACTCCCGGCCACCGCCTCGCACCAGGCGCATGCTGCCAGAGCCTCGCTCCGCTGCTCGCTCGCCCCGAGGCCGGCCCGCTCGATCAGCTCGAGCGCGGCGCGGGCGCTCTCGCGCGCGACGCGCGGGAAGCAGATCGGGCCGTGGTTCGCTCGGGCATGCTGAAGCCGAGCGCGTGCCAGAGCCAGCGGTTCGTCCCCCTCCAGGAGCGCGAACGCGCGCCGAAACGCGTCCTCGGATTGATCGCGGCGGCCGCGCCAGGCCTCGAGCTCGGCAAGCTCGAGCCACGGCTCCGCGCGGTCACTCGCGATTCCCAGCGCCTCCTCGACAAACGCCACCGCCTCCTCGAGGGCGCCGACGCTTCTGGCGTTCGCAGCCGCCCGCATCAGCTGTGGCACCGCCTCGGCGCCGGCGCCGGCGAGCCGAAGGTGCCGCGCGACCTCGGCGGGACGCGGGATCGCGCCCGCCTCCTCGCAGGCGAGCAGCACGTGGGCCCAGCGCTGATGGAGTCCGCGCCGGCGCGGCTCGGCGATCTCCTCGTAGACCGCGTCGCGGAGCAGCGCGTGCCTGAACGCGACGCCGTCGCCGGCGGCGACCATCAGTCCCGAGCGAAGCGCCGCAGTGGCCGCTTCTTCGGGATCCTCCAGCGGAAGACGGCCGAGCTCGACCGCCTCGATCGGACGCGCTGCGACCGCCGCGATCTCGACCAGGCGGCGGCCTCCGTCGGGCAGCGGACCGAGCGTGGCCCTGACCGATCCGCGCAGGCTCGGCGCCACGTCCCGGAGCCCGCGGCCAAGCGCCCGCGCGGTCTCGACGGCGAGCAATGCGTTGCCTTCGGAGCGCTCGACCACTCGCTCGACGTCGGCATCGCTCAGACGGGCCGCCGTGCGCGCCAGCGCCGCCACCGCCGCTGGGGCCAGCGGCCCGAGCTCGAGCTCGCATGCCAGCAGGTCGCGCGCGCGCAGCGCGTGCTCGAGACGGTCGGCGTCGGCGCTCGGGGGTTGCTCGCGCCGCGTGATCAGCATCATCACCCGCAGCCCGGCCACACGGCGAGCTGCGTAGCCGGCCAGCTCGAGGCTCGGCCCGTCAGCGGTGTGGACGTCCTCGAGCACGAGCAGCACCGGCGCCTGGCGGGCGGCGGCATCCAGCAGCGCCACCACAGCCTCGAACAAGCGGGTGCGCAGCAGGTCGGGCGGCATCTCCGCGCTCGGAGCGCCGTCGCGGGCGAAGTGTGCGGGCAGCTCCGCCGTGAGGACCGCCAGATCGTCCGGCCAGGCTGCTTCTGCCGGGGGCGCCGCCAGCGCCGGCAGCAGCTCACGGATCAGCTCGGCCCACAGGCTGAGCGGCGCGGCGCCGCCCAGGTCGAGCGCGGCGGACACGGCGGTCAATCCGCCGGAGGCGCGCGCCTTCGAGCGCAGCTCCACGGCGAGGCGCGTCTTGCCGATCCCCGCCTCGCCGCGGATCACGGCCGCCGCACCGGAGCCGGCGCGAACCGCCTCCCACGTCGCCTCGAGCTCCGCGAGCTCGCGCTCGCGGCCGAGGAGCGTGAGCGCCGCGGGCGACGGCGCCGGTATGCCGGTGACCGGATACGGCGGCGTCGCCGCGCGCAGCCGCTCGACCAGATCGCGCGTCCGCGCCGACGGCGCCACTCCGAGCTCCCGCCGCAGGCGCTCCGCCAGCGTACGGTAGGTGCGCATCGCGCCGGCGCGATCACCGGCGCGGTCGAGCCGCTCGATCAGACGCCGATGGGCCTCTTCGTCGAACCGGTCACATTCAACCTGCCGGCGGGTGAACTCGACCGCGTCGCGGACGGCGCCGCGCTCCTCGGCCGCGAGTGCAAGCTCCTCGAGCAGCTCGATCACCCGCGCTCGGTGCCGGTCGCGCGCGGCGATCGCCCAGTCGTCCTCGAGCCCTTCGAGCAGATCCCCGCGCTGGCACAGGACAAGCGCGGCCCCGGGATCGTCCGCCGCGAGCCGCTCGAACTCGCGGACGTCAACCCATGCGCCCGGTTCGTCGCGCAGCCCGACCCGCTCGCCCT
>Ga0335078_10009251_pt1 | contig 14604 bp, 8 predicted proteins | sample Lox_Sample_32_FD_206711 | JGI IMG/M metagenome (GOLD analysis project Ga0335078, IMG submission 206711) | Soil microbial communities from Loxahatchee National Wildlife Refuge, Florida, United States - Lox_Sample_3.2 | ecosystem: Environmental > Terrestrial > Soil > Wetlands | place: USA: Florida...
TAGAGACCAACCTGAACAGTATGCCTTGGCAGCCCAACATTGCAAAATTCTCCCAGCAACGACCTAGACCCTCATCGGTAGGCGACTGGATCGGACATTGCCGTACCACTGAGTTCGTGAGTGGGGGGGCGCTTGTCCGCTGGCCACATTGAAGGCTTGATCATATCTGACTGACGGCCGAACAGTCTCCCATTCCTAGTCCAGCTGATGAATGCTAGCCTTCTGAACAGCCAGTGCGCCAAGAGTGTGCCTCCCTCCGAGCAAATAAAGCCACCTGTGATGTTTTGTGGCCCGTTTCCGAGTGGCCGACGAACTGGGAACTACTCTATTCGTGGACGCGAGCGCGTTTATGGGGAAGTAATCCGAAGGATTCCTGGACAGCTAGGCACAATGGATTGGTGCGAGGCACACTTCCAAGACGAACGTTGCGAGAAGAACGCGCGGCAGAGATCCACTACAGAGTACCATGCTCAACCTGCCAGTCGGATTCACTGTTCGGGGCTACCCCTCAAAGGTCTGGGTCTGCAGAAGCTAGAGTAGGTCCCTATAGCGTTCTAAGGCGACCCGAACCAGTTGGCTCCGAGTCCGCACTTCAGTCTTACCGAAAAGTTGCTGGAGAGTGTTCTTGACTCCACTTTCCGAGATTTCCATTCGTGACGCTATTTCCTTATTTGCCAGACCCTGAACAACGAGCCGGAGCACGTCCAACTCTCGGGCATTAAGCGAAGGCCTTTCCTTCTGGTCGAATGATGACCCAGCAGCGACGTTCTGCTCCTCGCTGACGTCAGCAATAATAGCTGCCAGCTTGGGCGTCGAGCCTTCCTTGTAGCTGGAAAACCATACTTCGGCGAGAAAAGACTCTCCGTTTCCGCGATGTCCGCGGCACTGCATCGACGTTCGGAACTGGGGTCCTTCCTCCGGTCGCAACGCGTGATGCAGTTCCGGCAGGAAAGCAGCAATAGGCTGACCGATCAGGTGGCCATCGTGCGGCGCCATCAGTTCGTTAGCGGCTTGGTTTGCTAATTCGATGAAGCCTCGCTCGTCGACCGTAACAATGGCCGCCGGGCTCGTTTCAACCAAAACGCGCATCCGTTCCTGGGCTTCAAAGCTCAGGCGCTTGTTACGGAGAACCTCAGAGGTCAATAGCCCGCAGCCGCACAGAGCCAGCGTTTCAAATCCCAAACGAATGTTGGCGTCGGATGGATCTAGATTGCTGAAACGCTCGCTTAGCAATGCGCATGCCGAACCGAAGAGAATAATCGCCCAGCGTGGTAGAAAGCCGGCGGCGAGCATGATGGGAAACAAATAGAGGAAGCCCAGAGAAAAATAGGGCTTCGTCCACCAATCCACGACGGCGATTGCAAGGACGATGACACCACTGGCCACCAGAACAGGGACTCGGTTCTGCCGGTCCCAGATCCAATCCAAGTGAGGCATGAATTTGGTGTCAAAGTCCGATTATCCCACGGTCAGCGCATTCGATGAATCCAATCAAACGATTTGTCCTCAAGATTAACTGCATAGGAGTCGACCGATTGGCGCATGTCTAGCGCTTCTCTTTGTCCTTCTTCGCCAATCGAACGATTGGCTGTCGGATCGCTCCCACAAACCGAAATACCTCGTCTCGCCACTGTTTGAGTGTCTTCCATGAAAACCGCGGCCGCGATACACGAAAGAAGATGACCTTCTGCCACAGGGGTTCGGGGACGTGTGTCTGCCGTGAAAACAGGTCGTGACGGTATGCCATCAACTGTTGGGAGCCGACGTTGAACCTAGAGGCGCTGAATCGCCATGTGTTGGTCATCATCGGTTTGTTTGCAGGCCTCTTATACCTCGTAATGGTAGTCGCAGGGTTTTCGGAGTTGATCTCTCGAATGCCCAAGGCCAAAGGTCAGCGCAAGCGCTCAGGGGCAGTCTCCAGGCGGCTGCGAGGTGCAAAGAAATCGACCTGATCTCAAACCCTAAACCTTTGCGAAACAAAAGGAATGCCTCTTTTTGATCCAACATCCCCCGTGGGAAACCCCGCTCGGAATTCAGGCTTGCTCCGTCCTGGGCGGTGGACCTTTCGTCTCCTCTACGCGTTACTGATTTGGGGATTTCTAGCAGTGAGAGCGCAGGGACAGCAGAGCAGTTATACGTGGCAGCAGATTCGAGAAGAGTTCGAAGCCAAGAACCCCACGCTGCTAGCTGGGAGACTGAACATCGACGAACTCAGAGCCCAGGAGATCACAGCCCACCTCCGCCCTAATCCCGATTTCACCCTCTCAGCCGACGGCACCCAGATCGCTCCCAGTAAGGGCGTCTGGCAACCGTTCGCGGGAACCTTCGTGTCACCCGGAGTCAGTTATCTTTTCGAGCGACGGAATAAGCGCGGGCTGCGCTTTGAAGTCGCCAAGGAAGGCACTGCGATCGGTGTCGCACAAGAGTCCGATTCCGAACGCAATCTGCTCTTCAATCTGCGGAGTGCTTTTGTCGGCATCCTCCAGGCCAAAGCCGTGTTACGCCTGGCGCAGGACAACCTCGAATACTACGACAAGATCCTGAAGATCAGCCATGACCGCTTTCAGACAGGGGACATCTCCAAGATCGATTTCGATCGACTTCAGCTACAGCGATTGCAATATGAATCCGATCTGCAAGTTGCCCTAGTAAATCTGCGCACGACAAAAATCGCCCTGCTAGCCCTGCTCGACGATCGCAGACCAGTGGACAGCTTTGATGTCGAGGGTCCATTCGATTTTCAGGAGGACCTTCTCTCCCTCGACGATTACCGCAAAGATGCTTTGGATGCCCGTCCGGACCTACGCGCGGCAGTCCTTTCGGCACAACAGGCGGAAACGAACCACAAGTTGGCCGAAGCCGACGGCTCAACGGACCCCACAGTCAGCCTTTGGTTTACGCACAACGGTTCGTTCAATAACCCCGACGCCCTCAACACTCTCGGAGTCAGCGTCGGCATTCCGCTCCGTATTTTCGACAAGAACCAGGGTGAGAAGCTACGCACGAAAATTGACATCAAGCGAAGCGAGAAGCTGCGCCAGGGCGTTGAGACGCAGGTCTACAGCGATGTGGATTCGGCCTATGCCGTTCTCCTGAGTGACATCAATCTACTGAAACCTTATAAACGCCAGTACCTCGAACAGGCGTTGCGTGTGCGCGACACGATTTTCTTCTCTTACCAGCATGGCGCAGCATCCCTTCTGGATTTCCTGAACGCAGAAAGCGAGTACCGAACGGTGCAATTGAGTTACGTAAACCTTGTTGGTTCGTTTCTGACTGCAGCAGCACAGATGAACTTGTCGGTCGGTCGTGAGGTCATTCAATGAACGCCTTTTCACGTCGGATTATCCCTGCGGGACTGTGTCTCTTTACGAGCCTACTAACTCTCGCTTGCAGTAGCAGCAAGGCGGCCCCGCGCGCTGAAGCGCCACCCAAAGCTGTGGTTGAACCCGATCTCGATGCCAGCAACTTCAAGGTCGACCATCCTGAACGATTTCCCCTGACAATCGCCGTCGAGCACAAGGCGCCTCCCGCGCTCAATGTGACGGGAGTAGTTCAGCCCGACATCGTGCGCGCTGTTCCGGTTGTCTCTCTGGCGTCGGGACGCGTCGTTGAGATTAAAGCACGGCTCGGCGATGCGGTGGAGAAAGGTCAACTCTTACTGCGTGTTCAGAGCAATGATGTTTCCGGCGCTTATCAGACCTATTTGAAGGCCGAAAACGATGAGCGTCTGGCTCGTACACAACTGGAGCGGGCTCAGATCCTTTACGAAAAAGGTGCCATTGCCAAAAGCGCTCTTGAGCAGGCCGAAGCAGCAGAGGCCGATAACAAAGCCGACTTCAACGCAGCGACTGAACAGTTGCGCCTTCTCGGGATCGACAGGCAGCATCCCTCTGGCGTCGTTGACATCGTCGCACCTATCTCCGGCGTCATCACGGATCAGCAGGTTACGAATTCGTCTGGCGTCCAGGGTTTATCAGGTCCGAATCCGTTCACGATTGCGGACCTTTCTTACGTCTGGATCGTCTGCGATGTCTACGAAAACGATCTCGATGCAGTCCATGTTGGGGAATACGCAGACATCCACCTCAATGCCTATCCCAATCAGCTTCTCAAAGGACGCATCGACAACATTCTGCCTGTCCTCGACCCCAACATCCGCACGGCTAAGGTCCGAATTGAGGTTAAGAATCCCGGAATGCTCCGGATCGGCATGTTTGCCAGCGCAACCTTTTATGGGAAACAACCTGAAATGCATTCGGCCCTTCCAGCCAGTGCAGTACTGCACCTGCACGACCGCGAGTGGGTTTACACGCCGCTCGGGGATGGCCATTTCAAGCGCGCGGAAGTAGTCACGGGAAACATGCTGCCCAACAACCAACAGGAAATCGTGTCGGGGATCAAGCCCGGCGACCAGGTAGTCTCCAACGCACTAGATCTGCAGAACACGGTGGAGCAATAGGTGATTCGACGCATCGTCGATTTCGCCCTCGGTAACCGCCTGCTAGTCCTCGGCCTGGCATTTGTGTTGTTTGTCTGGGGAATCATTTCGTTCCACAATCTTCCGATCGAGGCATACCCCGACGTCGCGGACAACTACGTCGAGATCATTACGCAGTGGCCCGGAATTTCGGCGGAGCAAATCGAACAACAGGTCACCATTCCGCTCGAAACCGCCATGAACGGCATCCCCGGAGTTGTGCACCTCAGGTCATTTTCACTATTTGGACTCTCCGATCTAAAGCTGATCTTCGAGGATGGGACCGATAATGCGTGGAACCGCGAGCGTGTCCTCGAACGCCTGAACCAGGTAACTCTTCCGACAGGCGTCGCCCCGCAGATGGGCACCGACTGGAGCCCCGTCGGCCAAATCTATTTCTTCACCTTGCACAGCACGAATCCGAAATATGACCCGATGGAATTAAAGTCCATTGAAGACTGGGTGGTCGAAAAAAACCTCAAGTCGGTTCCTGACATCGTGGACGTCGCGAGTTTTGGCGGCCCTACGCGCGAATACCAAGTCCGCGTTGATCCCAACAGACTCGTCGCCTATGGTCTGAATCTTGCCCTGATCGAGCAGCAACTTACCAATAACAATGCCAACGCGGGCGGAAGCTTCATCCAGGAGGGCTTACAGCAAATCAATGTGCGCGAGGTCGGCCTCGTCGACCGTGTTCACGACATCGAACAGACCGCCCTCTTCACCAAGGGTGGCACACCTCTTCGCGTGAAGGATATTGCTGTTGTTTCGCAGGGACCTAAGATCAGGCTTGGCCAGTTCGCCCGCGCAATTCACCGCGAAAACGGCAAGATCATCGACAACGACGATGTGGTCTCAGGCATTGTTCTGCTGCGCAAAGGCGCTGCCGCCGATCCTGCTCTTAGAGCCCTTCACGAAAGAATCCAGGAGATGAACGATCACATCCTTCCCCCAGGAGTGAAAATCGTCCCCTTCATTGACCGCAGCGATCTTGTTCACTTCACCAGTCATACTGTGCTGCACAACCTGAGCGAAGGAATGATCCTTGTTTCGGTCATTCTGTTCCTCTTCCTCGGCAATGTCCGCGGTGCCATTATCGTCGCCGCGACGATTCCGTTCTCGCTACTGTTTGCGTCGATCTGTCTGGATCTGAAACAGGTTCCTGCCAATCTGCTTTCTCTTGGCGCTCTGGATTTTGGAATGGTTGTTGACGGTGCAGTGGTAATGATCGAAAACATCGTCCGCCACATGACCTTTAAGCACGACACCGAGACTCCAATTGAACGCATCGGCGATGCTGCACACGAAGTGCAACGCCCTGTCTTCTACGCCATCGGCATCATCATTACGGCCTACCTGCCTATCTTTACTCTGCAGCGCGTCGAGGGTCGCTTATTCCAGCCCATGGCATGGACGGTCGCCTTCGCATTGCTCGGCGCGCTGATCTTCTCGATGTTGATTGCCCCTGTCCTCGCCAGCTTTGCCTTCGCCAAGGGTGCAAAGGAATGGCATAACCCGGTCATGGCGTTTCTGACTGAGCGCTATCGAAAGGCCGTTCGCTGGGCGATTCGTCATCGGATTATCACAGTTAGCGTAGCGGGCATCGCTGTACTGCTCGGGAACCTTGTTGCTTTCAGCGGCATTGTCGGGTCCGAATTTTTACCCCATCTCGATGAAGGCGCTCTTTGGGTCCGAGGTACTCTCGCTCCCAGCACCGGCCCCGACGAGGGAATCCGAGTAGCCAACCAAGCACGGATCGTTCTTTGCTCGTTCCCCGAAGTCCCGCAATGTACGAGCCAAGTCGGCCGTCCCGATGACGGCACAGATACCACTGGCTTTTTCAATACTGAGTATTTTGTCGACCTGAAACCAAAGGAAGAGTGGCGTCCGATTTTCCACGAAGACAAAGATCAGCTTATCGCGGCAATGCAGCGGGAACTCGACAAAATCCCCGGTGTCGTTTGGGGATTCTCCCAGCCTATAGAAGACAATATGGAAGAGGCCGTTAGCGGAGTTAAAGGCGAGCTCGCCACTAAGATTTATGGCGATGATTTGAAGGCCCTTGAAAGCAAGGCAGATGAAATCGTCGCCATTATGCGTCAAATTGCAGGTATCGAAGACCTGGGCGTGTTTCGCGTCTTAGGTCAACCCAACTTGAACGTCACCGTAGATCGGGACGCGGCTGCACGATACCAGATCAACGTCGCGGATGTGCAAGACGCAGTCCAAACCGCAGTCGGTGGCAACGCGCTCACACAAGTGCTGCAGGGCGAAGCGAGATATGACCTCGTCCTGCGTTATCTCCCCCAATACCGCGACACCAAGGAAGCAATCGGAAAGATTCGACTGTTATCGGCAACCGGAGAACGTGTTTCGCTCGCGCAGCTTTGCAGGATTCAGGTGGCTGACGGTGGTTCGGAGATCTATCGAGAGGGCAACCAGCGTTATATCGCAATCAAATACAGCGTGCGTGGTCGTGATCTTGGCAGTGCCGTAGAAGAGGCCATCGATAAGGTGACTCGCCAGGTGAAACTGCCTACCGGCTACCACCTCAAGTGGGAGGGAGAATACGCGAGCCAGAAGCGGGCTAATGCGCGGTTGTTGATCGTGTTGCCGATTACCATCTTCATTATCTTCGTCATCCTTTACACGATGTTCAAATCGTTCAAATGGTCGATGCTGATCATGGCCAACGTTGCCATCGCGCCCATCGGCGGTGTGCTCGCCCTCTTGATGACCGGGACGAACTTCAGCGTCTCCTCAGGTGTCGGTTTCCTGGCCCTTTTTGGCGTCTCGGTACAGACGGGTGTCATCATGCTCGAATACATCAATCAGTTGCGGTTACGGCGCTATTCCGTCGAAGACGCCGCGGTCGAGGGAGCCGTCCTGAGACTCCGCCCGATTATGATGACCATGCTGGTTGCGACTCTGGGACTGTTGCCTGCGGCTCTTTCGCACGCCATCGGGTCAGATTCTCAGCGTCCGTTTGCAATTGTCATTGTTGGTGGTCTGATCGCCGCGTTGGTGATGAGTATCTTCTTGCTACCCACGCTTTATGTGTGGATTGCCGGTGATCACGATGTTCTGCCCGCAGCTGATGGAGAGTTCGCGGAGGGAGAACATATCGACTGAAGATCCCATTGCACGGGGAAATCGAAATCTGTCTTTTGTCGATCCTTCCTGTATTCCCTGAGTCCCCGTTTCTGCAGGCTTATCCCAGCAGCGAACTTTAGCTACCAGATTGGGAACGGGAAAGTCCGCTTCAAGGAACTGATCTTCGCACTTGGCACCGATTCTGGGCGGGTTACGGGCCACTCGGAAACTGGGGATTCGGATCGGCATCGCAAGGATGAATGACTGACATTCCAACAGCCAGCCATCAGTCCGACCGCACGTGAAATCTGCTCATTGGAGTTGGCTGTGCGTCAGTTGTGTGCAGCCTTGCCCGCTGTGCATCCGACCTTGTGCCTTAACTTTGGGAATTGCTTTGTCAGCGCCGGTACGCTTTTCCTTAATCATGAACGAGCGCCTTTTACCGGAAGTTCCGTGTACTGTGTCGGGTCGTGGCACGGTTTTGCCTCCTAAATCGGCCAATAGTCACCCGACTCGATCGCCGGATGTCGCGGTTCGTCCATGGGACGACCGTGCTCTAGCCGCCACACTTCGATCTGGCCGAGCAGGGAGAACGCAGAACGCTTCCGCACAGGGTCTGAGTGCGACATCTCGAGGAGTCGTTTCCGGAGCGCGTTGGACCCGCGTGGCGCAAGCGTGTAGACATTCGTTTCTTTCCCGTATGGGCGATGCTCCAAGAATGCGTTTTCGATAGTCCGCAAAAGTTCGTAAGGTAAGCCCGACTCGTCATCCCGCAGCACACACAGTCCTGCGACCAGGTCGTCTTCCCGCTGAAAAAACGAAAATGCCTTTGCGAGCAGCATCCTTTTGGTCTGCGGCAGTTCTCCGCTTGCCAAGCGAAAAAGCTCCGCCTTGAACTCGCCGTCGTGCTCAGCTCGTTCCGCGAGCAAACGTGCGAGCACATTTCCGTTCTGGTAGTCGGGCGCAAACTCCTTGGAGAAGAGCTTCTGATCAGGGTCGACGAAAGAGAGGAGCACTTCGTTCGAGCGCTTGCCGCCCAGTTGTGCCACACCTCTGATCCACTCATCGCCGATCTGCGCGACCGCGCTTCCATCCGGCTTCGCCAGTTGCAGAAGCAAGTCCATGGCGTCGGCGCAGCGGCTCGCACCCAGCGCAGCGACGACACCCCTTGAGTCGTGCGGGTAGAAGAAACGAAGCCCCGGAAGAATCTCCTTGATCTTCGCGATCCCTTCCTCCGGCGGATCGGCAAACGGGAGCACGCTCAAACAGCGATCCATCAACCAACGGTTCTGGTCACTGTTGGCGAGGTCGCGGCGCGCTTGCTCGATGGCGGGTCCGAGGACGTTCATCATCTCTGGGAGAGTCATGCGAACTCCCGCGAAGATGAGGCTTTGCAACGAATCGACCCGACTGTAGGCATCGTACCCGGCGGGGAAGGCCATCACTTCCAGAATCAGTTTCGCCGACCTTCGCGCGTCCAGAGCGGCGAGAGCAGCTCCGAGCGGTTTGAGACGATGCTCTGCGTGGCGCTTATCGGGTGCGGCCGCGCGTTCCGCGCGAATCTTCTCGATCAGCGCCCGAAGCGCGTCCGAGTAGCGGCTCCGTCGTTCCTCAACGTGTTCTTCGATCTCCTTTCCTTCTCGGGCCACCCACACCTTTTCGAAAGCGGGGGGCCTGATCCCGAGTGTGGGCTGCGGTTTGCTTTTCTTGGCTCGCCGGACGAGGTCTTCCGCCACGAATCGCTCGTACTGCTCTTCGCCCAGCATTTCGAGCAGTACTTTGTCTCCGTGTTCCGGGTCTGCGGCCATCACCGCGCTCATGTAGAGCATCACGTAGCCGACGTTGTCACCAGAGCGGTCCCCTTTCGCGCGGGCTGCCAGCATTTCGCGGTATCGAATCGAATCGGCTGCGATCAGTCGGCGAAGGTCGGGAATGTCGCTCGGTCCGCCTACTTGTGCCAACAAAACGGCGAGATGCGCCCGAACGCCAGCGCGCATCCCGTTCGGGTCCGCACCGCGCTCGACCGCTCGCTTCAGGTAGGCGTGTAGTTTCCGCCGCGTCTCGTCCGGCAGGGTCGTTCGCAGGTCGGTCGGCGTCGGATTGAAATGTGCGAGAACGTCCGTCAGAAGATCCAACTCCGTCTGGTCGGCGTCTCCCTCCAGCTTCGGCAGCAACCCTTCGAGAACAATCTTCGGAGCGATCGCGGCGAGCAAATCCTTGAGTTGACGGAATAAGTTCCACTTCGGCATTTCCTGACCTGGACCGATCGTTAACCCTCGCCTGATGTCGCACGCTCTTTCGAACACGCGGCTGACTAGTTCCGCGTCGGCAGTCGTAGCGAGAATCGACAGCACCCGACGTTGCTCATTCGCGTCCAGCAGTTCGTTGGTGAAGCGTTGCAGGAGACTGTCCCGCTCCTCGGGCGGAATCTGGGTGACCATCTCATTCCAACCTCCAAACTGCGTCGAGCCCTCCAAAAACTTTCGGGCCAGCCATTCACTCACCCATTGCGGATCGGACTCTCGCAGTTCGTCCAGCGCCCACTTGGTTGGTCCCGCGTTTCCGGCTTCCAACTGCTTCTTGTCGAGCCCATCGAGTTCCGCCTTCATCCGCTCTGCGATCTGCTTCACACCGAGCTGTTGCAGGAAACGCAGAGTCTTCAAACGTCCGAAAGGGTCGCTGTTCTCGGCGTACTTCGCTTCGGAGATCTCAATCGCCCGCTGCCGTAGAGATCGTGGAATCTCGTCCGGATCAAGCGAGCGCACCGCCGTGACAAAATCGCTGTCATTGAACGGACTCAGGAGTTTTTCAACTTTCTCGGTGAAGCCGTACCAGCTAAGTTGACGGGCAGCGTCCGACTTGATCTGCGGACTCGGGTCTGCGAGCGCGAGTTGTTCGACTATGTCCGCGAGCCACGGGTCGTGAGCAAGTTGCAGGATAAAGTCGCGGCGGGCATCCTCACCCCAGCCCTGCACGACCTCGACCCAGCGCGGCCCCAAACTCGACGGCAGCACCTCAGCGCCGCTGTAATAAACCGCGGAGCGAACTTGATGGTTCGGGTCCGTCAGCAACGGGATGACGACGTCCTTGAAATCATCCGAACCTGTCGCAAGCATCGCGGCCAACGCGCATTGTTTGTGGTGTGCGTCGGGCACGTCATACCACAGACGGAGTCGCCCACCCATCTCCTCCCGCACCTCGCTCCAGACGCTCGGTCCGCACCAGCGACCGAGTTCAGCGGCGAAGATCGGATCGACCTCGAGCGCCATTCGTACGAGTTTCGTTCCCACCCCGACCCCCGCTTCGTCTCCAACCGATGCACCAATGTCCTCCGCGAGCAGGCGCAATGACTCTCCCCAACGCGGTTCGTTCACGTAGGACACAAGGAACTTCCGATCGTCGGTCGGGTCATTCGCGTTAACGAGACCGTCTAGGTTCGCTCGCAACCCGCCTGCCGCGAAAAACCCCTGGAACTGCTGGTGCTGGAAACGAAAAGAGCCATCTTCCGCCGACACGAGGACATGACGCTTCGTGAGTTCGTCGAGTATCTCTCTGGGATCAGGCGTCTCCCCGATCTGTTTGGCGGCATGGAGTCTGTCGCTCACAGAAGCGATCAACCTCAGCGCGTCCTTTTTGAGGATTGAGGTTTCGCCGCGCGCGGTCAGCTCCATAGAAAATGCGCGGAGATACTCGCGCGCGTATCCCCGCAGAGGCGCTTGCTGCAGGGCAACTTGATGCTCCGGGGAATGCTCGATCGCATCCATCACAGCGCCGAGCACGCCCATTTTCGTCGCAGGAATATCCTTTCCCGAACGATAGAGCTCGACAACTTCGGCGAGGAACAATGGCGTGCGGGTGATCGTGTCCAGGACTCGACTGTTGTTGAGCCTCACTCTAAGGTCGTTTGCGGAATCTCCCAGCGCCAGGCGAAGGTATTCGTCCCGCTGCGCTCGTGTGAGAGGACTGATCTCCAGTCGAAATGAACCTAGCAGTTGAGGAGCGAGGCTGTGTCTGCGGGTCGCAACAACGACGATCTCAGCACTGAAGCTACGGTCGAGTTCGCGCAACGCCGCATCCGCCGCATCCGCACGGGTAACCGGAACCTCGTTCCATCCATTGAGCAAAAAGATCGAGGGCTGCGCTCCTCGCAGTTTCGAAAGAAGTGTCGCGTCCAGGTCTCTCGAAGCAAACTGCGGGCGGTCAGCAACGTATGAAAGGAAATCTTTCCCCGAACGAATCCAGTCGGGAAGGTCCACGAGGAGAGCCAACCCGCCCGCGTCCAAAGCCTGACGTGCGAGTTGGACGAGCGTCGTAGACTTGCCGCTGCCGGCAGATGCCTCGAGCACGATTCTTTGCCCTTCGGACAGGACGGTGTGTAGCGAGGCAGTAGTGACGGCCTCGATTGGGTCGCCTTTCTGGTTCAGCTTGACCGCGTTGAGACTGATCAGCGGCCGGCTAGTCCGACGAACTAAGCGATCCCAGTTGACCGCGACATCCTTAGCGGCTTCCCGAGCGCGTTCGTACGCGCCTGTAAGATCAGGCGTGATCGAAGGCGCGATTCCTAACTGATCCCTGCAGATGTCGGAGTTTGTAGGTTCCATGAGCCAGGTGATGAACTCTTCACGCGGAACTACGATTAGTTGCAGGCCGAACTTCTCGAGCACGTCCTTCGTCCAAATCTTCGCGGTGTGCTGAGTCACTTCTTTCGCGGTGGAGAATATGAGCACGCGCAAATCTGGATAGTTCTTCTTTGCGTTAGCGGCGTCCTCCTCAACTTTTGTGGGCGTCGCTGTTATCGAGCACGCGAGGCCAACCCCTTTTCCTTCCCGATCCAACTCCCCGCTCGCGTACGCATCGAGGCCCCCGTCCCAGTTGCGCTCGCACGCGACGAGTTGGGGCCACTTTTGCTTGGCGTGAACGACGGCGATGCCCTGAAACTTCTTTCCCGTTTCCTCGGAGATCATCTCGTCGAGGGCGCGTTCGATCTCGGTCCGGTATGCCATCGGTTGCCTGTCTGGGGGGTGCTTCTGGTCCTTATTATAGGCAGGGACTAGTAGGTCAATCCTGCGCGGGCCAGAAGCTGAAGGAATGGCTGACTGTCGGCAAGCGTCCAGTGGCCCGGTCTGCCGCGCTACCAAGCCCCTCTGTGTGCCGCGAGTGTGCGTTCTTTTGTCCAGGTGTGCGATCTCGTGATTGCCGCGCGAGAGAGGTCGACTGACTGCCAATCAGTCGAAAATTGCTGCTTTGCTTAGAGTATGGCCTATCTGGTGTGCCGGCTGTGGGCCAGATGTCAGGGTAGGCGATGCGAAGCTCGACCGAGTCTATTGCGCGACCGCACTCCCGGATATCCTCGAGAGCCAGCCCGCATCAAGTCTGCCGACAACAAGTAGCTCTGCGCAATCGAACCAGAGCTGGGGCAAACGGAAACCGTCGGAGCAATTCCCAGAAGAACTTCCCGTTGGCCGACAATCCAGCCACAAGCGCTCGTCCGCGTTTTACGTCAAATTCACGCGTGAGTAATGCTTGGAAACCGGACTCGGCCCCTTCTAGGTTCTCAGTGTTACGCTGCCACTTTGGTCACAGCCCCATTCAGGAACGTCAACAGGTCAGCGTTAATTGTATCCGGCTCAGTCGTGGGCATTCCGTGGGGAAAGCCCTTGTAGGTTTTCAATGTGCTATTTCTCAATAACTTTGCCGATAGCGGTGCGGAATCGGGGTAAGGGACGATCTGGTCGTCATCGCCATGCATCACTAGGACCGGCACAGTGATCTTCTTCAGGTCTTCGGTGAAGTCGGTCTGGGAGAACGCCACGATACACGTATCTAATCAGGAGGATTCATGGCGAACACACAGACACTAATAGCTCAGGCCTACTCTGCCTTCAATCGTCGCGATATCGACAGCGCCTTGGCGCTCATGAGTGAGAACGTTAGCTGGCCCAAGGCATCGGAAGGCGGGCGTATCGTCGGGAAAGAAGAGATTCGGTCGTACTGGACCCGTCAGTGGAAAGAGTTTGATCCTCAGGTGGAACCACTTGCGGTAATCGATCGGGAAGGCGGCATGACCGACGTCAAAGTTCATCAACTCGTGAAAAGCCTTGGTGGCGATGTCCTTTCTGACAGCGAGGTCTGGCACATTTATACCATCGCGAACGGTCTCATTGAACGCATGGACCTCAAGGGAAGCGAAACGGGCTTGGACCCGAGCCCATCTACAGCATTCTCCAGACGCTAGCATGCGTCAAGATCTGCCGGTGTTCGCTGAGCGGGAAGGCCAAGCCGACCGGCGTTCCCGTGCGAAATCCATTACTGCGTTGGTCGTAGCGGACCGCGAGGTAGCCTGGATGCCACGCGTCCCGAATCGCAGTTTGCGTTCTACCTCGACGAACCCGCCCTAGTCAAGGCGGCGCATGGCTGCGAGGCGATGTCGGCCATTCGGAGTCCAGAAGCCTCCCTTCGGGGCGACCACCGCGATGATCGGATCGAGAAAACGTCCTGTCTTATTGATGACATCCGCGAGCCGTTTGTGGTGAGCGTCGGAGAGATCTCTTTGAAAGGGGGTGGGCTCGACGGCATCGATCGGCAGGACGCATAGCAAGACCGGATGACCGGCGAGCGGTTCCCTATACCATCCAACAACGCAACCGCCGGCTTTCGGGATGGCCTCTGCAGCTTCCGCTGCTGGTCCTGTTGGCTGATCGAGCCTGCATTCTGCTGGTCCGAGGCCCTTAGTTCCGGGTTGCGATTTGCGAGGACGCCGCCGAGCTGGTGCACGCTTGACCATGGCAGAGACCCTATTCTAGTTCGTGAGGGACTGTCTTTGGCGGCCGATCACGGTCACAATGATGGAGCGCTCGCAGCAATTGAGATGAAAGACTTGCTGCCCGTACCTGGAACGAGTTTGCGGTCAGAGGTGGGTACGGTGGCGATGGTTCCGGCGTCGCCCTGGGTCGTCAGGGAAGAATCATGGTCGACGGCGACAATAATTAACGATAGGTCCCGAACCACCTGCCGGTACCGGAGTGGCCTCA
>Ga0335078_10009252_pt1 | contig 14602 bp, 8 predicted proteins | sample Lox_Sample_32_FD_206711 | JGI IMG/M metagenome (GOLD analysis project Ga0335078, IMG submission 206711) | Soil microbial communities from Loxahatchee National Wildlife Refuge, Florida, United States - Lox_Sample_3.2 | ecosystem: Environmental > Terrestrial > Soil > Wetlands | place: USA: Florida...
CGCAAATCGACAGTCAGGCGCCGATCATGCGGGCCACCTCGCTGAGGGCCTCTTCGTAGAGCCGGTCCCGAACTCCCAACTTTAGCTCCTCGTTCAATATCTCGGCCTCATCCAGAACCTCCAGACGCACGGAGCGTCCCATGCGCGGGGACCCGGGCGCCTCGGCCGAGGTTTTCACTACTTTACCGTCGGGTCCCCGCTTAAACGAAAACCTGGCGGGCGACGCCCCGTCGGCAATCAACTCGATGCTGAAACACACTCCACAAGCATTGGCGACTCTTTTCAAATTCCGCTCAACAGTTACCGTACCGCCCGGTGACTTGAAATAGAAAGTGCGCGGCTGGGATTCTTCCTTGCGCTCAGACTTCACAAATTGCCATCCCAACCGGGTCGCCAGCCACGCCGACAGCAGCAAACCCTGCGCGCGCTGTGTCACCAGCCGTGCGGAGTCCAACTCGTACTCGATTCGTACGCGTGTGATGCGGTCCAGATAGGGCCGTCTCTCCGCAGAATCGAAACACTGAGCCAGAAGCTGGCGCCAGGGTGTGATGCGGTTCCAGTTCAAGTCAGTCAATTGGATCCTGGACTTTTGAACCCGCTCGGCCAGATCCTGTAAATCCCCCCTGGCAAGTGAAAATCGGGCAGAGTCCACGATGACATGCTGCGTGACACGGAGAATGTCGTCGAAATAGTGTGGCGGCGAGAATGTGGCCGCCCGCCACCAGAGGAAAATGGGCAAGCCGGAGACCGTCAGGGGCAGAACCACGCTGGGCAGTCCTTGCCCTGCTTCACCGCGGGCGCGGATGGTGATCTGCTCGCTGCAAACCTGCTTCTCGCCCGCCACCGGAAGATGGCAATGCGCGGAGACCCAGGCCTCAAGTCCCCCGGAAGCGGCGTCGGGTTCGAGCATCATTATGATCGTGCGGCAGGGGTTTTGCCGAGTCACCTCCGCCACCAGGTTGGTCACCTCGCAGGCCGCCTCGTCGCTCTCAACGTAAATCAGCAGAGTCAACGTGCAGGCGCGCGTCACGGTACTCTCAGCACCGGGGTCTTCCGCGGCGCTGCGCCAAAGAGCCGACAGTTCCGCTTCCAAGTTCGACACATCGACTGGCCGCGGCTCGCCCAGACCAACAGGTTCAATTATTCCTGCCATCGAAGTTCCCGGCTTTCTGCTTTCTGAATCGTAGCGCGGGCGTCTCGCCCGCGGGGGCGCGGGCATCCTGCCCGTGCGTGGGAGCGGAACGCTCCCGCGACTGCGGGCGGGGCGCCCGCACCACATCGGTCCACTGTGGTGCGATCTTCATAGTTTTCGGGTACCCGCCAGCGGGCGGGCATGCGCGACTGCTTTCAAATTTCCAATATCGACGTTCTGATTTCCGCCTTCTGCTTTCTGTTTTCTGCCTTCGGGTTTTTCCTCACACCCGCTGCCACTGCCGTCCATCTCGCTCGATCAAGGCGTCGGCCTCTGCCGGCCCCCACGACCCTGCCGCGTAGGTGGCGAGCCCCTTTGATCCTTGCTCTCGCCAATGGGTAAGTATGGGATCTACCAACTCCCAGGACAGCTCAACCGCGTCACTGCGATTGAACAGCGTTGCGTCGCCTAACATGCAGTCCAGCAGCAGGGTCTCATAGGCCGTAGGCGGGGGGGCGCCAAACGATTCACCGTAGCGAAACATCATCTGCACCGGCCGGATTTGCATGGTGGCGCCGGGAAGCTTGGCGCAGAATTTCAGCGATATCCCCTCGTTGGGCTGCACGTTAACCGAGAGCACGTTGGGCTCGAGGCCATCCGATCCCGCGCCCTTGAAAAGCAGGTGGGGCACGCGACGGAACTGGATGGAAATTTCAGAAACTCGCTTGGCCAACCGCTTGCCCGACCGCAAGTAAAAGGGGACATCCGCCCAGCGCCAGTTGTCAATGTAGAGCTTGGCGGCCGCATACGTCTCCGTTGCCGAAGTGGGCGATACCTTCGGCTCGGCGCGATATGCCGGCACCTTCTTCCCGCCTACCCAGCCTTCCACGTACTGCGCGCGCACTGTGAATTCGTCGATCTGCTCCGCCGTCAGAGGCCGGATCGCCCGCAGCACTTTGGCCTTCTCATCGCGCACGGAGGTAGCATCGAAGGTCGCCGGTGGTTCCATCGCCACCAGGCTAAGGAGCTGGAGGACATGGTTTTGAATCATATCGCGCATCAGGCCCGCTTCCTCATAGTACGAGCCACGGTTCTCCACCCCCAGGTCTTCCGCCACGGAAAGCTGCACGTGGTTAATGTAGCGGCGATTCCAGAACGGTTCGAAGATCCCGTTGGCATAACGAAAGACCAAAAGGTTCTGAACAGTCTCTTTCCCCAGATAGTGATCGATGCGATAAATCTGCTCTTCGCTGAAAACTTCGGTCACCACGCGGTTCAATTCTCGCGCGCTGGCAAGATCCCGCCCAAACGGCTTCTCGATGATAATCCGCGTCCAGGACTCCGGCTTCGGCCTGGCCAGCCCGGCCGCCCCGAGGTGTTTCACGATAACCGGGAAGAAACTGGGCGGTGTCGCAAGGTAGAAGAGGCGATTTCCGGAGGCGCCCCGTTCGCGGTCCAGCTGATCCAAACGAGTTGCGAGTTTCTGGTACGCCGCCGGAGTGCTGAAATCATCGGCAATGTAGAAGATACCCTTGCCAAAACCTTGCAGCAATTCATCGCTTTCCGACGAAAGTCTCAAGTATTGCTTTACCGCCTGTCCCATTTCCTCCCGAAAACTCTCGTCCGTGGCCCGCGTCCGGCCGCAGCCGATGACGCAAAACCCGGCGGGAAGCATACGCTCCCGCGACAGGTAGAACAGGGCAGGCATCAGCTTTCGCTCGGTTAAGTCGCCGGATGCCCCGAAGATCACCATGGCGCAAGGCTCGGGTGTATTGTGGATCCGAATCCCCTCCCGCAGGGGATTGCTCAGCGTTGTGGCTTCAGCCATCATTTCTCCCCGCTCTCTGTACTGCTAAGCGTGAGTTTCTTCGCGGCGCGCGAAGAAAAGCAGATCCTTCGCTTCGCTCAGGATGACATGTCGTTCTGAGCCGGTTCGACTCGCTCAGGGCAAACTGCGCGAGGAATCTGCATTGGGTTGCGACTTTGCTGCGCTGCACTGCTATTCCCCCAGTTCGTTGCGGGCCGCGCAGATTTCGTAGGACGGCGCCCCGCCCCTGCGCGCCGCCAGGATGGCCGCGCCACGCTCGGTTGCGTACCCGCGGCGCTCGGATCACCTGTTCGCCGCACTGGGCTGGGAAGAGGGCGGGCTCGCATTCGCCTGACCGGCTACGTGGGCCCGCTTCTCGTCAATGCTTGCAAGGAGTTTGTGGTAGTCATTCGCAAACGCTTCGACACCTTGAGCCTCGAGCTTGCGCGTCACGGCAGCGAAATCAATACCCACCTCGGCGAGTCGAGACATGTTTTGGCGGCTGTCGGCCAGACCCTCTTCGATGGAGGCGCGCACTTCGCCGTGATCGCGGAAAGCTTCCATGGTCGAAGCGGGCATGGTATCGATGGTGTTCGGGCCGATCAATTCCGCAGCGTAGAGGATGTCGCGATACTTGGGATTCTTCGTGCTGGTTGAAGCCCACAGCAGCCGCTGAACCCGCGCCCCCTTCTGCGCCAGTCTCGCGAAGCGCTGCCCGCCGAAAATCTCCTTGAACCGCTGGTAGGCAAGCTTGGCGTTTGAAATGGCCACCGTACCGAAGAGTTCCGCTACCTTTCCAGCCTCGGCCGCGGTGATTGCGGCCCGCAAACGGGAGTCCAACTGCTTATCAACCACCGTGTCGATACGGCTCACGAAGAAGCTTGCCACCGAAGCCACGGTCTTGAGCGGCTTGCCTTCGGTAGCCAACTTCTCGAGTGCGGCAAGGTAGGCGTTCGCCACCTGCTCGTAGCGTTCGACCGCGAACAGCAGGGTGATGTTAATGTTGATCGCCTCGCTTAGCAATTGGCGGATGGCGGGCAGGCCTTCCGCCGTTCCCGGCACCTTCACCATAACGTTTGGACGGTTGACTTCGCGGAAAAGGCGCCGGGCTTCCTCGATAGTACCCTCGGTGTCATGTGCCAAACCCGGCGAGACCTCGATGCTCACATAACCGTCTCTCGCGTCCGTGGCGCGGTAGGTGGGCAGAAACAGATCGGCCGCAGTCTGAATATCTTCAACCGCTAGAGTTTCAAAAATCTGCTCCGCACCTTTTCCGTCATTTGCCAGCTCCTCGATTTCTTTGTCGTAGTCCTGGCTGTCCGCAATTGCCTTTTCAAATATACTGGGATTCGAAGTGACTCCCGAGAGGCCGTCCTCTTCGATCAATCGCTTCAAATGCCCCGAAGTAATTTCCCACCTGCGAATGTAGTCAAACCATACGCTCTGGCCGGCTGCTTTCAATTGCTTCAAAGGATTCTCGCCCATGGAACCTCCCTCCGTAGACAACGACCTCCTGCTGTCATTCCGAGCGCAGCGAGGAATCTCGCTCTGAGAACCAAGGCACTGCGAGATTCCTCGTCGCCTACGGCTCTTCGGAATGACACACGAATTGCGTCTTTCAGCAACTAGCTAGCCCTTGGCACCCAGCAACCGGCGTGCGTGTTCTACAATGTTTGCCGCGGTAAATCCGAAATGTTCCGCCAGCGCCTTCCACGGAGCCGAAGCCCCGAAGCGGGTCATTCCGATCACTTCCCCCTTCGTTCCCACGTACCGTTCCCAACCGAAGGGAGCGGCGGCCTCAACCGCCAGGCGCGCCGTCACCTTCGGCGGCAGAACCTCGTCGCGATAGGACTGTGGTTGTTTCTCGAAGAGATCCCAGGAAGGCAGACTCACTAATCGCACTCCGATTCCGTCGGCCGACAATTTCTCGAACGCCTCCAGCGTCGGCGCAACTTCCGAGCCTGTGGCGATCAGGATCAGCTCCAGGGGCTTTCCTGGCGCATCCGCCAGCACGTAAGCGCCTTTCATCAACCCTTCTGCGGCAGCATACTTGTTGCGATCGATGACGGGCAGAACCTGACGGGTAAGGCAGAGCGCCACCGGCCCGTCGCGATGCTCAATCGCTACGCGCCATGCCACGGCGGTCTCATTCGCGTCCGCCGGCCGGATCAAGCTGAGTTCCGGAATGGCTCGCAGCGCCGCAAGGTGCTCGATGGGCTGGTGCGTAGGACCGTCCTCGCCCAGGAAAATGCTGTCATGAGTAAAGACGAAAATCGGGTGAGCCTTCATCAACGCCGCCAGGCGCAGAGTTGGCCGCAGATAATCCGAAAACACGAAGAACGTCGCACCATAAGGAATAAGCCCCGACAACGCCATCCCATTCAGGATCGAACCCATGCCGTGCTCGCGTACCCCGAAATGGAAATTCCGCGATCCGTAATTTCCCCTCTCGAAATCCTTCTCACCCTTAATTAAAGTATCGGTTGAAGGTGCGAGGTCCGCCGATCCTCCCAGCAGCGTCGGTAAACTCGACGAGATCGCGTTCAGCACTTTCCCGGAGGCCTGTCGAGTGGCCATGGGTTTATCGGTCGGCTGGAAAGTGGGAAGCTTTGCCGCCCAGCCTTCCGGCAGCTCACGCTTTACGAAACGATCGAACTCTGCCGCCAAAGCGGGCTCCGCCTTGCGATAGTCATCCAGTTGCTTCTGCCAATCGGCTTCGGCTTTCTCCCCGCGCTCGATGGCTTTGCGGAAGTGAGCAAGCGCTTCCTCGGGAACGTAGAATTTCGGCTCGAGCGGCCAGCCCAGGTTCTCCTTGGTCAGCTTCACTTCTTCTTCGCCCAAGGCAGAGCCGTGCGCTTCGGCCGTGTCTTGCTTGTTCGGGCTGCCATAACCGATGTGAGTCCGGATCATGATAATGGACGGCCTTTCGGTTTCAGCCTGGGCCGCCCGGATCGCCGCATCAATCGCCACCAGGTCGTTGCCGTCAGGTAACCTTTGCACGAACCAGCCATAAGCTTCGAAGCGCGCGCCCCGGTCTTCCGTGAAGGCCAGGTGCGTGTTGCCTTCAATCGAAATGTGATTGTCGTCGTAAAAATAGATGAGGTTGTTGAGCCCAAGATGCGCGGCCACTGACGCCGCCTCGGACGCCACGCCTTCCATCAGGTCACCGTCGCTGGCGATGGCGTAGATTTTGTAATTGATGATTTCATGCCCGGGGCGATTGAAATGCGCCGCCAGGTATTTCTGCGCGATGCCCATGCCCACGCCATTGCCGAAGCCTTGTCCCAAGGGGCCGGTAGTGGTTTCAATACCGTCCACGAGTCCGTACTCCGGATGGCCCGGCGTCCTGCTTCCCCATTGGCGGAATTGCTGCAACTCCGAGAGCGGCAGGTTGTAGCCCGTCAAGTGAAGGAGGCTGTACAGCAGCATCGAGCCGTGCCCGGCCGAAAGCACAAAGCGGTCGCGGTTCGGCCAATGCGGTTTGACGGGGTCGTAGTGCATGAAGCGCGTCCAGAGCACGTAAGCCATCGGCGCCGCCCCCATCGGCAGGCCGGGATGGCCGGAGTTTGCTTTCTGAACAGCATCCACCGCCAGAAAGCGGATCGTGTTGATCGAGAGTTGGTCGAGTTGTGCCTGATCGAGCGATTGTTTTTGCGTGCCTACTGAAGCTTGACCGTCCAAGGGATTAGTCCTCCTGAGTGTGAATGAACTTGAGTCCCGCCCCGCCCGAGTAGAATTTACACCGGCACCCGTGCCATTTCCCCGCAACATAAGTTAGATGCTGGCATCATTTGGTTGGTCTCAGGGCAAAGGGCGATTCTAGAGCGTTACGCTGATGCAGCATAATCCAAAACAATTCCAGGTCTGAACGATCCCAACCCAGGCCCGGAGGATCGACAGGGAGTAGCCCACAGCATTAGCCGTGGGACCGAGCAGCAGCCCTCGGCGGCCTCAGCCCCAGAGGGGCGGCAGAGACTCCCATACGCTCGCTGTCGCCCCATCCGGGGCTAGGGATGATAACGCCGCATCGCGACCCACCGCTCAGAAGGTGTGAAAATATCCAGAAGCCATGTCATTCCGAGCGAAGCGAGGAATCTGCATTTGTTTGTTCTCAAGGACATCAATGCAGATGCTTCGCTTCGCTCAGCATGGCAGCGCGATTTTCTTCGCACCTTCTCACGCCGTGGACAGAATTCTGGCGCCGTTCCGCGACTCGCTTTCAAAACGCTACCGTTGAATGCGCGCTGACCCGCCTTTGGCCAGCGCCCGCACCTGCTCGAGTGTCGCCATGGTGGTGTCGCCCGGGAAAGTGGTCAGCAGGGCTCCATGGGCCCAGCCCAGCTTCACCGCCTCTTCCGGCTCTTCACCCGTCAGCAGGCCATAGAAGAAACCCGCGGCGTAACCATCGCCGCCGCCCACGCGATCCAGCACATCGAGTTGGATGGTGGGAGCCATGTAGGTCTTGCCGTCAATCCAGGCAACGGCGCTCCAACCGTGCCGGCAGGTGGAGTGCACCTCGCGCAGCGTGGTCGCCACGACTTTAACATGCGGGTACTTCCCCACGACTTTTTCGATCATTCCGAAAAAGGCGCTGGGGTCGAGCTTCGACTTCGCGGCCACTTCAGGTCCGGGAATGCCGAGACCCATTTGGAGATCCTCTTCGTTGCCCACCAGAACGTCGGCGTGCTCGACGATGCGCCCGATCACCGCCAGCGCGCGTTCATACCCGCCCCAGATGTTCCACAACTTGGCGCGGTAGTTCAAGTCGAACGACGTCACGGCGCCGGCGGCCTTGGCAGCCTTCATGCCCTCGATGATCAACTCGCCGGTGGTGGCCGATAACGCTGCGAAGATGCCGCCGCTGTGGAACCAGCGCACGCCACTCGCGAAGATGCTCTCCCAATCGAAGTCGCCCGGCTTGAGCATGGCTCCGGCCTCGTTGGCCCGGTTGTAGAAGACGACCGGGCCGCGCACCCCGTGGCCACTATCGCTGTAGACGGTGGCCATGTTGGGGCCGTTGACGCCGTTGTGCTTGAAGCGCTTGTAAAAGGGCTTCACACCCATCGCCCGCACGCGCTCAGCGATCAGATCGCCGATCGGGTAGTCCACCATGGCGGTGGCGATACCCGTCTGCAGGCCAAAACAATCCGCAAGATTCGCAGCGCAATTGAACTCGCCCCCGCTGACGTGAATCTTGCATTCCGTCGCCTTGCGAAAGGGAATGATGCCAGGATCCAGGCGGTGAACTACGGCGCCCACGGACAACAAATCCAGGGCGCCCTCCTGGCGAATATTAAGACCGTATTTCATCCTTGTTCTCCCCATTAGTCGATTATGGATCAACGAATCTGAAAGTTATAGTTCCGGGCGTTCATGGCTCTTCGGCCAACCCAGCGACATGAAAGTTGCAGTCATCCTGAGCTAGGCGAAGGATTTGCAGCTCGGTCGCGCGGCAACCTAACGCAGATTCTTCGCTTCACTCAGCATGACAGGCTTTCGGTGGCGGCGCATACGTCGATGTCCATGAATGCGCCACGCTCACGATATTGGCGATTCCCAACTTACGCATTATACGTACCCGAAGCCACCCTGCCCCCGCGACCGGTCCAGTTGGTGTGGAAGAACTCGCCCCGCGGTTTGTCCACACGCTCGTAAGTGTGCGCGCCGAAGAAATCGCGTTGGGCTTGCAGCAGGTTGGCGGGCAGGCGCGCGGTGCGATAGCCGTCGTAAAAGGCCAGCGCGGTGCTGAAGGCCGGGGTCGGCACTCCGAACTGAACGGCTTGGACGATAGCGCGGCGCCCAGGAAACGGCTGCGGATTATGCACCCGCCGCGCCACATCAGAGCGATGCCGCCAAAGTTAAGGTTCCAGCCCTGCTCTTTGGCTGCTTCTCGCAGGAGCATGTACCCTTGGGCGTATGAGATGATTTTGGAGCAATACAGGGCCCGCCGGATGTCTTCGATCGACTGGGGGCGCTCCGGGGTCGCGGCAGATTTGGGGCCGGGCAGTACTGCCGACGCCGCAACGCGTTCTGTTTTGATCGCCGAGAGGCAGCGCGAGAACACCGCTTCACCAATCAGCGTCACCGGCATGCCGAGGTCGAGGGCGCTCAAGCAGGTCCACTTGCCCGTGCCCTTCTGGCCCGCGGTATCGAGGATCTTGTCCACGAGCGGCGACCCGTCGTCATCTTTCTTGCTGAAAATCTGGCTCGTGATATCAATCAGGTAGCTGTCCAACTCACCTTTGTTCCATTCCTCGAATACCGGGTGCAATTCGTCGGCCTTGAGCCCCAGCACATCTTTCATCAACTGATAAGCCTCGCAGATAAGCTGCATGTCGCCGTACTCAATGCCGTTGTGCACCATCTTCACAAAATGGCCCGCGCCGTCCTCACCGACCCATTCGCAGCACGGTGACCCATCGTCGACCTTGGCGGCGATGGCCTGAAAAATCTCCTTGAGATAAGGCCAGGCCTTGGGGTTTCCGCCCGGCATGATCGAGGGGCCGTGCCGCGCGCCTTCTTCGCCTCCTGAAACGCCGGTGCCGATGTAAAGCAGGCCTTTGTCGGCCAGGGACTTGGTGCGGCGGCTGGTGTCCGGCCAATGCGAATTTCCGCCGTCAATGATGATGTCGCCGGGCTCGAGGTGCGGCAGCAGGCTATCGATCATGTGGTCCACGGTGTCGCCGGCCTTTACCATCAGCATTACGCGCCGGGGCCGTTTGAGCGCCTGCGCCAGTTCCGCGAGCGAGTGCGTTCCGATCACCTCCGTGCCCTTCGCCTCGTTCGCAATAAAATCGTCCACCTTAGAGACCGTGCGATTGAAAACCGCCACCTTGTAACCGTGGTCGTTCATATTCAGCACAAGATTCTGACCCATCACTGCCAAACCAATCAGTCCGATATCACAACTCCCGTTCTGCATGTATCCTCCCGATAAATTCGTGCACGCGCCGCTAGCTTTGCGCATTTGCCGGTTCTATTCTATCCAAACTTGCCGTTTCAGTCCAAGCAAGGTAGCGCTGGCCTTCAAGGCCGGCATTTGCCAACCTGAAGGTCGGCGCTACTCGCAGATGGGGACTGTACCTGGCGCAGACTGCTTTTCCGGCCTGCTGTTCTCCCTCCGTCACGTTGGCGCGGGCGTCGCGCCTGCCCGGCACGGGATTCCTTCGCTGCGCTCAAGAAAGGCCCCGCCCGTGTGCGGGAGCAGGAACGCTGCCGCGACCGCGGGCGAGACCTTCGCGCCACGGCTCGCTGCTGGACTTTTCCGTTTCCTCTGGTATAACTATCTGCTCTGAAAATTCGTAGGGCGGGCGTCCCGACCGCCATGGCCTGGGCATTCCTTCGCTGCGCTCAGGACAGGCTCTGCCCGGGCGCGGGAGCGGGGCGCTCCCGCCGACCGCGGGCGGGACGCCCGCGCTTCGTCCGTTGGCGTGCAATTTTCATAGTTTTTGGGTGCCGTCAGCGGACGGGCATAAGCGATTGCTTTACGAAAACGACTTTGCGATAGTCGTAGGGGGCATTTTTATGAAAGCATTATTGAGACTGGCAATAACTCTGTTCTTGATATTGGGGGGTACTGTGGCAAATGCAAAACGTTCAATAACCTTCGACGATATGATGAAGGTTCGGAGGATTTCCGATCCCCAGGTTTCGCCGGATGGACGCTGGATAGCTTATGTCCAGGGGGCAGTCGATTTTGAGGCGAACAAAGTCGTCAATCACATTTGGTTGATCGGCACGGGGGGCGGTGACGCGAAGCAATTGACGGCAGGCGACGGGTCGGACACGCGGCCCCGCTGGTCTCCTGACGGCGACTCTATCGCCTTCACCTCGACGCGCGGCGGCAAGTCGCAGGTCTGGATCATTCCCGTCCACGGCGGCGAGGCGCGCCAACTCACCAGCCTCTCAACGGAAGCGGACGGCGTTACCTGGGCACGCAAGGGCGACGCGCTGCTCTTCACCTCAGACGTCTTTCCCGACTGCGCCGACGATGCCTGCAACAAGAAGCGCCTTGAGGAGACCGAAAAGAGCAAGGTGAAGGCACGCGTCATTGATGAGCTTCTCTTCCGGCACTGGAACGAGTGGCGCGACGGCAAGTACACTCATTTGTTTACCGTTTCAGCCAAGGGCGGAACGCCGCTCGACCTGACCCCCGGCGCGGTGGACTCGCCCACGTGGTTCCTGGGGGCGCCGGACGGTTACGATATTTCGCCGGACGGTTCCGAGGTTTGCTTTGCCTCGAACCGCTCAGGCGGATCGCGCGTCGCGTGGTCCACCAACAACGATCTCTTCCTCATCAACGCCAAGGGCGGCGAAGCCAGGAACATCACCAAAGATAATCCCGGGTCCGACTCTTCCCCTCAGTACTCGCCCGACGGACGCTACATTGCCTATACTTCGCAGGCGCGCGACGGTTATGAATCGGACCTCATCCGTCTGCGGGTTTACGACCGGCAGTCAGGTACTGTCAAGGACCTGACGGCAGCGTTTGACCAGTGGGTGCTGAACTTCGCCTGGGCGCCGGACAGCGACACCATCTACTTCACCGCCGAGGAAAGCGCCCGGCAGCCGGTGTTCAGGACATCCGTCAGCCATCCGAAAGTCGAGAAGGTTCTGGCGGGAATGAACGATGACGTGGCGGTTACTCCGGACGGACAAGCGCTGGTTCTGACTCGCACCAGCCTGACGCAGCCCATGGAGCTCTACCGCGCTGCCGTTTCGGGAGGCGCTTCAACCCAATTGACGCACGCCAACGATGCGCTTCTGGCTGAACTCGAGATGAACCCCGCCGAACTGGTGACGACCCAAGGGGCACTGGGGTCGGAGATCCAGAGCCTGTTGCTGAAGCCGCCCGGTTTCGAGGCCAACACAAAATATCCCGCGATCGTGCTTGTTCACGGCGGTCCGCAAAGCGCCTGGGACGACGCCTGGAGCTTCCGCTGGAATGCCCAGATGTTCGCCGCACACGGCTACGTGGTGATCATGACCAATTTCCACGGCTCCACCGGATACGGCCAGAAATTTGTCGAGCAGATTTCGGGCGATTGGGGCGGAGCGTGCTACCAAGACGTCATGATGGCAACAGATTACCTGGAGACTCTGCCCTATGTTGACAAGAATCATATCGGCGCGGCCGGCGCGTCGTTCGGCGGGTATATGATCAACTGGATCGCAGGGCATACTCACCGCTTCAAGGGACTGGTTTCTCACGACGGCGTGTACGATTCAGACAGCATGTACGGCGAAACGGAAGAGGTCTGGTTCGACGAGTGGGAGCACCAGGGGCCGCCTTGGACGAAACGGGAGTCCTACGAGAAGTCCTCGCCTTCCAATTTTGTGCAGAACATCGAGACGCCCATGCTGATTGTCCAAGGCGCTCTCGACTTCCGCGTCCCGGAGGGCCAGGCATTCCAACTCTTCACTTCGCTCCAACGACGCGGCATCCCCTCGCGCCTCCTCTATTTCCCTGACGAAGGCCATTGGGTGCTGAAGCCGCAGAATAGCCAACTTTGGTATAAGACGGTGTTGGATTGGTTGGACAGGTATGTGAAGGGCTCTTGAGACTAGAACTGACAGTCGACAGCTACCACTGAGGTGCTCATGACTCGCGACGAAATCGTTCGCAAGAAGCAGGAGTATATCTTCAACTGCGTCACCACCTACTTCAAGGATCCGCTGGTGATCGACCATGCCAAGAACCAGTACGTGTGGGACCTAGATGGAAAGCAGTATCTCGATTTCCTGGGCGGGATCGTCACTATTAGCGTCGGCCACTCGAATGAGAAGGTGACGGCGAAGATCAAGGAACAGATCGACCACGTCCAACACACCTCAACACTTTTTCCAACCGAAGCCCTGGTGGCGCTGGCTGAAAAGGTGGCGCAAATTGCCCCCGGCAAGCTGCAGAAGAGCTATTTCTCGAACAGCGGCACCGAGGCGAATGAGGTGGCCATCACCACGGCGCGCATGTACACAGGAAACTATGAAGTCCTGGCGTTGCGCCACGGCTACAGCGGCCACTCTCAACTGACCAAGGCTCTCACCGGGCTGCACACCTGGCGCAAGGCCGGAGTGATTCCTCACGGCATCGTGCACGCACCCGGCCCTTATTGCTACCGCTGTCCGTACGGGCTGACCTACCCCAGTTGCGAACTGCATTGCGCCAAGGATATCGAAGAGGTCATCAAGACTTCTACCAGCGGCCAAATCGCCGGCTTGATTGCGGAAACCATTCAAGGCCTGGGCGGATTCATTGTTCCGCCGCCCGGCTATTTCAAGATTGTCGCCAACATCGTGCGCAATTACGGCGGCCTCTTCATCGCGGACGAAGTCCAGACCGCATGGGGACGGACGGGCCGGAAATGGTGGGGCATCGAGCATTGGGAAGTCGAGCCGGACATCATCACTTCCGCGAAAGGCATGGCCAATGGCGTTCCCATTGGTTTAACTCTGACGCGTCCTGAGATCGCCGACGCCTATAAGGGTCTCACGATTTCGACTTTCGGCGGCAATCCCGTTACCTGCACGGCGGCGAAAGCCACCATCGATCTGATTGAGGAAGAGCGCCTCATGGACAATGCCCAGGAAGTGGGCAGCCACTTCCGCCAGGGGCTTGAAGGTTTGAAGGAGAAGCACAACCTCATTGGTGACGTCCGCGGAATGGGTTTAATGCAAGGCATCGAATTGGTGAAGAATCGCCACAGCAAGGAGCCGGCAACGGAGGCCACCAACCTCGTCATGGAGCGCGCACGCGCCCACGGCCTGCTGGTCGGCAGGGGCGGGCTTGGCGGGAATGTGATCCGCATGTCGCCGCCGCTGAATATTTCGAAGGCCGACGTCGATCAAGCGCTCGCGGTGCTGGACAGGAGCTTCGTGGAGGCTTCTCAGAGCCGACATTCTTAAGGCATTCGACAATTTGAGGAGAATACGCCCAACCGTGTCATTCTGAGCGAAGCGAAGAATCTCTGTCGTTGCGAGAACCCTGGACTGCCGGGATTCTTCGCTGCGCTCAGAATGACAACTTGAGCCTCAGTCAGCAATCGACCATCGTCAATCGACAATCCCTGGGGGTTTTATGAACGGCATACCGGTTCTACACGTTGAAGCTGATTGCATCGCGCGCGCCTGGGAAGAGTCGCTGGCGTTGCTTTACAAGTGCGGGTGCGACATCAAAACGCAATACGACAAGGCGGGCGATCCGCCCAGCAAAGATGCGACGATGATCATCACGATCCACGAGCCGCTGAAAGAGCCGATGATTCACAAGGACTTTCCCGGCGGGCCTGAAGACTTGCAGGAATACGTGATGGAAGTTTGCGAGGGCATCAAGGACCACCTGGTGCGTGACACCCGCGACCCTGGCGACACTCGCTGGGAGTATACTTACCACCAACGTCTCTTTGCTTATCAGGTTCAAGGCCTACCTCCTATCGACCAGATCGAGACCTTGTGCCATAAGCTTGCCGAAACTCCCTACACACGCCGCGCGCAGGCAGTGACCTGGAAGGTCTGGGAGGACAACGATTGCTATGACCCGGCCTGCTTGCAGAGTATCTGGTGCAGGATCGTCGAAGCGTCCAATAGTCGGGAAGGCGAGGAGTCGAAGAGTGAGGCCCTTGACTCCGTGACTCTCAACTCAGAAACTTCTCGACTCTGCATGAACG
>Ga0335078_10009253_pt1 | contig 14601 bp, 10 predicted proteins | sample Lox_Sample_32_FD_206711 | JGI IMG/M metagenome (GOLD analysis project Ga0335078, IMG submission 206711) | Soil microbial communities from Loxahatchee National Wildlife Refuge, Florida, United States - Lox_Sample_3.2 | ecosystem: Environmental > Terrestrial > Soil > Wetlands | place: USA...
GCCGATCGCATTTTCGGGCAAGTTTTCCGACGATGGAAAATATCTCGCCTATTCCCCCGGTGCGGGCGGATCGCCATTTAACTACTCTACTTACGTTGCCTGGAGGAATTACCGCGGCGGGCTCGCGAGCTCGGTGTGGATTGCCGACATGTCGACGCTCGATGTCGTGAAAATCCCGCGCGATCGCTCCAACGACTTCAGCCCAGCCTGGGTTGGCAATCAGGTCTACTTCCTTTCCGATCGTAACGGACCGGTATCGCTCTTCCGATTTGACCCGGCGACGAAGGCAGTGACAGAGATGGTGAAGAATGACGGCCCAGATATTCGCTCGGCCAGTGCAGGCCCGGGTGGAATCGTGTACGACCGTTTTGGAGAACTCTTCTTGTTTGATCCCGGGTCCGGCCAAACACACCAGGTCAACGTGGACGTCAGCGCCGACATGCCCGAAGTCCGTGACCGTATTTCGCGCGCGGATCGGGACATTGAGAATGCGGCAATTTCTCCGACCGGAGTCAGAGCAGTTTTTGAGGCGCATGGCGACATCTTGACCGTGCCTGCGAAAGAGAGTTCGACACGCGATATCACAAATACGCCCGGGGTAATGGAACGCGAGCCGGCATGGTCGCCGGATGGTCAAAGCATCGCGTATTTTTCTGACGAGAGCGGACAGTATGAGTTGCATATCAGCAACCAGACTGGTGGCGGCGAGGTCCGAAAATTTCCTCTGGCAAAAGACGCGACCTATTACTTCCACCCGGTCTGGTCGCCGGATTCGAAGCTGATTGCGTTTCACGATAACAAAATGCAGGTGTGGATCGTCGACACCACCACCCGAAAAGCGAGCGTGATCGATAAGGGCGTAGTCAATGACAATGACTACGACGCGTCGTGGTCGCCGGACTCGAAGTGGCTTGCGTACACGCGCAGCACCGAGAACCGCTTCCATGCGCTGTTCCTTTATTCGATGGAATCAGGAAGAAGTACGCGAGTCACCGATGGCATGAGCGATGTGCGCAGTCCGGCCTTCGACCGTGGTGGAAAGTACCTGTATTTTACGGAGAGTACGAACTACGGGACATCAACCAGCGGCCTCGACATGAGCAGCGACGAGTTCGAGGTTACGCGCCACGTGTATGGACTCGTACTAGCGGCGGATACACCGTCGCCTGTCGCGCCCCAGGCGGAGGACGAGAAAACTCCGGATGAGCGGCAGAAGGATAAAGACAAGGATAAAGATAAAGACGCCAAAGACAATAAGGGCACGGACAACAAGTCCGACGCCGAAAGTTCATTCGAAAAGAAGACCGAGGATACGGAAAAGGCAAAGCATTCCGAAGCTGCAAAGCCGGTCAAAATCGATCTGGAAAATCTCGGAAATCGCGCTATTGCGCTACCCATCCCCGCCGCGCCTTATACGGGTCTCGTTACGGGGAAAGAAGGTGTGTTGTATCTGCTGCAGGCTCTGGACCGATTTGGTGGAGAGCGCGGACAAACGCTGACCCGCTTCGTTGTGAAAACCAAGAAAGCGGAGAAACTGGTCGAGCACATCGCGGGATTCTACTTGTCATTCGATGGCGAGAAGATGCTGCTGGAGATGGGAGGCGACGAACCAGAGAATGCGACGCCCGATGCGAATCGTCCCGCACCCACGTTCGTGATTGTCCCGTCCGATGCCCCGGCAAAGAGCGGCGAAGGCAAGCTCGATTTGTCGAAGATGGAAGTCCGCGTGGATCCTCGCGCGGAGTGGCGACAGATGTACCACGAAATCTGGCAAGTCGAACGCAGCTTCTTTTACGATCCGCACTATCATGGCGTGAATCCCGACGCCGAAGAAGCGAAATATAAACCGTACCTGGATGAAGTCGGCTCCCGTAGCGATCTGAACTATCTTTTCCAAGAAATGCTGGGTGACTTCTCGATCGGCCACTTGAGAGGCTCTGGAGGAACCATTCCTCGTCCGAATCGCGTGCCGGGCGGTCTTCTAGGTGCCGACTATGAAATCGTCGATGGACGGTATCGCATCAAGCGAATCTATACAGGTGAGCATTGGAACCCAACTGCGCACGCGCCTCTTGCCGAACCGGGAGTCAAAGCGAAAGAAGGCGATTTCATCCTTGCGATCGGCGGACAGGATCTGAAGGGTGCGGATGATATTCAGCGTCTGCTCGAAGGCACGGCGAGGACACAAATCGTTTTGAAGGTCGCATCCGATGCAAGCGGAAAGAACGCACACGAAGTGACAGTCACGCCGATTGGCGACGATCTGGCATTGCGCAACATGGCATGGATCGAGTCCAACCGGGAAAAGGTCGAGAAACTCAGTGGCGGCAAACTTGCGTACGTTTATTTGCCGGACACGGGCATGGGTGGGCTGACAAACTTCAATCGATATTACTTTGCCCAGCTCGACAAAGACGGAGCAGTGATTGACGAGCGCTTCAACGCTGGAGGGCAGGCAGCGGACTACATCATCGCTTCCATGCAGCGAAGCCTGATGAGTTGGTGGGCGCCGCGTTACGGTGCGATTTACCGGACGCCACAAGCATCCATCCTTGGACCAAAGGTGATGATCACCAATGAATTCGCAGGCTCCGGTGGGGACGCGATGCCATGGTACTTTCGCCAGGCCAAGCTTGGACCACTAGTGGGCAAGCGAACGTGGGGTGGACTGGTCGGAATCGGCGGTATTCCGGCTCTCATGGACGGCGGCCGAGTGACATCGCCGAGCTTCGGATTTTTCAGCCCCGATGGTCAGTGGGAAGTGGAAAATCACGGCGTCGCGCCCGATTATGAGGTCGACATGGATCCCAAGCCGGTGAGCGAAGGCCACGATCCGCAATTGGAAAAGGCGGTGAGCCTGGCGCTCGAAGAATTGAGCAAGCATCCGGTACCGGAGCCGCACAAGCCGGCTTATCCCAATTACAATCGGAGCGAGGCGCGGTAGGCTGGTCAGCACACACGGCGCTCACAACTAGCTCGCATGCCACGTCATTCGCATCCCGCGTCGGTCGGAAATGCTGTGAGCATCGCCGATTTACGGCGAATTGCCGAACGGCGCGTCCCGCGAGCGGTCTTCGACTATCTTGATGGCGGCGCCGACGGTGAGATCACTCTACGGGAGAACTGCCGGGCATTCGAGGACATCCGGTTTCGTCCACGGCACGCTGTGGCATTTCCGCAGTGCAACATGCACACCCGTGTTCTTGGCTTCGACCTTTCCCTTCCCTTTTTGCTAGCGCCCGTTGGATATAGCCGGGTAATGAATCCGGGAGGCGAAGTCTCCGCCGCGCGGGCCGCGGGGAGAGCAGGGACCGCATACATTCTGTCGACGATCTCCGGGCATCGACTGGAGGACGTCAGAGCTGCCTCCGCGGGTCCGGTTTTTTATCAGCTTTATCTGATGGGCGGACGTGCGGCCGCGGAAGGCGTGATTGACCGGGCTCGCACCGCCGGCTTTTCTGCGCTAGTCGTGACCATTGACACCGCAGTTTCCGGCTTGCGCGAGCGAGATTTCCGCAACGGCTTGAAAGAGCTGATCAGCGGAACTACGTCAGAGAAAATCCCCTTTGTGCCGCAGGTTTTGTGTCGCCCATCTTGGCTTTGGCACTTTCTGATGGATGGCGGTATTCAGCCGCTGCCAAACGTAGTAATTCCCGGCAAAGGTCCCATGCCGCTGGTGGACATCACAGCCGCTTTAGCCAGCGCGGTTGTCACATGGGCGGATTTGAGTTGGATTCGGGAGCACTGGGGCGGCCCGATCGTCGTGAAAGGGGTGCTCACGGCGGATGATGCACGTCGTGCCGTGGATGAGGGAGCCCAGGCGATCGTAGTGTCGAATCACGGAGGACGTCAACTCGACTGCTCTCCAGCCACTTTGCGAGTGCTGCCGGAAGTTGTGGCCGCAGTTGGTGGCCAGATTGAAGTCCTGATGGATGGCGGCGTTCGCCGCGGCAGCGATGTAGCGAAAGCGCTCTGCCTTGGCGCTCGGGCGGTGCTCTGCGGCCGCGCCTACGCATATGGTCTCGCGGCAGGAGGTGAAGCCGGCGTGACCAAGGCGATTGAGCTCTTGCGTGCTGACCTGGAGAGGACCTTGCGCCTGCTGGGTTGTCCCTCGGTCTCTGAGCTAGGCCCTTCTTATCTGCATCTGCCTCCAAACTTCGCGTTGACCTCTGGAGCGGCGTAGTCACGCGATTCGAAGCGTAAAATTGGCTGATAAACTGACATGCCGGAAGAATCGGCGATAAGGGGAAACCATGGCGACTGACACGATTACAAAACGGATGACCGGCGAGGAGATGGTTGCGCTCGCCAAGAAACATACTTTGTACGAGTGGTCGGCACAGTCGAAGGTGGATCCCATTCCGGTGGCAAGTGCTAAGGGCGTTTATTTTTGGACGCCGGAAGGAAAGCGGTACATCGATTTCAACAGCCAGTTGATGAGCGTGAACATCGGCCACGGCGATCCGCGAGTCGTGAATGCCATCAGTGAACAGGCCGCGACTTTGGCGTACGCCAACCCGTTCATGGCGACCGAAGTGCGAGCGAAGTTAGGCGCGAAGCTGGCGGAAATTGCTCCCGGCGACATCGATACATTCTTCTTTACCAATGGTGGCGCGGAATCCAACGAGAACGCCATCAAAATGGCACGATTCGTAACCGGACGGCAGAAAATTCTAGCGCGTTATCGTTCGTATCACGGAGCGACAGCCGGAAGCATGTCGCTGACGGGAGATCCACGACGCTGGGCAAACGAACCGGGAGTGCCCGGTGTTGTCCACGTGCTCGACCCCTATCACGGAATCGCTCGCGGATGGGAGTCGGCAGAAACCTCCCTGGCGATGTTGGAAGAGGTGATTCAACTCGAAGGGCCTCACACAATCGCTGCCTTCATCCTTGAGCCAGTCACCGGGACGAACGGCGTCTTGGTGCCGCCGGATGGGTACCTCGAAGGCGTTCGCGAGTTGTGCACGAAGTACGGGATTCTGATGATCGCCGACGAAGTGATGTCGGGCTTTGGCCGGACCGGCGAGTGGTTTGCAGTTAACCATTGGAACGTCGTGCCGGACCTGATGACGATGGCGAAGGGGCTGACCAGCAGTTATCTGCCGCTCGGTGCAGTCGGCATGCGGCATTTTGTCGCGGAACATTTTCGTGACAAGGTTTTCTATGGGGGATTGACCTACAACAGTCATCCGATGGGCTGCGCCGCGGCTCTGGCGAACATCAGCGTCTATGAAGAAGACCGGCTGATCGAAAACGCACGCAAGACGGGTAAGGTGATGAAGCAATTGCTAGCCGATCTCGAGGCGCGGCATCCTTCGGTCGGGGCTGTACGGTCGATCGGATTATTCGGCATCGTCGAACTGATCCGCAGCCGCAAAACTCGTGAGCCGCTCGCGCCATTTAATGGCACATCGGACGAGATGGCAGCCCTTGGGAAATTCTTCCGGCAAGAAGGGCTTTACACATTCGTGCGATGGAATACTTTCTTTACGAATCCTCCGTTGTGCATCAATGAGGCACAATTGCAGGAAGGGTTCGCCATCATCGATCGAGCCCTCGAACTTACCGACAAAGCCGTGAAAGATTAGGCGACGGCTGAGTTGCGCTGCACGGGAACGGATCGCAGCGGCTCAGCGAGACTCTGCATTAAGCGCGAGAATCCGTCGAGATCCAGCGATTGTGGACCGTCCGACAATGCCCGCTCGGGACATGGATGCACCTCGACCATGATTCCATCTGCGCCCAGCGCTGCTGCCGCCCTCGACATCGGCGGAATCAGGCTGGGCTTGCCGGTACCGTGAGAAGGATCGGCGATCACGGGCAAGTGAGATAGCTCTCGCGCCAAGGCGATCGAGGCTAGATCAAGCGTGTTTCGCGTCCCCGTCTCGAATGTCTTGATTCCTCGTTCACACAGAACGACATCCGGATTCCCTCCAGCCAGCAAATATTCTGCGGCCAGCAGCCATTCTTTTACGCTGGCTGATGGTCCGCGTTTGAGCAGGATGGGTTTGTTTGCTTTCGATAACCGTCGCAAGAGAGCGAAGTTCTGCATATTGCGCGCGCCCACCTGAAGCATGTCGGCGTGTTCGCAGATCTGATCGACGTCCTCGGTACTCATAACCTCGGTGACGATCGGCAGACCTGTAGCTTTTCGCACGTCACTCAATAACTCCAATGCCTCCAGGCCGAGGCCCTGAAATTCGTACGGCGAGGTGCGCGGCTTGTAAGCGCCGCCTCGCAACAGATGCGCGCCCGCAGTCTTCACCGATTTGGCTGTCGAGAAGAGCTGCTCGCGCGATTCAACGGAGCACGGGCCTGCAATGATGACGAAACCGCCGTCGCCGATGCGAACTCCGGCAACATCAACCACGGTCCCAGTCGGCTTGACCTGGCGGCTGACCAGCTTGAATGGCTGCGCGATAGGAACAACTTCGGTCACACCCGGAGCGGCGGCTAACGCCCGCAATTCGTGGCGGCGTCCGTTGCTGCCGACGGCCGCGACAATCGCCCGCTCCGTCCCTCTCGTGACGTGGGCCTGGAATCCGGCTTCTTTGACGCGTTCGATCACGTGTTGAATCTCTTGCTCCGACGCTCCCTCGCGCATATTGATAATCATGACCCGGTTCTCCTGACTTTGTTTTGTGTTCATGGCTCGATTCCGCAAAAAACAAAAACCGCGACTTGGTGAGAGTCGCGGCTTCTAAACTTGGCGTTTTAACTAGTGGATCAGTGCTTACACGCCTCGTCCCGGCCGCCACTCTTGAACCAGTAGCGGTAATAAAGGACGTACGTAAATCGTCGGGCGTGCATGTGGGAAACGATTATCGCGTGCTGGTACACAAGGTGTCAACCAGATTTAGGTTCTGAATGATGATCGATCAGCGAAGGATTGGCATTCGATAGGGGGATTGGGCGAGAAAAGGAAACTCCCGCATTTGGGCGAGAGCGGCCTCCGCTTTGCTGGTTTTGCAGGGCTCAAGCGTGATTACGAACGGAAGCGTAGTTTTTTCGTAGCCCGGCCGCTGGAATACGGCGTCGATATTGATCTGGTGCTTTGACAAAACGCCAGCCAGAGCAGCAATGATTCCGGGAGTGTCATTGACCACAAAACGCAGGTACTGCGATGTTTCGAAATCCTGGCTGACGTCGTATGGTAAGACAGAAAACGTCGGTGGCGCCGGAATGGCACGGTTTCGCTGGCGGGCGAGCTGCAAGAGATCGGACACGACCGCAACTGCGGTTGGGTTTCCTCCCGCTCCGTGGCCAGCAAAAACGGTGTCGCCGCCAAACTCGCCCGTGCTGATGATAAGGTTTTGTCCACCCGAAACGGCGGCCAGTGGAGAATCGCGCGGCACCAAGGTTGGTTCAACTGCGGCAAACAGCTTTCCATCATGAAGCTCGGCGCGCGAGACTTGACGAATGGTGCAGCCAAGTTCGTGCGCGTATTCGAAGTCGATGGGAGTGACTGGCCGAATCGAGCGGCAAAGCACAGCTTGAGGCGTGCTCTCTGCGTTGAGTCCCACTCGTGACAGGACGACCAGCTTTGCGCGAGCGTCAAAGCCATCGATGTCGTCGGTGGGATCGGCTTCCGCGAAACCAGCCTGCTGGGCCTCCTCCAACGCTCCTTGAAAGGAGGTTCCGGACTCAATGCGAGTCAGGATGTAATTGCAGGTCCCGTTGAGAATTCCGCAAACCTTGAAAAGGCGGTCTCCGGCAAGGCCTTCGCAAAGCCCCGACAAGACTGGAACCCCACCAGCGACACAAGCTCCAAAAAGAAGCTGCTGACCGTGGGCTCGCGCGATTTCGAGCAATTCCGATCCGTGCTGCGCGATGAGCTGCTTGTTTGCGGTAACGACGGATTTACCAGACTCCAAGGCGCGGCGGACCCACTCGTAAGCGGGCTGAAGTCCGCCGATCAGTTCGACGACAATCTCGACATCGGAGCCGAGAACATCATCGATTACGTCCGTCCAGCGCACATGGTTCTCTGCCCAATCGACCTTCTTGCGGGCGACGTCGCGATTGCAGACATGGGTCAGATGCAGCCAGTGCTCGCCCTTGCGGGAATATAGGAGATGCGCCACCGCCCGGCCGACTGTGCCGAATCCGACGATCGCGATTTTGCACACGTCTTTCGGTGTATCTCCCATGCTGACGATCCCGGAGGTTGATGTGACCATTATGTCAGGCCACCTCCAGTAAGTAGCAGAATCCTGCAGGCATGCTCGCGATCAGCTTGCCGTTTGCTCGTTCTCAACAGCAGGCTCCATTCTGTTGGGCAGAACCGGGATCAGCCGACGTTTTGGCTGGTTGCGGAGCATCCAGTACTTTCAAAATTCTCTGGATCAGCTTTTCCCGGCCGCCGATCATGTGAAGACCACTCTCCCGCTGATGCTCAGCGAGTGCTTTTTCCAACTTCTCTCTTAATTCAGCCATTTCACACCTCACAGATTTACTGCAAAAACTGAAAGGCCATCATCTTTCTGGATGATGGCCTTTGGAAACTTTGTTTGTTCCGGCTACATCATCCGCTGGTCCCGACCCGCATCAGGACTGTGCCTGTAATGGGTGTTGTAGGAATGACCAGCAGATTAAGTTCAAGCGACACGCCCGCTCGCGCATCCATGGTCCGAATTTGAGCGAAGGCGGTCATGAGACTTGAAGGTAGCGTCTAGCGATTACTATTACATCGCGTAACGGAGGTGTCAACCGCTGAGAGTAACGAGTGGTAGAGCAATTTATGGACAGGCTGAAATCTTAATCTGCAGCTACGCCGCGTCCAGCGGTCTGTTCGACTGGGCGTTTGGCCCGGTTAGAAGGCAGACCGGCGTCCCGAATTTTGTAAAGCAATGCGCGGTAGCTGATGCTAAGCGCGCGAGCCGCCTGCTTGCGGTTCCAGTGATGAGCTTGCAAAACCTTCAGGATGATTTTGCGCTCGAGTTCGCGCGTGGCTTGACGAGTGAGCTTTTTCAACGAGATCGGGCCATCGAGATTGATCTCTGGATTGAAAAACGACTGCTCGTTGCGGTTAAGAAGATCACTGGTGATGACGTCTTCGCTGCCCAGGATCACATAGCGCTTCATTAGATTTTCTAATTCGCGGATGTTTCCGGGCCAGTGATATTTCTGCAGCGAGCCCAGGATCTCGGGCGACAATGCACGCGCGCGGCAGTTGTATTTTCGGTTGTAGTATTCGAGGAAGTAGTTCGCCAGAGTCTCGATGTCTCCCTTGCGGTCGCGCAACGGCGGCAATTGAAGGTTCACAACATTGATTCGATAGAACAGATCCTGGCGGAAGGTGCCGTTTTCAATTTCAGATTCGAGGTGGCGATTCGTCGCGCAGACTACTCGAACTTCGACTTTCTTATCTTCCTGTGCGCCGATGCGGCAGAATTGCCCGTCTTGCAAGAGCTGAAGCAGCTTCGATTGCAGGGCCAGATCGAGCTCGGAAATCTCGTCGAGAAATAACGTTCCGCGGTGCGCGAGTTCCACTCGGCCCGGCTTGGAACCGTAGGCACCGGTGAAGGCGCCTTTCTCATAGCCGAACAGTTCGCTCTCGAGCAATGTTCCTGGGATCGCAGGGCAATTCACTTTGACAAACGGTCCGGTCTTCCACGGGGATAATCCATGGATCATGCGGGCAATGATGTCTTTGCCCGTACCACTTTCCCCCTGAATCAGAACCGGGACGTTGGCGCTGGCGACCTTGTCCATGCGGGCGCGCAGAGTCTGCATTGCGTCCGAATTGCCAAAAATCACCGACTCCGGTGGAAATTCCCCTAAAGATTGGATCAGAGAGTTCAAGTTGCTTCCCGTTTGGATCGCCATGCGGCGTTGTCACCCCTGTTGGACAGTGAACTAGATTGCACCCCGAACGCCAAAGGACAGAATGCCTGTTTTTTCGTATTTAAGGCAAGATAACCATCTATTCAGTCAATAGGTTACCTGAAAAACATCGAGCGCCAAAGCAAGGCTTTGAAATGAAGGAGAAGGACTCTTGGTGGCTTAATAAGGTAGGAAAAACTTTTCACATAGGAGAAGTGACTTTCCGTTTCCCGGCCGGCGGAGGCTGCGCACGATCCAAGAGAGCTTGCGAAAAACGGACGCCGACCAGTTGATAACCGTCCTCGTGGGCAACCCACACGACCCTAGCCCGAAGATTTCGGGAGCATTTCGGCAAGTCCGTGGTCGGGATCAGGGGAGCACTCGGGATTTCGAGCAGAACCTGCGAGGAGAGCGGCAAAGAGCGCCTCACGGCAACCAAAGCACCACCCGCCGAGACGTTGAGCGCGGTGGCAAACTCCAGCAATTCCTTGTCATTTCCATCCTTACTACGGACAAAAACCGGGATTGCCAGGGGAAGGCGCTCCCACTTCCGCTGCTCTCGTGCCGTCTGCTTGCGAGGCAAGTGCAATCCTTTCTAGGTTGAAGCTATGATTCTCTCGCACCTTCTGGGCCAAACGAGAGCCCTCTGTCACGAGATGTTACTTGCCAAACCGATGCCGCATCCGCGAAGCGGTTGAAAGTAGCGGAAGAAACGGTAGCTTAGGCGGGGTGCATTTCGCTTTGGATTCGCCTGTGGAAAGGCACCCCCACAATCGTGTAAGTACTTTCGACTGCATACTTTTGCCCATGAGTGGAAACTTCGTTGCGTTTCTCGTTGACACGCCCTAGTCCCTGACTTAACATCGGCCCAGGTAGCATCTACATCGGTCCGAGTACTCCTCCCTCTTAAACGCAAGCGCGAAGTTCTCGACTATGGCCGTAGTGCCTGAAAACGCGTGTCTCCCGCAAAACCCGACGTCCCGGGGGTCAGAATCCGCCCTTTGCCCGGCGAAAGAAGATCCGGAAAATCCCTGCCCGAATCCCGACTGCAGCAACGAATTGTTGCAGCAGTATACACAGCTTCGGGAACGCTTTATGCGGACCAACAATGCGCTGGCCTCCGCTGCCCACGACCTAAAAACTCCGCTTGCCATTTTGAATGGCTACGTCGAATTGCTGCAAAGCGAGAAACTCGGGCCGCTTAACGAGCGGCAACGCAACGTGCTGCAGGACATGAATTCCAGCGGACAGCGTTTGCAGAATTTTATTCAGGATTTCCTGAGCTTCAGCGTGCTTGAGATTGGCGAACTGAAGATGCGCTTCGAGACCGGCGATCTCAACGCCTGTTTGTCCGAAGTGTGCCGTCTGTGGTCGCACAATTTCCAACAAAAAGGCCTGGCACTCTACTTCCTGCCGAATCAGAAGCTCACAGAATTTCCCTTCGATATTGCAAAAGTTCAACGAGTGATTTCGAACCTCCTCGATAACGCTTCCAAGTTCACGCCTTCCGGCGGCACAGTGTGGCTGCACGCGGAGCCTTACATGTGGGACCGGCGCAACGTCGAGAACCTGGAGGTTCTCACCGAGCGTCGACGGCAAGTGAGTTCGATTCCTAATTCGGCAAAGATCAGCGTGTCGGATACGGGACCTGGGATTCCGGCCGAGTATCACATCGAAGTCTTCGACGATTTTTTCCGCCTACCACAAAGTGAGCGGCAGTCCGGCATGGGACTCGGCTTGGCAATTGCCCGGCGGCTCATAGGCAGCATGGGCGGCAAGATTTGGGTCGAGAGCGAACCCTCCGGCGGCTGCAAATTCTCGTTTATTCTCCCGCTCAAACCTCCCACTCCGGCAAAGCAAGGAAACGGTGCATGAAGAGTACCGCTAACATTCTGTTGGTCGACGACGAACCAGGGATGCTCCGCTACATCCGCACACTGCTCGAAGTGGAAGAGTACAAGGTTGAGACCGCCAGCACGGGAGAAGAAGCACTGGAGCGGGTCAACAAAGGCCTGCGTCCTGACCTTGTATTACTCGATCTCCTGATGCCTGGCATCGACGGCCTACAAACGCTGGAGCAACTGCGGCAACTCCAGCCTGGCGTGAAAGTTGTGATGCTGTCGTGCGTTGGCGACACTCGAAAAGTGGTGCAGGCGATGCGGCTCGGCGCCCACGATTACCTGACCAAACCTTTCCAGAAGGCCGAACTCGACACTGTCGTCAATCAGTGCCTGGGCGCCACGCAGCAGAGCTCTCCCGGAGAAGTGGAAGAACTCGCTGACGATGTGTTCTTCGTTGCCGCCAGTCCGGTAATGAAGAAGCTACGTTCCGAGGCTGCGCTGGTTGCGAACGTAGATATTCCAGTTCTGATGCTGGGCGAAAGCGGCACCGGCAAAGAAGTCATGGCGCGGCTGATTCACAAGCTCTCGCCACGCGCGCACCGGACATTTCTGAAAGTGAACTGCGCGGCGGTTCCGGCCGATTTGCTTGAAAGCGAATTGTTCGGTTACGAAGCCGGAGCGTTCACCGGGGCGAATCACCCGAAGCCCGGAAAATTTGAGCTGTGCAACAAAGGCACAATCCTGCTCGATGAAATTGGCGAAATGCCGACTTCCCTACAGGCTAAGCTACTGCACATTTTGCAGGACGGACAATTTTCGCGCCTGGGCAGCCGGTCGGTGATCAAAGCCGATGTGCGAATCCTGGCCGCGACTAATATCAATATTCCGGAAGCGCTCGCGAACAAACGCCTTCGCGAAGATCTTTATTATCGGTTGAACGCGTTTACGCTCAATATTCCGCCACTGCGCGAGCGCAAGGAAGAAATTCCGATTCTGCTGAAGCACTTCATGGCGCATCTGTCGGAGCGATATGCTCGACCGCCGCTGCCTCTGTCAGTGGAAATGCTCGAGGCGTGCCAGGCGTATTCCTGGCCCGGCAACCTGCGTGAGTTGAGCAATTTCGTAAAGCGCTATCTCGTGCTTGGCGACGAAAAAGTTGCGATCAACGAACTGAAACCGAAATCCGATAGCAGTGGTGCACAGTTCAGTCCCGGTGCTCCGAATTCCGGCAACGGATCTGAGGGCGGACTGAAATCTTTGGCGCGCAGCGCCAAAGATGAAGCCGAAGCCGAGGCAATCTCCAAGGCACTCGACGAAACCAACTGGAACCGCAAGCAGGCAGCGGCGCTGTTGCGAATCAGCTACAAAGCTCTCCTTTATAAAATCCGCCAGTACGGCATCGCCGACCGCAAGAACCACCAGAAGCTCTCGGCGGGCGCGTAAAAAATCACTCCCAGATTTTTGGCTAAATCTATGGATTTAAAGGGTTTGCGCATTGAGATACCCCTCTAAATCTATGGTTTTAAAGCTACTTACTCGCAAAATCCTCCGGAATAAGGAGTTGTGGGGCGAGCATTGCTGACCGCTGCCGCGGTCCACACAGTTCCCGAATCAGGATGGCATGGGAGCGATCCAGCAGTCGGTGACGGGTGAACAGCGGGTGGCTGTGGGAAAGTTCTCATGATCCCATCATTCGCAGAAAGCGCGAAGGAGTGCACTCCAAAAATCTTGCAGAGAACTCCCTGCTCGATGATGTCGAACAGGAGTTCGACCCACACAAAAAGCAAAACCCCGCATAAACAAGACCCGTCTGAGCGGGCACCCGTATCTCACCGTAGGGTTCACACTGTAGGCCGAGATTAAGTTGTTTCCGACAGCTCCGCTTTTTCAGGTCACCTTTGTTGACAGCAGGCATCACAGATGCCGAATCTTGCGCCGCTTCGGGGAGAGTGCCTATGGCGGGAGCAGTTCTGATTGTCGATGACAATGCACTTATGCGGCGAACGTTGCGCAACTTGTTCATGTCACAACCAGACTTCGATGTTTGCGGAGAGGCGGAGAACGGGAAACAAGCGATCGACAAAGCCAGGATCTTGTACCCGGACCTGGTAGTAATGGATATCTCGATGCCCGTCATGAATGGCATCGACGCAGCCCGGACGCTGAAACGCCTCTTGCCGACGGTGCCGATCATCATTTTCAGCGCATACAGCAATTGTTTGTCGGAGCGAGAGGCGCAATCGGCAGGGATTTCGGCAGTGGTGTCAAAGTCAGGGTTGATCGCGGCACTGCTGGACGAAGCGCGGACGTTGCTGTGCCGGCAGATTGCGGCCTAAAGGACACTGCTTTTACCGCAGAGAACGCCAAGCGCGCAGAGAATCTATTTTCCAGATCGTCCAGGACGCGAATCCAAGCGCGGCGAGAGTTAGGTCAGGGCACCCGAAGGGAAGGTAGCGGGATTTTCAAAAGTCAAAATCCCCGACCAAGCAAAACGGCTCGAACTGGGCACCCGATTGATTGATAGCTACTGAACGACCAACGTGACGGTCGCGTTTCGCGTGGCAGAGCCGGAGGTTGCGGTGACGGTGACCACGTAGGTCCCGGCGGGAGTTCCGGTGGTAGTGGAAACCGGGGCCTTGCTGCTGCATCCGAACTGGAATGCGATGAGCGAGAAGAACGCCGCCAAAATCAAACCCATCAGCCAACGGCGACGACGAGAGCTTTTTCCGATTCCAATCCCGAATAATGTGAGCCCCCCGATCGGCAACCAGGTAGCGGAAATCGGCCCGTAGTGCTTCCACAACTTCGTGGTTGTCGTAACGCGGGCGGTAGTGTTGATCACAAGCGTTGTGCTGACGGGGCTCGCATTGCTCAGGTTCGGGAACGGCCCGGGCGGGACTTCGCTGCACGTCGTACCCGTGGGCAGACCAGA